>Ga0209713_10002546_pt1 | contig 11330 bp, 8 predicted proteins | sample ArcOceMetagenome_3_FD_187444 | JGI IMG/M metagenome (GOLD analysis project Ga0209713, IMG submission 187444) | Marine eukaryotic phytoplankton communities from Arctic Ocean - Arctic Ocean- Svalbard ARC20M Metagenome (SPAdes) (version 2) | ecosystem: Environmental > Aquatic > Marine > Oceanic...
GTGCGTGTGCGTGTGCGTGTGCGTGTGCGTGTGCGTGTGCGTGTGCGTGTGCGTGTGCGTGTGCGTGTGTGTGTGCGTGTGTGCGTGTTGTGGGCGTTGTGTGTGTGTGCGTGTGTGCGTGTGTGTGTGTGTGTGCGCGCGCTTGCGTGTGTGGTTGCCTGTTCATCCCCGGAATTTGATGACTGCGACATGCTTCTGGTCATGGAAAGGCCCCCTGAAGGCAAAACCACACACATGGAAGCACAAAACGCATACAAATGAAGATCAGATGGCGACTGGCAGACATTTGCTCTTGCACATCACGAAACCAAGTTGATCAGTGATGACGCACCTGCGCTCCCCTGGACTATTTTCTCCACTATCTCCAGCCCATTCTCCATTTTCGCGGCCATCTTTTCCATGTTCAGCGACACTTCCGACTTTAGTTCGTCTACTTGCTTGACCAACTGTGGCGCAAGGAGCGTGAACGGCAACGACACGATTGTCAGCAGCAGTACACGTAAGCAGATACATCCACACCTGACAGGAGAGCCTCTCTCTATACCTGCTTGAGCTCTTCTTCTTCCTCATCAAAATGATGATGCATGCTCATTGTCGTCTCGCGGGGTAGCCAGCCAATATCACGCTTCTGCTCTTTCTCGGGCCACACCTTCGAATAGATATACTCTTCTTGTGCCTGTGCCATGTGCATGCACAATGTCAGCTACGCAATAACGCATGTAAGGACAATTTACCGGTAAATTGGCGCGAAAGAACACATCCCCAACTCAAACGAAGGCTCACCGTAAATTCGTTTTTCGTCTTTTTCTGCAAATTCACCAGAAAGTAGAGGTAGTGTCTGGGGTTATGCTCGGTTTTTATATGCTTATCAAAACCGATGCCGTCTTGATCAACCTTGTTACGGCTCATGCTGCACACGAAACAGACTTGTTTCAGGTCTTCTTTCGCGTCCTCCTTCCTGTCCTTCAGTTCTGTAAAAGCATCGATGATGATTCCAGGGATGATACCCACGATAATGATGTAGCCGAACAGAATCTGGAATGAGGCGTCCCAGAGAAGACGGATCATGAATACGCCGGTCGTCCGGCTCTCCTCGTTCCAGCCGACCGCATCAACAATGTTGTGTGGGTACTTGAACGACTCCTCGACGAAACTCAGGACCTCGTGCACGCCATATGCTCGAATGGAAATATCGACGTACGACATGAAGCACTGGAACATGTTTGAACAGAAATCTTGGTAGTGCGCGTCGTGCAAGAGCAACATTCCGACGACCAACCAGACATAAATGCACAGCACACCCACAACACACAGCTGAAACATTTTTCCCGCGTTGATGGCGACGGCATCCACGACAGGCCTGGAATTCTCCCAGAACAGAATTTCAAAAAGGCAGTAGAACGTGAAGAGCGGCTCGTCCGTTGCTACAGCAATGAGAGGAAATATCACAAATCCAGCTTCATAGTACAAGCCCTTCGTTGAAAGGGCGGACTTGACTTTTGCCCACCCATCCGACTCGACGATCGTCGAGCCATCGTCGCCATCATCCTGTACATGGGGGGTATGCTTTTTTCTATTCCAGTCCTCAATCCAGACAAGGTCCGAAGTATCCTCCGCATCAACAACGTCTGCGTGTTCAATCACCTCTTCCTCGGGATCCAGATCATCGAGGGCTGCATTCCTCTGCTCTTCGAGATCGAGTCTTACGACGTTCGGCAACTCGCCCCAGCAATAGGCGAAAAATCGAAGGCTGCATGTGACGAGGTTGAACCATGACATGTAGCGAAGGATTTTGTCCACTACCGGCAGGACGTCGTAGAAAAATGATATGTCTCGTGCTGTGAGGTAGAATTCGTTATCGCACCAGTCCCCACAATATTCTGAAAATTTGGCATCCTCCGGATATCCTAGGGCGACAGGATTCCTCTCCTCAATCCAAATACGCTCTTGATAGTCATCGTGGAATGATGACGCCCAAAATCCAACATGTGGCATGTAGCTCAGGTTCACCATGATGACGTGCATCAAAGCAGTCCACCAAAAATTAATCATACGAATGAGCCACAGCTTGGTGACGGTGAAGGCAAGTGCAGTCTCACGGACAGACTCCTCGAATTGCTCGATATTGACACGTTCACACATGTTCTCGATGAAATCTCTTGCCTTTTGTTCAACGTCATCGCGGTCGGTATCATACAGTTGTTGATCGACATCTGGTTTGTCGAGTGGTCCATCCTTAAGACACGCAGATGGAAGCTGGAAGTACACACGCTCGAGCTGATCGTTACGTAGGATTTCAATCATTCCGGTATTAGCTTGGAAGAAATGGAGAACTTTCGGGGACACGTCCTCTATTGCAGGTTGAATGAATTCGTTTGCTCGGTCATAATGTTCACAATGCCTCAATAAGCGGTAGTAGCTGCACCCTTCTTGCAGAATGCTTTTTTCAGAAAAGATGTAGTGCTTTTTCTGATGTTTTAAAGCGTGATAGCATCCTCTCATTTGCTCCTCCACTCCATCCCAATTCAACTGCGAGACCATCTGCTTGACAATGGAATCGTCCCGCACGCCTTCGAGGAATCCTTCCAGACATCTTGTGATAGACAGCTTCAATTCGCATCTCAAGTCGTTTCTTGCTTTGATTTTCGCCTTTGCTTCAGGAGTAAGGTCTTTGGAGTTGTGGGCGCTGCCGTGCTCGTGGCTGTCGAGGTGCTCAAGTTTTATCCTGGCGAAAATACGATCGCAGAGATCGAAAATGCCGGTTTCAGCAATCACCTTCTGATTTTCGACATTAGGCCCCGTCATAGCGTCGGCAAGCATAAGAAAGCCCCGCATCACAGAATCAACCAGTGGGCTAACCCATTTATCCGTTCCGTGTTGCATCTCGCCATTGTCGATTGCGTCTTTCAATTCAGGCTCAATCGCCTCCAGATATGTGACAGCCTCAACAAAAAAGTTGTAGGAGATAGCGTTAAGGCGCTGAACCCTCAAAACATCCTGCAATTCACATTCGCCGAGGCAGCATCTTCGCATCATCTTCAGGACTTCTGTCATATGCTCCTGTGACCTGTCTGACATCTTTGCTCCATCTTGCATTTTCACACTGGGCACACGAATACCTGCCTTTTTCAACGCGATCCGTTGCGCGTGCTCCTCTTTCAAATTCCTTTTTGCTTCTTTGAAGCTTTCCTGCGCCTCGGCAAAAAGAGAGTGGAGTTTTGCAAAGAACGGCGCACTTGAGGCCGGCGTGAGTAATCTGGCGAAGTAATCTTGCACAGAATCACTGCCACCATCCAGCAGGGCAACTGCCAGCTGCAAAGAAGCAAGCACGGTGTCGTTGTTTTCGTGCTGGCAGCATAGTACGACCACATCCGCCATGCCGATCTTTGCCATTCTCTCTTGAAATTGAAGATGTTCCGGCTCTCTGGTGAATGAGGAAAATTCATTATTGAGGTGACGGACGTATTCGCGTTCTTCCTCTTCGGGTGTCAACTCGCCGGGTCTCATGTAGAGGATTGCTCGCAGGACCTTGAGACAATCTCGCAGCAACATCTCATCTACATCTGGACTTTGCATCAGTTTCATAAACTGCTTGAGCGACTGATAGTCATCATTCTTGTAAGTATTCCTGCTCCCAAACAGAAGTGCGGCGTCTTTGATGGGCACGTCCATACTGCGTCCCTCCCTTCGATCGACTTGGAGAATCTGGTAGAGGTAGGATTGGAACATATGGAACCCGTCCCGGAACGCGTGCTCCTTTCCTAATTGACTTGCTTCTTTCTCGGGAGTTTCGGTATCGCTGGCAAGCTGATCGCCCTTGATGCCGGCTTCGTTCATCACAGAGATCAATTCAGCTAGATTCTTGGCAAGGAGCGTAAACCCAAAATCGATGAAAACAGGATAAAGGGCAACCATATTCGTTCGAAGTTTAAGGACCTCAGCTGAGTTGAGCATGGTCGGTGCAGCATCCTGCAAGAGCATGTCACGCTTCTGAAGGAGTAATTTAGTCGCGCGAATGATTTGCTGTACCAGCTCCAGATGAGTTCCCAAGTTATGGCCCATGTTGTCACTAGTGTTCTCAAAAAGTTCCAGTTCGCCAAAGTAAAGGTTCTTGTCTTGCTTTACAAGTCGATGCTTCAGATCTGCAGCATTTGTCGAGAATTCCCCCAGCAAGCTTCTTCCCTGTGCACCATTGTAAATTCGCCTCGATAGCTTAATGTCGTCTGTTATAACAATGTCATTTGGAGAGCAAGAGAAGTGAACATCTGCAAGAAGGGTCACCCAACCAACTTGGACAAATCGAATCGCGTCAGGGTCGATGTTTGTCTCCAGCATTCCATCGTCCCGCAGATTCAAGTCCAGGATGTTGTCCACAGCAATCGGGAAGGGTACTACTGACGCTACCTTGTTTATGTTTTCAGCATTCTTCCCAAAGCAGCAATTTGCTAATGTCCTCAAGGTCGTGACATGATAATTGAGTAGACTGAAAACCGGCAGTCGGTGTTCGTCATCCAGGAGGAGGTCAATTCTTGTCTTGCCATAGCGCGTATCCGCCTTGGACAAGTACTCTGAGTTTCTGTAGTCGCAGCTCAGATCCACTATCGCTTCTTTCTCGTCGAGCAGCAACCGTACAATCACATCCTGATTCCGTTTTACTGGCGTCTTGTTTTTGACGATCAAAAAGGGTTGTAAAAAGTTGAGCCACCGAGCTCTTCTGCCAAAGATCTTGACTGCATAGATGAACTTCGAGAATAATTGTTCCCCAATTCGTCCTGCAAGTTTCGGATTGTCCCTCACAATTTCTGCGATCGTATCCGAAACATTGAGCTTCTCAATACCCACGTGTTCAGCAAATTTAGCGATGAAAGGAAACATTCGTTTCTGAACTGTTGGATTCCCTTTCGTGAGGAATTTTAGGAAGGTATAGCAGTCCTGAAAGAGGTCCCTGAGCTGTTCACTTCCAGGAGTGTCAGCTTCCAATTCGCCCTGATCTCTCCTCGAAGTGTCACGTCGAAGGTTGAGTTCGAGCAAGCGACGGACAGGGGTGTCAACCTCTAGGTTGAGCATGATTGCCTGGTTCTTCAAGACAATTTCACGAGCATTGTCTTTGCTCACCGTGACATACTTGGTCATTCGCTGGAGCAATTGCGAGACCTCTTTATATGCATCCTGCTCTTGCTGCACTTCCTCCTGGCTAGGCGCCTCGCTTCGGCGAGCACTCTGCTCCCTGGATGCACTCTTGAAGATGAATTTCTGGCAAGCACTGAAACGAGTGATGATATACTCGACTTCTTTGTACACCTTGGCGGCTTGCGGAAATACCAGAATCTGAACCTCCTTCAATTGATTCAGCATCGCCGGACGCTGGGACATGTTGCGAAATAGGATGGACAAGCAGGACTTTGTCATGGCGTTGTCATTGAAAGAGCAGAGGTCTAGCATCACGAACACCATAGGGTCGCAGAAAGAATCCCCACCGCTCTTATACGTGTCTGCGGAGACTTTGGGCGGGCTGACAATGTTTTTCTCAAATAGCGTGGCTTCCAGCTGCTTCACTTTATCTTGGAATGGTGAGAAAACCGAGCTTATAACCTCGTCGTCTAGTGCACCGGCTTGATCAGCTGTAGACGTTTCAGAAACATTGGATGCCAGTTCTGTCATAGATGTAGTACTGTTTCGCATCAAGAGGTTGAAGGAGCTTGCATTTGGGAGCGATGCCAAGCTCGCGCTTGATTTTGATTTTGACAGGTTGCGCAAAACGTCAGGTTGCAATAGGCCCTCAAAAATCTGCTCATAGCATTGAATGGCATCGGAAACACGCTGGTTGAGGCGGATATCAACAATGCGCGACAGAAGGCTTAGAGCTTGAACACGAACACTGTTGCGCAATTCTGACTCTGTGCTCTTATCGCCTTTCCGTTGTGAAGGGCCCTGTCGCTCACTTACATCTCTGTCATTTGATTCGCCGCTTTCCCTTGAATCCAAGATTGACCACAGGCCCTCAAAAAGGACCCGAATATGGGCATATGATACGACAAGCGGGCCCGAAGTCAAAGCGGCCGAGGGCGCTAACTGCGTCTTGGTCTCTTGACCAGTACCTGGTGGGACAAAAGTAAGAGTTGCAGTGGCGGTGGCGGTTCGTGCCAATGATCGCTGGGACTTGGCCAGGCCTCTGAAAAACCCGAAGTCCATCATCATATCTGCCAGCTCCAACTGAGCCTGCACCAGTTGAAGCTGGCCCCAGGTTGGTCTTCCATTCAGACTCGATTTCCCGTGCCGATCCTTACAGTCTGCCACCTTGGGGATATCGCGGAGCAAAAACTCCTGAAGATCAACAAACCCATCCGTGCAGGTTGGAATTGCGTTGCCACTCTTTTGAGCCTCATCACTGGCCATATTCAGATCACTTTGCTCAGGCACAACTTTCGACCACACACGAGTCCTCATGATGCTGGGAACCTGCGTTTGCGGATCTCGGTCAACATAGAGCCTTGCCATCAGGGTGGTATAGCGTGCTCGGATTACATGAGGCAACGATTCCTCTTTCATCACACTGAGAATTGTCTTGTAGTCCAGGCAGAGATCTGAATTACATATGAGAAGTTTCAACGCTTTTTGATTTCTTCCAAGTGCCAGTCGACCGTACAGATTAGTACATCGAACTATGTATCGAAAAAATTTCTGTTCATCATCCAGGTCGCTGAGTGCTGTGGTCATAATCCAGCTCGAATAATCTTCAGATTTATGGTTCTTGGGGTTTTTGAAATTTGGACGATGGAAATCTGCCACATTCATCCACGAGTCTGCATTTCCGGGCTTACTAACCAACAGGGTTATTCCTGTCTCTTGCTTTTGCTCTACGCGGAATTTCGGCAGCAAGCTAGTGTCCCCTTCGAGAAGCACACTTGTCACCATATCCTGCACTTTGGACAACGGCTCCGGCTTCGATTCAGATCCACACAGGCAGATTGACATCAGAAAATCAATATACTGTGGCTCTTTGTTCACCTTCAACAAACCCGCAAAATGTTCCACCAGGGTTGGTGAGACTGCATTGAGGAGCTCTCGTTTTCCGTTAAAAATCTCCTTCACTGTCGGTGTGATCAGAATGCCCTTTCCGAGCTGCGACCTGCCTCGCCAAACATGAATCAATCTCACTGCCTCGCGCTCACAGTTCAGTAGGCAAAGAACAAGCACGTTTTCGGACGTACCTGAAGACTGGCAGGTCGGTCAACATGCGCCTGGAATTGATATAATTCTCCTTCGCCATCTGTTTTAAGAGACGGTACATGAGATCCAAAAGCTCCCTGAGCGCTTTGAATCGATCGTCTCGTAGTTGGTCCATGTTTACACCCTTGTCAAATGGCAGCGTCAACAAGCTGACGATAACAGTGTCGCAGCTGAGTTCTCGCAAAATCTTTTGCATCAATCTGTCGAGGTATACACATGTCAGACATTGAACTATCATCAAAAAGCACGCAGGGCGTTTTTCGGAAACGTCTTACTTGTTTCGGGGACCGTCACGTGCCATGGGATCTTGTTCGTCGCTCCAAGTAAGATTCACCACCAACTTGCGAAGCGCTTCTTTTACCCGGCCATACACCTCAGTCGTGACGTTGATAACCCGTTGCTCTGCTCCCGCGTCATCAGTATTGCTATTTGCATCTGGGAGCTTCTCCAGCTCGCGAACGTAGTCCTGCAAAATCAAGACGTATCGGCGCACCGAAACTACGGCATTGAGTGCACGCTTGTGTACACGCGAAACGAGCAACGCATCTGAGTCCGGCAACAGCTCCTGATTGCTCAAGCGCGCGGCCATCATTCGACTCTTCAAAATGACATCAACATCATTCTCATCGGCCATTGACGTTGTGCGTCCGCGCTCCGAATAGCGATTAACAGACTGCGAGAAATCATCGGAGCGCTCTCTGAGGACAATATAATCTCCCGTGGAGCCGCGGACAAAGGCCATCTCTCCTGGTTCCAGGTGCGAGCGGTCAACGCCCTTTGCAAATTGTCGAAAAGAAAAGGATGTTCGTGGGTCCTTGTAGTCATCTGTGATTTGTAGTTGACGGTCTTCTTGCATCAGATACAGGTTGGTCACCACGTGCTTTATCCTGTACCCATTTTTCGTGTCTTCGCCAGCCACGACTGGCTCCCCCGCGTGGTAAAGACTACAGCTCTCAATCTTCCACAACCAATGACATTTTTTGCGCTGCTTGCTTGACACGCGCTCACTTTTGTAGTAGAAGGGCTTGCTGCTGACCGTCGGGTCGAAATGAAGGAAAGCCCCCGCCTGTTTGTGATAAAATGTCACGATATCTTCGCCCTTTACTTTGGCGCTATCGGCGTCGGTTTCCTGCGACCGAACCTGCAGCATTCGGAACAGTGTTGGGGTACCACTCTGCAAATTTATCACCGAAGCATTTAGCTCAACCCCATTCTCGATGTACGAATGATCCACACCAAGGTGCCTTTTAACGTCATTGTCCACAGACTCTGTCCCCATGCGATCCAGATCGCCCATGTGCAGCGTGTAATTAGACCCACCAATACTCTTTTTTGTCGAGAAAGTAACCATGTCTCCAGATGAGATCGTAGAACCGTCGCTGTACGTCTTAAATGCGGGACGAATCACCAGCGCCGAGCAGTTGTTGCCGATCTCATCTAGTATTACCTTCTTTGATGCGCCATCGAGAGCTCGCTGCTTTGTCACTGTCAGAACTTTGCCCGTTGCGCAGTGCACCAGCACACACGTCACTCCGTAGCGGATCTCTTTGCCAAGCACACGATTTTCTTCAATATGGTCTGCATCCCGCTCCTCTGCAACCGCTCTCTGCAATTCTAGCAGCTCAATAATTTGGTCGAGACGGTCTTCCAAACCATGCTCGTGGGCCAATTCCTCTGCCATCTCGGCTAGCTGGACATCTTGGGCGTGCTTATCTGGGCACTCTGGCAGGGGTATGCTTTTGCCGCCACTCCAGTCTGTTTCCTTGAGGAATTTTTTGAGCTTCTTGTCCTCCACGTAGTGACGGGCAGGCTGGATTTTGAACTGACAATCGCGCAAGTTCGGCGGCACTCCAACGTCGCCCTGTCACGGGTCACATGTGAGAATCGGAAAGGACAAACACCGACTGGGCATGCAGCCCAGACCCATGCCGTCCGAACTCTCAATGGCCGAGGCGCCTCTCTGCAGCCAACATCGTCATGACACACTGCTGTGCACGTACGCGCGCGCGCGCGCATCACTCCAAGGGTACATGAAGACGTAGGGGGGGGCACGTACTCGCAAAAATTGGATCCATGCCTTCCCATCGGCGGAGCCGCCGTACGCAACCATGCCGTTGTAGCCTTCAATGAGCAACGCAATGGTGTCGCCGAAACGCAAAGGCGGGTCCCATGTGTTCGGGTTGTATCCGTCCAGCACAGCAAGCTCCGACGAACGCTCGTGTTCCTCTTCTGCAGGGACAGATGCTACTGACCTTGAAGCAGTCGCTTGCCCTTGTGCCAATAGCGGTGCCACTAGAGCGTTTCGCTGCTGCGGACGGTCCGGCGGGGCTGGTTGTGGCACAGGAGCCCTCGGCACTGCATCTGGCGCAGACTGGAATTGGAGCGGCATGCCGACAATCGGGCCGTCTCTGCCCACCGGAAAGCCTACGCGGGGGGCCTGCGACGTGTACGAAGCACCTCCAGGCGCAGCCCCCCCCCCGGAGGATGGGGCCGGAACCGCAGCCGGGGCGAACTGGGCGCTCATCACCGGAGCGGGCGCGCCAAAGCCGCCGTTGCCATAGCCATCGTGATAATCCTGGGCCGCCGACCGCGGCTTGGGCGGCGGGCTCGGAGCGAGCGAGGCAATCGGGAACGGCGGGGTTATTCCGCGCGGAATGGGAGAGCCCTCGCGCCCCGCATACGGGGCACTGTACGTGCTCGCCGGTTGCGCACGGAACAGGTCTCCCAGAATGTCCCCGTAGTCTCTCTGCGCCGTCGCCGCCCCCGGCGCCCCGTCGTAGCCCTCGAGACGGTGCCCAGCTTCGTCTGCGTGCTGCCGGCGCATCCTGGCTCGGCGAGCGCACGGAACACGATGCCGGGCTGACGCGGCAGGCCCAGGTCGTGCACGCGCACACACCTGCCAGCTCCCACTCCCCCTCCTGTCGTAGTCCAGATTGCCTCCGAATCCCTCGGCAGGCTTGCTCCCGTTACAGCACTGCCGTCACGGCTAGTAGTTAACGATCAGTACCAAGCTCGTGTTTCGAACGTGTTTCGGAAACCTTCACTACCACACTCAAAAGTAATCCCGACCCAATCGTGTGTTTGTAGTACACAGACGTTTAGCTGGACCACGGTAGTCCCCTGCCTGTCACAGTGCCTGATGTTATAATACTGGCGGACGCTCGAAGGCGTCTGCACACACACACAGGCTGTCAAGGGCAATCTGCTAAAGGGCAGACAGGTGTTCCGGCCGCACATGCCCTCAGCGCACGCGTCACAGCGCTTTGCGGGGCTGCGAATCATCGCACAAGCTGCAGCAGCCCAGCAGCCCAAAACGCGTGCTGGCCAAGTTGTCAGCAGCATTTCTGGCCCCCGGCGCCGCGGGACACTCTGCGGGCGCGGGAGCAAGCGGGCAAGTTTGTCCGGCACCGTGCCGTTGCAGACGTGTGAGGGCGCACGGCTGCGGCAGGTCATTCTCGAAACCTTCTCCCGGGTCGTGCACGCACACACACCGGCCAAAAGCAGGCCTGGTGGAACTCGTGGCTACCCAGGACGAATGGTCGGTCCGCGGTGGGCAGAATATCAAACTGTGGGAGCGTCCTTCGAACGGGCACTGTCGTATAGGGTCAGTAGGCGCGGCCGCAGGTGGGGGAGGAGGACGGAACAAGAGGGAGGGAAGGGGGAGGGAGGAGGGAGGGAAGAGGGAGGGAGGGAGGGAGGGTGGGAGCGCGCGTGCAAGCGAGCGAGCGCGACTGTGCGCATAGCGAATGCACATTTTTCGTCGCAGGAAAAACCATCGGAATTCGTGGGGTATGGGGCAAATAGAAGATTCAGATGAGCTGCTCTTCATTCGTCATGTGCTTGCACATTTCAACCTTATTTTAATTTTATTGAACATCGAACCAGAACGCCATCTATCATGTCCCTCGTCATTCCACTCGACAGTTACAGATTGACTTTTACATTGTCATACACTTGTAGCTTGTCTCCCATGCCCCTGTTCAAGCCTCTCTGCGCCTCGGTCCTCAGCTCTTTTTCCATATACACAGGTCTCATTTGACACTTACGCATACCTCATCTCCTCGAGGTTGCCAGTACACTTTGTGTGTGTGTGTGTGTGT
>Ga0209713_10002547_pt1 | contig 11325 bp, 4 predicted proteins | sample ArcOceMetagenome_3_FD_187444 | JGI IMG/M metagenome (GOLD analysis project Ga0209713, IMG submission 187444) | Marine eukaryotic phytoplankton communities from Arctic Ocean - Arctic Ocean- Svalbard ARC20M Metagenome (SPAdes) (version 2) | ecosystem: Environmental > Aquatic > Marine > Oceanic...
GCGGGATGCGTCCTAGGCTGGTACTGACCCAGTGTTGATGTCCCGGAGGCTTAGCCGTGTAAATCGTGTAGTGCGTAGTCAGAGTTGAGGCTATTGAGGATGCTCGGGTGCATGAATCATGCACGAACGGAGTTGGCGTCCGTGGCGCCTTCGGCCACACCGAACTCATATATGGTCGTCTTCCTCCTGGCCCTCGCCGCGAGGCAGCCCAGCCCAGCCCCACGAGTACCGTTTTCCGCACACACTATCGCAACGCCGGTCAAGACGGCCTCCCTGCGCACCATGCCACCCAAGGCCTTCATCGGTCTTCCGCCCTCATCGGCAGCGGCGGCCGACGGGACCTGCGGCCTGACGCAGGAGCATGAGTGCCGCTGGTCCTATTCTCACGGCTCGTGCAGCCCTGGTGGACCATGTCACAACGTCGATTGCGGGTTGATCACCTGCAGCTGCGAGCTGACTGTGAGCAGCTCCCGCCCGCCGTGGCGGCTGCTCGACGTGAGTTCGGCCGCGTGCCCGGAGAACATTGATGATGCGTTCAAGACTACGTCGCTGCGTCTCAACCCAGAGAAGAACCAAGGCTGCGCTGAGCGAGCCCGAAGCGAGCTGCAGGTCGTGCGGCAGGCGCGCGACACGATGCTTGGGCTCGTCAACCTCAATCTCGCTCTGGGCGGCTCGTGCGACCCCTGGGAGGGCAGCCCGTCGCCAGCCGGAGTGAAAGATGCGTGGACACGCCTCGAGGAGATGGGTGGCGTCAACCAGCCCGCACTGCTGCGTGCGTGGCGCTCGGCCCGCCGCTGGGCCGGAAACCTTGCCCGCTCGTTGCAGGCCAAGGTGCTGCCGCACAGCCGCTGGCTGCTGCTGCTCGGCGCCGTCGTCATCCAATCGCTCGCGGTGGTTGGCGTGGTCTAGAGAGCCACGGCGCTTCGAGGGGAGCGTCATCCTACTTGCATGTCGAGGGCACGACTATATACGCCGTGCTACCTCGTTCTATGATCGCCCACACCTGAGCCGGCCGCTCGTGCGACCGCGGAGACAGACCCAACGCCCGTCAAGCGGCGTCATCTCGGAGACCCCACACCTTCACTCCACGCTCCCTATGAGCCTGGGCTCCCACTGTATATCTTTATGTGTGGCTCGCGCCTCTTTCGAATATTTTGACTTGTTGGTCTCACAACACCCAAATAGAAACCACGACGGTTTCGTCAAGATCACAAACGGAGGTCAAACATCAATCACTCATCGGGAGAGCAAGCCGCGCGCTGTGCGCCTCGTGGCACTGCACGGCATATGGACGATAAGGTTGATCATGGAGCACGCTGTGCTTGGCGAGGCGCCTCCAAGGCGCCTCAGCCAGGCTCTGTCGCTGTCTCGCGCAAGTGGCTGCGGCGATGTGGCCGCCTCGAGCTGGCCTAGGCGAACGGCAGCAGCAGATCGAAGTGGCGCGCGCTCACGAGGTGGAGCAGCCGCAGCGGCTCCGCAGCCGCGTCGACGCCGTTGGGCGCAATCACCTCGGCGGGCGGAGCGAGGCGCGTCGCGGGGTCGAGCTGCGGCGGCGGCTGCCCCGGCAGGCAGTAGTAGAGGTGGACGGGCGCGTCGAGCTCGCGCGAGATCGCCTCGAGCTCGAGCCGAGCGCCGAAGACGCCGTCGTCGCCCATCACCTCGAGATAGGCCTGCCGCGCCTCGGCGCTGCCGAGCGACACGCCCGCGTCGAGCAGCGGCTGCAGCGCTTTACGCAGCCGCACGCTCGTGCCGTCGGACGCCTCGCCGTGCGCCGCCTCGACGAGCAGCGTATCGACCGCGTTGCGCGCCTCGTTGCCGTTTGCGTCGCGCGCCTCGAGCGCCTCGCCCAGCCGCCCCACCACCCGCGTCCGCTGCGCCGCGCTGCCCTCCGCCAGCTCCGACGCCGTGCCCAGGCCGTGCCGTTGCAGCGCTCGCTCGAGCCGCTCCGTCGCCGCCGCTGCCGTCGCCATCGCCTCGGTCGACGGTGAATCGGCGGCCGCCCTGCTGGCCTTGGCATCGGCATCAGTGTCGGCGTCGGCGTCGGCGTCGGCATCGACGTCGGCATTGGTTTCGGCATTGGCGCTGGCCTTTTGCTCCTCACGCAGCGCCGTCCACCGCGCCACGCAGCCAAAGAGGCAGTTGCCGTCCCTGGGCACGGCGGCGGTGGCGAGGTTGGCCTGCTGCTGCAGCTGCTCGGCGTAGCCCGCCTCGTGCCGCGCGTGGGCCTGCGTGCGCAGCTCGGCGCGCAGCGACGCGGCAAACTCCTCGGCGGCGGCGGCGAGCTCGCTCAGCCGCGGCAGCTCGGCCCGGCGCGCCTCGTCGCCGTTGGTGTCGACGTGCGGCTGCAGCACGCTCAGGTCGTGCCGCACCCAGCCGAGGCGGCGCGCGAGCGAGATCACCTCCTCGTCGAAGCTTGGCGACGCCTCGTCCGACGGCGGCGCTGGCTGCTGGAGCGAGCGCTCGAGCACGTCGTGCGTCGCCTGCTGCAGCCGCGTCAGCTCCTGCGAGAGCTGCTCCTGCGCGCGGCACAGCAGCCCGCGCGAGAAGCACGCGCCCTTGGGGGCGGCGGGCGCGGCGGCGACAGCGGCCGCGTCGCGTCCCCACTGCGCGGCCCTCGTCCCCTGCGGCTTGAGCGGCGAAGTGAGCGGCTCGGGCCACGCGGCGTCGGCCGCGGCGACGCGCTCGTCGGCACCGTTCTCACCCATGAGCACCGGCGCGCTCTGCGACGGCAGCAGCGCGCCCGCGCGCAGCGGCTTGCTGGAGGGCAGGATCGAGGCCTTCCACCGCGACGGCTTCGCCTGCGCCGAGCCTCCCCGCGTGAAGGACGAGCCGCCCTGCCGCTTGCTCGGCCGCTTGGAGCCGGCCGAGAGCGTGCGCACGGGCGAGTCGTCCGCCGACGACGCCGACGACGCGCTCGAGCTGCGCGAGACGGCGGGCATCGTGCTGGCGAGCCCGGCGGCCGAGTTGGCGCTGTTGGACGTTGAGCACGACAGGCGGCGCAGCGCCTGGAAGCTCGCCCGCGCCGACGACGCACGCTTCTGCGGCGCCGCCACCACTGCCGGTGGCGCCTCCTCGTCCGACGACTCGACCGAGCGCGCCGAGAGCCGTTGGCCGCGGCCACGCTCCTCGTCCAGCTGGAGCAGCAGGGCGGCGTTCATGCGCTGCGAGGCCTGCAGCATCGCCCGCAGCGAGTCGGCACTGGCAGTTGGCGAAGGCGCGGACAGAGCGGTCGCCGACAGTGGCTCATCGGTGGAGATGGTGGGCGCAGCAAGCAGCTCGGCGGTGTCGACGGGAGCAGCCTCGTTGGCAGCGTCGGCGTCGGTGTGCGCAACAGGCTCGCTGCGGCGCGAGGCGGCCTTGAGAATCCGCTTCTGGCTCGTGAGTGCACGTGAGCGCCGAGCCGAGAGCGCCGGCGGCGGGATCTCCAGCAGGCCGAGAGTCGGCATTATATCCTGGTTCACCGCTGCGGATGTAAATCGGCTGTTCGAATTGGTCGAAAGCGTTGGCTCCCCGCGCCGACGATGGCTCGAGGGCTAGCAAAGCGCCGCAAGGCCACGTGGAGCCGACATACTGGGGCTGCCGGCATCGCAGCTTCGCAGGAAGCTATCTTGTCGTGCGCCTATCCCCCGCGGACATCTTCTCGTGCTTGCCGTTGTCGGATACATGTACACGTTTGAGCCCACGACAGCTTATAGAGAAAACACAACGTTTAGGCTCTGCATGCGCGCATGCAAGCACGCCCGGAGTTGTTGACCAGCTTGAGTTGTTCAGGTCGGACCGTCGGGGGGCGGCTAAGGTTTTCTTCACCATGCCCGCCAAGCTCCTCCTCCCCACCCTCGGCCGCGGCATGACGAGCATCCTCGCTAGCCAGCGCGAGGAGCGCGAGAGAATGCGTGTGCTTCTGCGCGCCGCCCGGCTCAATCAGCCAAGGTTCCGCACCATCACCAACGCGCACGGCGACCGGGACGTGGGCAACTGGGTCGACGGCCAGCTCAACGGCTACGGCGAGCGCACGCACGCCAACGGTGACAAGTACGTCGGGCAGTTCGCCTCCGGGAAGGCCGAGGGCAGCGGCACGTGCACCTACGCCTCCAACGGCGACATCTACGACGGCGGCTTCGCCGGCGGCGTGCGCAGCGGCGACGGCACGATGACGTGGGCCGCTGGCCACACGTACGATGGCGCGTGGGCCGACGACCAGCCGCACGGCCATGGGACGATGGTGTGGGCCGCCGACGGCGGCGCGGGCGCGGTCGGCAAGAGGTACGTGGGCGAGTTTCGCCGCGGTCTCCGGCACGGCTCCGGCGTGCAGACGTGGGCGGACGGGCGCGTCTTCGAGGGGCAGTGGGTCGATGGCGAGCGCCACGGCGCGGGGCGGATGCGGTGGAGCCACCCGCCGATTGGCGCCTCCGACGACGACGACGCGACGGCGGCGGCGGGCGCCGAGGAGTTTGTGGGCGAGTGGAAGCGCGACCATCAGGAGGGGCGCGGCTCGTGGCGCACGGTCGACGGCCGTGGCTTCGACGGCGAGTGGCGCGGCGGCGTGGCGCACGGGCCGGGCAGGATGCGGCTCGGCAACGGCGAGAGCTTCGACGGCCAGTTCGTCTCGGGCGTGCGGCACGGCGTCGGCGTCCACTCGTACGCCGACGGCGGCCGCGTCACGGGCGAGTGGCGCGCGGGGAGGCTCGACGGCCTCGCCGCGAGGGTCTGGCCGCGCGAGGAGGAGGCGCAGGTCAAGCTGAACGCCGACGGCCAGGTGACGCTCGAGTGGGCCAACACGCCGGCGCTGCTGCTCGAGGGCGTGTGGCACGGCGGCCGCCGGCTGCTCGGCGGCTTCAGCAAACGGCAGGACGCCGCCGCCATCCCGCGCGAGGTCGGCTTTGGCGCGCAGTGGGAGCGGCACAACGGCGCCGGCGCCGCGCCGCCGCCCGCGGGCAAGGCGCCGCCCGCGCCGCTCCGCTCGCCCCGCGCGCGGTGGGACGACGAGCAGCAGCAGCCGCCGCCCGTCCAACTGCGCATCCTGCCGTCACCACCCGGCAGCCGCGAGGCAGCTCGCGTCAAATGCGTGCAAGCCAGGCCGTGGCCGGCCGGCGTGCCCGAGGCGGGCGTCGACGGAGCCGAGGTCGTGTCGCAGCGAGTGCTCGAGCACCTCGAGACGCTGCCACCGCCCACCGCCGCGGCCGACGACGGCGCCGCCGCCGTGCCGCCCCCCACGCTCCTCCCCGCGAGCGCCGCACGACGCCCCAGCGGCGCCGCGCCCCTCGGCGCGCCGCGACTCGCGCCGCGCCGCCACCTGCCGTCGGCCCTCGGCAGTCCGCGCGTCGGTGTTCGTGTCAAGCCATCGTCGGAGCCTGCGGCCGCGGCAGAGTCGCAGCTGCCAGCCGCGGCGACGGCTGCCGTCGATGATGCGCCGTCACCGCTGGTGCGCATCGAGGACGGCCCCGGATTTTACCTTCGCGTGGTCATCGACCTCGAACTCATGCAAAGCTTGGCGGAACAATGATCAATCGATTATATAGCGAGATAAACTAGCGGTTTCGGAAACTAGCGGTTCCTTTCGAGCGGCGTGCTCATCGCGGCATTCTCGAGAATCAGCGCGGCCTCTGCGTCTGCTTGAGCAGCGCGGCCTGCTCGCGCAGGTCGGCCCGCAGCGCCGCGTTCTGCTTGCGCAGCGTGTCCGCCTGCGCCAGCGCCTCTGCGAGCTCGGCAGCGCCGCCGCCAGCGTGCGCATGGCCGTTGGGCGCATGCTGCTCGGCCTCGTAGAGCGCCTCCTCGAGCTCCACCTCGCGCAGCGCCGCGTCCTCGAGCTCGCCCTCGAGGTTTGCGATCTCGCTCTGGTAGGCCTCGCAGCAGACGAGCAGCGCCGCCTGCGCCTCCTGGCTCTGCACGCACAGCTGCTGCAGCTGCTCGAAGGCCAGCGCGTCGCTCGCGCTTGCGCCCTCGGCCCGCGGCGGCGCGGCGCGGCTGCTGGCGGCGGGAGCGGCGGTCGCGTCGAACCGCGTCCCAAAGTCGTCGTCAAACGACACGGCAAACGCGGCGGTCTCGGCGACTGCGGCCGAGGCCGCGGGCGCCTCGCCGGGCTTCGCTTGCCACTGCGGCTTCCACGACCCGGGAGGCGATGGCTCGCGCGCCGCCGCGACGACCGCCGTCGCGTCCGCCGCGCCCGCGTCCTCCGGCTCGACGTAGCGGCGCACCTCGAGCTCGAGCATCGCGCCGGCCTCCTTGATGACGCTGCGCACGGCCTCGAGGCTCATGTCGTCGACGGGCGCGCCCTCGATCGTGACGAGGTAGTCGCCGAGCGCAAGCTGGTCGCGGTCGTCGTCGACGTCGACCTGCTTGATCTGCTCAAAGTAGAAGCCGCCCTCGTCCTCCTTGATGACGATCTTGAAGCGCCCCTGCGAGTCGCGCTGCAGGATGGCCGCGAAGACGTGCCAGCCATCGGCCTCGTCGTCCTCGCCGTAGCCCTCCTCCTCCGCCTCCGCAGCGTGCGCGCCGTCGCCGTTCATCTGCGGTTCGCCGGCCTCGCCGCCGCCGTCCTCGCCGTCGAGGTCGTCCTCGGCGTCCGACGACGGCGGCTCCGACGGCGGCGCGACCTCGTCGTCGTCGAGGTCGACGCCCGCCGCCGCCGCCTCGGCGCGCGCGCGCTCGGCCGCCTCGATCCGCGCCTGCTGCTCCGCCTCGCGCCTCGCCTGCTCCTTGGCCTTGTTGCGCGCCGCCACCGCCGCCGCCGCCGCCGCCCTGCGCTCCTCCTCGAGCGCCGTCGCCTTGGCCTCCTCTGCGCGGCGCGCGCGCCCCTCCTCCTCGCGCACGCGCGCCGCCTCCTCGTCGACCGCGCGCTGCCGCGCCTCCTCCTCCCTCCGCACCGCCGCCTCCTCCTCGTCCCTCGCGCGCTGCTCGGCCTCCTCCTCCATGCGCCGCTCCTCCTCCTCCTCCATGCGCGCGCGCTCCTCCTCCTCGCGCGCGCGCGCCTCCTCTTCGTCGATGGCGCGCTGCCGCTCCTCCTCCTCCACCCGCAGCCGCTCCTCCTCCTCGAGCCGCGCCTGCTCGGCCGCATCCTCCTCGGCGAGGCGCGCCGCCTCCTCCGCCTCCTCCGCCTCGCGCGCCTCCGCCTCGGCGCGCTCGGCCTCCTCCTGCGCGCGGCGCGCCTCCTCCTCCTCCCGGACGCGCTCGAGCTCCTCCGCCTCGAGCCGCTGCGCCTCCTCCTCCTCGAGCTCCTCGAGCTTGAGCAGCGCCTCGCCCAGCAGCTCCTCCTCGACGCCCGCCGCCTCGGCGCGCTCGACCGCCTCGTTGAGCGCCGTCGCCTCGGCGAGGCGCGACGCGAGCAGCGACTGCAGCGCGCCGCGCGCCGCGAGCAGCTCGGCCTCGGCGGCCGCGGCGGCCGCGCGCAGGTCGTCGAGCAGCCCCTTGGCCGCCTCCACCTCGGCGCCGCCCAGCCCGAGCCTCGCGACGCCGCCGAGCGCCTCGTCGAGCGCGTCGGCGTCCTCGGCGTCGGCGGCGGCGCGCACCGCCGCGAGCGCCTCCTCCTCGGCGCGCAGCTGCAGCAGCTCGCCGATCTCGCCGCGCCGCGCCGCCGCCTGCGCGAGCAGCGCCGCGCCGACGCCCACCTCGGCCGCCGCCGCCTCGGCCGCCTCGAGCGCCGCCACGTCCTCGCCCGCCATCGCCTCCTCGAGCTCGGCGCGCGCCGCCGCGAGCACGGCCGCCGCGCGCTCCGCCTCCTCGTCCAGCTTGGCGAGCGCCTGCTCGGCCATCCACACGGCGTGGCCCCTGAGGCCGCACCCCTGCGCCTGCGCGAGCGCCGCCTCGAGCTGCTCCATCTCGTTGGCGTCGGTGGCGGCGCGCAGCGCCTCGCCCGCCTCGGCCTGCGCGCGCGCGCGCTCCTCGGCCTCGATCCGCGCCGCCTCGGCCGCCTCCTTGCGCAGCCGCTCCTGCTCCTCGAGCACCTCGAGCCGCGCCTCGCCCCTGGCGAGCAGCTCGGCCGCCGTGCCCGCCTCGCGCGCCGACGCGAGCGCGCTCTTGAGCAGCAGCTCGTCCTCGAGCGCGACCGCCGCCTCGAGCGCCGCCGTGGCGCGCACCAGCTCGGCCTCCTTGCGCCGCCACTCGCCGTGGAGCTCCTCGAGGCCGCGCTGCGCGTCGGCGAGCGCCGCGCCGCGCACGTTCTCGCGCTCGGCGAGCTCGATGGCCGCCTCGAGCGCGTCGAGGTCCTTTGCGTCGAGCGCCGCCTGCAGCTCGGCCTCGACGCTCTCCTCGAGCGCGCGCCGCTCGCGCTCCTCCGCCTCGCGCCGCGCCCGCTCCTCCGCCTCGAGGCGCTCGCGCTCCTCCGCCTCGCGCTTCGCCTCGCGCTCCGCCGCGATCTTGGCGCGGATCTCGGCGCGGTACTCCTCCTCGCGCCGCTTCTTCTCCGCCTCGCGCACCTCGCGCTCCTCCGCCTCGCGCACCTCGCGCTCGGCGCGCTCGACGCGCGCCTTCTCCTCCGCCTCCTTCTTGGCCGCGTCCGCCGCCTCGCGCTTCGCCTTCTGCTCCGTCTCGAGCTTCTGCCGGATGCGCGCCCGCTTCTCCTCGAGGCTCAGCCCGCGGTACTCGGCCAGCTCGGCCTTCTTCTTCTCCTCGGCCTTCTTCTTCTCCGCCTCGAGCCGCGCCGCCTCCTGCTGCGCCGCCTCCTCCGCGTCGCGCCTCTCCTGCGCCGCGCGCCGCTCCTCCTCCAGCCGCCGCTCCTCCTCCAGCTTCCGCCGCTCCGCCGCCGCCCGCCGCTCCTCGTCCGCGGCGGCCTGCCGCTTCGCGGCCTCGCTGAGCGCCGCCGACCCGCCCGCGCCCGCACCCACCGCGCCGCCGCCGCTCTTGGCGCCGCTGCTCGCGGGGCGGCTGCTGCTGCCGCTGCTCAGCGGCGACGGCTGCATCAGGTTGGGCGACACGCCCGGCGAGGCGTTGTTGCTGCCAAAGCCGACCCAGCTGCCCGAGGCGCCTCCCAGGTTGGGCGACGCGCTGGCGGGCGAGGTGGTCACGGGCGGTGGCGGCTGGGCGGAGCTCGCCTCTGGCGACGCGCGGTGCTCGGCGAGCGTCATGAGCCGCTCGCGCTCGGTGCTGCGCTCCTGCCCGTCGACCTTGATCGTGTAGTACGGCGTCACGTCGTCGGTGTGCACCTTGTCCACCGTGCCGCGCCGGCGGGTGCCGTCCGCCTTGACGTAGAAGATCTGCTCGCCCTTGCGCAGCGTGCGCGTCGCGTCGCCGTTGAGAGACGCTGCCGGCGAGCGCTGCTGCGACATGCTCACGGGCGGCGCGGCGGGTGGCGGCGGCGGCTCGAGGTCGTCGCCCTCGGCGCGCAGATCGTGCAGGAAAAAGTTGCGCCGCAGCGACGAGTGCGGCTGCTGCAGCTGCTGCAGCAGCGAGCGGCGCAGCGCGTCGGCCGACTGGCCGCCGGCCTCGGAGGGCACCAGCTCGCATTCGACGAGCACCTCGCCGCTCCCGTGGCGCAGCTGCACGTCGGCCACCTCCACCTGCGCCGGCTGCAGCTGCAGCGCGCCGGCGAGCTCGCGCGCGAATTTCGACGAGAAGGCCGTGACGGCGCTCTGCCTGCGCAGCGACGCCATGTCTGCCGGCAGCACGAGCTGGCAGCTGAACATGGAGGCGCCCGGCGGCCGAGGGCTCGGCCCGTCCCGCGGGCTCGGTCCGCCGGATCCAAAGAGCGACGCGTCGAGCATGGCCTGCGGCGTCACCGGGCCAGGCACCGGCGCGGCAGTCCCATCGGAGCTGAACGGGTCGGCTGCCGCCGAGGGGAAGAAGCCACCGGCGTCATCCACGCCAAAGGGAGGCGCATCGAAGCTCGTCGCAAAGCCGGCGGTGGGTGCGGGCGCGGGCGCGCGCGTCACGACCTCGGGCAGTGGCCCGCTGAGCAGATCGAGGCCCAGAAGGTCGGCCGTCGCGCTCGGGGCGGGCGCCGCCGGCACAAAGTTGTTCGCAACAAACGCGGGCGCGGGTGCGGGCGCGGGCATACGGGTCGGCGCGGGCGCGGGTGCCGGTGCGCGACGCTGCGGCGCCTGCACCGGCTCGTGCGCAGGGCCGCCGTCCGGTTGCGCCTGCGGCGTCTGCACGTACTGCTGCATCTGAGCCTGGTAGCGCTGCATCTGCTGCTGCTCCCGCTCCTGGCGCTGCGCCGCCTCCTGCCGCGCCGCCTCGCTCGCCTCGGCAGGCGCGTAGCGGCGCACCTCGAGCTCGAGCATCGAGCCGGCCTCCTTGATGACGCTGCGCACGGCCGCCAGCGTCATGTCGTCGACCACCTTGCGGCCGATGGTCACGAGGTAGTCGCGCGGCAGCAGCTTATCGCGATCGTCGTGCGCGTCCGACCTGACGATCTGATCGAGGTAGAAGCCACCGCCGTCCTCCTTGACCACGATCTTGAACTGGCCCTTGGAGTCGCGCAAAAGCGAGCCCTTCAGGCGGCGCCACTGGCTGCTCTTGGCCTTCTCCTGCGTCAACTCGGCCTGCAGATGCGGCGGCAGCGGCAGCTCGGGCAGCTCGAGCGTGTCCAGCTCGCCCTGGAAGATGCACGCGCAGTGCTGCAGCATCAGGCCCGTCAGCCGAAACTCCTTGACGCGCGCGCCGCGGGCGCGTGAGCCGCCCGGCTGCGACGGCATCAGCACGGTCGACCAGAAGCTGGCGAGCATGTCCATCCCGTTGCCGTACTGGCTGCCGCGCTCACCGATGCGCGCGAGGAAGTGGAGGACCCTGTGCATCACGACCACGTTGGCCTCGGGCATCTCGGCCACGATGTCGCGGAGGGCCGCGATCCGCTCGACGTAGAGCTCGACGTCGAGCGCCGAGCACATCTGCTCGTAGTGCGGCGACGGGAGGAGCGCCTCGGGCAGGTTGCGCACGTACGCGGCGAGCGTCGACGCGGCGAGGTGCGCGTCACCGCGCGCGACGCGGTCGACGTCCGCGTGCTCGCCCATCGCGTTCAGGTCGTCGATGAGGTCGTTGATGTCGCGCACGGTCGGGTCGCCAGCGAAGAGGTCGGGCGTCGTCAGCCCGACGACCTCGAGGAACGTGATCAGCTGCTGCACCACAATTGGGACGGCATCGGCGTACATGTCGTCCACAAGCGGCGGCGACGGCTGGACATACCTGCGCAGGACAGGCGGGCGTCGCGATCAGGCCTGCTGTGCAGCCTCGTGCTGCTGGGTCGACGGCACGCTCCGGGCGGGCGGGCGGGCGGCGACGCACGCGTCCTTGTTCTGCGAGCGCGCCATCGCGGCCGTCGCCGCCTTGGAGCGTGAGCGGAGCATGGCCGCCACGCGTGTGTCGTGTCCCTCTTGCCCATGCGGTGCGAGCGCG
>Ga0209713_10002548_pt1 | contig 11321 bp, 9 predicted proteins | sample ArcOceMetagenome_3_FD_187444 | JGI IMG/M metagenome (GOLD analysis project Ga0209713, IMG submission 187444) | Marine eukaryotic phytoplankton communities from Arctic Ocean - Arctic Ocean- Svalbard ARC20M Metagenome (SPAdes) (version 2) | ecosystem: Environmental > Aquatic > Marine > Oceanic...
TCCCTCTGATTACGCGCGGGGAACTTCGCTGGCGTCGGACGTCGGCACCTAAAAACTACCATGCCGGTGCGCCGCTCGACGGACGACCTGGCGCTCGGTGGCGCCAGCACGAACACCTCGACGCAGCATGACACACCGGGCACCAACGAGACCCATGGCGTGCCGGTGCCGGCGCCACCGCCCGCCTCGGGTGCCGCCACATCCACGGGCGACAGCGGCGCCGCGCCGGCGCAGATGGGCGAGGGCCTGGCAGCACCGACCACCGGCAGGCGTCGACAGACGCTCGAGCAGGTCATGGAGCCTCCGTCCAAGGTGGTCGAGCGCGGCGCAGGCATCGGCGCTGGCCCGAGCGACATCGGGGACGTGACGGCCAGAGGCCCGGGAGCTGGCGACACGCGGCTCGGCGCGCAGCCAGACCTCCAGCTCGCTCGGGTGGGTGGCGCGGCGATCGCGCTGCTGCTGATCGTGTTCCTGCTTCGCATGCTGGCCAAGCTGCCGTGGGCCGAGAAGAGCGAGGAGAGCGCCACGCGCAAGGGCGAGGGCTCCAAGCACTCGTGGGCGAGCACGCACGGGCTGGCGGGCGCGCGGCTGCCGCTCGTGCGCACGGCGGTGCGGCTCGCGCGCGCGACGTGGGGCTCGACGCGACGGCTCCTGGGGCTGGGCGTCGCCGCGCGCGGCGGCGGTGGCGGCGGCGGCGGCGGCGGCGGCGGCGGCGGCGGTTGCGGCCGCGACGCCGAGCGGCCCGGCGGCGGCGGCGCTCGTTGCCGCGACGCCGTCGAGAGCGCCGAGAGCGGCGGCACGGCGGGCGGCGAGGGCACGGAGATGGAGTGCGTCGCGACGTACCAGGCGGCGCCGAGCGGGCCGCGGCTGCTCGGCTCGACGTCCGACCCGCCGAGCGTCCTCTCGCATCACCAGCTGCAGCTGCTGTGGGACAGCACGGTCAAAGTGGCCGTCTTGGCGGTGCCACAGCTGGCCACCGAGAGGCCGTGCCTCTGGAGCCACGCCGCGCCAAACTCACCGATTCCGCCGCCTCTGGCCCTCCAGGTGGAGGGCGCTGCCGCCGCGGATGCGCATCCGCGACTGGAGCCTCCTCTACTCGACGGAGCAGCACGGCTGCTCGCTGCGCACGGCGCTGCACCGCTGCGAGCGGCAGGGCGCGACGGTGCTGCTCGTGCTCGACGGGCAGGGCCACATCTTCGGCGTCTTCTGCTCCGAGAGCTGGCGGCAGTCCGACCTGAGGCACTACTCCGGCAACGGCGAGACCTTCCTCTTCGAGATCCACCCCGAGTTCCGCGTCTACAAGTGGACGCGCGCCAACGACCACTTCATGCTCGTCACGCACGACTTTGTCGCCTTTGGCTCCGGCGAGGGGCAGGCCCCGGGCACCCCCGGCGGCGCGGGCGGAGCGGGCGGCGCGGGCGGAGCGGGCGGCACGGGCGGGGCCGCCGGCTTCGGAGGCGCCGGCATCTACCTCGACTCGTCGTTCGAGTACGGCTCGTCGAGGCGATCGCTCACGTTTGACAACGAGCCGCTCGGGGGCAGCGCCGACTTCAAGGCCATCAAGGTCGAGGTGTGGGGGTTTGATTAGCTAGGAAAGTGCGTTAACATTGAAGGACCAGAAACGAGCCGTAAACACGTCTCACGAAACATGCCCAAGAGCCAAGTGGCGCATGCAAGTTTTTTTTCACCGGCAGGCAGGAACAAATGGCCGCGCAGCGCGCCACCGCCACCGCCGTGCCGACGTGCGGCAATCGCACCGGAGCCCGCAGACCACCCCACATTGCCTTCCTCATGGCGGACGACCTCGGCTTTGCCGACACCGGCTTTGCAGGCTCGCCGCTGATCCGCACGCCATTCCTGGACACTCTGGCACGCGAGGCGGTGCACATGACGCACTTCCGCGCGCCAACGTGGTGTGCGCCGTCGCGCGCCGCCTTTCTCACCGGCCGGCACGGCTGGGAGCTCGGCATCACCGCGAGCCAGGGCTGGACGGTGCTCGGCAAGGACGTGCTGCTGCTGTCCGAGGTGCTCAAAGAGGTGGGCTACCACACGGCAATCGTGGGCAAATTTCATTTCAATCCAGCGCTGCGCCGACATCACCCGTCTGGCACCGCGGGCTTTGGCTGCGGCTTCGACCAGCAGTACGGCTTTGTGGGTGGGCAGATGGACTACTACGCGCACCATCCGAGCTGGAGTCGCGACGGGAAGCAGCTTCGCGAGGAAGGATACGCGACCGAGCTCTTCGCAGCCGAGGCCGAGCGCGTCGTGCTGGCACACGGGCGCCTGAGGCCGACGCAGCCGCTGTTTCTGTGGATGGCGCCAAATGCACCGCACACGCCGATGCAGGCGCCCAAGGCCGCTCTCGAGCGCTTTGGTGCCGATCTCCACCCAGAGGTCAGGCTGTACGCGGCAATGGTCTTCAGCATGGACGAGGGCTACGCGCGTCTGCACGCGGCACTGCGGCGCGCCGGCATGCTGAGCAACACGCTGACGGCCTTCGTCTCCGACAATGGCGGGCCTTCGATGCCGTCGATCTGCAACGGCGGGCTTCGCGGTGGCAAGGGCACGTCGTTCGAGGGCGGCGTAAGAGTGCCGGCGTTCGTGCACTGGCCGCGCTGCCTTGGTCGTGGCCGCGGTGGGCCGCGGCAGACATCGGCAGCGGGACACATGGTCGACTGGTTTGTCACGCTCGCCGAGGCGGCGGCTGTCGGACTGCCCGAGGCGCAGCACCAGAAGCTCATGCAGCGCGTGCGGCACAAGGCGCCGCACAGCCTCTCGTTGTGGCCCTATCTCGCCGACAGCGCGCCATTGGGCGCCATGGAGAAGCGGCAGCTCGTGCTTCAGGTGGGCGCGCCGTGCTCAGGCGTGCTCCGCGGCCGCTGGAAGCTCGTGATGGCGTCGCCACGCTGCCTCAACACGTCGCTTCGAGACGTCGACTTCCAGCAGCCGATGCGCGGCTTCATGGCGCACCGGTACCTCCTCGACTCGAAGCGAGGCCACGGAGGTGCGGATGAGCACGTCCACGGCACCCACGCGCACTCTGCCGCAACTGCGTTGGGCGTCGGCGACGGCGACGGCGCAGGCCACGGCGACGCTCCCACACCAGAGGCGCGGCTGCGCGCGGCGCGCGCAATGGGAGTGCAGCTGCAGCTCTTCGACCTGCACAACGACCCGGCCGAGCGGCACGACCAGCTGAGCGGGCGCAACGCGAGCGTCCGCGCTGCGACCGCCTCCGCGCTGCTCGGCCACTACCTGAGCGCTCTGCGCGTGGCGCACCGCGCCGTCGGCCAGGCGCAGCAGGAAGGGCGGCTCGCGCCCGAGGCGGTGAAGGTCTGGTTCTGCCGTCAGGTCTACGAGAGCTGGGCGCCCGAGGTCTGGTCACGCTACCACTCTTGGACGTGCAACAACCGCCGAGGCGAGCTGACGAAGCTGGCCAGCGTGCGGCTGGCCTCAAGCTGAGCTTTGGGCTTTGCGCTCTGTCAGCATTCTACGTCGAGTACCGCACTACGTATTTCATATGTGGCGATCGTTAACGTTATTTTAATATAGGTAGTACGCCATACGTAGAACCCCGACGCTACTTGCTCCGCACTCGATCGTCCGACTCCCGCTTGAGCAGCTCGCCCAGCCCCAGGCCGCCCTCCTTGGACGCCACCATCCCGGGCGTCGGCTTGCGCCACGGCGCGGCGAGCGGGTCGAGCTCGCCATAGAGCTCGCGCTGGTTGGCCTCGGCGGGCACCAGGTCGCGATTCGTGAAGCCGAGGTCGTCGCGGTCGTACGTGGCCGGCCCGAAGGAGTCGAAGGGCGACTCGACCACGATGAGCGCGCGGCGGCGGTTGCGCAGCACCTGGACCTTCTCCCAGCCGAGGGCGATCCGCGCCTTCTCGAGCCGGTTGCGGTTAGCGCCAAAGTCGGGCGCGTCGCCACGGCGCGCCGCGCGGAACTGGACGAGCACGTCGTTCGGCATGAAGTAGAACTCGGCGTCGTCGACGCTCTCGCCGCCGAGCGGGCCCTTGGCGGAAAACTCGGCACGCAGGTACCGCTCGTCCTGCTCGACCACGCGTCCCTGCAGCTTCTTCTCCACGACGGAGCGCAGCCGCTTCATCGCGGTCGACGGCTCCTGCTCGGCGATCCATGGGTTGTCCCACACCGCCGGCCGGTCGTCCTGGCTGGAGACGCACGCCGAGCTGCAGTCGGCGAAGATGCCGTCGGGCCGCAGCGTGCCTTGGTCCGCGGCAACGGCGGCTCGTGGCGGCCCGCAGGTGCTGGCCGCCAGGCAGCCGAGGGCCGAGGCGATAGCGGCGCGACGGGTGGCGGCGGCGACGAGCAGCATGGCTGTTAGGTTAGCTTGTCACGCAAACGCTTGCACGGAACTACGCGAGTTTTGCATGGTGCATGCAGCCCAAACGAACCTAACACCCTGTGAGCGGGCGCCGACCCGCGGACGCCTAGTGCAGGGTGCTGGGGTAGAAGCTGGCAAACGCGTCGCCTCAATAGCCTCAATAGGGGCATTTGACATTGCAGACCAATGCGTCGAAGGCTGCGGTGCGTGCTGTTGGCCCTTCTTCATGCGCTCGCATCCTCGACGGATGTGTGCCAAGGTTGGTGCGCCAATCACGGGGACGTGTGGCCCGTAAAGTGCTGGTGGGCGGGTACGCTCTGTGCTGCTTGCGAGGGCTGCCGCGCCCTTATCCCACCGTCGCCGGGCTTGCCGCCGTCGCCGCCGATGCCCCCAGAGCCGCCACTCGCGCCGCCAGACACGCCGAGCTTGCCTCCCCCACCCCCGACGCAGCTGCTTAGCGTCAGCACCGTGCCAGGGCTCGCGCCGTCGGCTCATTTTGCGTGCCGTGTTCGCATTCCGCCGGACGGCGCGTGGGAACAAATCTTCACCTTCTCAAGCACGTCGTACGAAAGGGTGGATAGCGGCGTGCTGACCACGGGGTATTTCTCGTCGTTGGAGAATTGGACGACGTCCTGGGTGAGCCTCGAGGTTCGACACGACGTGACGGTGGAGTTGGAGCTCACAAAGCTGCACGGCGATGGTGTGATCGCTACCGCCGTGCCCCACCCCGCCGGGCGCGCCGCCGTGTCCGTGCAGGGTGGGAAGGCGCTCGTCACAGTAACGGGGACGCGGCAGTTCATGCTGGACATCGACGGCGCGCTCGACTCGGCGCCCACTGGCAGCAGCGCTCTCCACCCGAGCAGGAAGCGCGTGGTGCACACCTTCTCTGTCTTCGCGAATCCGCTACTGACCGACGCGGAGCGTCCCAACGTATCGCCACCGCGACTCGAACCCATGCCATTCCTGCCAGCGTTCGATTGACCCGCGCTCACGTCACTGCTGCGGCAGCCGGCGGATCCCGACGTGCGCGTCGTCTATCCCGGCGAGACCCCGCCGACCGACTTCAACGAGACGACGCTCTATTTCGCGCCGGGCGTGCACAACCTCACGCACGTCCCCGCGTGCTGCTCGACCACGAATGCGCTCACGGCGTGCCAGTGCGTCAACAATCACGCTGACGCATCCCATCCGGGCTACGTGGCACCATACCCTCTCCGCAGCGGCAAGAGGCTGCACATCCCGGCGGACGCGTGGCTCGACGGCTGGCTCTTGTCCGAAGCCCAGTGGGGCATCGAGGGCGCGAACATCACTGGGTACGGCGTCCTCTCGGGGCGGCGGATGCGGTGGAAGCAGGGCGACTACTTGTCGTTACGAGCGATTCAGCTCAATGGCGCGGTCGACTGTCACATAGTCGGGCCGACCCTCGTGGACTTCCCCAACCATCACCTGGTCATTGTTGGCGCTGCTGGTGCAGCTGCTGGTGCAAAGCCAAACACGCTCCAGCATGTCAAGGTGTTTGGCTGGCGTGCGAACGGCGACGGAGTCCACATCTGGGGACACTGGAACGAGGTCAGCGACCTCTTTATACGCACGCAGGTGCGTGGTGACTTCTGCCAGAAAGCTCGCAGAGCGACGGACCCTCACCCGGCGTGTCGTTTTGTGCGCAGGACGACTGTTGTTACGTCGGCGATGAGGCGTCATCGACGCTCTTCCGTCGGCTCACGATGTGGACCGACGCGAACGGGGTGCCATTCATGCTCGGCTCGCAGAACGGCGGGCCGACCGTGGTCGAAGACTGCGACGTCATCTACCATCGTAAGCAGTTTCCGTACTGGTGCGCTCCAAGGCCGACAAGCCGCCTCGCCCTCGCTGCAGCGCCGAATGCGCGTCTTCACCCTGCGCCCCTGGCTCTCCGAATGCAAGGCTGGCCGACAGGCGGCCGGTGGTGTGCTGGCAGGTGCGGCGCCATCTTCGACCGGCGTGGTTATGTTGGCCGCGACAAGTTGAGCCTCGCGACGTCGGTGACGTTTCGCGACATCCGGATCACCGACCCGTTCCCCACGTGCCCGCTCCGTACCGTTGCCGCGACTCGAACAAAGGCCATTCTGGTAACACGATTGATTCACTCATGTTCACTTCATCACGGTGGCAGTTGACATGTCCGGCTCGCACGTCAACATGCTCTTTGAGCATGTGACGGCGGTCGCGCACTCTGCGTTCACCGAGCTTCCCGCATGGTATTGCGCGCAATCCCTCTCCGCGGACGTCGCCTATCGCTTCGGGCTGGACGCGAGCTTTGGCTGCAAGCTACCGTTCGGAGTGCCCAGTCGGATCGTCGGTGGGGATTGCCACCACGACAATGGCGCGCACAATTGTGACGACCTCACTGACGCGTCTTACAACTTCACGAACATTGTTTTCACCAACGTCACCGTCAACGGCAGCAGCTTCTTCGACCTCCTGACGCGCCCCGAGCTTCGAGGTGCGACCTTGCTGTGGGGCAACCTCTTCGACTTCGTCGCGGACGGCGAGCAGTACAACTTGCCTCCACCACCTTCGGCGCCGCCGTCCGTGCCACCACCACCGTCGCCCTCCTCGCCGCCGCCCTTACTGCCCCCGCCATTGCCCTCACCACCACCTCCATCTCCCCCGCCGTTGCCGCCGCCGCCCTCGCCGCCCTCGCCGCCACCCTCGCCTCCCCCGCCGTCACCACCGCCGCCATCTTTACCCCCGTCGTCACCACCACCAGCTTGCCCGCCGCCCTCGGCGCCTCCGACCGCCCCGCCTCCACACCAGCCGCTACCGATGGTGCCGCCCCAGGGGCCGTCTCCTCCCGGGGAGCCGCCGGTGCTGCCACCGCCTTTGCATTCTCCGTCGACTCCGTCGCCATCGCCGCCTCCGCCGTCGCCATCGCCGCCTCCGCCGTCGCTGCCTCCCACATCGCCCTTGCCACCTCCGCCCTCGCCCTCGCCTCCGCTCTCGCTACTCGCAGACCTTCCACAACTGCCGCCCTCGCTTCTGTCGCTTCTGTCGCTTCTGTCGCCCTCTCCTTCGCCGCCCTCGCCTCCGCCCTCGCCGCCGCCACCCTTGCCGCCACCACCCTCGCCCACGCCACCTCCACCCTTGCCGTCACCACCGCCATCGTTGACACCTTCGCCCTCGCAGCCGCCACCTTTGCCGCCTCCGCCGCCTTCGCCGCCTTCGCCGCCCAAGCAGCCGCCTTCCCCGCCGCCCTCGCCGCCGCCGATGCCGTCGCTGCCGCCCGCGCGGCCACCCCCGGCACGCCCGCCGGTGGCGCCGCGTCCATCAATCCCACCCGCACTGCCGGTGGATGCGCCGCAGGGGCCGCCACCGCCTCCAGGCGCGCCGCCGTCGCCAGTGGCTCCGCCGCCGCCCAGCCCGCCACCGCCAGCGCCTTCGCCGCCGCCGCCCAGCCCGCCGCCGCCCAGCGCGGCGCTGGCGATGCTCTCCCCGCCGCCCGTCTCAGCATCGCCGCCGCCGCCTCCATCGCAGCCTCCAACAGGGCCGTCGCCGCAGCCTCCGCCAGCGGCGTTGCCGCCAGCGACGCGGTCGCCTCCTCCACAATCGGACGGCGGCGGCTTGCCGGCCACCCTCCTCACCGGCGTCGGCGGCGGCGTCGCTGCCCTCGTCGCCCTGGCAACGTGCGCGCTGTTGGCCAGGCGCAGCAACCGCGGCAAGCGCGCGCGCGTCGCGTCGCCCGAAGCAGCCGCGCGGCGGCCGTCCGAGGGCAAGGGCGCGCCGGTGCCCGCGCAGGAGTCGGACGCACCGGCTAGGGAGCCGCAGCCGCAGCCGCAGCCGCAGCCGCAGCCGGTGACTGCGGCCACCTCGGCTGCGGCTGCGGCTCGAATCCGTCGAGAGAGCACCTCCGCAGCCAAGGTGGATGCCGCCCAGATGCCGTCGGGCCACTTGATTGCTCGCGGCATCTTTGCGCAATTCGACAAGGACCGCTCTGGCAGCATCGATGCCGCGGAGCTGCGCGAGTTGGTGTCGCGCAGCTCGCGCGAGACGCTCAGCGAAGACGAGCTGCAGCGCGCCATCGCCGTGCTCGACCAGGACAGCTCCGGAACCATCGGCGAGGCCGAATTCTATCGCTGGTGGGACATGGGCCTCAGCGTGCTGGCGTTCAAAGGCGACAGGGGGTTGGATGCGAGGCCCGACGAGCAGGTCGCTGCTATGGCTCAGACGTCGACGAAGAGGAGGCGGAAAAAGACCGGCGCCGCACCCGCTTCTGAGCCCAAGGCGCCCGATTGCGCTCAGGGTGGCGACGAGGCGGCACCCGTCGCCGAGCACGACTACAACGCCCGGGAGAACAACCCTTGGTCGCAAACGCCAGCAGCTGCACCGCTAGCTCAAGCAACTTCCGAGCCCGCCGCCTCACCGGCCACCTCACTCGCTGCAATCGCCGGGGCCGCTGCGGTCGCCGAGCGGACGACGAAGAAGCAGCGTAAAAAGCGCGTTCCAGCAGACGACGCTGCACGTGTGTAACCGATTGAATAGGAACGAATACTGTAGGTACTGTGTGTAGGATCGTGTGGCCGTAAAACTACCGCTTCGGCCGTGAAAGTTGATACTTAACGCAAGTAAATGCAGCGTGTGTTGGTCATCCCCCCTCCTTGCAAGCTGTGAACTTCACAGAGAAAAGCTGACCGTTTGATGTCATTGCAGAGGTCTATTCGATGGCCCGGACGCCACCCAAGCGCGCTCTGGTAGTCGTCCAAGCCTTCCCGCCGCTGCTCAAGAACGCGGGCGGTGTGGCAAAGCGCTACCTGAGCCTCTGCCGCGCGCTGATCGACCAGCTCGGATGGACGGTCACGATGCTGACTCCGGTGGACGTGACGGTGAGCGGCGAGAAGGACGTCGACCGCTGGCTGGCCGAGGGCTCGCTCGTCCATCTTCCAGCGCGCGGCGTGCGCCTCAACTCTGTCGACGGTGTCGTGGTGGTCCTCGACCTCTTCAGCTTTGTCAACACGGGCTACCTGCTCTCGTCGCTCTGCCTCGACCAGCGCAAGCTGCACGAGGAGGGGCGCGTCGCGCTCAGCATGACCAACTACGGCATCGTCTTTCTCGACGACCCCGCTCCTCCTCCTCGCGCGCGCCGCGGGCATCCCGACCGTCATGACGTCGCACACGGACGGCTCGAAGCTCAAGAGCTACCGCTCGTACCCGGCGCTCAAGCTAGTGTGGCAGACGCACCTGCGCTCGGCGCACCTCTCGTCGGTCCACGCCTCCGTCTCGCGCATCTTCGGCCAACAGATGGCCGCCGACTACTCGGTGCCCGTCAACGCGACCTGGCCGACTATCCTGTGGGCCAAGGAGTTCCGCGCCGAGCCCGTCGACGTCGCAGCCGACGCCGCGGCGCAGCGGCAGCTGTGGCTCGAGCTGCTCGCGCAGCAGGGGATGGCGTCGCCGCCCACCGCCGTCCTCCTTCTCTCTTCGCCGGTCGATGGAGCTCCGAGAAGCGCATCGACCTCCTCCTCGACGTGGTGCCGGACGGCGCCGCAGCAGGGTGAGAGTGGCCGTGTTGGCGGGGGCACAGCTGGCCACGTTGGGCTCATGAGACTGCATCTGGCGGCTTGAGGCTGCCTCCGAGCCATTTTGACCGCGTTTGGCACTCCAGGCGCGGCGCTCGTCATCGTCGGCGACGGCACCGCCGACTACGCCAGGGACGTCGCGGCGAGCGGCGGCGCGGCGGCCGGCCGGCCGCACGTGCTCCCGCTGCGCAGGATGCTCAACGGCAGCGAGCTGCGAACCGCGTACGCCGCCGCCGACCTCTTCTGCTCCGCGAGCAACTTCGAGACGCTCGGCAGCGCGCGGTGCCAAAAGAGCAAGGCCCGCCCATTTGGCCGCTGGGCCAATCAGCTCTCGCACCCGAACTGGCCGAGGCGAACCGAGGCCCTACGCCTGCTCCGGCCACGGCATGGGCCTGATGGCTGCGGAGCTGGTCTTCGGCGTCAAGCTCGTCAAATCCCCCCACGCCGTCCGTCGCGCTGCCGACGGCGACGGGCGTGGACGGGTCGCTCACATCGATCAGCTGCACGCCGTAGTCGTTGACGCTCGCCACGATGGCGAACGTGCTCGTGTTGACGGCAAATGTGGCGACCCCGTGAGCCCCGTCGAGCTCGTCAAAGCCGCCCCCGCCGTCTGTCGCGCTGCCGACGGCCGCGAGGCCGGTAAGCCTCGGCTGCCGTGGCGGCGGCGACGGCGGCGACGGCGGCGGAGGCGGTGGTGGCGTTGGTGGCGCGCCAGGTGGCCGCATCCCAACAAAGTGGCGCACATCAGCCAGCTCTCGATGCAGGGAAAGGAGACTCGGACCGTTTGCGGACTGGAAGTCGGTGGCAATGATGTTGCCAGTGCAGTTCATCTGCCCATCGCCCACGCCGACGCACCGGAACGGCTCGATGCAGTCGACGTTGGTGTTCAACGAGAAGGCGACGTGGCGGCCGGCGATGCGCAGCTCGTTGGCCGTCGCTGGGAGTGGGGGCCAGGATGGCGGCGGAGACGAGGGGGGGGCGGGAGCGGTGGGAGCGGCGGGTCCGGCGGGTCCGGCGGGGTGTGCGGTGGAGGTGGCGATGGGGGGCGGGCGCAGGAGGCGCTGCGCTCGTTCACGTAATACGCCCATCCTTCATAGTCCGGCATGCCTGCTTGCAAGTTGGTCACGACCTGCGATCTCATGTGGCATCGCATATTACCTCCCCCCTCAGAATAGTACTGGACGGCTTCGCAATCGTCGCATGCTTGGCACTTTGCAACGCAGTCGTTCAAATCCGCGCACTCTGAGTTTGTGGGCACGCGCCAACGTAAGTGTTGCGGGTTCGTCATCAGGTGCCGGCAGTCGGGGAAGCCAGCGGTGCCACCGCTGAAGTCGTACGGCGAAATCCCTTCCGTGTTGACTGCCCAGCCACAGTAGTGCAATTCACCATTGGAGGAAGACTCAAGCCGACGCCCTGGTGTTGCAACT
>Ga0209713_10002549_pt1 | contig 11314 bp, 8 predicted proteins | sample ArcOceMetagenome_3_FD_187444 | JGI IMG/M metagenome (GOLD analysis project Ga0209713, IMG submission 187444) | Marine eukaryotic phytoplankton communities from Arctic Ocean - Arctic Ocean- Svalbard ARC20M Metagenome (SPAdes) (version 2) | ecosystem: Environmental > Aquatic > Marine > Oceanic...
GGCAGAGCTGCGTCGAGAAGATCACCGACGCCTTGCGCCGCGCGTGCCCCAGCCCGCCGTCGCCCCCCGCCTCCCGGGAGGAGGCGCGCGCGACGCCCCCTCCCCCTCCCCCTCCCGCCGCCGCCGCCGCCGAAGCCCCGCCCCCCGCCTTGCTGAAAGACGCAGCGCGCGAGTCGCCCGCGCCCCCCCCCGCCACCGCGGTCTCGCCGCCGCTGGTGCCGCTGAGGCCCGAGGGCGGCCGGTAGTCTGGGTTGAGCCCCCCGTCCTCCTCCTCCTCCTCCGCCGCCTCCTCCTGCATGAGCACGTTGAAGAGCGTCAGGTCGTCGTGGGCGCCCGGCGCGTCGCCGAGCAGCGCGTCGAGCTGCAGGATCTCGTCGTGCAGCAGCTTGGCGTGGTGCAGGAAGCGCGCGCGCATCTCGGGGTCGCCCTCGCTCGCCGCGAGATCGACGACGTTCTGCGTCTGCGGCATCGATGGCGGCGGCGGGAGATGCGGCGAGAGAGGAGAGAGGCGAGAGGAGAGGAGAGAGGAGAGGCGAGAGGAGAGGAGAGAGGGGAGGTGAGCTGAGAGGAGAGGAGAGAGGAGAGAGGGGAGGAGAGAGGCGCGATGGTGGGAGACGGGGAGGGGGCAGAAGCACCTGCGTCCGCACCGCCTCGCGCACGGCGCGCAGCTGATGCAGCGAGTCCTGGTCCTTGATCGGCGACAGGTTCCAACCCACACCACCGCCGCCGCCGCCGCCGCCGCCAGCCCCACCGCCGCCGGGCTGGCGGCCGATGTGGGTGGACCACGAGTAGGGACCGTCGGCGCCGTCGGTGTTGGCGGCCGACGACGCCGACGGCGACCGCGACGTATCGGAGAGCGACGTGGGCTCCGGGCTCGACATGATCTCGTCGCGGCCGCGCATCGCCTTGCCGCCGCTGCCAAGCTTGCCGCCGCTGCCGAGCTTGCTGCCAAGCTTGCCGCCCTTGCCGCCCTTGCCGCCCTTGCCGCCGCCGCTTGCCGACGACGCGGCGTGCCCCCCCCCGGCGGCGGCGTCGCCCGCGAGTGAGTCGGCGACAATCTGCCGGTTGGCGTTGGTCCAGAAGCTCTTCGTGTCTTTGACGGCGGCGATCGGCGCGCTCTCGATGATCGGCGCGGCAAGGGCGGCACTCTCAATGTCGCCTCCGCCGCCGCCGCCCTCCGCGGTGGGAAAGGAGCTCCGTCTCATGGCGGAGCGGTCGCAGCCCGCCGGGCCCGCCACGGGCGCCCACTTCTTCGGAGACGTTGGGAAGGACTTGCTCTTGCTCGTCGAGGCGGCGGGCGGCGGGCGGGGCGGGCTGCGCGGGAGGACCGCGGCGGTGTTGCCGCCGCGCGAGCTGTGCTGGCGCTCGTTGGCGAGCATGCGCGCGCGCACGTTGGCCGTCGAGAACTCCTCCTCCGCCCGCGCCGCCTCCGCCTTGGCCGCCTCGGCCGCCGCGCGCTTGGCCGCCGCCGCCGCCGTCGCCGCCGTCGCCACCTCGGCCGCGGCGCGCGCGCGCGAACGCTCCTCGGCGGCGAGCGACGACGCGCGCGCGCGCATCTCGCGCTCGAGCTGCCGGTCGAGATCGCGCTGAGACTGCGGCGAGGAGCCGCAGTGGCCGGAGGCGTCGGAGCGCTCGATGTCGTAGCCGTCGAGCAGCGTCGCCGTGTCCTCGTCCTTCTTCTTCGCGCCAAAGAAGCCAGCGCCGCCGCCGCCGCCGCCGCCGCCGCCGCCGCCGCAGCAGCAGGCGCGGAGGAGGAGGACGAGGCCCATCGCGACGAGCATGAGCATCGCGCCCGCCGCGCCCGCGAGTACGGGCGGCACCGAGTTGCCGTAACGGACCGTCGTGTCGATGAGTCCGTCGAGGGAGAGGGCGGGGTGGGCGGGCGGCAGCGGGGGCGGGGGCGGCGACGGCGGCGACGGCGGGGGTGGCAGCGGCGGCAGCGGCGAGGGCGGCGGCTGCGGCTGCGGCGGCGGCGGAGAGGGAGGCGGCGGCGGAGGCGGCGAGGGCGGAGGCGAGGGAGGCGGCGGGGGAGAGGGGCACGGGGGCGAGGGGGGCGGCGGGTCCAGCGGCGGCGGCGGCGGCGAGGGCGGAGGAGGCGAGGGCGGCGGAGGCGGCGAGGGCGGCGGAGGCGGCGCGCTGGGTGGCGGCGCGGGCGGCGGCGCTGGCGGCGGCGGCGGCAGCGGCGGCGGGAGGAGCCCACACGCGTAGCGTGTCGTCTCATACGAGGCGGCGACGGCGGCGGCGTCGAGGGCGGTTGACGAAGCGGAGAAGCGGCCGATTTCGCCCCCGAAGAAATAGTAAGGCGCGAGGTCCGATCTCGCCCCGAGGAGCGTCGGAGATTGCGACGGCGCCCATCCTCCTCCCGGGGAGGCGCCGCCGCCGCCTCCAATCCCACCTCCGCCGATCCCGCCGCCGCCGATCCCGCCGCCGATGCCGCCGCCAATCCCGCCACCGAAGATGCCACTGAGGGCGCCAGCGATGCCACCGACGCCGACGCCGCCTCCGCCTCCCGCGAGGCTCGTGGTTGCGCCCCGCTTGCCGTCGACGTAGACGGTGGCGGTGCGCGCGGCGTCGGGCGACAGCACCAGCGTGTACTGATGCCTGCATGGTCAAACGCGGCGAAATCGGTGCGTTTGGCGGGGCCTGACGCCACGACCACGGCCGCGCGGTGGGATCTGAGGTAATAGGTCGCTCCTCCGGAGTGTGCAGGGCAGCTCCAAGCCTTCGGACGCAGCCTGACGAGCCGCTGGTGGCCCGTCGTGGCCTCGCCAAGACGGCCACTTTGATTTGACCATGCCGCGCATGCCACTCGCCGTCGGCGAAGCCGCGGCCGCTCGGCGACTCCGGCGGCGCCACGTCGAGTACGTGGCCGACACACGCGTCGCCGAGGCCGGCGAGGTCGGCGTAGGCGCCCCGCGTCGGGCAGAGACGGGTCTGCGGCACGTCGGAGGAGGGGTGTACGCACGTGGCAGGGCGCACGGGAGGGTGTGGGGAGGGGGAGGGGGAGGGGGAGGGGCATGACCACCTGCAGCACGCCGGAGCCCTCGAGGAGGAAGGCGTTGATCGAGCCGGCGGCGCCGAGGTCGCCGCGCGAGATCAGCCACGCGGCGAAGGCGCCGTAGCGGCGGAAGGCGTACCTGGGAGGTGGAGACGTGAGCAAGGGGCAGTTGAGGCCTCTCTCTGTGTTGAGGCCTCTCTCTCCGTGGAGGAGGCGAAACGGCCACTGCAGGAGCGACACCGAGAGGAGGGCCGTGCGCGGAGCTGGACGACTATTCCCACGCCGAAGGCGTACCACCGCCCCTGCAGCTCGTGCATGCGGAACCAGACGCTCAGCGTCGCCTGCGGCGGCGGCGCCGCGGCGGCGGCGGTGGCGGCGGTGCTCGTGAGGGAGCCGAGGGCGGCGCCCATCTGCGTCGGTGGGAGGCGCACGAAGGCGTCGTCGCCGTCGAGAGCGACGACCCGCGCGCCGAGGCAGCCGCCGCCCACCCACGCCGCGCCCCCGCGCAGCTGCGCCCGCTCCGCCGACGGCGCCCCGCCTCCACCGACCCCGCCACCTCCACCGCCATCGCCACCACCACCGCCACTGCCACTGCCACCTCCAATACCACCACCGCCACCGCCACCGCCAACACCAGGCCGCTGCTGCTGCCGACCCAAGGCGAGCGAGAAGGACTGCAGCCGCAGCGAGCCCACGTTGTTCGACGCCGTCTGGTGCGTCAGCCCGACGAGCAGCTCGTTGCCCAAGCCCAGCTCGGGCAGCTCCAGCGGCGAGCCCGGCAGCTCGCGCCACGCGTCGCCGTCCGACGGCCGCCACCGCGCGTGGATCAATCCACCGCCGCCGCCGCCGCCGCTCATCCCGCCGCCGCCTCCGTCGCCTCCGCCGCCGCCGCCGGTGGTGGTGGCGACGCGCTCCAGCTGCAGCCACGGCGTCGTCGTCGTCGTCGTCGTGGACGGACCGCCGCTTGCTGCGGTGCTGCTCGCGGCACCGTCGGGCGTCTGCAGCTCCGCCGACAGAAACGGCGCGGCCCCGAGACCGAACCCGCCGCCCGCCAGCCCCGACGCGGCGGCGGCCGCGCGCGCGCCGGCGAGCGCCGCGGCGGCGCTGCTCCCGCGCACGCTCGAGACCAGCCGCTCGCCCTGGCGCGATCGGAGCGCGAGCTGCGCGCCAAAGTCGGCGGCGCCCACGAGCAGCAGCCCGCCCTCAGACCAGTCGACCGCCGACGCCGACGCCACGCGCACCGTCGCCACAAACGGCGCGGACGCCGGCACGCGCCGGTAGGCAAACGGCGCGCCCGATCCGTCGGCCTGCAGCGCGCAGCCCCGCGACGCCACGTCGAGCGGCGCCTCGCCGCTCAGGTCCTGCGCGAAGCGCTCGATCGAGCAGCCGCCGCCGGCACCGCCGCCGCCGCTGCCGCCGCCACCGCCGCCGCCACCGCCGCCGCCGCCGCCGCCGCCGCCCTCGCCGCCCTCGTCCGGCAGCCACAGACCGTCCCAGCCGCCGAGACCGCACGTGGCCGCCGAGGACGCCGCGCCCGCCGCCGCCGCCGCGACCGCCGCCGCCGCCGCGACCGCCGCTGCCGCCGCGACCGCCGGCCCGCCGACCGCCTCGACGTGGAGGCCGACGTGCTCGTGCCGCTTGCCCAGCAGGTCGCACGGTAGGCTCGGCTCGTGCGCCAGCCACAGCCGGCCGCGCGGCGGCGCGTCCCACTCGAACGGGATCGCGCCGACCTGGATAAGGTCGCCCGCCTGCACAGCGCGAGGCCCGGCGGTCGCCTGCATCGTCATGCCCTCGCCCGTCCACTGGGCGCGGGCGGTGTCGAAGCCGTCGAGACAGGCGCCACAGGGCGACAGCTGCGAGTCGCACCGGCTCTGCCGCGTCGGCAGCGCGCCGCTGCTGCTGCTGGACGAGGAGCCGATGATGACACTGTGCTCACCGCCGCCGTCGCCGCCCACACTCGTGCTGCCCTCGAGGTACACCTGCACCGTGAGAATTCCGTCGCTGCGGATTCGTAGCGCCGATAGCGACGGCTCCCATTGTGCGGCTGCTGATGAATTGGAAATCTCGAGCCACTGGAAGGACTCGTTCGGTGTTGTACAACTTCCGAGGCCCCACGGCTGGCGGTGGAAGCCGCTGATGCCCAGCTGAGCTTCGGAGCGTGGACCGGCGTGTGGTACGGGCTTCATTTCGTAAGAAGAGCTCGTGGCGAGCTGTGGATAGCCTGCCCGAACAGCGAGGCGCCACGTTAGATGCCAGCCGGTGGTTAATTCTCGATGCAGGCCGTGGTCGGATTGGCGCATCAACTTCGCGGCGCGCCCCAGCATGAACTCGACCGCGAGCGGCCCGTCGACCGACGAGCTGCTGACAGCGCGCTTCAACCAGGACCACACTTGCCTCGCGGTCGGCACGCGGCGTGGCTACCAGATCTTTGCGTGCGAGCCCTTTGCCTCGTGCCATGCCTGCGCCGACGGCGCCGGCATCGCGGTTCTCGAGATGCTATTCTCGTCGTCGCTGGTCGCGCTAGTGAGCGCGGGCGAGCGGCCAGGCGATAGCCCCCGCCGGCTCCGCCTGTGGAACACGCGAAGCAACGCCTCGATCTGCGACCTCAACTTTTCCACGACGGTGCTGGCCGTGCGCATGAACAAGGCGCGTCTGCTCGCGGTGCTCGAGTCGAAGCTGCACATCTTCGAGCTATCGACGATGAAGCTGCTGCACACGCTTGAGACGGCCTCCAACCGTCTGGGGCTCGCCGAGCTGTGCGCCGACGCCGAGACCTGCCACGCCGTGCTGCCCGCCGCGCAGCCGGGGCAGGTGCTCTACTTCGACGCTCTGCAGCTGCACGCGCTCAACACGGTGCAGGCGCACAAGAGCCCGCTCGGCTGCATCGCCCTGAGCAGCAACGGCCACCTCGTCGCCACCGCCTCGGAGAAGGGCACCGTCATTCGCGTCAGCTCCTTCCCTCAGGGCGCGCTGCTGCACACGTTCCGGCGCGGCTCGCTCCCCACGACGATCTGCTCCCTCTCCTTCTCGCCCGGCGTGCTGCTCGGCGGCACACGAGAAGGGGTGCGCGCCGCCCCCCCCACCCCACCGCCAAGCAGCCACGCCCACACGCCCACACCCCGACACGAAAACCACATCCCACCGCCGCCCCTCCTCCCAGCCCTCGAGCCGTGTCCCGCTGACGAGCCATCCCGCCCAAGCCGCTTCCCTCTGACGAGCCAACCCGCGCGCGCGCGTCGCATCGCAGAGCGGCACGTGGCTGTGCGCGGCGTCGGGGTCGGGCACGGTGCACGTGTGGCGGCTCGACGCGCAGCGCAACGGCTCCACGAGTGAGCGTGTGGCGCAGCTCGGCTCGTCTCTCGGCATGCCTCTGGTCTCGGGCGAGCGCGACTTTGTCTCGGTCGAGATGCGCGTCGGAAGAGTCGCCCGGAATGCCCCCTCCGCACGTGTGGCGCTCCACCTCATCAGGCCAAGGGCGCGCTTGGCTTTGCGCGCTGGAGAGAGAGCCCTTCCCTGCTGCCTCGGGGGCCGCTCCAGCCTGCGGCGGTGCCGCCTCCACACATGGGCCTCACGCGTGGCTTGCTCACTCTTCCCGCCTTTCACCGCCCAGGTCAAGATCAAGTCGGGCGGCCGCTGCTGCGCCGCCATCCGCGACTCGCGCCCCGAGTCGGGGCAGGGGTCCGACGCCGTCGCGCACTCGCTCTACGTGTGGACCGACCGCGGCGCGTGGTACGCGTACCGCCTCGACGCGCTGCGCGGCGGCGACTGCGTCCTGCAGGACGAGCAGCGGCTGCTGCCCGCCGCGTGCTGAGTAGCCCCGCGCCCCCGCCCGCAGCTTGCGTCTGCAGTGCGTCTGCCGTGCACGCTCGACGCGTGAGAGCGGTTGCGGCGGTCCTGCGCGACGACGGATATAGTTTTGGCCCCGCGGCAGAGGAAACACAGGGGCTGTCGCAAATAGTGTTCAGAGTACCCTGCCATTCATAGACTGGAGCACCCATACGTGTTTGCAAGCTAGACACTTCAGGACCCTGCACTACACTCCGCACCGCACCGCCGCGGTCAGTCGCCGTCGTCCTCATCGTCAGAGTCCGAGTACCCGAGGAGCGACGCGATTGCGCTCGCAGGTGCGTCCGTGGATTTCTTGGCCGCTTTGGCCGGCGGTGCCGCGGCCGATGGCGCGCCTGTTGACTCGGCAGAGGCGGCGGGCGGTGCGGCAGCAGGGGTCGCGGCCGACGCGGCGGCCGCTGGCGTGTCGACGACGGCGGCCGCTGCCGCTGCAGGTGCCGCGTGCGCACGCTTGACTCCCGCCGCCTGTATGAAGCTTGGCAAGCTCGGCTTGGCCTTGGCCTTGGGCGTCACCTTCGCTAGCTGTGGCTGTCTAACCTTGGCAGCTTCCGCGGCCGCTGCTGTGGCGGCGCGTGCCTCGGTGAAGGCTTGCAACTCGTCCTGTCGCATGTTCTGCCGCACGGAGTCCCGCGCCTGAATGACGCGGGCCTGGTCCTCCTGCTCGCTCATCTGGGTCTCGTAGAGATCGAAGACGCCCGCCATGGCGTGCGAAGCCGGACGCGCGTCTGGCCGTGTCGAGGGCCCTCGCCGCTCGCGCTGCTGCGAGGAGCATAGCCACCGAGGGCAAAGACACGCATCCTGGCCGGCGTCCCTTCCAGGGGCAGCCGGCGGCAAAGCCGGCATCGCCGGTGCAGCGCGCCGGATCAGGCGGCTCAGCCGCCAACGGCCTCGATGGGCAGAGGCGCAAGTCGCAGGTGTCCGCGCAGTTCTAGCTCGTAGGTACGTCAGAGTACGGTAAAAGCTAAACGCGATGAAGTTACAGTTTCGTCCAGCCATCAGGGACTTAGGACTTGCCCAACCAAGGACGGAGATCGGAGCAGCCTCGCTCGCGTGCAATGTCCGTCTTCGCGTTGCCTCCGTGGGCTGGCTTGTATTGGCTGGCCTCGGTCACGGCGTTCAGCGCACCCACGCCAGATCTCGTCGAGGAGCAACAGGCCAGAGCGACCACTGTCACGTGCCGCGACCGGCGCACGTGGCCGTTCGATGCCAAGGCAATCTGGAACATACCGATCGGCTCGGGCGCCGTGTATCACGACGCCAAGCTCTACCCCGAGACTGTGGAACCCGATGGCTCGATGGAGCCTGGCCAGTTCCTTGTGGACACCGACCACTTCGTCGCGACGACTGCCTCTGACCCCATGACGCCGTTCATCCAACAGGGCTGGTGGGGCAACGACGCCGAGTGTGGCAAGGATCATTGCTGCATCAAGAAGGATGCTGCCACCCATGGAATGCTGCCCTTCCCGAAGGACACGCTGATCGGCCCAGCGGGCTCGCGACTCCAAGGCGGCAACAACGCGGCAGCGGTCCTTCTCCCTGACAAAGTGACGCTCGTGCAGTTCCAGCCATTCTACAGGTGCACTGCCGGCGGGCCGCTCTTGGCCGAATCAGTCTGGTTCGATCCGGAGAGGAGCAGCTCAATGCCACAGTTGGCGTGGGCCAACGTGTCGATTTTGGACGCGGTGAACGCCAGCTACGGTGCACACGGTGGTTCGAAGCTCTCGTCCATCGGTGGCACCGTCCGGAAGGGAGAGCTGTTGCCCAACGCGCCGCCGATCCGGCACGCCATCAAGATCATGCTGTGGGCGAAGCAGTACTACTTCCCGGGCAACGTCAGCGTGCCGTGCTTTCGCTGGCCCGCGCTCACGTGCGACGGCTTTTGGAACGCGTCGCGCGATCCTAGCAACCCCAACTTCTACAACGGTACCGATCCGAATCTCAAGCCGGGGGCGCTCCTTGCCGTGCCACCGACGGTTGCCGACGCGATCTTCGCCAACATCACGACGCCCGTCGGCAAGAAGCTTCTCGCCGTGCTGACCGACTACGGTGGCTACATCGACGACAACTCGGCGAGCAACTCGGGCGCCTTCAACGTCGAGGACGGCGTCGAGGACGAGGTCGCGGGCGCGTACAACGGCCAGACGCTTCAGCCCTCAAAGGGCCAGGACCCGCTATACACGGACATGCTCGCCATCTGGCGAAGCTTACACTACGTCAACAACAACGGCCCGAATAGCGTGGGCGGCGGTGGCACTCCACGCCAGCCGCTTGCCCCGCCCATCTGCCCCGTGTGAGGAGTTCGAGACACGAACGATCTCGACAGCGCACCAACAGCGTTCTCGCGACCGCTCGACGATGTTTTGAGTTGTCTAGATGGATATGCATTCTTTCGAGTTTGCCACACACAACTCAGCCAGATGCAGCCCAACGCAACTTTCCACATCTCCGAACCCAGCCATGAACCCAGCACATCAGCTCGGAGCATTTGATTTGTCGTCGCCAGACGCATCGTCGGCGTCGGCCAGCAGCCTGGGCCACGACTACGGCTTCTAGCACACGCTGCCTGCGCTGCCCGCCTCTGCCGTGACGGAAGCGACAAAAGAATTGCGTAGGTGTTTGCTTCGTGTTTCAGCCCCTCCGCCGCCAATTGCTGAAAAATGGAGTCAAGCGAGCCGGTCGCCAGCGCCGCTCCTTCCGCGGCCGAGCCAGATGCTAGCGCACCTGCGGCAGCAGAGAGCGCACGAGCAGCCGGAGCGGAAGAAGTACCTAATGCAGCACAAGAGGCTGCATCGGCCGCCGCCGCCACGGAAGCTGCCGCTCCGGCCACCGATCGGCCGCCAGCACCGCCAACGGGCATGACGGACTTCCCTGAACCTGCACCGGAGCCCGGGGCCAAGCGCAAAGCCGGCGGCCGTGCCAGCGTCCAGTTCAGCGTCGACACCACCAAGGACGCTGCTGCCACCGCCGACGGCGGCGGTGCAGACCAGACGGACGAGGACGCCCAGATCGAAGCCGCGAGGCAGCAGCACCGCGAGCGGATGAAGAGCCTGCGCAAGGAGATCCCTGATATGGCGCGCGAGATGGAGAGCCTCCACGCGCGGATCGAGCGGCTCAAGGGCGAGGCCGGAGTCCGCCACATCTCGCTGCGCCGGCAGGGCACGCGCCGCATCCAGCCCAAGCAGGAGAGCGCGGAGGTGCCGGAGTGGCAGTGGTGGGCGCGCGAGGACTTCGAGCTGAGGCCCAAGGGCGAGCTGCGCGCCGACGTGCCGTCGCACGCCTCGCTGTGGCGTCGCCTCGGCTCCTCGTTCTTCCGAGGCATCGGGCAGATGTCGCACGTTGTGAGTGCCTTTGGCGGCGGCGGCGGCAGCAGCGATGGAGCCTCGCTGCTGCCCGCGTCGCATCCGCGGAGCGACGGCGGCGGCGAAGAGAGGCGATTCCGCTGCTGCGAGGGCGGCGGGGCGGCGGACGACGACGATGACGACGACGGCGGCGAGGCGGCGCGGCGGCGGCGCAGCGCGCGCGGCGCCGCGCCGTGGATGCTGCTGGTGGTCGCTCTGGTCGGGCTGAGCTTCGTGCAGATCCGCGCGGGCGAGCAGAAGCGACGCGACAGAGCGGAAGCGTGCGCGCAGCCGCCGTACTGCCCGTCGCCGCCGCCGCCGCCCTCGCCGCCGCCCTCGCCGCCGCCACCACCACCGCCGCCGCTGCCACCGGGCTATACGTACACCGCCGGCTTTGCATTGCCGACGCTGCCGACGCTCGGCCTGCCGGATCTGCCGGATCTGCCGCAGATCCACCTCGATCTCCCCGATCTTCCCGATCTCTCCTGGGCGGAGCTGTCGTCGGAGCAGCTCGGTGTGGCGGCAGCGCTGCTGCTTGCCGCCCTCGTGCTCGGAGGCATCGCAGTACGCTTCCGCGCCACCGCCGCCGCTGGTACCACCATCGGCGCCGCCACCGGCGCCACCACCAAGCCTGCCGCGGTCTCGCCATCGATGGAGCACCTGGGCAGGGGCGGCTACCGCGCGAGCGGATTCGACGGCAGCGACGGCGGCGCGACCGCGCTGCGCCGATGCACGCCCGCTTCCGTGCCGCATGGCCACCCGCCACCGCAGTTCGCGCCGCGGTTCGCGCCGCCCGGGGGCCCAGGCGCAGGCCCAGGCGCAGGCGCAGGCGCGGGTAGCGCGCCCGAGACGCCGTATGCTTTCACTGCTGCGGCGGTGGGTGGAGGGCCGCTGTCCCGGCCGTGCAGTGGCGGTGGCGGTGGTGGTCGCGGTTGCGGTGGCGGTGGCGGTGGTGGAGGTCGTGGAGGCGGTGCGACCATCAGCCCCGACCGGATGATCGGCGCAGCGACCATCGAGGGACGCGCGACGCCGCACGTGCCGCGCAGCAGCAGCAGCAGCAGCAGCATGCCGCGCTGGAGCGACGGCGCCGTCACGCCCACGCCGCGCGGCGGCGGCGGCGGCGGCGGCGGCG
>Ga0209713_10002551_pt1 | contig 11314 bp, 2 predicted proteins | sample ArcOceMetagenome_3_FD_187444 | JGI IMG/M metagenome (GOLD analysis project Ga0209713, IMG submission 187444) | Marine eukaryotic phytoplankton communities from Arctic Ocean - Arctic Ocean- Svalbard ARC20M Metagenome (SPAdes) (version 2) | ecosystem: Environmental > Aquatic > Marine > Oceanic...
GGTCGCTGGTCCGACAGACTCAAACTCGCGAGAAGTTTGGCCCCATGCGCATGCTCAAATTGAGGCAGTGCATGTGCGGCCGGTGCGCTTTCGCGGGCTCGAATGAGCCGGCTATGACCTGCAAGACATGCGGCACCTGCCGCCTGCATGTGCGGTGCGCCCAAATCGGCGAAGGCTACGCCACGAAGGCTAATTTTCATTGCGTGGATTGCCGCCTTCGGGCGATGGGCGCCGAGGGGAGTCCGGCGGCCTCCTTGCTCGACGAGGTCTCGCGCACGATGCTTATGGAGCTCACGCTCCTCCGCGAACGAACGGCGGTGGGTCACCAGACTTTCGTGAACCTCACCGAGAAGTGGGTGAGCGAGAAGAAGGGGCAGGGCCTGTCCCGGGTCCTCTCACCGACGTGCAGCTTGGAGTCCTTCAAGCAGTTCGCTTCGTGGATGGTGCTGACGGCGGACCGGGCCAGGTCCTTCGAGACCACCATGCGAGCGGCCGCGGGCTACTTCGAGGGGACGGGCTCCACGAACTTCACCAAGGAGCCGAGCATGAAGCGAGCTATCAAGGAGCTCTGCGACCTTCACGGCACGGAGGGGCAACCGATGACTCACGGCACTCGCCGTATGTTGTCTATTACCTTCAATCAGCTGCTGCCGCGCAAGTACCTCAAGAAAAGGTTCTTGCTTCTTCGGGAGCGAGTCTCTTTGATCAACGAGGCCGTGGGCTGCCTACGCGCGACCGAGTCGTGCTCGGCTATCGAGGGTCACGGCCTCGAGGCGAACTCGTGCTTCGTGCTTCGCGACCTCTCCACGGGCGAGGTCTCGGTGGAGGCGAAGATCCGTGACTCCAAGACCAAACTTGACCGGTGGGTCAATATGGCGGGCGAGACTGCCGTCTCCCACATTCCGGTCGCGCAGACCTACTTGGACCTCTTCGAGACCAACCGGCTGCGTACCGTGCAATACAAGGAAGGAGGTTTCGACGTGATCCAACCGGATTCTTGGTCAGTGAAGCTCTCACTACTCGCGATGCCCGCTGACTTCCTGGAGCGGCTGACTACGGTCGTAGGACAGGTCCTACGGGCCAATGGGGCCTCGCTCAACGCACGTCTACTCAAGTACGCGCAGCAGGCGGAGGCCGCCAAGACCGGAGGAGAGGCGCACAAGTACGTACTCCTCAACGAGGGCCCGAGGGACGCCCCGCTTCACGCCAGGCTGATGGACGCCCTCCAGAAGCAGGGCCTCGGCAGAATCAACGAGGGGATCAACTTGGTGGCGGCGCCGTTGCTAAGGTCCACACACGAGGTGGGGAACATCCTCACCCCGATGCCCTACACCTACGGAGCAGCTTACGATATCCAGAGGGACTGTTTTGCGGAGTCTTTCAAGTTGGCCAACCCGCCGGGTGACCCGGATCCCGAGTTCGACTTGCAGGGCCACGCGACGCCCAAGTGGGGACAGCACTCGTGGCGCCGGTTTGGCGACAAAACGGCGAGGGACACCAAACACATCCACCAGATGAGTGAGACGGAGGTGGACCTTTTCGCGGGGTGGGATCTGTACCAGCACAGCCTGAACATGCAGATCCACTACGCGGGACAGCAACGAAGCCACCGAGTCAAAAGGCGCGAGATCACAAGGCAGATCTAGTGGCGATGGGGTCAGGCCCGGTCGGCTTCTCCGACGCGGGTCTACTCTCATTTAACAACCCCAATGCTAGAATCAAAGAACATCAACAACACCTTCCCGTCTTCCTGCGAGCAGCTCGTTATTCACGGGACGCTAAGAGGGCCCCCGGCCCTAGATGCATGAGCGAATTCCGATGCAGCGGAAAGGGAGCGGAGTACAGAATACCCCGCGAAAGCGGCACCGAGAGACCTACCCGTTATTGCCCCCCCTGCGACGTGGCCCAGTAACCGCGTGGTGAGTCGTGGCACTGTTGGTCGGTGCTCTGTCGGCGGCGCGCTTGTGCTTAGCTTGGGCTTCTCGTAAAACATGGAGGCTTTTCTGAAGGAAGGTGTCGAAGACGCACCCGAACTGGCAGCAGGGGTCTCCGAGAAGCTCAAGCTGGCATCCGCCGCCAACGACTTTGCACCGTCAACACGTTCCGTGCACACGTTGGCCAAGGAGGCACGTGCCCTTGCGGACGCGGCGGGGCTCAATGGAATCGAGCTAACGCGGTTTGCAACCTGGCTCTATGACGCCTATTCGCCGGAGGCCTCGGCTCTCTTCGAGAAGACCGTGCCTTTGCAGATGACGGTACCGTCACAGAGCACGGTACAAGCCAAGACGACGCCGGTACGCACGCCCGATGAGGAGGCGTACGGCCGGGCATTTGACCGAGCCGAAGCCCGAGGCGGGGATTACGAGCGTGGAGTCCGCTTCCAATCGGCGCGGGCCCCCTTCTCGCCGTTTGTTCCACCTGAAGATCACGGTTCCCCAACGGACAAAGCCGACCTGGACACGCCTACGTCGGAGCAGATGGCTGCGGACTGCGCGGCTCAAGGACTGAAAGGCACGCAGCTTATTCAACTCACCTTCACCCTGCACACTGCACGCAAGCCCCCCCCCGAGCACGAAGAACTGCGTTACGGCGTGGACCCGGCCAATATGCCCAAACTGTACAAGACATACAAGACGGCCAGTGGTACTATGCTTTGGGACCTGGTGAACTCCGACAAGACTACTATGGTGGCTTTGAGGGACCATATGCATCGGGCCCAGCAGCAGGCTCGCTCGATGGACTCGGGGATTGCCTCGCGCATCGGAGACCATTGGGGAGAGATGCAACAGTTTTTCGGCGACTCGGTCAAGCTGATCCGGGCGTACTACCGCAAGTTTCTGCAGTTGTACGCCGGCCGCGGACTCCCGGTGCTCGTCGACAAGGAGATCGTCATGCTCATCCTGTGCTGCGAGATGCAGACCGAGAGCGCGGGGGGCGACGACACCAAGCGTCTTACCGAGCTGGTCGAGAAACAGACCAAGACGGTGGACACCCTCCGCGACCAGGTCTCCGACTTGAAGCAGGCGGTGGGCTCTTTCAAGGAGGAGGTCAAGCAGCTCAAAGAGAAGATGAACAAGCAGGGCTCCGAGAACAAGGGCTTCTGCAAGTGGTGCAAGGAGCACGGCAAGAACCCGGTGGGGCATACCGAGGCCGACTGCAAATTCAAGAAGGCGGCCAAGGAGGCGGGCGAGGATTGAGGGGGCTCTCGTCGCCGGGCGAGGTGTACACGTACCAGACGGACTACTTCTAGGCCGGCTCGGGTGCGTGCACGCCGCGCACGGCCCCGAGACCGACCCTTTCTTCGACCAATGACGCGCGCTCGCGCAGGGCCACCGCCTGCGAGCCCGCTGATGACCCCGAGGGACGAGACATTGTCCCCTCTGGAACGTACACTTTGTGACGGTGTTGTACCTGTTCGAGTTCATTTGGCTACCTACGGCCAGCTAGACTTGGGCCCTTTCCTACACGAGGACTGGATGGTACAACTCCGCCCCGGCTGCGAGGCCCTGTTGACTTCACCCGGACGCCCCATCGCGTGGACGTCAAGGTGCGGGCGATCCGGTGCCCTCGCCCTTCTGCCTCGCGTTGAGCGGCACGTGCCCTCCGCTTTTTGGCAGCTTTTGGACCAATGGATTTCTTGCTCAGTGTGGGCGGCCCGGCTGGGGCGCGCGTGCTATTGCCTGATGTCACTTTGCCCGCCGCCGCCGCGGTTCCGCCTGTTTGGGGGGGACTCGGGAGCCGGCCCCTCTACCGGACGACACGTCTCGCCCTCGCCTCGATCATCGGGGCTGGATGTGGACGCGCCGCCTTTTGCACCGCGCACTTGGAGAGCCTCCTCAGATTTGGTTCGGCATGTGCTGCGCTCGGCCGCATGGAACGCCCCAGGGTGGACGGTGCGTGCCCAGCCCTCGAGGGCTATCCCCATCCGCCTCCCACCAATCGTCGAGGAGGATGAGGAAACCCCGCCTTCTGTTTGGGATGGCAGGATCCCATGGCCCGTCCGCCGGTGCCACGAGCTCTTCACTGCCACCCTTTCGCCGATTCCAGAGACCCTTTTCGACTGCCAACCGCCGCCGGCTCCGCCGCCGCCTCTGCCAGCTCCTCTTACCTCCACGGCCTCGCCGCCGCCGCCGCTTGACCCGCCGCCGCCGCCTTCGCCGCCGCCATCGCCGCCGCCCCCCTGGGGGCCGCCGCCGCCGCCTCCGCCCCTCTCCTCCCTGTCTCCTTCGGCTCCCGTATTCGCCCCTTGGTCATCCATGGGGGGCGTTCCGCTGTTCAACCGCTTCTCTCCTCTCGAGGTGATGGGAGGCCAGGACGGCGAACCTTCGGGCATGGATCATTTCCCGCACCTCCCCCCGGGCCGCCCACGAGACGGAGCCCTCCCCGCGGCCTGCCTTTCGTGCAAGTGCCGTCGGGGGGGGAGAGCCCCAAAGGAGGTGCGCGACGCCGCGAAGCTGGACATCATGCGTCCGGTGCCGCAGCGTCGGAGAACAGAAAGCTCGCGGGTGCTCGAAGCGCACGCTAGGTTTCTGCAGCTGCTCTTTCGCCGTGTGCGGTCCCTTGCCGAGGCGCGGGCCGCGAGACGGGGCGAGGTCAGCCACGGCCCTTGGTGTCGCGGCGGCCTTTGGGGGCTACTTCCGGTCTGGAGGCCTGTCCATCACGCTCGCTGTGGCGGAGGCGCTGGACTGGCTTCTCCGGACGAATTCTCGGACCAGGTCCGCGCCGCTGAGCGCGTGCTGGCATGGTACCGACAGTACGTCGAGCTACTCAAGAAACTGGACGGACGCACCCCAGAAGTCGTGGACTTGTTTTGCGGCGAGGGTGGCGTTTCGGAGGGCGCGCGACGTGGCGGCTTTGCGGTTACCGGAATCGACAGTCAGCCCCAACCGCACTTCGAGAGGCGCTTCGGGAGCGACAGGTTTGTCCAGGGTGACGCGTACCTGCCGGGGGTCGTGGGTTCCGCTATCGAGCGCACCCGGGCGACGGGCGTCGGAGCGAGCCCCCCGTGCCAGCCGTACTCCACGGTCCTGGCGGATGGTTCCACGGCGACGGCGGAAAGAGGGATACCGCAGACGGCGGCCTTGCTCCGCAACACCGGCCTTCCTTTCTGGATTGAGAACGTGCTGGGCTCGGAGGCTGAGAGCGTGGACGCCCAGATGACGATTTTGCGGGGTCCGATGTTCGGCCTGCCGGTCGACCGTGGCCGGAGGTTCTGGACGAGCTTCTCACTCCACGTCGATGCAGTACTTGCAGAGGGTGGCGCTCGCCTCCGCCAACGCAGCTGTCTGGGGCCGCGGAGACGGTGGTTGCGACTCGACCCGCTGGGCCGGCCGGTGCGTCTGCCTTGCTGCCGTGGAAACCTGTATCCGGTCCAGGGCCGCGCTCCTACTCGGAGTTCGGCGGAGGAGAACGCTACTGCAATGGGGATCGACACGGGCCACATGTCGTGGAAGGGCTTGGCGCAGAGCATCCCGCCTCCCATGGCTCAGCTGGTTTCGGCCCAGTTGGCGATGCAGGTGGCGCACGCCAAGTACGGTGCTCCTGTCATCACCTTCGATGAAATGCAGCGCCGACCGGGCTGGGCAAAACGCCAGATGGCTAGGTGGCTCCGAGGCACGGGCGAGGCACGTGGCGCACCCGCGGTCGAGCTGGAAGCGGTGGACCATCCGTCAGGTGGACCTTGCAATGCCGGACAGTGGTTGGCATCTTCAACTACTGGTCGGTATTGCAAGTCCCTCCATACCGCCGAGGCCGTAGAGGAACCGACAGTCGACGACCGTTGGAGCCTCCCGCCGGAACCGCCGGATTCGCAGCCACACTCTGGTCCCGTCCTCCTGCCGGCATCGTGGGAGGACGTGCGATGGGGGCTACCCGAGTCCGATTTCCGGGAGCTGTACTACAGCTATGCTGGCGACTACACACGCGCGGTCCTGGAGCCGTCCGCGCCGTGGTGGCTGGGGGCGATGCACGCCCGACCTCCTCTCTCTTCGTCGGAGGTGAACCTTGAGTCTCTGAGGAACGAGAACACCTTCGTGCATTGCTCGCTCCCGGGCTTGCTCGAGGCTTGGCCTGCCCTGTCGGACGCGGCGGCCATCCCGGAGCGAGGCACGCGCATCACGCTAGTGGTGCCGCGCGAGGGAGAGGAGGGTGAGAATTGGCGAGCCCGCCTCGGGCCGTCCGCCTTCACCGAGGTCGATTTGGCGGAGCTAAGCGTGACGGCGGGCAGCCTTTCTTCGGTTCCTTTCGGCGCCGACGGCCTGGAGGTCCGCGCGCTGGCGGGCGGCTACTCGGTGTGGGTGGCCGGCCGGCCGACGTATGCAAGATCGGGCGAGTCCCTGATCCACGCCGAGGTGGAGCCGCACATGGACCCGAAGGACCTAGGCATCGGCTGCGAGCCCAAGGAGTTCAAGGCCTACCGCTCTTACGAGCCCATCCCGCACGAGCCGTGGCGATGGCGGGGCAAGGGTTTCTCGGCCTACGTGGAGGCTACCATGACCGAGGGTCATCGGATCGAGGGCGAGCAGCCCGAGGGTTTCTACGAGGTCGACCAATACAAGTGGAGGGACGCTGACGCCCAACGCATGGGAGGCCTCGAGGCCGACAGGCACGTGCTAGTGGGGGCCCTCGAGTATGTTCCACCCGAGGAGGCGCAGGTGCTGCTGCGCTCCCAAGCCACCGTACACCCTTGGACGGTGGTCTTCCAGAAGGACAAGTGGCGAGCGTGCCAGGACTACTCGAGCGGTACCAACCTCGAGGCAGACTCGGCCCCGTTCCGCTTGCCTTCGGTCTTCGACGTGAGGAAGGTGGTAAAGCCGACCACCTACTTCGCGAAGTGGGATCTGAGAGACGGTTTCTTCCACATCCCCATCCATCCGGACAGCCGGAATCGAATGCTGGTGAGGCACCCCATCACCGGTCTGCTCCTTCGATGCACTCGGCTTCCGTTTGGCTACGTCGATTCGCCGAGGTGTTTCTGCGCGGTCACCGAGGCGGTGGCGCAGAAGTTTCGCGAGAGGGCGGCCGCGGCGGGGGTCAACGCGCACATTTTCGTGTTCGTCGACGACGCCCTGATCGCCGGCGACACGGAGGCGGACACGCGTGCGGCGAGCCGTATCTTGGAGGCGCTGCTGGCCGAGTTAGGCCTTCAGTGGGCTCCTCACAAGAGGCGCGGTCCCTGCCAAGTTATCGAGTTCTTGGGTATGCTCCTCTCCAACGGTCCTTCGGGCACGCGATGCATCGGCCTTACGCGCTCGAGGCAAGAGGGGCTGAGGGCCAGGCTTGACGACTGGCTCGCTCGGCGACCGGGCGACGGCGAGGACCTGGCCGTTGCAGACCCGCGGGAGCTGGCGGTTCTGTTGGGTCACTTGGTGTTCGCCTCCCAAGTCATACCCCACGGTCGCACCTACATGCAGGCCATGCTTTCTTCCTTCACCGGCTTGGAGGTCGAGTGGAGGCGAGGAAAGGTGCGGCCGGTCCGAGGCGAGTGGCGCGAGATGCGCCTCGGGCGAGGATTTTGGCGTGATCTGGACTGGTGGGATGCCCAGCTCGAGATCAACAACTGCCTACCAATCGAGACGCCGGCGCTGGCGGGCGCGGCGGTCCAGGCGGGTACCGACGCGAGTGATTACGGCGCCGGAGAGGTGATCTACCTCGGCGGACAGCGCGAGGAGACGCGCTTGAAGTTCACCTCGGCGGAGAAGCGGCGGCCCATCAACTGGCGCGAGTTGAGGGGGGTGCTGCGGGTCGTTGAGGTCTGGGGCAACAGGCTGCGAGGCATGCGGCTGCTCGTCGAGACCGACAACATGGTCACCTGGGCTACGGGTCGGAAGGGCCACTCCAAGGCCTTCGAGATGCAGGAGCTTCTCCGGCGCCTGTGCGAGCGGTGTGCGGTGAACGGCATCGTGCTCACGCTCACACACCAGCCGGGCCTGAAGTTGGATCGTCCCGACCAGGTGTCGAGGGGAGCGGCGGCGGAGGAGCCGCGTATCCGGCTGAGGAGGCGCGAGTTCTCCACCCTCTCGAGGTGCTACGGCCCCTTTGACGAGATGATGGGGGCCGAGCGCGAGCACGGGGTTGACCGCCCGGTGACTACCTCTGCCACCGCCCGTCTGTTCCTTCATCCTTCGTTTGGCACTGTGGGATCGGCTATGCGACTGGTGGGGGACCGACTACAACAGTCTTTGGGGGGCTCGGTGGCTGGAATCCTAATCGTCCCCTGGGCGCCTCAGGCTCTGTGGTGGAAGCTTCTCCGCTACTTCGCCGTGGTCGCCCATCGTTGCCCCGACCTCCACCCCGGGGCCCTCGAGGCAAACACGTTGGGCAGCTGGCAGCCGCTGGCCGCCCGCCGTCCGGCTCTCATACTCGCCTTCCCCCGCTCGTCAGGCGGAAAGGTGAGGCCCCTCCACTCGAACGTGCTGGAGCCCGCCCCGGTGGAGTCGACGGTGCACCCAGGGCACCGTTATCACCTCGTCCCGAGCGCCGCATCGGCTTCCGAGGCGGTGGTGGAGATGGGGCGAGTCAACCGCCGCTTCATCCACTACCTTCCGGCGGGCGCGGTGGTGTATTCGCTGGCTTCTCACTCGACGGCGTGCGGGGCCCTCTACCTGCTGACCGAAGGCTACTGCCCTACTACGGAGGACGAGGCCTACGGCCCAGTGGGCGCGTATCTGCTCCGCGATCTCCGCCCTACCGCGACCAGAGGCTGCCGCGAGGGGCACCTCCCGGTGATGATCGACTCCCGCGAGAGCTACGCGAAACACAGGCTGCCCTTCCAACCCGACGGCGACCAGCTCTACGTGGTGACCCACCTCCTCGAGCGGATGGAGGTCCCGACGTCGACCACCAAAGGCTGGAGCCGGGTTACCGACTATTTCCACTTCGACTGGAAGCAGGCCGAGCGGGAGGTGCAGGCCATCTCGAAAGGCCCCAAGCCTACCCGACCCGCGGTGCCGGTCGACGGAGAGGAGCTGGTCGAGGTGATGAGCCATCTGTCGGTGTCCAGCGGGTCCTCGTCGGTGGTGGATAGGGCCCCAGCGGAGCCCGAGCCGACGTGCGAGCAGTGCCTCAAGCCGACGCACAAGGTGGGCGAGCTCATCCGGTGCAGCGACGGCTGCTCTAAGATGCTTTGTGCCGGATGTTACCCAGCGCTCTGCCACAAGCCGTGTTGCGGAGAGCGCCCGGTCCTGTCGGCCACGAGCATGGGTCAGGGGGGTACGATCGTCGCGGCCGCCCCGGTTCCGAGTCGGCGTGACCCGACTCATCTGACCCCTTCCAACCTGCCGGACGTCCTATTGGCGGCCAGCTGCGCCGGCGCTCCTTACTCGGGCACGGAGGCGACACTCCTGAGGGAGTGGGCGGGGCGAGCGCGCGGAGGAGGTGCTCCGTGCATTACCGGCGGAGCGCACAAGATCGAGTCGGCGGAGTTCGAGGAGCTGATGCAACGCCGCCGCCTGCGACCTACCTGTCGACACCCTGGCTGCTACCTGCCGGCAGCGGGGGTGGTCTTCAACCGATTCAATTTCGACTGCTACTTCTGCGGCGTGGGGCACGCGCAGGACGCCATCGACCGATTGGATCGCCAGCCGGATCTGGACTCCAACTGGCCCACCGCGGGCTACGACGAGACCCTGGTGGATGAGGTGACCCGGGAGTTGCGCGAGGCGCTTTCGGACCTCCATGAGTACCGAGACCCGCCCGAGTCGCTCCCGAACCTTGCCAAGGTCAAGGCCAAGGACGCCAAGTCCGCCCACGCTGACTTCGAGAGGGTGGGCCTCGGCGACCTGGTCAAGGGCATGCCACCGGCGGGCGTCAAGTGCCTTTGGTGGCTCCGCTCCGTGGTCTCGGGCCAGGCGAAGGCTTCCATCGGTGGCGTGCCTCGACCTGAGCGAGTACACCAGTACGCGAGGCTGGCGGCGGCCATCGCGGCCTACCGCCATCCGCACGTGGTGGGCGACTGGCCAGTCGATGAGGTGGCCATGCACTTGGCCAGCCTGCAGGGCGTCGTGGTGACGGCGCCCTTGCCTCACATTCCGAGCGAGGTGGTCTTCGGCACGAGGCTCCACGTGGGCGCTCTCGCCTCGTGGGAGGCGGTGCATCTTGCTCGGAGTTTTCTGCGGCTGCCGACCCTGGACTTCTCGCCCGGCGCGCCTGACGTCTTCCATTTCGTCCCGGGGCCTTTGGTGGCCCTCGGCTACGCGGACGGGGATGTACCAACCCTGGTCGACTCAGCGGTCAACCTGCCGGCGAGGCCGGTGGTGACGATGATCCGACAGGCGTTGAGCCATCGCCTCCTGAACGACCCGGAGCTGGCGTGGAGCGAGCAGTCGTTGGACGACGCCGCTCAAGAACTCGAGAAGATGATCCAGCTGTCAGGCCAAACAGTCCTGGAGCCGCTTCGTCTTCTTCACGAGATGCTCGTGCCGCTGGAGGAGGAGTTCGCCAAGGACTTCTTCACCCACAGCTTGAGCGACTCTTTGATCATGAGCCTCTCCAACCTGGCGATCGGAACCGTCTCGAGGAGGAACAAGGGCGACGAGGACGGGAGGCTGCTCGAGTTCCAGGCAGATCTCTCCCGCTGCCTCGGGGCGGTGCGCATGCCCGCGGCGTCTGCCGCCAGTCTTCTCGAAGGGGCTCCCCCCGCCGCGCATCCTGCATCAGCCCTGCCCGCACAAGGGGAGCCCGACCCCAGGGGCGGGCGCACGTGTGCTCTACCGGGTTGCACACGCCCAGTGTTCTTGGAAGCCAGCGGACGCGTGCACGACTACTGTTGTCGCTCCCACGCGAGCGAGGGCGGTGCCGTGGCTATGAAGGCTGCCGCGGACCACCGTCCACCCGGAGGCGGACGCGATGGCGGGCCCAGCAGCTCGGCGGCCCGGGTCTCCCCCGAGAACGACGAGCCCCAGTGGCTGGTCGAGGCCGGCGAGAAGCAGAGCCAGACGCACGGAACCGATCCCAAGGGGAAAGCCTCGGCGGTCTCGCGAGTGCCCTCGGGCGAGGGGGCAACTCAGATTGCGCGCTCGAACGGCATCGTCTGCGCGGGATGCGACACCCCCATCCGGCTGGGCAGCAAGATGTGCGTCATGCTCTCGGGTTTCGTGCATTGCTCGGAAGGCTGCAAATCCATGGCGTTGTCTCGCGCCCGCTCGCGCACCCTGGCCGGGACCAAGGCCACGTCCATGGCCACCGCGGGGTCGCTGGTCCGACAGACTCAAACTCGCGAGAAGTTTGGCCCCATGCGCATGCTCAAATTGAGGCAGTGCATGTGCGGCCGGTGCGCTTTCGCGGGCTCGAATGAGCCGGCTATGACCTGCAAGAC
>Ga0209713_10002552_pt1 | contig 11313 bp, 8 predicted proteins | sample ArcOceMetagenome_3_FD_187444 | JGI IMG/M metagenome (GOLD analysis project Ga0209713, IMG submission 187444) | Marine eukaryotic phytoplankton communities from Arctic Ocean - Arctic Ocean- Svalbard ARC20M Metagenome (SPAdes) (version 2) | ecosystem: Environmental > Aquatic > Marine > Oceanic...
CAAAGCAAGCTTCACAGTTTCCGTCTATAACAAATACTAACCGGGTCCGGCTATGAGCAGTTGGGGTCCAATTCTGGCTTGGGGTCCGAAGTGTGTAGTTGAGGTCAGCTAACAGCGTTAACCCGTTAAACCAGACGCTCTTTTCCGCGTAATTTAACGTTTGTTTTCACGCCTCCTCCTCCATGTTCATCCTCCTGCTCGCTGCGGCAGTCTGCGGCTCCGCCGCTCTTCTGATACGCCCAGCGGACGCAACCTAGCTAGGTACTAGCTAGCTAGCTACTAGGTAGCTAGTAGGTAGGAAGGAGCGTAGGAGCCGCACTCACTGTTCGTTCGCCCGTTGCTGCCGCAGGTGGTCGGGACGCACCTTTGCTGGCTGAATGCCGTCTTTGTTACAGAGCCTGATGTGTTTTGATGTCCTTCTGGACTCTCTCCTTAGTCGCCGTAATAACTCAGAGGTCAGAACCACCCAACGCAGCTGCCCAATTAGGCACGGCTGAGACTTGTACTGTGTAGCGATGCTCACCTTCGTCTCCTCTGTCTCGGCGGTGGTGTCCGAGGCAGTCGGCGCGTCCCAGGCGGCCGGCGTGCCCCAAGTCGGCCTAATGCAACCACCACCCGGCCTCGAGAACCATAATCGATCCGATGCGCCCCCGTGCGTGGACGGCCGATTGCTGGACAAAGCCAACACGCGCCCGGACGTGCGAGTGATGGTCCTGCTGGCAGAGCCACGGACTGGGAGCTCTTTGATGAGCTCGTTGATTGCGGAGTCTGCAGATGTCCTGCCTCTTTTCGAGCTCTTCAATAATCTCGCACACCTGAACGTGTTTGATTCCAGCTTGCACGAGACGGTGACCATGTGGTTGAGACAGGACCTCGCCCGAGAAGATTCTCCGCCATTGACCACTGACGAGCTAACCAACGCAATTGGCGATCGTCCTATGGATGCTGTCGACTCCGCGATCAGACTTGCGCAAGTACGCGGCCAGCATTGGTTGAGCTTCAAGACCTTCGGAAACAACTGCCTCGGCCACTTCCGACCGGCAATGCTGCGTCTCGCAGCTCGCTCAGACGTTTCCATGGTGCATCTCCGTCGGAACATGTTCCAAAGCCTCACGTCGGAGGCCAAGATCAAGGCGGGCTGCGAGCAGTATGTCGGAGGCAATCAGACCGTTGCCAGCTCGTGCAAGGTGCCGATCGACATCAGAGAGCTTCCAGACATCTTCTCCGATGAGGTGCGCCGCAGCGCATGCCACATGACACTCATGGAGGCTGCGGGCGGGGCTCGCCGCTCGACGGTTGTCTACCATGATTTGGATGTGGCGCCGACGATGACGGCCAAGCACGAGCTTGCAGTCCGCAAGTGCCAGCAGGCGGCAAACCCACACACGTTTTGCGCGTCCAAACCGCAGAAATGGAGGACTGCCGACATTTACGGTACTGCTCAGGACGCTGTGAAGGAACTGAGCAAGAAGGTCTCGAACTACGAGCAGGTACGGGGCTTTGTGGCGTCACAAAAGCGAAGCCTTTGCCGCGAGGCGTTCCATTCAGCGGAGTGGACCGACACCATCGGCGGCTCCGAGGAGGAGCTGCAAAAGCTCACCGCCTGGTGCGTGGCAAATCCAGACTTCGACGTGCTAGACTAGAATTCAATAGATGCGTGGTAGACCTCATCGACACTTTGCGCTAGCTGCCCCTCGAAGGTATCCTGAACCTTGTCCTTGACGGTAGCGAGGCCCGCGGAGAGCATGGCGTCGTGGCCGGCCGCCACGCACGGCCATCTCGCCGTGCCGAGCCTGGTTTTGCACAATTGCCCCGGCCGTCGGCACACTATGTCAAGGCCAGATTCACAGCAAGAGCGTGAAGCCGCACAAGCTTGGATCTCACTCGCTGTTTACGCTGTTTACGCTGTTTACACTGTTAGCTTACCTCAACTACACACCTCGGCTCCGTTACACGCACGAAGACCAGATTCACTATAGCCGGACCTGGTTTGTGGCCCGGGTGACGTCTCAAAAGCCAACAGTACATCGACTGTCGGCGCCGTCGGTCATCGACTTTGCGTGCATGTTCTGCGCAAGCTCCACAAGCTTTCTTTGTTTGCCTTGTGAACAGCCTCAACAGTTGTTACAGGTTTTGAACGGCACCATAGACCTTCTTCTCGCTACGCTGTTCTGTCAGTTTAGCATTGCGGCGCGTGCGTTTAACGCTTTCGTCGCTTGCATGCGTTGCTGCCCCGGACGAGAGACTTGTGCCAGGGTAAGTATTCATAGAGCTACCCTTGGCAGGAACTCGCGGGCATCGGCGCGCGAGGTCGCGTCGGCTCTCGGTTCCCGCAGCGCATCGGCACGGGCAGGCCCTCGGCACGCCATGGACCAGCTGAGCGAAGGCGTAATGAGGCTCTCCGCCTCGGCGCTCGGCCTGCCGATGCCGGAGGAGGAGCACGACGTGGCCCCGGCGGCCGGTGACTCTCCCTCACACCCGCACGGCGCGGCCGCCTTCCGTGCTGCCGGCAATGCCGCGCTGTTTACGACGGGACTGGCCAAGACGGCCCACCCGAAGGGCGAGGTGGGCGCGCTCCTCGCCCAGCACAGCGCCGCGGTGCACGCGATGGCCGACTCGCTGGCGTCCAGCCAGCCCACCCTCTTCAAGCCAACCGTGCATGACAAGCTGTGGAGGCTCAGATTCTTGCTCTCTTCGAAGGGCGACGTTACCAAGGCGACGGCGAACGCTGCCGCATGCCTCAAGTGGCGAGAGGAGAACGGAATGGATGCGATCGCAGCGACCCTGAACACCCTCAAGTGAGCCCTCGCCCGCGCCGGGTGGTGAGACATGTGCCCACTGAGAGTCATCACCCCTCGATCCCGCGCTCAGGTGGGAGAGCTGGCCTGGCTTTGCTCAAGTGCAGAAGTTCACGCCGAATCACGTGACGCATCCGGACACAAATCGTGGCACGATTGTCTTCCAGCGGCTTTCGGAGAACGACTTTGACGGGCTGCTCGGCACGGAGAAGCAGCCCAAGATTTCCGACGAGGAGTGGGTGCAGTATCAGCTCTACTTCAAGGAGTGGCTCTTCCAGCGTAGGGACGCTGTCAGTCGACGCACGGGCTCGCTCGCCAAGAACATCGTGCTGCTCGACATGGGCGGTCTCAGTCAGAAGCACCTCGGCAACAAGCGATACAAGAAGCTGATGACTTCGCCCGCGATCAAGACCGCCGATGACATGTACCCGCAGGCCCTCGGGACCATCGTGATCATCAACCTGCCGGGCGCGCTCGCATGGATCTTCAACAAGGTGCCGATGCGCAAGCCCGCGCACGCCAGCCATGCACCCACACGCTGGCATGCATGTGAGCATCCCCAAAAATCGCAGGTGGTCAAGCCGCTCGCGCCACCCAAGGTGCAGGACAAGATCCAGGTGGTGGCGTCCAGCTCCAAGGCGCGGGAGGCGTACGCCAAACTGGGAATTGCCCCGGAGCACGTGCCGGTCGATCTGGGTGGCGACATGCCCGCGTGGCCACCCACCCCAGACGCGAGGTGCTAGAGCGGCGACGTGCACGGTGCACAGACCGCGAGTTTTGGTTGGAGAGTTTACCTCCGGTTCGTTAAACCATACGGTAAAATGTACGATTCACTAAACGCTGCGGCCGCTGAAGCGATATGGGCATGGTTTCATTTTGCGCCACACGTGCTCTGCCCACCACCCCGGTAGCTCAGCTGTCAGGCCGAATACGTCGCGTTCAGCTTCCGCATCTTGGCCATCGATTTGAGGTCAATTTGCTGGTCCGAGCAATTTGACCTGGCCTTTTCGTTGGTCTCCACGCACAAGCGCCACAGGCCGCCCGTGCACGAGAGGCCGACCTTGGAACAGCTTCGGACCAGGGGCTGTGAGCGTGGCCTCATGCAGTGATGCCTCTCCATGTACCTTTGGATCAGGATCGGCCTCCCTGCATCTTTGGTCTTCGCATGCCACACGAGTGATGCGTCCCGGATGGCGAACCCCCAGTTCTCAAAGTACAACGACCAATCAAAAGCAACAATGTCAAGCTTGGGGGGTGGATCCAACTGGCTGAGAGCGTAGCCCATCCACACATCCTCCCAGATCGCAGTCACGCGGAGCCTGCCAGAATACTCCCTCTTGTCTGACGTGCCGAGCGCACGCACCACCAGGTGTTCAAGCTCCTTCACCACACGACTCGCCACGTCGCGCGACATGAAGTAGATCGGCCCTTTCATGTACGGGAATGGACCCACGAGCCTCCCAAACCCGTGGGCCCCTCCGTCTCCGTTGCGGTCGCTCAGGCAGCGTATCTTCGGGTCTGCAACCAAGTCTTCTTGGCTGAGCTGCGTGGAGTCTCTCCTCGGGGGCAGCCGCTGCCCCCAGCGCTGCGCATGTCGAGGTGTGGCGCGCGTGAGCAAGATGCTTTGGCGGCAGGGGGCAAGCATGCGGACGCACATGTCCGTAGCCGATAGGCCGCTGAATGGATGTGTTCCAGTGGTAGGTCTCCATCATACCCCAGTACAACTCCCGGGTACCTCGACCGACTTCTGCACTGGCCCGGAGGCTCTCGAGGATTCCAGGAAGGTGCGCCCACACGTCGTCCTCAGCCTTGCCTATCAGGCTTGCGCGTGGCCAAGCAGACGAAGCACATTCAAACCACTGCCACGTGCTCTGAAGCGGCCCACGGTTCTTATTGAGCGAAGTGGATGATGGCAGAAATACCACGTCTCCAAACTGGTCCGCCTCGCTGATGATCTCGTCACTGGCATTCAGCCCGCGCATGACAAGACGGGTCACAAGTGCGCCATCATCTGGGCTCCGCAGCCAGCTCCGACGGATGCTGTGTCGCCAGCCGGTCGACTGCGTGGTGATGACTCCCAGCACTGCGAGGTATTCGCGTGTGTCTGGTGGCGCGCAGAGAGTAGGCGCGTCGCGCATGCCAATGCACCCAGGAAAGGTTGTCCTGGTGGGCCGGCACGCATACTTCCTGCATTCAAGTACAAAAGGTCTCACAGATGGCGTCGCCCCAGTTGGCGTTACGTGGTGACGGCGAGTCGTCGAGCGCCTATCACACGATGCCGTGGCCAGCGCCTCAGCCGAGCATACCAGCGTGCAAAGCGCAGCGAGAGACGCGTACAATTGTGGCTCACGTCCCACCGAAGGCTCCACTTTCCTGGGCAGAGGCGCTGCAGACGCAGTTGGACAGAGACGCGGGAGATTGCTACAGCGCGGAAGACAGGCCCAGAAATCTAAGCAAAAATCACTTTGGCGAGCGCCGTGTGTACGAAGCCTCCTGCTGCTGTTCCTATTGGGATGAGACACGAACCGAGCCAAGCGTCCGGAGCCTGATGCAGCTCCCGGGGTCGACAAAGACTCACGAACCCGGCTGTGTACGGTCGTTCCCCATGGCCGTGTCAAAGCCGGTGAGTGCACAGACGTCGCCACCTCGCAGGTGCGACATCGCAGTCACCGTGTCGGGTGGGATAGGTTGGAGGACCAATGGCTTTGCATGCTCCATGGACAGCCTGGCACGCAACGTGTTGCAGTCGCAGCAGCAGGCATGCGTGTTCGTGCATGCTGGCTTGATGCGGGCCACGACGCTCAAGCTCGCCAATCAAGTGGCCAGCTCAGTCGTCGACACGCTGGCGCGCCACCCATCCGTCGTCGGATACGAGATCGAAGCAAACGACATGCGCACGCGCAAGAGCATATTCAATGCGACCGAGCATTGCACGAGGAGCGGGCAGATCATTGGCACTCTGTTCGGCGCCATTGGCTCTCGGCACAAGAAGTTCCAAGACAAGGCGCGGTACTCATTTGCGTCCATGTTCCGCCACATCTGGCTCGCTTACCGCATGGCGCACGCGCATGAGCTGCTGAGTGGCAGCCGCTTCCGCTTCATCATACGCTCCCGGGTCGACCACACTTACTCTGCAGGCTTTGACTGGCCGCTGGTGGAGCGCTTGGCCGCGCCTTCGCCTGGCGCGCCCCTGGGCCGCCTGCTCATTGGACAGCCACACCACTACCACAAGCTTGCCAGCCGCGATGGCGTGCCGCATCGTCATCGTTGCGTCATGAACGACCAGTTCGCGGTGGGGCCGCCTGCGCTCATGGACGCGTACGCCTCTCTGTATCCAGACTTTTCGGACTTTCGTCGGCTGGTCCCATTGGGGCGGAACGACCTCGTCGGCCACACGAACGAGCGCATTCTCGTGAGCCATCTGCACTACCGTGGCGTCGGCAAGACGTTCACGAGCTTCCCCCTGCACGCCGACATCGCGTACGCTGGCTGTGGGACCAGTCATCGCTTCCTCGACAGTAATAGAAGCAAGAATTGAGAATCTCTAGGTACCTTGTAATTCAACATCTACGAGCCGCCACTCCAGATGCGCACGTATCCATCGTCGCCCGCCGTGGCCAGGAGGGGCGTCGGACTTGCTGCCGCCTCGGACAGCTTGCTCGGCCGCCACGCGACGCAGTTGATGTCACTGCCACATGTGCACAGCAGCGAGTGAAGGCTGTGATCGGGCGCTGGGAGCTCTGTACTCAGTTTTTTGTGGCCTGGCAGGGGGCATGGCAGCGGCGTACGCAGCGTGCGCAGCCTCCGTGCGCGAGACCGACTGCAGGCTGGCCGGCTCGTCGGCGGAACCGAGCGAGGCGCGAAGCAGGCATATCGCGTCGTCGCCGCCTCCCGTGGCGATCAGACCGCCACTCGCCGTGTCCGCCCAGTCGACTGTGTAGATTGCGCGCGAGTGGGCACCCTCGAGCCGCGCGACCTCCTCGTACGTCGGCGCTTCACCGCGGCCGGGCGGCGGCGCCTCCGGGCTCGCGTTGCGCCAGAGCACAACCGAGCGGTCGTCGGAGCAACTGCCGACCCGGCGGTGAGACGGGGCGTGGGCGGCTCGCAAAGGCACGGGGTCGTGAGCGCTGGGCGGGCGGGCTGCCGTGGCGCACGTGACGATGGCGGAGCCGTCGGCGTTGAAGGCCAAGCCCCACACCGTCGAAGCGTGCGCCTTCAGGGTGGAGGCGCAGCGCCAGTCGTCGCCAAACTGGGTGAAGAGCTTGAGGGTGTCGTCGTACGAAACCGACGCGAGCACGTCGAGGCTCGGGTGCCACGCCACCTTCTTGACGTCCTGCGTGTGCGAGTGGATGACCGCAGCCACCTCGTACTGCTCGTCCTCGCCCTCCCACACCCAGACCGACTTGTCGCGGCCACAGGTCGCGAGGTACTGGCCGGACTGGCTCCATGCGACCGCCTTGACCTCGTTCTCGTGCCCCTCTAGCGACGCGACGCAGTCGAAGTCGTTGTCCACGACCTCCCACACGCAGGCCGTGCCTGCGGAGAGCACGGCGGCGCCACGGGCGGTGGCGCACGGCGACGAGGCGGGGTCGGGCGAGCGGGCGCACCGTCAAAGGAGCACGAGGCGATGAGCCCACCGCACGGCGACCACGCGCAGCAGCGGATCGTGCGCTGGTGGCCCTCCTCGAGCACGGCGAGGCACCTCCACCCGCCTGCGCCCTCGTCGCCGTGCGGCCCCCACAGACGGATCGTCTTGTCGGTGCCGCACGAGGCGAGCACGCCCCGCGAGGACCAGGCGACGTGCCACACGCACGTCTCGAGGTGGCCGGGGAGCGAGGCGACGAGGGTTAGCTTCGTGGACGCCATCTCTGCCTGCATGCAGCAAACATAAATGAATCTTTTCCGCTAATACCTGGCAAAGCGTCGGCCTCAATAGCCTCAATAGCATGCTGTGTTGCCTCATGTTTTTGTTACGCGCTTCGCCATGATTGGCTCGCGTCCGCTGGGTTTACTGTATTGTGGCGGCTGCAAGATTTCCCGCCGCGGACGGCTGTGCGTCCCAGCGGGGCCCCACTTGCGACCGGCCTTCCGGGTGGGAAAACTTGCATGCTTGCGGATGACCGTCATCTGGCTCGGCGAGCGTAGCGAGCTCGACGTAGTCAGGGATGAGATTTGCGCGCCTATCGCGCGAACATTTTGAGCGTTTTTCACTTGAAATCGACCTTGCCAGCGCCAAATCGTCCATCCACACCGTAAGGCGCCGCTACGCGGCGGCCCGCTACGCTCGGCACGCTACGCGTGCGCTCGCTACGCTCGTCATTCACTGCCGGTTGCAAGTCCTCCCACCCGGCCGGCCTTTTTTTTGCCGGACGCGGTTGTGTTCAAACCAGCGATAGCGGTATTCCCCAATTTGGGCTACCGGAGTTAGCTTCATGAGGCGAACACTTCTCGTGGCTGCTCTCTGCGCTACTGTCTCGGCCTACCCGAGCTGCGAGAGCCTGCCGACCTGCGGCGCGTGCATGGCCAACATGGAGTGCGGCTGGTGCAGCAGCAGCTCGATGTGCATGCCGACGGCGGCGAGCTCGACCTGCGCGATGTTCGAGACTTACCAGTGCCCAGGCGCGCTCGCCCACGCTCCGCCGATCAATGGGGGAGTGTTTGGGGCGCGGGTCCCAGCGCTCCCTCCTTCCCCTTCCCGCTGCTGCTGGCTCCGCGACCCGCAACCCTCGCGCCAGCCCGCCGCTCTCTCGCCGCGCTTTGCCACATCTCCGCAGCGCTCAACACTCTGAGCGGACTCCACGCCGCGCAGGTGAGCCGTGCAGCTACCACGTCACCTGCAACTCGTGCGCACGCAACCCCTTCTGCATGTTCAACAACGCCAACGGGCTTTGCGAGCAGCTGTGCGCACGCCACCCGCCCTCCCCCCTCACGCCTCCGTTTTGCCAAAGCGCTTGCTCTCAGCGAGCTCCCCTGGCTGAGTGTTTGTGCCGCCACCACCTCGTTGCGCGCGCAGGCCTGCCAAGGGCCTCAAGCCCGCGCTCCAGTTCACCGTCGACGGCTCGGCGTGCGGGCAATGATGCGTACAGTTGCTGGCTCCAAAATTTTAGTTCGGTGAGTACGTGTTCTTGAAACGCTTTGTACATGTCTTTTGAGCCCGGCAGGAAGCCTCTGCGGATGCCGCTTGCGGGAGTCACGTCAGCGGCCGCAGGGGCGGCACCATTGTCCATTGCGTCGGCCTCGCCGACCACGACACCCGTCGCGTTGGTTGGCAACTCGGCATCACCCGCGCGCCTCTCTGGCCGTACCGTACCAAGGTCAACGATGCTCTCGGTGTCGGCAACGCTTGGCTTCGCGCCTCCCACGCCTTCCACGCCTTCGGACGCGCGTGCGGCCTGCGCCGCGCTCAACTTCTCGGCGAAGGTCGAGCTCATGCACGGCTTCGGCGAGATTGACGGCTACAGCAGAAACAGCGGATGTGGTGGCTACTGCGGTCGGCGCACCTTCAGGTGGGATAACGGACCGCAGGGCTTCGGCGACAACACGCCCGCCGGCACCTCGACCCAGTGGCCATCCACGCTCAACATCGGGGCGACGTGGGATCCAGATCTTGCTCGCGAGTGGGGCGTGGCCATGGGCGAGGAGTGGTGGGGCAAGGGCACGAACATCCTCGAGGGGCCGGGCATCAACGTGATGCGCGTGCCGTACAACGGCCGCACGTTCGAGTACATCTCGGGCGAGGACCCCGTGCTCGGCAGCGTGCTCGTCGGGCCGACCATCGACGGCATGCAGCAGAATGCGATGGCGATTGCCAAGCACTACATTCTGAACAACCAGGAGACCGACCGCTCCGGCGTCAACGAGCTCGTCGATGAGAAGACCATCATGGAGCTCTACGCGCCGCCCTTTGCCGCGGCCGCCGCAGCGAACGTGGCCGGCTACATGTGCGCTTACAACCGGATCAACGGCGTGTGGGCATGCGAGCAGCCCGAGACGCTCAGGACGATGCTCAAGGGCTACTTCAACTTCAGCGGCTTCGTCGTGTCCGACTGGGGCGCATGCCATTCGGGCACCGCCGCGCTCAACGCCGGGCTCGACATCGAGATGCCCAGCTCGCGCTACTTCAACGAGGACGATCTGCGCGCGGCTGTCGACGCCGGCAACGTCTCGCTAGCGCAGATCGAAGACAGCTGCGAGCGGATCATGCGTGGCTGGTACCAGCTGCCGGCGGCGAAGCGGTACCCGTGCGACGGCGGGATCTGCATCACCAAGAATGTGTCGACCGCGGCGCACAAGGCGCTCGCGCGCAAGGTGTCGGCGTACAGCACCGTCCTCCTCAAGAACGGCGGCGCCGCCGGTGGCGACGGCCCGCTGCTGCCGCTCGCCAAGGCCACGAGCCTCAAGATTGCGCTGATCGGCTCCGACGCCGACACGCCGTACACGGCGGGCCAGGGCTCGGGCAACGTCAAGGACTCCAACGTCGCCGTCTCTCCGCTGATGGCCTTCAAGGCGCGCGGCTTCGACGTGACGTACGTCGCCGGCTGCGCCGACGGCAAGCTCGATCCGGCGGCGGCCAAGGCGGCCGCCGCCGCCGACGTCGCGTTTGTGTTCGTCTCGGCCACTGCGGGCGAGGGCCACGACCGCAGCAGCCTGAACCTCAGCTCGGTCGAGCACTGCCACGGCCTGGCGCAGGAGCAGCTCATCAAGGCGGTGGCGGCGAAGCAGCCCAAGACGGCCGTCGTGATGGCGGTCCCCGGGCCGATTCTGACGAGCGGCTGGCGCGACAAGGTGGCGGCCATCCTCTGCGCCTTCCTGCCGGGCGAGCAGTATGGCAGCGCGGTGACCGATTTGATCTTTGGCGACGTGATGCCGCAGGCGAAGCTGCCCGTCTCGATGCCGCTGACGGGCAACGACCAGAAGATGAGCGCGCACCAGTGGCCGGGCATCCCGAGCAAGGACTACCCCGGCAGCAAGGAGGTCGTCTACTCCGAGGGTCAGATCAATGGCTACCGCTTCTACGACAAGCAGCAGCTGGCGCCCGCCTTCGCGTTTGGCTTCGGCCTCACCTACGGCACCTTCGCCTACTCGAAGCTCGCCGTCTCCGGGCGCACCGTCTCCTTCACGGTGACGCGCGCCTCGGGCGACGGCTGCGACACGCCGCAGGTCTATGTCTCGTACCCGGGCGCCGAGAGCGACCCGGCCGCCCCCGCCAAGGTGCTCCGCTACTTTGAAAAGACCTGCGCCGCGAGCACCGACGTGTCGTACACGCTCACCGACCGCGACCTCTCGAGCTGGGACGTCGACAAGAAGGCGTGGGTGCTCAATCGTGGCACCTTTGGCCTCACCGTCGCGCCCGCCTCGCAGGGCGACGGCGCCCTCACGGCGAGCTTCATCGTTTGAGGCTCGGGCGGGGAGAGACTGCCAGCTGCTCGCAACACATGCTGGGTTTTAGCGTTGATGAGTTTGCCAATCACTGCACGGCGTCTTTGGTGCCTTTGATGGTGCCGAGCGGCCACCC
>Ga0209713_10002556_pt1 | contig 11308 bp, 9 predicted proteins | sample ArcOceMetagenome_3_FD_187444 | JGI IMG/M metagenome (GOLD analysis project Ga0209713, IMG submission 187444) | Marine eukaryotic phytoplankton communities from Arctic Ocean - Arctic Ocean- Svalbard ARC20M Metagenome (SPAdes) (version 2) | ecosystem: Environmental > Aquatic > Marine > Oceanic...
AGAAGCTGCGTTTCCGATTTCCGCCAGAACCCAATGGTTACCTCCATATAGGCCACACAAAAGCTATTGGCATAAGCTTTGGTTTAGGGGAGCGCTATAATGCTCCTGTCAATTTGCGTTTTGACGATACAAACCCCACAAAAGAGGATCAAGAGTATGTAGATGCGATTAAAGAAGATATTAAATGGCTTGGCTATCAGTGGGATAAGGAGTTGTATTCGTCAGATTATTTTCATCAACTATACACGTGGGCGCTCCAAATGATCAAAGACGGACGCGCTTATGTCGATTCACAGTCTAGTGAAGCAATGGCACACCAAAAAGGAACTCCCACTCATCCAGGAGAAGATGGCCCATTTAGAAACAGGTCTGTTGAAGAAAACTTAGAGCTTTTTAGTCAAATGAAAAGCGGGAAATTTAAGGCAGGAACTCACGTGTTGAGAGCTAAAATAGACATGAAACATGTTAACATGTTAATGAGAGATCCGCTTATGTACAGGATACTACACACTGAACACCACAGAACAGGCTCAGATTGGTGTATCTATCCTATGTATGATTGGACTCATGGGGAAAGCGACTATTTAGAGCAAGTTTCACATTCTTTATGTTCACTAGAGTTTAAACCCCACAGAGAGTTATACGACTGGTTTAAAAGCAACATATTTAGTTACAGCAAAGATTCCCTTCCATTAAAACCAAAACAACGAGAGTTTGCCCGCCTCAACTTAAGTTATACCATAATGAGTAAAAGAAAATTACTTAGGCTGGTAGAAGACAAGTTTGTGAGCGGATGGGACGACCCACGAATGCCAACGATATCAGGACTGAGACGTCGTGGCTACACGCCTTCTGCGATTCGCAAATTTGTAGAAACTGTAGGGGTCGCAAAACGAGACAACACCATAGACGTATCACTTTTAGAGTTTTGTGTCCGTGAAGATTTAAATAAAACAGCCTCAAGGATTATGGCTGTCTTAGACCCGATCAAACTTATAATAGAAAACTATCCAGAAGAAAAAGAGGAGTGGTTAGATGCAGAAAATAATCCTGAAGACGAAAAAGCAGGGCATCGCAGACTTCCGTTTTCAAGAGTTCTTTATATAGAAAGAGACGACTTCAAAGAAGAAGCAGGCAGCAAATTCTTCAGACTCTCCTTAGGTAACGAGGTGAGACTAAAAAACGCGTTCATTGTCAAAGCGAACAGCACTGTGAAAGACGCCAACGGCACACTTTTAGAAATACACTGTACATATGACCCAAAGAGTTTAAGCGGCAGTAAAACCCCTGAAAGCCTTCGAAAAGTTAAAGGCACACTGCATTGGGTTTCTAAAAATCACGCTGTTAAGGCAGAGGTTAGAGAGTACGATCGCTTATTTACACATGAAGAGCCCGACAACCAAGCTGAAGATTTTTTAGCTTTTGTAAATCCAGACTCATTAAAAGTAAGGACCGCTCTTATTGAGCCACACATCCAAAAGGCATCTATTGGTCAGCACTTCCAGTTTCAGCGTATAGGTTATTTTAACCTTGATAAAGAGGCTACGCCCGCTAATTTAGTGTTTAATAAAACAGTTGGCTTAAGAGATACATGGGTAAAAAAATCACAGACTATAACAACAAAGAGTCAAGTTGCGCCTCAGGCCTCCAAACGAAAACCAATAGACGTTATCAAGCAGTTAGGCAAAAAATACACAAACCTCCCTGAGCTTAAGCAGCAAAAAGTAAAAGCAGAAATACAAAAGCTTGCTAAAGAGGTTTCTTATGATGATTTAGAACCCTTATTTAATACAGCAACTAAAAAAGTAGGCACACGAATCGCCGTGGTCATTGCCTTAAAGGTTTTGATTGCTAACGGGTTAGAGCCAAATACTCAAATCAACACTTTTTTACAAGCGGTCAAGGCCGACAAAAACCCCTTGCTGAGCCAAGAGGTCTAATTGTTTTTTTAAACACCTTCAACGCTCTCTTATTTTTTAGAAAGAAGCCTTAACACTGTTTTTATTAGGTCGGGTTTTGTATGCGCCAAATTTAAGCCCTTGTAAACCAGAAAGTTCGGCACGGTAGTTGAAAGAGATTAAATGAAACAGTTTCAATCTCTCTGTTTTGAAATTGAAATAACCTTGTCGAAACAAGCCGAAAAAAGACACATAAACAGAAGTAGGCACTATTAAATCCCATTACTTATGTTAAACAAAACAATTTATTTTTTAATTCTAATTATAGGATTAACAACCACTATCAGCTGTAGTGATGACGACTCACCTGTGATTGTGGCTCAAAAAACATTAACACTAAATATTTTAAACCTTGAAGATGTAGGGGACAGCTTTGTGTATGAAAACTGGTTGATTGTAGACGGTTCTCCAGTTGCTGCAGGAACATTTTCAGTTAATTCAGAAGGGGTATTGTCAGAAACTAAATTTTTGATTGCTGCTAAAACATTAGACAGCGCTACCGAATACGTACTTACAATTGAGCCCAGCCCAGACTCAGACCCAACCCCAAGTAAAGTTCACGTTTTGGGCGGTGATTTTGTTAGTGATAATGCAGAAGTATTTGTAAGCCATTCTAAAGCTCTAGGAACCAACTTTTCCACAGCAGCAGGAAATTACATCTTAGCCACTCCAACAGACGGCAATAGTTCAAACAACGAAACAAGTGGTGTCTGGTGGCTAGACAACTCCAGCGGCACAGAAGAAGTAGGACTAACTCTTCCCGAGCTTCCAGAAGGCTGGGAGTACGAAGGCTGGGCTGTTATCGACGGAACCCCAGTTTCAACGGGCAAGTTCACCTCTGTTTCTGGAGCTGATTCTACTAAGGATTTTAGCGGAACAACGAGTGGCCCTCAATTTCCTGGAGAGGATTTTTTAATGAATGCTCCAGAAGGGCTAACCTTTCCGTTAGATTTATCTGGCAAAACAGTTGTTATTTCTGTTGAGCCTAACCCAGACACCAGCCCAGACCCATCACCCATAAAGCCATTGATAGGAGTGGTCCCTTTAAACGCCTCAGGTCATGTTTTATATACTATGGACAACCAAGACATAGCGTCAGAGAAATTTGGCAAAGTTTGTAGAAACTAGACAAAGGCCAACTTAAATAAAACCCCCTATAAAACTTATAATTTATAGGGGGTTTATAATTAAGAATCAGTATTAGATTATTCCTTAATTTTTTTCGGAGCACTTTTCATCGCTTCACCAATTTGGTTGCTCGCCGTAAAGCTGGCCACCATATCGTTTAGCATATTACTCCCCGATTGCGGTGAGTTTGGTAACAATATAAGGTTGCTATTTGTTTCCTGACCTATTGACTGAAGGGTATCATAATGTTGTGTTACAACAATCAGAGCGGATGCCTCTTGCGAGTTAATACCTACCTTGTTCAACACCTCAACCGACTCCTCAAGACCACGAGCAATTTCACGACGCTGGTCAGCAATACCCTGTCCTTGAAGACGTTTGCTCTCAGCCTCAGCCTTTGCTTTTTCAACGATTAAAATACGTGCAGCATCTCCTTCAAATTGAGCGGCAATCTTTTCACGTTCAGAAGCGTTAATTCTATTCATCGCCTCTTTAACCTGTGAATCGGGGTCAATGTCAGTTACCAAGGTTTTTATAATATCGTACCCATAATCCATCATCGCTTCGTTAAGCTCTGTTTTAACTGCGATAGCAATATCATCTTTTTTTACAAAAACACCATCAAGCTTCATTTTTGGAACCTCCGCCCTAACAACATCAAAAACATAAGAAGTAATCTGATCATGTGCGAAGTCAAGTTTATAAAACGCATCGTAAACTTTAAGCTTTATAACCTTAAACTGCACTGACACTTTCAACCGAACAAATACATCATCTTTTGTTTTGGTTTCTATCAACACATCTAGCTGCTGAATTTTTAGACTCATACGACCAGCAACCCGATCTACAAAGGGAATTTTAATATGGAGGCCGGATTGACGGATGCCTAAAAACTTTCCAAAACGCTCAAGAATTACAGCGGTTTGTTGTTTCACCGTAAAAAGAGCGGCAAACGAAGTTAATAACACAAAAAAAACAATAACGATTGAAAAATAGTTCATGGATTAAGAATTTTTAATTAAAATAACAAATACAATTTACTGAATTAATCTAAGATTGTAAAGCAGTTTTTATAAATAAATTCATAAATTTTTCGAACTTTATCTACCAAAATCGCAATAAACTACAATTTTGTCTCCAAATAGACTTCGGTGTTTTCAGGAATACTTGATGTATGATTAAAACAAACAATAGTATTATTATAATCTGCCTCAATTAAAAAGAAACTACCCTTATAAAACACCTGCTTAACAACAGCCTTAAGTTTACTTTTTTTAACTACAAACACTTGATGTGAATAGTAAATAGTGTTATTGATAACACTAAAGTCACCAAAAAAAGCAGCAACCAATGGGTGTCTAGGATTGTTGTATATTTCTAGAGGATTTCCCTCTACCAAGACCTCATTATTTTCAAGCACAACCATGGTGTCAGAATAAGGTAAAACATCCTCTTTATCGTGCGTAGCCATCACACAGGTTATGTTGTTTGACCTTAAATAGTTAAAGAATTTTTTTCGTAGACTTTGTTTTTTGAAATTATCAATATGACTAAAGGGTTCGTCCAGAAGAATAATTTCGGGCTGCTTTGCAATCGCTCGCGCCAATGCCACGCGTTGTTTTTGGCCACCGCTTAAAAACTTAACTTTTGTATTAGAAAAAGCCTCTAACTCTACAACTTTTAAAAGCTCGTTAATGCGCGTTTGTTTTTTCTCAGGAAAAAAGTTTGATAAATAGGCGCCAATATTTTCAGCCACTGATATATAGGGCATCAAATCAAACTCTTGTGACACATATTTCATAAAGTCATGGCCAACTACCAGCTTATTTTTAGGCCCTAATACAGACTGGCCGTTCCAGGAAATGACCCCGCTACAGACGTCCATTTTTCCATAAATTAACTTAAGAAGTGTGCTTTTTCCCGAACCACTTCCGCCAACGACAGATAAACAATCTCCTTTTTTTACAAAAATAGAAATAGAACTCAGGATTTTTTTTTCTTTGTAATTAAAGGATACGTTTTTTATCGAAAGCATTAACCTGGCTTATAAAATATTAGCCACTAAATATTCGGCAATTTGAATTGCATTTGTAGCCGCACCTTTTCGTAGGTTGTCAGAAACAATCCACATATTCAAAGTGTTTTGAAGTGTTTCGTCCCTTCTAATTCGACCCACAAACACATCGTCTTTTCCGTGTGCATAAATAGGCATTGGATACGTGTTTGTGTCTGGATTATCTTGGACTGTTACCCCAGAGGTTTGACTTAGAAGTGTTCTAACCTGCTGAAGTTCAAAGTCGTTTTCAAATTGCACATTAACAGATTCTGAATGCCCTCCTGAAGTAGGGATTCTAACAGCTGTAGCCGTAATTGCAAACGTATGGTCATTAAGTATTTTTTGAGGCTCTTTAGCTAGCTTCATTTCTTCTTTAGTGTAGCCGTTTTCAAGAAAAACATCACAATGAGGCAAGGCGTTTCGCCCTATAGGATAGGGATAAGCCATTTCACCTTTAACTCCTTTAATTTCGTTTTCTAGTTGCTGAACAGCTTTTACGCCTGTTCCAGAAACCGACTGGTATGTGGAAATTACCACACGTTTCATTTTATAAGATTTATGTAGCGGCGAAAGCGCCATTACCAATTGAATGGTTGAACAATTTGGATTTGCAATAATCATATCCTCTTTGGTTAGTTCTGAAGCATTAATTTCAGGAACAATTAACTTTTTTGTAGGATCCATCCTCCAAGCAGATGAGTTATCAATTACAACAGTTCCTGCATTAGCAAATTTTGGAGCCCACTCAAGAGAGGTGTCTCCCCCAGCAGAAAAAATCGCAATATCTGCCCGCATCTCTACGGCAGCGGCTAGACCAACAATAGAGTAGTCAACGCCTTTATAGCTTATTTTTTTACCAATACTTCTTTCAGAAGCAACAGGTATAAGTTCTGTAATTGGAAACTGACGCTCTTCGAGTAATTTTAACATGACCGTTCCCACCATGCCTGTGGCACCAACAACTGCAATTTTCATTTTATGTGTCTTTAGTTTAGAATGGTAAAATTAATAAATTAAGCGATGCGCAAACATGTAAAATCCAAAAACCAGACCAATAGGGGTCGTCTTTATGAATCTCGCTAAAAAAGGCTGTTTTTTTAGCAAATCTCTAATTTATATTAATTGGTCGTAACAGAATGCGTTATTTGTTATTCAAGTGTTGATATTCACGGAAACTATAAAACAACTATCTAATAATCTTACGAGTTATTCGCTGAGAGATCCCGGTAATTAGCTCATAAGATATTGTATCAACAGCTTCAGCAACCCCCTCAGCAGAAAAGTTTGAGCCAAAGATAAGAACCTCATCTCCTTCCTGACAATCTATAGACGTTACGTCTACCATTATCATGTCCATACAAACATTTCCCACAATAGGCGCTTTTTGTTGGTTGATAGAGACCACTCCCGCTTTGTGACCATAGTGCCTGCCAATGCCGTCGGCATGTCCAATAGGAATGGTGGCAATTTTAGAACCAATACTGCAAATGTGCCCGAGGTTATACCCAACGCTCTCTCCGGCAGAGACACTAATAACCTGAGACACTACAGATTTTAAGCTAGCGACGGGCATTAAATTTTCACTTTCTTTTTTTGAATTTCCATACCCATACAAGCCAATTCCGCACCGAACCATATCAAAGTGAGCTTCGGGATAATTTAAAACCCCAGAGGTGTTACACAAATGTCGAATAATAGTGTAATTAAAGCTATTAATAAATTTTTCAGAAAGTAATTTGTATCGCTCTATTTGAGTGCCAGTAAATTGTTTTTCATTTAAATCTTCGCTCGCTGCCAAGTGAGAAAACACTGATTTTACTTTCAAGGAAGTTGCGTTAATTAATGTATTTAGAGCTAAATCTATGTCTTCTGGTTTAAAACCTAATCGGTTCAACCCGGTATTAAATTTTATGTGCACGGGATAATTAGAAGCCTTACAACTTACAGCAACTTTTTCAAACTCCTCTAACATTTTTAAACTGTAAAGGCTAGGCTCTAAAGAGTGCTTGATAGCCAATTCAAGATTTCCCAGTTGAGGGTGAAGCACCAAAATAGGCACTGTGATCCCTGCTTTTCTCAACTCAACTCCCTCACTAACATACGCGACAGCAAAATAGTCAACACCAATTTTTTGAAGATAATTAGCAATAATAGAGGCATCGCTTCCATAGGCAAAAGCTTTTACAACCGCCAAGAAAAGAGTGTTGTTTTGAAGTTTAGATTTCAAAAAATCAAAATTATGCTTTAAAGCACTAAGATTAACTTCTAAAGTTGTTTCGAAGACCTTAGGCATTAGATTTTTTTTTAACAACCGGTACATTAACAGGCTTTATTACATCCATGTCTTTTACCTTTTCTTTTGTGATTGCCTTGTAATAAGCAGCGCGGCTTAGGGGTTCATATTCGTCTACCTCACCAAGAAGCACTAGAGATTCGTCCTTAGACTTACGGTGACTATATTGCGCTAAATTACCTGTATGAGTACATACAGCATGTACCTTAGTCACATACTCTGCCGTGGCCATTAAGTTGGGCATGGGTCCAAAAGGGTTTCCTTTAAAATCCATGTCTAGACCCGCAACAATAACCCGTATCCCTTTATTAGCGAGCGCATTGCAAACAGTTACAATCTCGTCGTCAAAAAACTGAGCTTCATCTATTCCAACAACGTCACATCCATCTGCCAGTAGCGGGATATTAGAGGCTGATGGGACTGGGGTTGAGCGAATTTCATTGGCGTCATGCGACACGACCATCTCATCGTCATACCTTACATCTATAGCGGGTTTGAAAATCTCAACTTTTTGTTTTGCAAATTGAGCGCGTCTTAGGCGGCGAATTAATTCTTCTGTTTTTCCAGAAAACATCGATCCGCAGATTACTTCGATCCAGCCAAATTGTTCTTTAGGGTTTACTGTATTTTCGAGAAACATTTTGTAATTTTAGCAGCAAACGAAATAACATTCGTTTGTATAAAGGTGGCGTAAATTTATTAAAAATCAAAAGTATAAATTTAAAAGTTATAAAAAAGCATTAGTAAACAGTTTGCGACCTCCTAAAAACAGATTTAATTTAATTAATACTACAAAATGAAAAAGCAACTAGAATCGGAATTAGTAAGTATCGCCCATAAAATCCTTAAGCTTACTGGAAGAGAGGATCTTGGAAAAATGCAAACCGAAATAGAGCTACTTTATCAAAAAATAACAATCTTGAAGTTTATTGAAGGGCACCACGGCGGGCAAGTTCCAGAGTCGATTGAAACAGACACTTCTTTTTTTGAATCAATCGAAACTGTGCAAGAACCTTCAGAAACAGGCGTGAACTTACAGGCCCCAAAAAAAGAAGAGAATAATCAACTAGAACAAGAGTTGGAAATTTCAGGGTTTGAGATTGAAAATACAGAGAGCCAAGCACCTTTGACAGCCGACCAAGCTGAAGATAAAATTGAGGAACAGGTCGAAGGAGAAACTAAAGAAGAAACTGAAGAAGAAACTGAAGAAGAAACTAAAGAAGAAAGCCCTGAGCCAGAGGCTCAGCAAGAAGAGGCGAAGAGCCTGCCTAGCGAACCAACAGAGCACGACCTTAGTGAGCTATCTCCAAGCTATAATCAACTACCAATTTTTGACGCTATTGAAAAAGCGCCTCAGCAAACGTCACTAAATGACCAATTAAAGTCTCAAGGGTTTCAAGTGGGGCTAAACGATCGATTGGCATTTGTAAAAAACTTATTTGAAAACAGCAATGAAGACTATGACCGCGTTTTATCACAGCTAAGCACCTTAGATTCATATGAAGAAGCTACAAGCTTATTAAGCGCTATTATTAAGCCAGATTATAATAACTGGGAAGGGCAAGAGGATGTAGAGGCTCGGTTTTTAGAGATAATTGAAAACAAATTTAAGTAAGCTCAGGCCTGCCAAGCTTTCAAACACAATATTTTCATTACTTTTGACCACTAAACACAATTGAAATGTCTTCAGAGTTAAAATATGCGGTATTTGGAAGCGGAAGTTGGGCAACAGCTATCGTTAAAATGCTATGCGAGAACCTCAATGAAGTTGGCTGGTATGTTCGAAAACAACAAACCATTGACTATATCCTTACCGAAGAGCACAACCCTTCGTACCTAAGCTCTGTAGAGCTTCATACGAACCAATTAAGGTTAGATAGTGATATAAATAAGTTAGCAGCTTATGCTGACATTTTAATATTTGCCATTCCCTCAGCATTTATTGAAACAGAACTAGCGAAATTAAATATTGATATTTCCTCTAAAACAATAGTGTCAGCAGTCAAGGGAATTATTCCAGAATCAGGATTGTTAGTTGGAGAACATTTTCATGAGAAACACGCTATAGGGTTAGACAATATCGCCGTTTTAGCAGGCCCATGTCATGCCGAAGAGGTGGCGTTGGAACGTTTATCTTATCTTACAATTGCCTGTTCAAACCTCAGCATTGCAGAAGAAGTAGCCGCTCAGTTTTCAAGTCACTACATTAAAACCAAAACTCATGATGATGTCATTGGCGCAGAGTATGCCGCAATGTTAAAAAATATTTATGCGATTGCAGCAGGCATCGCACATGGCTTGGGCTATGGCGATAATTTTCAAAGTGTTTTAATGAGTAATGCGACACGCGAAATGAAGCGCTTTATAAAAAGCGTCCATAAAATGAAGCGAAACATTAACGAGACGGTGTATTTAGGAGATTTACTCGTCACCGGTTATTCTGTGTTTTCAAGAAACAGAATGTTTGGAAATATGATTGGTAAGGGCTACACCGTAAAGTCAGCGCAGATGGAAATGAGCATGATAGCAGAAGGTTTTTACGCGACTAAGAGTGCTTTCCTAATAAACCAAGAGTCCAAAACCCCGTCTAAAGCCCCCATTATAAACACAGTTTATGAAATTTTATATCTCAATAAAAATCCTAAAAAATCTTTTAGAAAATTAACAGAGAAACTCTGTTAAGATACATTTAACAGCTGAATTTTATTTAACACCTACTCGACAAGTTCGCCCCTAAATTTTAAGATTTTAAAACGCCTTTTAAGCGCATTAAAGGAATGTCATCAAGAAACGATTCACTTATGGTATTTTTTTGAAACTCAAATCTCTTTTCATATATTTTATTATCTTCAAAAAAAGACACGTTAAACACGTTATTCATTGACAAAACGTCCTCTTGAATCATTTCAATTTTCGCAAAACTTTTGGCAGGAAGTGCGTCAATTTTTTTTCTAAAAGTTGTTGTTATTTTATCTTTTGAATACCCCTTAGTTACAATTATAACCATGTCTAAGCAGACCGACTTGTTATTAATTATGTAGGCGTTCCAGTCCAAAACCTTATAGGTTTCATTATACTCTTGCACAACAGCTATGTACACGTCTTTTACTTCGGGAATGTGAATGTCTTTTTTCAAAAAAGTAATTTATAGCGCGCTTTTAAATTGCTCTAAAAAGCGAACGTTGTTTTCACTTAACAATCTGATGTCGCTAATTTGATGAAGTAACAAGGCAATTCTGTCGATTCCCATTCCAAAGGCAAATCCAGAGTATTCCTTAGAGTCAATTCCACAGTTTTCAAGAACGTTTGGGTCTACCATGCCACAGCCCATAATTTCTAACCACCCTGTTCCCTTGGTCATTTTATAATCCGTTTCTGTTTCTAATCCCCAGTACACATCAACCTCAGCACTTGGTTCTGTAAAAGGAAAATAGGAGGGACGAAGCCTAATTTTTGATTTACCAAAAAGTTCAGTTGTAAAATATTGAAGCGTTTGTTTCAGATCTGCAAAGCTTACGTTTTTGTCTATATAAAGCCCTTCCACCTGATGAAAAAAGCAATGCGATCGGGCGGATATAGCTTCATTTCTATACACTCTTCCAGGCGAAATAGTACGGATTGGGGGCTGGTTGTTTTCCATGTACCTAACCTGAACAGAACTGGTATGTGTGCGTAATAAAATATCGGGATCTGTTTGTATAAAAAACGTATCCTGCATGTCTCTAGCCGGGTGGTGCTCAGGTAAATTTAAAGCAGTGAAATTATGCCAATCATCTTCAATTTCGGGCCCCTCGCTTACATTAAACCCAATTCGAGAAAAGATATCAGTAATTTGATTTTTAACCAAAGAAATTGGATGACGTGCGCCTATTT
>Ga0209713_10002557_pt1 | contig 11307 bp, 3 predicted proteins | sample ArcOceMetagenome_3_FD_187444 | JGI IMG/M metagenome (GOLD analysis project Ga0209713, IMG submission 187444) | Marine eukaryotic phytoplankton communities from Arctic Ocean - Arctic Ocean- Svalbard ARC20M Metagenome (SPAdes) (version 2) | ecosystem: Environmental > Aquatic > Marine > Oceanic...
GCGGGCAGGCAGTAAGGCAAGAGATTTGCCCCTTTCGCCACGCTCTGGGGGCGCGATGTCTAATGCATCAGGGAGAGATGAAGCGGCGCATTTTGTGTCGGTGGATTTGGATGAATTCCACAGGCGCGTGCAGGTGGGAGTGATGATTGAAGCGGAAATGGACGACACCATGGGTGGCACTGAGTGGGCTCAGGGTCAAGTTCAATCGTTGAATGCAGCACGGGGCACCTTCACTGTCAAGTTCACGGTCAAGAATGACACGGAGACTGGCGAGTGGATCGAGGAGTACAACTGGGAAGAGTTGGGGAAAGAATGGAGATTCGCGAAATCAGAGCCTGGTGTTGAAGGCGCTTCTGGGGGAAAGGCCGCGCCTGGATGCGCCAAATCGTCTGCGCATCTCAAAGGTGTTGCGGGGGCAGAAATGGTAGATCTCGCAGACAGATCGCTGTCGCACAAAGCATCAGGCAGCAGCGAAGATATGGCCAACGCCTCGGGGTCAAAGACGGCCCTGGCTGATTGCATGCGCAAGGTGCGTCCAGGTGTAGTAATCGAGGCAGAAATGGACGACTCGAATGGTGGCACGGAATGGATACAAGGTGTCGTGCAGTCGTGCAAAAAGGCGACTATGACTTTCACGGTCAAATTTGCTGTCACGAACGAGCAAGAGTCGGGCGAGTGGACTGAAGAATACAGGTTCTTGGCCCCACCCGCCTCCTGCCTGCATAGACGCCCGGCCCCTAAACCACCTGCGCGCATTGCCATGACAGCAACAATGCACCTAGAATGACACAGACGTGCTGAGTGGCTGCGGCGCTGCCGATGCGCATTTGTTCCGTGCTACAGTTGAAGTTGGTGTGTATTGTGGCTCCAATAAACATGTTTGCACGCACGTGCAAGTGACCGCTGAATACAACCCGACCCCCTCCCTTTGCAGGTTTGATGAGCTGGGCAAGGAGTGGCGCTTCCCAGCTAAACGAGACTGGATCTCTAGGGCTGGAGGCTGCTCAGCAGCAGTCGACTCTCCTGGTGCACGTGATGTTTCGTCCGCAAATGGACATTGGGAGAAGGATCAGAAAGGCAATCGCAAGTGGGTGGCCTCGGCGACGGGTGCAAGTGCACATGCGGAGCGTGAACACGAAGCTGGGGTTCAGGAAATTAAGGTGCTGTGTGCTCGCGACTTGCGCGCGCGGAGTTGCGCGCAAGTCAATTGTGCGTCTGGGTGGAGGGTGTGAGGGGTGAGAGGAGTACGAGTCTGACGCATCTTGCACTTGCATTTGTGCAGCGGTTTGGTGTTGCCTTTATGTTGTCCGACTTAGAGAGGCACGTCGAAGAGCGTGGAGGCTTTGACGAGTGCTCAGCTGCGAAGCAATGGACTGCAGTGGTATGTGGCCTGCTGCTTGCTCCCACTTTAATCATCAGCCGTTGCGCTCTCTAAACCCTTTCGCCTTCTGTCCACCCTGTTTCCGCTCCCGAGTCAGTCTTAATTGATCCTGTACGGAGTGGGAATGCGTTTTCACGCACCTGCTTTTTGGGGGGGGGCGGGCAGGTTTCCAGTTCACGGGCGCCGAGCAGGCTGGGATCTAACAGCTGTGGGTCTGTGTTCTTTATCAGGCGAGGGACCTTGGGTTTGATTCTAAATTGCGCACGGACATATCTTCGTGGCTCAAAAAGACGTATCGGGAGCATATCATGGGCTCGGTGCAAGATGAATTTGCAAAGCAGCAGAAATCGCCAAAAGGAGCTGCTTCCAGCGAGCTCTCCTTGGAAGCTAGGATCCGTCAAGAAGAGGGCATCAAGCTTGAGTCGATTGGCATCAAGGCGGGAGTAGCAGTAGATATCCGGCTCGAGTGGCCGCCAGGGAACGGGAAGAAAAAGTGGGTTGCCACGACTGTCAGACGAGTGAGCAAGAAGAAGGGCTACTTCAAGACGGAGCTTGACGCGGAGGCTGAACAGGATGGTGGGATGCGATTTTATGTAGGGGAAATGGACACCCAGTGGCGTTTCCCCAAGCTGAGCAGCAGCGCTGGTCCTTCAAAGTCTTCATCGGCAAAACAGAATGCGAGCAAAGAGGTTGGTGCCAGCGCAGCCATCGCCGGCGATGAGCCGTACGTGGGAGCGAGAATCGAGGTGCTTTTTGAGGTGGATGGCAAGCAAGATTGGTACGGAGGAAAGATCATCAAGAAGGAAAAGCAAGCGGGCAAGTGGCTCGCGCGTTTCGACGACGGCGACGAGGAGTCCATCACCTGGCCAGATCCCAAGGGTGAGGTCCGCATTTGCAGCATCAAGAAGAAGCGAAGCTCGGCAAAGGCCAGCAAGGAGGAGAAGGAGGTCAAGGCGGAAAAGGGCAAGAATGCTCAGGGCTCACTGCTTCGTCTGCACGTTGGTGACCTGTGCCGGGTTCTCTTTGACGATGGCATCCGATATTTGGGGGTGGTCACAGGCAAGGACCCGGAGTGTAACGAGTCAATCATAGTTTTTGAGGATGGCGAAGAGCACCGCGTGGTGCTTCCGGACAAGGATGTCTTCGAGGCCTCCCGTGACGAGGCTCTCGCGCAGTGGGTGGAGGAACATGGTGAGTCCAAGCCCATTCCTTGGTGGTGTTCTCACCCAATCGCACATGCTTTCGAAGATGGCGAGCTCGACATTGATGTGCCTGAGAACTGGAGCCGAGTGCTTGTTCGTCCGCCGGTGAAACCCAAACGGAGCAGCAGTAAGTCGCGGAAGAAAGCCAAAGAGGCCGCAAGCGCTGAGCAAGTGGACAGCGCAAAGGCAGATGCTGGTGGAGACCAGGAGATGGTGGACGGGGCAGACGGGGCTGAGAAGAAAAAATCAGCCAAGCGCCACGCCAAGAGCTCCGAGGATGCTGGCGGAGAGGAGGCGGGCAAGGACTTGGCCAAATCATCAAAGGACAACAAGCAGAAGAAGAAAGACGCCATGGAGGTGGAAGGCCAGGGGCAGGCCGGCGAGCGGCCGCAGAAGAGAAGCACGAAGCCCCGTGACAGAGCCGCAGAGAGGAGGAATCGCCAGGAGCGAGAGATCCTGAGCAAGGCGCAGAGTCAGTGTTTGGCGGAGCTCGAGAACCTGCTGCTGCAGGAGACGCCGGACGAAATTATCGATGACGACGACATTACCGACTTTGTAGATGCGTGGTGCGTCTACATGCCCCAGTCGCATAGTTTGGCTCTCAACCACAAAGACTTTTGCCTCATGTGCGGTAGCTCCCCGACCAAGGAAGAAGTGCTCTTCTGTCGAGACTGCGGCGAATGCTTCCACCACGCGTGTGCTGTGAACTCAAAGCACAGGAAGATCCCGAAGGAAAAGCGGCACATGTGGCGCTGTCCAGCCTGCCGCATTTGCGAAGTCTGCAACGGGGAGGAGAACTGGGAGAGCATGCTGTGCTGCGATGGCTGTGACCGTGGCTTTCACACGTACTGCCTCAAGCCTGCGCTCAAGGCCATCCCAGACGACGGGTGGAAATGCAACGACTGCGTGCACTGTGTAAGTTGCGGTCTGAAGCAGATCGGCACGCGCAAGGATATCTGGAGGAAGGATTGCACGCTGTGTATACAGTGTTTCCACCTGTGGGAGAAGGGGACATACTGTCCTATTTGCAAGGTGGTTTGGCGGAAAGAGGAAAGGGATCACAGAGCGGTGCAGTGCGACACGTGCAACAAGTGGGTGCACCCCCGCTGTGGTGGCTTCGATGACGCTAAGTACAAGGAGATGGAGGAGGCAGAGGAGCCGGTCTTGTGGAATTGCCCAAAATGCACAGGTGATCTGGAGGCGTCCGACGAGGAGGAGAATGACAAGAAGTATGTGCTTCCGAGTGGGAGCACTGTTCTAGAGGTACAGAGACAATTCGAGGAGTTTTGCCGTGGCAGAATCAAGATGCTGCAAAGGATATGCGAGGCCATGGAACTTGCCTTCCACTCGGATTCTCCTCAGATCCTTGATGTCGATGCTGATGCGCAAGCGGACGCGTCGGCAACGGCGGAGCAAGCCGAAATCGCCGTGCACCGAGAGGCAAGGCCTGCACCAGATGCTGTACCAGATGCTGCACAAGATGCTGCTGCACAAGATGCTGCTGCACAAGATGCCGCTGCACAAGATGCTGCTGCACAAGATGCTGCTTCCTCTGCACCTCAGCAGGATGCGGTGGTGACGACCACTGCCACATCCAGCAGCCTACAACGCGAACCCGATGAGGCTGCCGCATCTGCAATGGAATGCGAGTCGCCGTCAGCTGCCAAGGAGAACGCGGACACTAGCGCGAATGACGTGCCGCTGGAACCAGCTGAGGGTGGCGGCGAGGATGGCAAGGTTGCCGCCGAGGACGCAGCGCCAATGCAAACAGAAGAGGCCTGCGTCGAAAAAGCTGCCGCTGTGGGCCAACATGCGTCGGAGGTATCGTCAGATGCCAAGATGACGCACGATGATGAAGAGGCTACGGTTGAGGCTGCCCCTGCTGAGGCGGCTGCGGCACGCGCTGATGGCGCTGTGCAGGGGAAGCAGGACGTTGACAAGGCTGACGCAGATGCTGATGCGCCGATGACCGAAGCTGACGAGGCCCAGGAAGAGCACGATGCGCGCGCCAGTGCGCCGCTAGACAAGACTCTGATCTCCAGCGCCTCGCACCCACTATCCGAAGCTTCAGCTGCGCGGCCAGCTGGAGCAGTGGATGTGGACGTCAAGTCGCCAGCTGCGAGTGCGCAGCGCCATGCCACTTTCCCGTGCGCGCCAGCAGAGAGCATCGCAAGCGCCACAATCGACGCCAAGGATCCCTTGGCTCCCAAGTTGCAGGCGCTCAAGGCCTTCGCGCTCAAGCATGGACACCTAGATGTGCGCGCGGATGATGGCGAGCTCGGCGCATTTGTCAAGGACGTGTGCGCGCAGCATAAGGCAGGCAGGCTTGCCAAGGAGCATCACGAGTATCTGGAAAAGGTGGGGCTCAACTTTGATGCATACGAGGCTTGCAGCGTGGGCTTGGATGCCGCCAGTGTCGTAGATCAAGCCACGGCTCAAGATATCAAAGCGCCTGCATTTGCAGCAGGCGACGCGGCGAGCAAGGTGGACGACATTGCGGTGGCGGAATTTGAAGCTGCGGCGCAGAAATGCACGCCCGAGGAGAGGGCGGAAAAGCTGGTGGAGCTTGTGCGGCTGAAGAAAGACCTGGTCAAGCTCGAAAAGGCCGTCGACAAGCACAAGTACCTGGAGCTTGTGCCCTTTTTCGATGATGTCCTCCGCCTGCTGAGCGATGAGGAACGTTTCAGCAGCATCCCCAAGGAGGTGCAACGCATGCGGGCACAGACGGTAGAGAGCATGCCGGACGCTGCCAAGCGCTCGCGGCTAACGGAGCAGCAGGTGCGGCAGCCAAAGCTGGTGGGTGTGGATCGCCATTGGGCAAGGCAGGACCAGCTGTCAACCGCCAACAGTCATGCCAAGTTTTTGCAGCAGATGCTGCCTTCCATGCAGGAGTTTGCTGTCGCCCATGCTCCTGCGGGAGCATATCCATACGATGCGCGCGCGCAGCAATACGATGCGCGCGCGCAGCAGCTGTCGGGCGGTTTGGGGTATGCGGCACCTGTTCAGCGGAAAAAGCCGCCGCAGAAGCAGATGCCGCCTCTCGGCAGGCATGGGTCAGATGTTACAGGAGACGGGGCTGGCGGGGGCCAGCGTCCGCCACCATCAGGCAACGATCTCTTAAACTTTATGTCCGTATTTTATGGACGAGTCAAACGATCTGCAGGGCTAGGAGAAGAGGTGCACGATGCACTTGCCCAACACTTCCAAAGCGCAAATTGGAGCACCATGACCATACAGAAGTTGAGATCCTTCATTGAGGCAACCTTCAAAGGCAACCAAGTAGTCCTGCACACCTTTTACGACGTGTTCCGGGAGCACCTGCCAGCCGAGGAACAGAGGCGCTCCCAGGCACCCAAGCCACAGCAGGAGCACGCTGCTTGGTTTTGCTCCGAGGTGCGCCGCGTGTATGGGTCCAATTCGCCTACGTACAGGGGCTTCATCCAGACCATGAACAACTACGCAACCACGGACAAGGACACGCTGGGCACCATCAGGGCCATCAAGCAACTGTTCGCAGACACCCCCAACCTCATTGTGGAGTTTGCAAACTTTGTGCCCGAGACTTTCAAGAAGTATTGCATCATGGATAAACCAACAGGAAAGCGGAAGACGGGGGACTCGCGGGCAGCAGGGGGCGCGGGGGGAGCAGGAGCAGGCACAGCGCTCTTGGCAACGACAAGCCCCAAGCCGCTGGAGGCACATGCAGCCTACTCGCCAACGGCGGCGCAGCATGCAAGCGTGGCAGCGGGCCCGGCGACATCGAGCGTGGGCCACACGCCGGGCGTTGCGCAGGGAGGCGTGTTGACGCCGCTGCAACGCCCTCTGTCCCAGCATGCTGCCCAGCAGCAGCAGCAGCAGCAGTTCATAGCCAAATACCAGGAGCTGCTGAATAACCCTGGTCCCGATGCCAAGAAAAGGAAAGGCGAGGCGGATGGCATGGCAGCCAGCGGCCTGCTGATTGGCCACTCCTTGAGTGCCATGAGTGAGCAATACCAGCGACATCAGCAGCAGCAGCAGCAAGCGCTCCTTCAGCAGGTCCAACGGCAGCAGCAGCAGCCGCCGCCGCAGCAGCAGCAGCAGCCGGCGACCTCGCAGCAGATGCAGATGCAGCTCCAGTGCCTCATGCAAGACCCCAGCAAGGCGCTGCAGACTCTGCAAGCACTTGCAGCCATGATGCCAGGCGCCAAAGCAGCAGGGGCAGGGGGGGGGGCAGCAGCCTCGTCGCCGCATCGCACGTCCGGGTCCGGGCCCTCGCTGCTGCAGACCTCTCCCAGTAAGCCGGCCCTCGGCGCGCAGGCGTCTATGCCGCCGTTGTTGCCGTCAGGACAGGGCGGCGCTGCTGGGACGCAGCAGTCGCATCTGGCAACCTTGATGCAGATGTTGCAGACTCAATCGACGGGAGCACAACTCGGGCACACAGGGCACCAAATGGGAAGTGCAATCAGCAGCGCTTCCGTGCTGACAGGCACTACCGCCGCAGGCGCTGCAGTTGCTAGCCCTGCAGGCGTTGCGCAGCACGGCGATGCCGCACACGCGATTCATGCAGGACTACCCAACCTGTCGAGTGTGTTGCTTTCTTCTTCCACACACGCGCAGCCTGCTGCCCTCACCGCCGCGGGAGCGCAGGTCCCCGGAAGTTCAGTAAGCCAGCTGCTGAGTCGCATCTTGCCCCCGGAACGCAGTGGCGCTGCGTCAGTAGATGAGGGCGGCGTGCCATGTATTCCGCAGATGGACGGCCAATGCCTCGAAGAGGTGGAGGCACACGAGGCGCTGCCTCAGCTCGACGGGGCAGATGTTGACATGGAGAGCGGTGAGGAGGGCCCGGTGCCTACTGTTGCTGTGGGCCTGGATGCCGTTAAGACGGAAGACTTGGAGGACGGAGTGGGCAACTTGCAAGACGTTGACGCAGGCGCAGCGGATACACAGGTGAGTCAGGGCACTGCTGTCGGCGCTGGGTCAGGCAGCCAAGAGATGAGCGCGCAAGGGCACGGCAGCAGGTTCGTGGATGACGCAGCTGGCGCAGCCGGTCATCACGAAGAGGGTGAGGGTGGCGATGCTGCGGATGCGAGTGGCCGGGGCAAACGGATCAGTAAGGCCAAGGAGGCAAAGGACTTCATGACGGAAGCGCAGATCAAGGATCAACTCAAGAGGCCGGAACCGCGGTCTGCCAAGGCAGATACCAGCCTGCCCCCGAAACACCAGGAGCAGCTCAAGTTCAAGAAGCTCATTCAGCAGGCCTCCGAGAAGCCCAGCACGCAGGAGGTGCAGATCAGTGGGAAGGTGATCCGGCAGCCGACCCTGCTTGCCGCGATCAGGGAAAAGGGCATGGAGGACGGCAACATTGTGTGGGCGCAATTGGCAACGGCGATAGGCATTGACACGAAACGCAACCACAACTACTCCGTCAAGCTGCTGCTTCTGCTCGAAGGGAGGGTGGGGGAAGGCGAGGACGCAAGCAAGAAGAAGAGCAGCAAGGCGTTTCGCCCCAAGGCTGACAAGTCCAAGGGCATTTCGAAGCGCCCTGCCCCCAAAGGCAAAGTGCCGATCATTCTGTCGTCGCGCATGGCGCAGAGCAGGTCGCTCGAGGCTGAAAGCAAGGACCAGAGTAGCATCCGCCGGACAGAGGAAGGCGGATATGTGACGCTCAAATTGCTGACGGGCGAGTCGGCCTCCTCGCGCGACGAGTTCGTGCACTTTTTGCCCAAGACGGACGACTCCAAGCCAAGAGTGCACCGGACGGGCGGCGTGCTCGAGCGCAAATTTTTCGTGCGCAGGGCGGCTGCGCAGGCCCACCGGTTGTGGGTACAGACGATTTTGGAATCGGTGAAACGGTCCGAGGCCTTGCAAGAGCGGCTGAACCGGCAGCGCATGGCAAAGCTGACCAATGTCGAGGGCTGGGACAAAAAGAAGCTTGGGCGGCTCATCGAAGCTGCCGCCGTCGGCTTGGGCCTCTTTTACTGGTCGCAGGCGCAGCTGTGCTATGCCAACCTTCGGCCAGAACGGCTGGCCGAATTAGGTGTGCTCTCGGAGGACAGGGAGCGGACGCTTAAACGGTCGCTGGGGCAAGTGCATCGAGAGATCAACAAGGACCCGCGCCTCTGCAGCCTGTGCAGAATTGTCGGCGACACGGGCGTGCAAGGGCGCTTGCTGTACGTGGAGAGGGAGACGTGGGCGCATGTGAATTGCCTTTGCTGGTCCAAGAGTGTCTATGAGCTCGGCATCCACAGGAACGTGGGCAAAATTGGCATGCTGTGCAACGTGCATCATGTTCTGCAGCAGGCGCGCGCAAGTTGCTGCGACTTCTGCGGCTGCCCGGGGGCCACCGTGGCATGCGCTTCGCCGGGCTGCTGCTGTGTCTCGCACTTTGGCTGTGCCATTTTGAACGAGTGGAGCTTCTACTCGGAGGGTCGCGCCTTCTGCGAAAACTGCACCGAGTCGCCCGCGGCAGAGGCCCTGGGCGGGGTGAACCAGTCCTGGGCGCCGATTCACCTGTACAAGCTCACCTCTCGTCACCTTCGCGTGATGCCGCGCACCAAGCCGAAACTGCTCGAAGCGTTTGTGCGCGAGGCGGAGAGGCCAAAGAAAGGAGCATCTCATTCCAAGAAGCGCAAGGCGCAGAGCAGCGTAGACCTCATGCCGGCGCCCACTGTGGAGGCGTCGCAGCTAGGCACAAGCGCGCTTGGCCCCTTGTCTCATGCCGCAGCAACTGGCAGTCCAGGGCATGGCCGCGCTGCGGCGGCTGCGTCGGCCGAGCGCCAGGCAGCCTCTGCGGCACATATGGGTTCCGTCCACTCTGCTGGCCACGCGGGTGAAGTGCAGAGCGCGGAAGAGCAAGGTGCGACCGGCTCGGGAAGCCACGGGGGCGGCAGAGCCGATCTTGGCGAAAGCAGTAAGCGCAAGAGCGAGTGGGAGGAATTCAAGGACCGCGAGACGGGCCGGACGTACTATCATAATTTTGCTACCAAAGAATCAGTGTGGGTAAAACCAGCAGAGCTCTTGCCGCAGCCGCTGCCCAGAGCAGGACTGCCGGAGTCCAGTGCCGCTGACACGTCTGCTGATGCCTCGCATCAGAGCCCGGCCAATTTGGGTCATTCCTCCCATCAAGCGCAGGCAAGCAGCAGCGCAGGGCGAGCGGGCGTGGCCGCAATAGGCAAGGAGCCTTTCGCGCGCTTGAAGGCCTCGATTGAGAATGGGCAGTTTGATGGCGTGACCTTGAAGCGGCTGCACACAATCGACAGTCTGCTCAAGCGCTTGCAGAGCGAGCGGTGCATCACCCTCACAGAAGCGCCAGCGCCAGAGGACAACTGCATCCTTGGTTGGTCGTCCTTTGACATTGTAGAACAAGGAGTGTTCTGGCAGCAACTGGGAGAGATTGTCACCGCAAATGAAAACGGCATCTGGTCGGAGAACGGCGCCGAAAGGCATGAGGACAACGCGTCGCATGCGCATGGCAAGGCCCTAGTCATGATGACGGACCTGCTCAAGAAGATCCGAGTTTCGCCGACCATTGCGACCAAGGTGTGGGAATTCGACAAGGAGCCGCAGTCGGACGAAGCTGGAGGCTCTGATGCTGTGCGCTCTGCTGTGCAGGCGCACAGTCCTGCCGCCGCTGGGAGGCTGGCTGACGCGGCGGCGATGAATGCCGCTGCGCACCACCGCAGCGGGGGGGCGACGAGCATGGTGGTGCATGCTGCCGCGCCAGTGCATGCCGGCGTGGCCGAGCAGGCGAGTGGGCTGACGCAGACTGGCAACGCAGCCCCCTCGCTAGACCCGCCGGTGCTGCAACGCGCATTCCCCACGAAGGCTGCGCGCGAGAGGGCGCGGGCGGCGGAGGCGGCAGTGGCGGAGGCAGCACAGAGGGAGCGCGAGGAGGCGCTGAACCGCGAGCAGTGGGACGCCTACGAGAACAACTTGCTGACCAACATCGCGCAAGGCATGCAGGAGGGCTCGATCATGGCACGCATCGGCTCGCTCACTGTGCGGCGCCTGGGCAAGATCAGGGTGGATGACGACAGCTATCACTCTGAGCTTGCAATCTACCCCATGGGGTACATGAGCAGCCGTGTTTGCTTCGCGCCAGGAGAAGTGTCGAGCAAGAATGGCGGCCCCTGCCGGCGCGCCGTGTACGTGTGCCAGATCCTTGCGGGCGAGCAGGGTGGCCCTCCGATCTTCATGGTCACCGTCGAAAACGAGCAGTTCATGGGCGCCAGCGCCTCCGAGGCGTGGGAGCGGGCCACGCGTCGCACGCTGCGGTATCCGCCCACCATCCGCTTCATCCTTGCGTTTATTAGTTACTGCTATTATTTCTTGCGTTTATTAGTTACTGCTATTCTTTTTGTTGTTGTCTTCACTATTATTTTTGTATTATAAAATAACACACACACACACACACACACACACTGCGCATGAGCAGGGAGCGGAAGAAGCTGATGGTGCATGCAAACGAGGGCCAGTGCGACAACGTGGCCGAGATGTTCATGGCGTGTTCATACAGCATCGATGGCGACTACATGTTTGGGGTCACAGTTGCGCCAATTGCGCGCGTGCTCGAAGCCCTCAAGGTCTCCCCAAACACCCGTTTACATACGCACGCGCGCGCACACACACACACACACACACACACATACGTACATACATACATACACACACACACAAACACACACACACACACACAAACACACACACACAAACACACACACATACACACACACACACACACATACA
>Ga0209713_10002558_pt1 | contig 11302 bp, 7 predicted proteins | sample ArcOceMetagenome_3_FD_187444 | JGI IMG/M metagenome (GOLD analysis project Ga0209713, IMG submission 187444) | Marine eukaryotic phytoplankton communities from Arctic Ocean - Arctic Ocean- Svalbard ARC20M Metagenome (SPAdes) (version 2) | ecosystem: Environmental > Aquatic > Marine > Oceanic...
GGGGGCACAAATAAGCGCCATAAGTAAACAGACCGGCGGCCGAGTCGGTTGGTTTCTACACAGCGATAACTTTGACGCCGATTATGCTGCCATGCGCGCAGCCGGAGTATTCTTTGAGTAAACCCCGCGTGACGAATCCTATGGCCGGGTTGTGGTCTGGCAAGACCCGTTTGGAAACCGCTGGGATTTACTCCAGAGAAACAGAGTGTGACCCGCACCAAACGGATCACACGCCTTATAAAGGATTGGCAGAACGGTATCAGTTCGGGATAAGCGCAGGAATAATTGTCACAATCGACGGGAAGAACCACAGCAGCGTAAGTCCAAGAACCTGAATCAAAACGAAGGGGGCGACCCCGCGATAAATATGCCCCGTCGTCACCTCTTTGGGAGCAACCCCGCGCAAATAGAACAACGCAAAGCCAAATGGCGGCGTGAGAAAACTGGTCTGGAGATTGACTGCAACCATAATCGTCACCCATTTGGGATCAAAGGTGCCGCCATAGATGACCGGGCCCACGATCGGGATCACAATGTATATGATCTCAAGAAAATCAAGCACAAATCCAAGCACAAACAACACCAGCATTACGATCAGGAACACTTGAAACTCGCTGTCATAGCTTTTGAGGAACTGTTGGATATAATGCTCGCCCCCGAAAGAGATCACAACAAGGTTCAGCAATTGCGATCCGATTAAAATCGTAAACACCATGCTGGTCACCTTGGCCGTCTCGCGCACCACAGGTGACAGCACACTGGTGCGGTACAGCACCCAACACGCGTACAGCAGCCCGAAACCGGCATAGAGATAGGCCGCATAGGCCAGGAAAAACGCCGCCCAGCTCTCGGCACTGACTGTGCTGGTATTGATCCGCAGATCAAAGTTGATACCGATCAGGATCATAACCACAACCGCAAGGGTCGAATTGATAATTACCTTGCCCGTTCCACCCTCATCCTGCAGTTTTCGATACGCCGCGAGCATGATCGCCCCGGCGGCCCCAAGGGCAGCGGCGGGTGTCGGATTGGTGATGCCGCCCAAGATCGAGCCCAGAACGGCAACGATCAAGACCAGCGGCGGAAACACCACCCGAATGAGTTCATTGGAGGCCAATCTTTGAATGGCTGTACGACACCCATACAGGGCAATGGCTGTCGGAATCCCCATCATTACAAAAGTTGCGGTGGCGCCGGAAACTGGCGAGATGAACAAAATATCAGTCAAAATCATCAGCGCTGTGCCGATCAAGCCTATCATGATAGGTCTTGGGTTGGCCGAAGGGACAACCCCTCTTGCGGTTGTCAGCATCAAGGCAAGCATAACCGCCAGAGTAGCAATTCCGGTTCCAACCGGCGGCGCAGTGTTTATTTTGTCCAACACCGCAGCTGATAATTCGTCCTCAGACAGCTTGCGACTTTCCTGCGTGCCACCCGACGCTTCGATTTCGGCAGTCTGCTGAATAGCGACATCCCACGCGGCCTGACCGTGCAGCTCAATCATAGAGGCGGCGCACTCTTCACTCACATTCGTGCGTAACGACGCGCCTTCGCCAATATCGGTATAACTATCCACATCAACGCTCTGGTTGCCGATCATGCCGACCATGCTGAGCAAAATCGCGCCACCAATTAAAGATACTGGCACACCCAAGAACCAGGTTAACGCCTCATACGATGAAATTTTTTCCCCTGATGCCTCTGCCATCGCCACTGCTGGAGCTTTGCTTGGATTTAGAAGCGCGTACCCAAAGGCATATGCGGCGTATAGAAATGCCAGCATGATGCCCGGCAGCAAAGCCGCCTGAAACAGCGTTCCAACCGAAACCACGGCCGGTACGCCCAAAAACGTCAAAGCATCCGTGCACCCAGCAGCTTGGGCGCGCGCTTCTTGCGCAGCTGAATATAAATCGCCAGCAAGCGTGCCAAGCAAAACAATTACAATCGACGGCGGAATAATCTGACCCAACGTGCCAGCGGCCGCAATGACCCCCGTGGACAGCTCAGGCGAATACCCATTGCGCAGCATGGTCGGCAGCGACAGCAGCCCCATCGTTACCACGGTGGCCCCCACAATGCCCGTGGACGCAGCCAAAAACGCGCCGACAACCACAACAGACACAGCAAGGCCGCCCGGAAGCGGGCCAAAAACCCGCGCCATCGTGGTCAGCAGATCATTGGCAATCTTGGAACGTTCAAGCGTGATTCCCATAAGAACAAACATCAGCACCGCAAGCAGTGTCTCGATAGATTGCCCAGCAAGCACCCGTTCGTTCATCCGGTTTACGATAAACGAAATATTCCGATTCAACGCCGTTTCCCAGCCGCTAGCAAAGACCGCCTCTGCCACACGGGGCAGATCGGGATATCTAAAGACAGAGACGGCGTCGGGTTTTATCCCGCTGTGAACCAGATCCATGTAGACTTGCGACGATGTATCAATTGCGTAATGGATCAGCAGACCCGCACTGTCGAGCGCTGCAATAATCGCGAAAGAGATCACCCCGGCCCCGCCGATCGCAAACGCAACCGGAAAACCCGAAAGAATACCGCCAAAAAGGCACATAAAGACAATTATCAGGCCAATCTCGACGCCATCTAGTCCAAGTATCATCGTGCAATTGCCCCTAAATTAATGAGTGCCCTCATAGGCTTCCTCGCCCTCGCCCAATGTATCACGGTCGAGGTATTTGTGTTCGCTCTCTTCACCTTCCTTGCGCTCTAGATACGAGCGATAGAAAAAGGCGATAGATTGTAGAAATACCATTGCGGCAAATGCAACCAACAGTACCTTAAACAAGAAATAAGCCGTGAAACCGTTGGGTGAAAAGCCGATGGTTTCCACATTCCATCGCATCGCCCGCGACTTCATCAGCAAGCGTTCCAGAGCATCACTGGCCGACGGTTTTGGTACGATCAGGTGCCGCCACAGAAAATACCAGCCATACATCCACGTCAAAACGGCTGCGGGCATCATAAACGCCAAAGATCCAAACATATCGATGGTTTTCTTCGTCCGGTACCGCACCGCTGCATAAACAAGATCGACCCGAACGTGACCGCCCTGCACAAAGGTATATGTTGCACAAAGGCAAACCACCAACGCATTGTACAACTTAAGCTCTTCCGCGTACCAGCTGATATCAAACTGCAGCGGCACTCCGAACCCGAAAACAATATCCGGCCGGGTGAAGATCCTTTGCATAAACACAATGACCACCTGCTGCAGAACCATCAAAAGCCCAGCCCAGGCAAAGAACCGCCCCACACCATTGGCAAAGCCCTCGAGCACGCGCACGCAGAGCCACATAAAGCTATTTCGCCAAAATCCAACCGCCGTAACGATCAAAAAGGTGGTAAAAATCACAAAGAAAAATTCAACGGATCCACCGTAATAAACGAAGCGCATCACGGCCTGCTTGTCAGACCAATCCAGCCAGAGCTGGGGGTGCAAGACCGCATAGCCAAAATTGTAAAACGACATGACAATATTTTGTGCCAGCCATTGCACGCCTTGCAAGAGCGTCATAACCGCATCAAACAAGCCAACTGAGCCTTCTTCTTGCATAATATCTCCCCAGCGCGCTCGTTCGCGGATCTTGTCCGTATTGTCATCTTATATCGGAAGGCCCAGCCTAAACCGGGCCTTCTTCCATTACAACAGTTTTACTCAGCCGCCCAGAACGCGGTTGCGTTGCTCAACATAATAGCCGTCGGATTTATTAATCCAAGACGACGAAGTCGCCATTGAAGCCTCAAAACTGGCACGGATTTTTGCAAACATCTCATCGCCCATGTTCTCATCCATGACTTCTGCCGAGGCGCGACCAAACGCGTCCCACACGTCATCCGAGAATTGCAGCGTCTTAACACCTTGCGATTGTAGGCGGCTCAGCGCAGCACCATTGTTAGAAAGCGTTTCCGACAGCTGGTAATGCGTGGTTGCCATCGCCGCATTGGTTACAATCGCTTGATGCTGTGGCGACAACTCGTTCCAGACGTCAAGGTTCATAGATCCAGCAAGGGCCGACCCGGGCTCATGAAAACCCGCAGTGTAGTAAATTTTCGCAACTTCCTGAAAGCCGGCGCGTTCGTCAGCAAACGGACCAACCCACTCGAGACCGTCCAGCGCGCCCGAAGACAGCGCCTGATACAATTCACCGCCCGGGATGTTCTGAACAGAGGCGCCCAGTTTGCCAAGCACTTTACCACCCAGACCGGGCATACGGAATTTCAGGCCATTGAAATCATCGGCAGACTTGATCTCTTTACGGAACCAACCACCTGATTGCGAACCCGAGTTACCCGCGATCAAACCTTTGAGATTGAAAACCTCGCCCAGTTCGTCATGCAACGCTTGTCCACCACCGTGGTGATACCAATTGGTGAATTCCTGAGCTGTGCCGCCAAACGGTACAGAGGTGAAATAGGCATAACCCGGGTGCTGACCGATAAAATAATAATCAGCCGAATGGTACATATCCGCTTGGCCTGACGACACCGCATCGAACACTTCTAGCGCGCCCACCAGTTCGCCCGGTGCCTTTTTATCGACAGTCAGTGCCCCATCAGACATCTCGCCGATCATTTTAGAGTAATATGTCGAGGCGTCATCCAGCACCGCAAAGCCGCGTGGCCATGATTGTACCAGTGTCAGAACCCGCTTGCCTGCAGCATAGGCCGGCGCCGCCAACGTGGAGGCAGCAGCAGCTGTCCCACCCAATGCAGATGTTGTTAAAAAAGACCGACGATCCATAAGACTTTCTCCCAAAAATAATTCAGTTCAGAGCAGTTATCCACCCAAACTTTTGCTAAGGTGTACACGTCTATACTGATAGTTAGCTCTGGATGTAAGACCTTATAATCAGTTCCCTTCAGATTGGATGAAATATATTATTAATTTCCATTTATTTCTCACATATTAAGAAAATTATTTTGCAAATAGGTTTTGAACGCCAAAGCCAGCACGATTCGCGCCTTTGCGTGTTTTGGACAGCGCAAAAGACTGGGCATGCATACTCTTTGGGATATCAGGCCCTGCGTCAGGCGTGCCTGCTTTGACGCCCGGGTTTCTTAACGACTGGAAATTCTGTAGACAATAACTGAAATCGTACCTCGCAAGGATTAAAAAGACTTTTAAGCCTCGAATTACGCAATATTCGTAAATTTTTTCTACGCTCAGCGACACTTTCACTAACATTAAGCGGTTGACGTTGCTTTTCAGCATGCTTACATCGGATCGTAGCGGAATGGTCGGCTATGAATAAGGGCATCGGCTTGACCAACAAAGGCAACCTTTGTTAGGCCTAGATGCAAGTCTAGAAATCACATAGGCCTCCGAAGACAATCTCGGAGGCTTTTTTATGCGGCAGTTTAGCTGCAATAATTCGGAGCGAAAAAATGACCCGCCAGATGACCGGAGCGAAAATGGTAGTTCAAGCCCTTAAAGATCAGGGCGTAGAAGTGGTGTTTGGCTATCCCGGTGGAGCCGTCTTGCCGATCTATGACGAAATTTTCCAGCAAAACGACATGGAACATATTCTGGTGCGCCATGAGCAAGGTGCCGTCCATGCCGCCGAGGGCTATGCCCGTTCAACCGGCAAGCCGGGTGTGGTACTTGTGACCTCAGGGCCCGGCGCGACCAACGCCGTGACCGGCCTGACCGATGCGCTTATGGATTCGATACCAATCGTTGTTCTAACTGGGCAAGTCCCAACATTTATGATTGGCTCTGACGCCTTCCAAGAGGCCGACACCGTGGGAATCACCCGTCCCTGCACTAAGCATAACTGGCTGGTCCGAGAAACCTCGGCCCTGTCCGGTGTTATCCATGAAGCATTTCACGTGGCCACATCGGGCCGGCCCGGGCCAGTATTGGTAGATATCCCGAAGGACGTTCAATTTGCCACGGATGAATACACCCCGTTGAAAAAGGCCCGAGTGAGCCGTTACCAACCGCAAGTAAAGGGTGATCTGGACATGATCACCAAATTGGTCATTGAGATAGAGACCGCCGAGCGGCCGTTGTTTTATACTGGCGGCGGCGTGATTAATTCCGGCCCCGGTGCCAGCCAGTTGCTGCGCGAACTGGTGGCGGCAACCGATTTCCCCATCACCTCGACGCTGATGGGGCTTGGCTCTTATCCGGCCTCAGGCACCAACTGGTTGGGTATGCTGGGCATGCACGGACTTTACGAAGCAAACATGGCGATGCATGATTGTGATCTTATGATCAATATAGGAGCGCGATTTGACGATCGCATCACCGGACGCATCGACGCCTTTAGTCCCGGGTCTAAGAAAGCCCATATCGACATCGATCCGTCGTCGATTAACAAAGTCATCCCAATGGACATCGCAATTGTCGGCGATATCACACATGTTTTGGAAGACCTGCTCAAAGTCTGGAAGGCGCGCGGAAGCAAGCTCAACACTAGTGCAATTAAAAACTGGTGGGGGCAAATTAACGACTGGAAGAAGATGGATTGCCTGTCTTTCAAGCAAAGCGGCAAAATCATCAAACCCCAATATGCTCTATCTCGATTAGAGGCGCTGACCAAGGATCGCAAAGACCGCTTTATTTGTACCGAGGTCGGCCAGCATCAGATGTGGGCCGCGCAATACATCGGCTTTGACGCGCCCAACCAGTGGATGACATCAGGCGGATTAGGCACGATGGGATATGGAACGCCAGCTTCGATCGGTGTTCAGGTGGCGCATCGCGACGCGCTGGTCATCAATATCGCAGGCGAAGCCAGTTGGTTGATGAATATGCAAGAGATGGGAACCGCAATCCAATTCCGCCTGCCGGTGAAACAGTTCATTCTCAATAATGAACGCCTCGGTATGGTGCGCCAGTGGCAAGAACTGCTGCACGGCGAGCGCTATTCACATAGCTGGTCAGAGGCACTGCCAGATTTTGTAAAACTGGCAGAGGCCTTTGGTGCCAAAGGTATCCTTTGCAAGGACCCCGATGATCTCGACGAGGCAATCCTTGAAATGCTGGCTTATGACGGACCAGTTATTTTTGATTGTCTGGTGGAAAAGCACGAGAACTGTTTTCCAATGATCCCGTCTGGACAGCCACATAATAAAATGCTGCTGGGCGAGGCCAATATCAAAGACGCTATTGGTGCAACAGGTGCCGTGCTCGTGTAAACCGTCGGCAGGAGTTCAGCCCCTACCCTTTTTGCGGAAAGATCTAAAAGATGTCAGCTCTAAAAATTAAAAAAGGCGCGTCGCAGCATTCGGCCTATAATTTACGACCAAACTTCAGTGACGTGCAGGAAACTCACACACTTGCGGTTTTGGTCGATAATGAAGCTGGCGTCTTGGCGCGGGTGATCGGACTTTTTGCAGGTCGGGGCTATAATATTGATAGCCTGACCGTAGCCGAGGTCGACCATCAGGGACACCTTAGCCGGATCACCATTGTGACAACCGGAACCCCACAAGTGATTGAGCAGATAAAGGCGCAATTGGGACGGATCGTCCCGGTTCACGAAGTTCACGACCTAACGGTAGATGGCCCATCAGTCGAACGCGAACTGGCCTTGTTGCGGGTCAACGGTAAAGGCGAAGCACGCGTTGAAGCCCTTCGTATTGCTGATATTTTTCGCGCCAGCGTTGTCGACAGCACCTTAGAGAGTTTTGTCTTTCAAATTACTGGTGCCCCTGAAAAAATTGAGGCTTTTGCAGAATTGCTTGGGCCGCTTGGTCTAACCGAGGTCGCCCGCACAGGGGTAGCGGCCCTGTCACGGGGAAGCTGAAAACCAACGCGCGTTTCAGTCTCGTCTGTTCGGCAAGGCTTTTGGTCAAGCAAATTGATTTACATCAAAAGCCGTTAATATCGCGTCTTTCAACGTGACAAACAGCGTTAGGCTGCAACAGAAAACTAGCGCTCAAAAAAAATACCTGTATGGACAATCGGTCCAGAGCCTTACGAATAGCTCTTTTGAGGCTCTGCGCAAAACGCTGCGCGCCTATTATCGGTATGACATCCGAACTTACCATTGCAAATTCAAGTGCCATTATACATTATACTCTTAATTTCATTTCAAGAACCGTATAAATTATCTGCCGCTTAGCATTAAAAATACTCGCCCATTTTCAAAATAAATTTAAAATCAAAAGGTCTTTAGAAAATTGAAACCGCCCATTAAAAGGCGCCAGCACGCGCCCGATCCCGCGCAATTGCGCCAAATTTTTGGTACCAACCTTAAGCAGCTTTGCCGAAGCAAGCCTTCTATTTCGGCAGTCACCCGCGATCTTGGTATCAATCGCACACAATTTAATCGTTATATTTCAGGTGAGAGTTTCCCAAGGCCTGATATCCTTCATTTGATTTGCGAATATTTTTGCACCGATGCCCGAATTTTACTCGAACCAATTGCAGGGTTTGAAAACAGCGATTGTCAGCTTCTCGCACATCCAGAAATTCAAGAGTTTTACACGCCAGCGCATGCTTGTGATCAAAGCGATATGCTCCCCATGGGACTTTATTGCTTCGCGCGTCAATGCTTTACAGACAGGGAACAATATATCCAAGGCCTGTCACTGGTCTATCACAAACAAGGGACAACGTTCATGCGCGGGCTGAGAGCTTCACCGGCCAAATCTCTTAATTCCGCCATCAAAACCCATCGCAGCCGTGAATGGCGTGGATTTATAATGCAGCAAAGCAAAGGTATCTCGGCATTGATCTCTTGGCCAAGTTCGACCTCTTGCTCATATATGTTTTTGGCAAACCCGTCTAATCTGCGTAGCAATATCTGGTCGGGCTATTGCACCCACAGCAACTCAGAAGCCAAAGCACAATCCCGTGTCACCCGTTTAATTTTTGAATTTATTGGGAAAAACCTTACTGACGCTCTTAAAGTAAGACGCAGCGCCGGCTGCTGTAACGCCGAAGCACTTGCCCCGCAACACCGTAAGTTACTATTACCACAGCAGACATTTTACTAAGTTAAAGATAATCGAGATCGATCTAAATAAATCATCCGCGCGATAAACAGCGAAAAGGGTGTTCTAGACAAAGCCCATATCAGGCGGGCGGGCATTGGGCCAGTTGGTCGCCCTGTGCCAAGCCTGCCCCATTTCGAGCAAGGCCTTATCAGACCCACGGGCGCCAAAAATCTGCAGGCCCATTGGCAGACCACCAGAGCCGAAACCGACAGGGATATTTAGCGCAGGCAAACCAATCAGGCTGACCGGTATCACCACTTCCATCCATCGATGATAGGTATCCGTCGCAACACCGTTGACCTGTTCAGGATGTATCCAGTCTGCAGGAAAAGGCCAGACCTGCGCCGAGGGCAGGATCAGTGCATCATAAACGGCAAACATCGATGCCGCCTTACGAAACCACTCTGATCGGATCACGCTAGCCGCATGCACTTGCAACGCACTCAGTGACAACCCGTGCTCTATCTCCCAGATCATCGCCGGTTTCAGGGCCTTTCGGGTTTCAAGATCGTCATACAGAGCCACTTCATCGCTTAGCAACGACCAAGACCGCAGTTGTGTCCAACTCTCCCAAAGCTGGGCAGCTTCAAACGGTGGGGCCAGTTCTTCCACCTCTGCACCAAGGTCGGATAGTGTATGCAACGCATCTTGGCACAACTCCAAAATACCAGGCTCCATCGGATAGGCACCCCCCCAATCACCGAGCCAGCCAATCCGCTTGCCAGTGAGATCAACGTCAAGATCAGGCATAAAACCACTTTCACAACGGCCATGGGGCACCCGCGGATCAGACCCGGCCTGCACTTCAAGCAGGGCCGCAATATCACACGGGCTGCGCGCCATCGGACCCAGCGTAGACAGCTGATGGAGAAAACTATCCCCGCTAGTCGAAGACGGTACCAGCCCCCAGCTGGGGCGCAGGCCATAGATATTATTCCACGCCGCCGGGTTGCGCAGGCTGCCCATCATATCAGAGCCATCCGCCAGCGCCAGCATCCGCGTCGACAGCGCCACTGCAGCACCACCAGATGACCCGCCCGCCGAACGCGATAAATCATAGGGATTGCGGGTGACGCCGTGCACAGGATTAAACGTATGGCTGCCAAGGCCGAACTCAGGCGTGTTGGTCTTGCCGATAATAATCGCACCAGCTGCACGCAATCGGGCAACCATCAACGCATCGGATGTTGCAATCTGTCCGGCATGGATCGGCGAGCCCATTGAGGTCGGCAGGCCCTTTGCATCCGCCAGATCCTTGATCGCCATCGGCACCCCGTGCAAAGGCCCCCGGCGCGGTGCTGCGTCCGCCTTTGCGGCCTCGGCCATCAGCGAATCGTGATCACGGAGCGACACAATCGCATTGACCGACCCATTGACGGCATCGATCCGTGCCAAGGTCGCTTGCATCACCTCCACAACGCTGATTTGCTTGCGATCGAGCATCGCGGTTAACTCGAGTGCGCTCTGCTCAAACGGTTCCATCGGCAAGACCCTTTGCATCTGACTATAAGACCTTACACCTTTCTCTCTTTGCGATTGCAAGACTAAATTTGTACCGACGACCGGCCTTCACCAGTCAGATAAAAATTGTAAATAGCTGTTTTTAACAATCAACCTCGCGCGGATGTCACCAATCCCCACCCAATTTACCGACAGTAGGTTTTGGCAATTACACCAAAGAAACAGCCAAAAGCTGTGTTTCCGCGCACATCTTAGGTATAAAAACCCACAGCAGCCTACCCACTTTATGCCCCAACCACGCATTCGTGTGACCGAACTGCTAAGCAAGGCATAGCCAGCGAACAGCCAAGCATCTTGAGGTCAGAGTATGGCACGTCTATGCAGTTCCATAGTCAAAACGCTATATAAAGTTTAGTTTCCGTCAATTTTACGCCGCCCTCACTCCCTCAAAGACAAAGCCGGTGGCACAATAGGCCTTTAATATTCTCCACAATTAAAGTACAAGAGAAATGTCTTTCGGGACTATGGACATAAACGCGCTCGTAATACGCGGATCGGACCCGGGGGCGGTACCCGGCGACTCCACCAAACACCGTTCATTTGACGGATTCGGGGTCGAAATAGGATCGACGAACGTCTAAAGGGGTTAGCTTTGTTTCGGCGAGATACCACCGTATCGGTTCAAAACGTACAATTGCAAATGACAATCGTGCACCGGTAGCAATGGCTGCGTAAGCAGTCGGCGAGACCGAACATTAAGTCCAGTCCCTTTGCAGGGCCTGGCGGGGTTCGCAGGCACCTGGCAACAGAAGCCTGCACTGTTACCCCCCCCCAAAAAAAAATGACTTTTAACCCTACCGGCTTAGACCTGCTAAAA
>Ga0209713_10002559_pt1 | contig 11300 bp, 1 predicted proteins | sample ArcOceMetagenome_3_FD_187444 | JGI IMG/M metagenome (GOLD analysis project Ga0209713, IMG submission 187444) | Marine eukaryotic phytoplankton communities from Arctic Ocean - Arctic Ocean- Svalbard ARC20M Metagenome (SPAdes) (version 2) | ecosystem: Environmental > Aquatic > Marine > Oceanic...
GGATGGTGGTCTGTGTTCGGCGGTTGGCGTCGGAGGTGAGGGGCGCAGTGGCGGTCGTCCTTGTCGTCGCTGCGCTGGGAGGTGACGCTGTGGTTAAGAACGATGTGATGGTGCGCTGCCCGCCCCGTAAGACTGTCGTCATGCGAACTCTCTTCCAGCCGGCCAGCTGGTGCTTGATCTTGTAAACGGGCAACTTCGCCACCACAACCCAACCTGGCATCAGCTGCCGCTTGGCGTTCCTACCGTGAGTGCCGAGGCGACGCTTGGTCTCAGCCCATTCGATCTGCAACCGTCGACGCAGCTCAGCGTTATCTCGTTTGTCAGCCCTGTCCAAGGTTAGCTGCCACAACTTCGTGAGATAAGTGACCGAATGCTCCCGCAGGCGTAGCATTAACTTGTACGTTCTGCCCGTGTCGAGGCTGAGCGAGCGGCCAACAAGTGAGACTGCGTCAGACGGCCAGCGCATAGACCACCAACGGGAGGTATCCGTGCGTTGTCGGGCAAGATGCAGCAGATTCGCCGCAGCGATAGCCGGGCGTCGGGACCGCTCAATGTGGTTCCAATCCTCAGTGTAGCTGAATGTGCCGTTGGCTGTGACGATCTGGTTGTCGTTGCCTACGTCAGAGGCATCAGAGTCGTCATCCGAGCTAAAGCCACTGTGATCACCGCGCAAGCCGAAAGACGGCTGCACACCGCTGGGAACGAAGTCCCAGCCGCCGTCCCGATCGCGCTCAGCCAACGTCGGCGGGCGCCAGTCATTGGCTTGGTCACCCGCCGACGTGTGGATGGTGCCATCAGTCAAGTGCGTCCAGCACGCAATCACCTTTTCCGCAACAACCAAGTCGGATGCTGCCGCGACGATTGTACGCTTGATAGCGGCACGCCAACGTTTACGTACGCTCGTCTCTTCTGCCAGAGTGCACTGCAGGAAGTGCCACTGTAACGGGCCGACGTCATCACGATCACTCCACTGCAACACGTGACCGCACGCGCATGTAAGCGTGCCCGACTGCGCTCCTCCCCACATGTTGACTCTCGACTCCGTCGACAGATGATTGTTGAGGATCTTGGAGATGGTAGGGCCGGCGCGTTCGGTGCGAGAGCGCCCTGCGACCCCACGTTCAAACGTGGCGTGGAACTCGCCGCAATGCTTGACTATACGGCTGATGGACGCGCGCCTCTGCGCTGACTTGGTGATGTGGCGATAGACATCGCCAGTCACCTCATGACAAGTCCCGTGGCCCACATTTTCATGCTCGGTTGGTTCGTACCACAGCTGCGTTTGACGACGGCCTGTGCGACGAAAGGAGATGTACAGTGGCATGTCAGGTGTGATGGCGTGGGTCAACGCATCAACCCTGACGTTGTAACGCTCGTGCTCGTCATAGTCAGCCACCGCCTTGCGCTTCTCCGGATGGCCCAGCTGATGCAAAACCTTTATCGATCCGAGACCTCTGCGTTCGCGAACAGCTGCCATCTCCCATGCCAGCGACGCCATGTCGCGCTCGTTCTGCCGCATCCAATCGTGCGCGAAGCGTTCCTCACCGTCGTCGAACTTATTGACCACCTGCAGGTTATCTAGGCGTAAGGTGACATCGGCACGCACGCGACGCAGTATCGCTTGTACCAGCAGCAGCCCCGCCCACTCCGAGCGCCCGGAAGAGAGGGCGCGGTCTGCGGCCGCGAGTCGGATCGTGGCGCTTACGTCTACGCCCCCGATGCGGATGACCGCCGCAGCGGATCCCTCTATGCCATCGGCAATCACTGAGCCGTCAGAATATGCCAACAAGGACGGCATGTCCCTTGCGTCCAGCTGACGCGCGGCGTCCTCAGCCGCCAGCGCCGCCGCCACCACCTGCGGGTCGCTGTCCAAGGAAGCGAGGACCCACGCGTGGCCTTCGCGTGAGACAATGTTACGGTACTGCGAGCCCCACGGGAGCATCTGCTGAGTTTCAGCAATACAGTCGTAGTCAAGGATGCCACGATCCGCCCTGTCCGTTGTTGTGACATTTGAGCTGTCACTGTCGGAGTTAGCCGACCGAGACAGCTCTCGCGCACTGTGCGCGACGGCAGCAACTTCGGCCTCGACGTCGCGAAGCATTAGTACTTCCGTCCAGCTCACTTGCACAACGCCGCGCGAGTCGACCGTCGCCGTGTCTATGCGTAGTGGTGTGTCAGTGTAGGGAATGGTACTTGTGTCATGGCCCGCAAAAGCGTACACCGTTGACGACGCAGTCAGGTCAAGGAGCGTTTCACGGACGCGGACGCACGCCGAGTCAGTGTTCTTGAGCGTGATTTCGCACACGGTGTTGTGGCGCCAGAGCAGGTCGCCAACCTCGAGAACCGTCCATAGTGCAGGCTTGGGTATGCCCACGCGCCTGCGCCTGGCTGGCCGCGTGCGGCCGTGGCCGAATGCCACCATGCAGAGCTGAAGAGCTTCCACCTCACAGTTGCGTACGCGCCGCTGAAGGTCGCGGTCAAACCGAGATCGTAGAGTGCGGCCGTCCGCACACAGAAGCTCGCTTACCCACATCACTTTTGCCGCTCGTCGCCAAACTTGAAAGCTCGCCAACTCATCGTCCGTCATAGAAACATCATCACCGCCAGCCGCGTCAAGAAGAGCGTCATAGATCGTTGCGTCTCCACAAGCCAAAGGTTCGCACCGCCAACCTACCGCCAGCGAATACCCCAGCGACCGGAGCTCGTGGAACATGTGCGCAGACTGCGGCGCCGAGCCGTCAAGCGGTAAGAGCAACCTGAGGTCGTCGACATGCATCATGTTAACAGGAGTCGAGGAACCAGCCCACCGTTGTGCGAGATGAGTCATTGCACGACCGAGGTCATTCTCCGTGGCAAACTTGCTCACCGCCATGCTCTGGAACAGCCGGAGGCGGCCCTTTGTGACTTCCGTAGTCAACCTGCTGTAACCAAGACCCTCGTACTCTGGCGACCCCGCCAAAACGTCCCAAGGGAAGCCTTTTGCCACAGAAAGCGAATTGCGCAAGACCACCCCAAACGCCCCTTCGAGCGCATCAACCACAGACGCCGGCGTCTTGGCGAAGGTCAACGCGTACACAAGTTTGGGTCGGAGTACGCTGGTCATGATGCTGGCGCCACAGTGGCGCAAGCTGGGTTTGCGCTGGAATACGCTTGCCGCTCGGCGCACGATTTTGAGCATGCCCGCCGTCGCCGTAGAGGAGCCCCCAAGCAGCGACGCCGAATAGCCGAGGTGCTTGAACTCTTCGTCGTAGTCGTACTCCTTGATCACCGTCGCCTTCTGCTCGATGACGTGCACGCCACGCTCGTGCCAGCATGCCAACCATGCCCGAGCCATCAGCTGTTCGCCCGCGCCGCGAGCGCGACGCACTAGTTCACCAGCTGACCACCTGAGCTTCGCCCAAAGGCACTTCGATCCCCTTCGTTCAAGCCCAAGAAAGAAGTACATCAACCCACTGCCGTCAGTGACGTTCTGCAAAGCGCGTGTAGAGCCATCACCCGCCTGCCCGAGACCCGAATCATCGACAAACCACGCTTTATCGAACAGATACATTTTCCCGTTCCCCGTCGGAAGCGCCACAGGCTGCGTACTGCGTCGCCTGACAACTGCAATGACGATGTCAGCTATTGGAATCCAGTTTATAGGCCCCTCAACCGTCCCCTGCCCTGTGCCATGCAGTTGCCTGTGGTAAAGCCCACCCAGATCTACCGTTGTACCGTTAGCCGTCACTGTCGAGCGTACCATGTGCACGTCGAGGTCGGCCATGAGGTTGGCGTAGAATGCCGGGACTCCAAGCCGCATGAGCCCCAACTCGATGACGGTGCTCGCTGGCGTGTCGAAACACCATTTGAGATCGTCAAGCAAGCAAGAGAATTCGACGCCCATGGCACGGCAGTGCTCAGCAGCCGCTCGCAGCGGGAAGATTGAGTTCGCCGTGGTTCGGCCTGATGCAAACCCAGGGTTGGTAGGGTCAAGGATAAGTAGATGTGCAAAATCTCGCTTCATGCGGTCACAGATGATAGATGTAAAGACTTTGCGGAAAACCTCGACCAGCGCCAGCGGCCGGTGGTTAGATAGACTGCCATCTGAGCCACCTTTGTGGACGTAATGCACAAGGTCAATATGCCAAGCTCGGGGGGTGATCTGCGTGAACTGTATTATGTTAGCGAGCTCCACGGCCCACCCCACCCAGCAATCGGGTAGCGAAGCGTACAGGTCCGGCCCGTTGCCAGAGAATCCTGGCGCCTTGCCTTTGGCTATTTTCCCAAGTTTACGGCGCATGATCGCTAGAGTGATGGGCCTAGGGGCTCCCGTTTCATCCACCATGTTAGCAAAATCAGACGACTGCACTGTGGCTCCCGTTCGACCGCTAACAGGCGACTGCAGGTCTTCGAGCAGCTCGTGAAAGCAGCTCGGCAACTGGGTGATGTCATCCGTCGTCAGCTCGCCTTTGACTGCGCGTGCACGGCACCTGCGACCAGCCTCACCTCTGCGAAACAGAAGCGCCGTATCATCGACTCGGGAGCGGTCCATCGCAGCCAGTCGCCTGACGTCCGCTACCGAGGGCACAGAGGTCGACTGGTTGTCCACCCCATCGCCGACGGCGACCCCGTTGGAGCGACGCTGGCTGTCGCAAATCACGTCTGCACCGAGTGACGTAGCCGCGGCCGCAGCACCTGGATTGGACCCCACTTGCCACTTCAAGCACAGGTTCTCTCTCCGTACGCCACAGAGTGAGGCGCCGGCGTCAGACTTCACCGTGTAGTGCCCGTCGTTGTCAATGGCCCGCACAAACCCGCCAGCAACCGTCGAACCGTCGACCGCCCAAACTGCGTGTCCCGCCGCCACGTCCAGTCGTCTAAACCACTTGGGCTGCATAAGGCTCATCCTGCGATCACTCCACTCACAGCATTCGCGAGCCACCTCAATCGGATCCGTCAGCACCTCCGCTGCATCGCCCGCACCCACCGTCACCGACGCGACAGCGCCTCGAACCGACCGCTCCATAACAGCGTTGACGTCACGCTTGGTCGCCGCACGCTGCTTGTTCTCCTGCGACTTGGCACTGGAGCCACCTGAGTTCAATATAAGCTGCGCTCTGTTACGTCCTTGAAGCTCTAACCGCTTACGCTTCAGAATTGACGCGACGCTATCGACCACCGCAGACGCATCTCCGTGCACGTCGGGCAGCTCGATGCCGTCTGCCGCGAGCGTCACGCAGAGCTGTGACGCTTTGTCCAGCTGCTTCTTGTGAACAAACCGCACCACACGACGGAGTTTCTTGCACTCCAGCGATATGCGTTTCGCCTCAGCTGAGTAACCGTTCCCGAAGCGATCTGGGTTGGACTTGTCTCGTACTCTCGTCGCTCCGCCGTGCGTTTGTCCGAACGCCAAGTCCACGTCATGCGCCATGCTGTCAAGAAACTCCATTGCGTCATCAATCATGCTACGCAGCGTGCAGTCCGTTGTAGTGACATCAGGAGCCTCAGCGCCGCAGTTAACCCCGTGACTGCGGCCGCTCGTCTCAGCCGCGCTGGCCCCGCCGCCACTGTGCGTGTCCTCTTGCGTTTTTCGGCGCTTGCTTCCGTCGCCGCTATTTGCGTCCGTCGCCGGACCGTCGCCGCACGCCCCGCCGTCCCTCCGGACCCCGTCGCGTCCTGCGCCAGCCGGCCTCCAATGTTCTTGCTCCCATCCGCGCCGCTCCGACTCATCGCGCTCAAGCGCGGCACGCTGCTGCAGCTTTTTGTCGAGGACGACGTTGCCGATGAGAGACTCCATTGTCGCGTTCAGCCCACGCTTGTCGAAAAAGTTTTCGGCGAAGTCACGGAAGCGTGCCAGACGTGGCTTGTCGCTGTACTTAACAGCCGATTGAAACCGGCCCTTTGTCGTGGACGGCTGTTGCGGCTTGTCGATTCCCATGAGTGACACGACGTCGACGTCGACGAACAGCGCTGCATGTCTACCTCCGCGATCCTCGCACAGGTCAGGACTGGCGTGGATGCCAAACCGTCGCACTGACGTGGCAGAAGACTCACTAATCAACACGTAGTCAATGTGGGAGTCGGCGTGCACGCTGTCACCGCCATGGGTGGCAAAGCCAGTATGGGACTGAGGCCACACCGTCTGTCCACAAGAGATAAGTTTCAACTCGTCCATCATTTCCAGCATCGCATCACGGTCCTTCCCACGTCTGTGCTCCGCGTACAGATCCGTATTCATGTCGCCCATGACAACGAGCGTGTGCAAGGGCTTGCACGCGTAATGCCAAAGCTGGAGCTTCAGATCGCTGAACAACAGACGTTTCGGATGTTTGACCTGCTCTGCGGTTGGCTTGGGCATCGCTTTGCCCGGCTTCCACTTGCCCGCCGTCGTTCCGTCAGCGACCGTCGCCGCCCGTTGTCCCAATCTCTGAGAATAATCCCCCCTCTCTTCATTTAATATATCATACTGCGCGTCCGGCGCATACACAACAACAACAACCATCACCTTCCCCCCTTTCCCTTGATATATACGCCCAGTATACCTCCCCCACCCTCGAGCGTCGTCTATTACACCGAACTCTCTCGCAGCTGCATCACCATACGATCCGAGCGCTACACCACCTCGCCAGATGTCGCTCTCGTCCTTGTGAGAACCGGCGGACTGCCAGTTCACACGTGTGACATCCGTGCGTGCTTCGAGTGCTGCTGCTCGCTGCTTCGCATCGAGTCCCTCCAGTGTTCTCATTAATGCTTCGCCTTTCGCCCTACCCTCGATCCCCCGCGCTATCCGACAAACTTCGGTGGCGTCGTCGCCAAGCCGCGTATCGCCTAGCCCGGCCACATCACAGCCTCCGTCCGTGATGTAGTCGAGCACGATCTGCTGCTGTTCCCGCTGCTCGTCAGTGCGCCGCTCTGTCGCCATGCAACCACTGGTTTGCACGTGACAGAGACGCCAGCATCCTGGATCCTTCAACTCCAAGATGCGGTTGCCTTGGAACTCAGCCATAATCCTCGGTCACTGACAGGAGGCGGCGTCGGTCCGATTGAATACTGGCCATGTGCATCATCGAGTAACGTAAAACTGCGTCAGCCTCAGCTGCCACCTCCCCTTTCTCGGTGAGCTCGCCATCGTCGTCCGTGCGAGGCGACGAGTCAGGAAAGCGGTACAAGTGGGCGGAGGTGGTGCTCGTAGATTTGCAGTCGGAAGTCAGGGTTTCGATGGCCAACCGAGCCATGGCCATTTTACGTGAGTGCATGTCGGTTGCAACGGCGATGTACGTAGAAGAGAGACCCACCGACGCGTCCAGCGGCGTGTTGCTGGCAGTGGCCCCGAAGGCCTCAACCTCTGAGCGCTTGTCGAAGCTGAGCGTCGTGATACCACCCAAGCGGAGGACGGAGTGAGCCTGCGACTGTGTGCCGGAGCAGATGTCAACGTTAACCATGCGTGCCTTCACCATATCAGAGCAATGATGAAACTCAGCGATGACGAGAGCCAGCTGCGCCTGCTGACCCACCACGTGCGCCTGCTCATCATCCTCACCAGCCCGTTTGCGGTACTGTCCCATGTCGAACTCATGTCGGCCCTCGTACTGTACATCCGGTGGGTAGAACAGACCGCAGTTAGTGAACGTCTTGTCGTCGCCGTGGATCTTACAGCACCCTCGGACAGGCAGTTCGTTGGCGTGCTTGGAGTTGGTGGCGTTGCCGGTGTGTTTGCGAATCATGAAGCCTTCCATGCAGAGGCATGAACAGAAGATGTCCCACTCCGAAGCGACGAGACCACATGCAGCCAGCTTGCGGCGGAGTGAGTCAATCTTCATGTGCACCGAGCCGAACGGTTGTTCGATGCGGTTCAGGATGGTGGCAACTGCAAGCTTCGCGTCCGTGTTGCTTCCAAACTTGACGGTCTTCCACTGCATGGGCTGACGCCAGTTGCGTGCGGCCAGGATTGGCACGTGCCGATACTTCGATCGAAGCGGAACAACCGAGCGGTCCTCGAGCGCCGGCCAATCCAGCCACATGCGATAACCTGAACGAAGCCCTTCGATCACCTCGGCTTGTGCCACCGTGAGGCCAAACGAACCCCACGGGAGACGCTTCGACCCGTGTGTCATGTGGCGCACTTCGGCAGCTGAAGGCAATCCGTCATCGGTGGTGATCCTACCCGCAGCGATTTCGACCGACAGTGCGATCAAGCCTTTGCGATGAGGAATGTCGTTTCGCGATGCGCGCAACACATGTGCGAGCTGAGCGTTCGTTCGGTGGATCTGCGCTTCGGGCTGAGCAAGAGGGTCTGCACCAACCGATCGAAAGCGACGCCGTAGCTCGTAGAGGTCGACCGCAAGAATCCCACTTTGAGCATCCACGCGCGCACGCGAGGGAGTCCACTCAGCACTGTCGTCTGTCGTCGAGCTGTCGTAGAGCGGGCCTTCCTTCAGCTTCAGAAGCCAATAGCTGTCCCGCGTGGTGTCCTGTCCCCAGTCATTGGCGCGGTCCTGTGCGCTGTTCTTCGCGCCACGTCGCATGACCCCCACCTCAACCTCGCCTGCTTCTCTCAGAACAGCCACCGCCGCCCAGTACAGCTCGGTCGCCGCACCTCGTTTGTCGTCGTACGCATCTTTCAGCCCGTGGCCCTCGACCACTCGCCGACACCTGCGTTGCATCGCCTCTGCGTCCCTGTTAATTTGGTCCGTGAGCGCCTTGTCCGTGACAAGCCAACCTTGCACCGAACGAGCTCCCTCCCACCCGAATCCTACCGCCCAGTCTTGAAACAGACCTGTCCGTTGTTGTGACAAATGAAAGCGACCGACGTTGCGTGTCGCTAGCGTTCGTACGTGCTCGACGATCGATAGCACCGCCGGGTGCCATCGTCCACTCTGAGGCTCCGACAGGGGCGAGTGCCCCCCTGCCGGCCTCAAAAATGCATATCGGCGATTTCCGCACTCGACAGTTCGCCTTCGGTGCGCTGGATCGCGTCGAACACCTCCGACACGCGTGCGTCACTTCCGTCGCCGACGTCATACAGTAGTTTGATGCGCTCGGCCCACGGGAGCGCAGCGTCGGGCGCCGTCGCGCTTGCGTCAGTGTCGACCGCTCCAGGCCCATCGGCAGCGCCTGACCCGCGAAGCATGTGGCGAACAGCATCTATGCGTCGAGCGATGCTGCTGCGGGTTCGTGCTGCAACTGTCGGCAAAACCTCTTCGTCGTCATCGTCAAGCCCATCGTAGTCCTCGCTCACCGTTCCGCCCATGCCGCGTCCCGGTTTCCTCTTGCCGCCGCCGCCGCCGCGCCCGCCACCGCTCGTCGCTGTCCATGGGTTTTGCGCCGGCTTGGGTGGTCCGCTCGGAGGCGCAGGCGTAGCCGCGGGCGCGCGCGTAGCCGCGGCCGCGTCAGGCGAGACTGCCATGCCAGCCTGCTCGAGCGCCGCAATGATTCGGTCCGCCTTCGCGCCGATCTGATCCGTCTTCTGCTCAATGCCGTCAACTCGCCCCGAGAGCTCCTTCGTCTCCTTGCTGTTCGATCCCACCACAGCCATCAAGGTTTGCAGCATCTCCTGTGACTTCGCCATCGCCGCATCCAACTTGGTGAGTTGGCCCCCGTGTTCCGCCATCGTCTTCGTCGTCTCCTTCTTCGTCAGCTCAGTGTGGGCAACAAAGGCCCCGAACGAGCCATGTCGGCCGCCCGGCACGACCGCAGTCGAGCCGGCTTCCTCCGTCGATGCAGTAGCCTCTGCCGGCGTCGTCGAGAACCATGGGAGCCCGGGACGGTTCGTTTTGCACCAGTCGGTGATTTTCAGGCCAGCACCGTCCGTGCGCACGATCGCCTTCTTGAGCTTGACTGGGGTCGGGTTGGCATGTGCCACAGACGTGCGATGCATGACGACGCCACTCGGATCGACCTTTTGCTTCGTCAGTGCGTTTGCGTCGTGAATCCACTCTTCCACCTGCCACATCACCGCCGAGTCACCGTTGTCATCCAGCTGCACGTCGATAGCGCCGCCATCGTCCTTGGTCCAACGTTTGTGGGCACACGTAATCTTAGTGCCGTCCGCCGCCGCAGCACTGATGAGGCTGTGCATCCACTCCGCCACCGCAACGTCGTCGTCGATATCATGGGGGATGCGCTCGATCGAGGTCACTGGATTGTTGAGCTGATCGAGGGCGTACCCGTCAAACCCCCAGGGACGCATCTGGTCGGTGCCGTCGGCTGCGTTCGCACCGCTGCACGCCGCCACGTGCAGCTTGGTCTTGATCGTGCACTCAGTGATCATTTTCGCCGACTCGTTCGAGATGACGACGAGGCGGATCGTCGCAGCAACGAACTTTCCCATCAGTTTGGCCTTAGCGTCCTCCGAGCCAGCCAGCGGAGTGCATACCAGTCGATCGCTGACCTTCTTCCCCAGCGACCCCCACTCGGTTGGGATGCCAGACGTACGCTGCAGAACAGTCAAGATGCCAGACTCTGCTTTGAAGGCGTTGGCCAAGGCCGTGCGAACACGGTTGTTACCTTTTTCAGCGCGGTCCGTCGGGCGAGCAGTCGCGTCGAGAGTGTCGTTGACGTCAAAGAAGTCGAAAGCAGTCAGGCTGACTTGGTAAAGGTCACCAGGTGCTTTGATCAGCGCCTCCATGGCAGACACCTTGCTTCGGCTGCGGGTGGCACGACTGCTGTGGAGAGAGCGGCGATCCTCCGGAAGACTGGTGTCAGCTGCCAGCTCGCTTTGCTTAGTGAGCCAGAGGCGCTCGGTTGCCATCAGTCCTTCGGCAATCGCGACGATCGTGGGATAAAGCAGACTGCGTGTGAAGACCTCCATACGCTGAGCCGTGTACATGTTTGAGATCAAGTTGACTCCAGCAACGTAAGCAACTGCGGAAGACTGCGCACCGCCAAATGGCAGAACGCTGACATTCGCCATGAGCTGGCCGCCCTCAGTGTACGAGTAGGCGCCGATCGAGTCAAGGTCAATGGGAGCAAATCGGCTGGAAGGCCAAGCATCGGCTAGCTGATCCAAGGCAGGCAGGTTGTACTTGTGTTCGGAGGGGCCAAGGTGACCGACCACCTTTAAGATCATGCGCTCGTTGCGCGAATCAGACGCATCCTTGCCGTATGCAATGTCGTCCTCGCTGGTAAACATTCCTGCAGCGGCTAGACAGTCCACTACGTCTACACGCTTCATCTCATCAGGGATGATCACGTCGGTGACAAGGAACGCGAATGTGTCCGTCTCTTTGGCCTTGTCTGTGGACTCTCCCGATAGCAGTATATTGGCCATCGCGCTTTGTTTCGGTCGCACCGCGTGAGCCCCGCCGCTCAACGGTCCAACG
>Ga0209713_10002561_pt1 | contig 11288 bp, 1 predicted proteins | sample ArcOceMetagenome_3_FD_187444 | JGI IMG/M metagenome (GOLD analysis project Ga0209713, IMG submission 187444) | Marine eukaryotic phytoplankton communities from Arctic Ocean - Arctic Ocean- Svalbard ARC20M Metagenome (SPAdes) (version 2) | ecosystem: Environmental > Aquatic > Marine > Oceanic...
GCAACCGCTTACCATACTCGAGACAGACAGAGATTATGCGTTCTTAGAACCGAGGGTGACCAGGACGCACCGAGGGCTATAGAGGGGGGACGACAACACTGACAGACACTACACATACGACATGAGCATCCGTCGTCGCCACGAGCTGCAGGAGCTCGTTCGGGCTGGGGGAACCTGGCACACGGTCAGAACGCAAAGCAAAGCAAACCTCCGCGACAGAACAGCAGACGCCGAGGACGCCGAAGAAGATGAGGACGATGGGCACCATGGGCAACAGACACACAGACACACAGACACATACAGCAGAGCAGAGCAGAGCAGAGTAGAGTACAGCAAATGTACAGCAGCTCCGCGACAGAACAGCAGACGCCGAGGACGCCGAAGAAGACGAAGATGAGGATGATGGGCACCATGGGCAACAGACACACAGACACACAGACACATACAGCAGAGCAGAGCAGAGCAGAGTACAGCAAATGTACAGCAAATGTACAGCTGACCGGGAAGATCACAGCAGCAGAGTACAGCAAACGTACAGCAGGCTCCTCCGCTGCTACTCGCCGCCGACCCCGTTTCTCTGTGGCCACCTCCCATGGGAAGGCGCTGCAGGAACGGCTGTCGGCGGCCGTCATCGGTCCGCCCACGCCACGCGCTTGACCTCGTGCTGCCGCATGCCATGCGACGCCTGCTTGGCCCTCTTCTTCTTCTTCTTCTCCATCACCGGCTGCGAGCTCGCCGAGGAGGGGTTACTGGAGGCGGTGGAGACCTGCGCATCCCCAGGGTCGGCAGGGAGGGGAGAGGGGAGGGGAGGGGAGGGGAGGAGAGGAGAGGAGAGGAGAGGGGAGGAGGGAGCAGGCGGGCTGGGCGCGGGCGCTGGCAAAGCCTCCTCGAGCTCGATCTCCTCCATCGCCGCCAGGCCCTCCTCGTCCACCTCGTCCCCCTCGTCCACCTGCATGTCGTCCTCCGCAAACGCAACGGCGGCAGGGGCGGGCGCGGGCAGCGGCCCGGGGCAGGCCATGGGGGGGGACGGGGTGCGGGGTGCTGGCTGTTCCGCCATACCCGCTACGCCCTGCCGCGCCACGCCGACGTCTGCCGCGCACGCCGCCGCCTCGGCGCGTGCGTTAGCCGCAAGCAGTGTGCGCGCTTGCGCACGCATGGCAAGGGAGCGGGCATGCTCCGGGCCAGAGGGGCGGTGGGAGCGGCCCGAGACGTTAAGGGGCTCAGGCGGCGGCGGGACGGCCTCTAACGGCCGCGCAAGGCGGCACATGATGGCGTCGAGGCCAGGCGCGCCGTGGAAGGGCTTCTCGATCATCGAGATCTGTAGCCCGCCGACCTCCTCCGTGATGGCGCGCATGGCACGCGCCAGTGCGCCGTCGGCGCCGTCGAGCGGCAGCGCCGCCGCGTGCGCTGCGGTGAAGCCGCGCTCCACTAGCAGCCCGTCCTGCTGGAGCGAGTGGGTGAGCCAGCCGCAGCGGTCGAGCTCGACGCGCGCCGCCTGCAGGCACGCGTCCTCGACGTCCTGGATGATGTACGAGAAGAGGGTGGTGGTGACGCGCTCGGCGTCGCGGGCCTCGGCCCACGGCGTGCGTGGCCCGGCGTGGCTGGCCGCGTGCTTGGCGCGCACAGCCATCTCTGCACGTGCCATCCACTGAGGGTCGCGCGCACGCACGCGCGCCACCGCGTCGGCGCGGGCCAGCCCCAGCTCCACAGCCAGCCGCAGCACCTTGGGCAGGCCGGCCCCGGTTACGCGGCCCACGCCGCGACGGGCGAGGCCAAACTCCTCAACCCACGCGGCGTAGGTGCCTCCGTGCAGGAGGCGCAGCAGCAGCGCCTTCGCCACGTCGCGCGCCGTGTCGTGGACACCCATCCGCTCGGGGATGTCGTGGAACTCGATAATCTCCGCGAACCAGTGCGCGCGGTGGTCGCAGTAGTCGCGCAGCATGCCGAGGTACTTGGGGTCGCAAAGGCCGAGACGATCGAGCTGCACGGCGACGATGGGCAGGCTGTTGACAAAGTCGAGGTCGTGGTAGAAGGTGCCTGCCAGCAGCAGACGCACCTCCCGTGGGCAGCCCTGGAGTGTGGTGGTGCGCCACTTGCCGCCGGCGTCGGTATAGCCGGCCTCTGGCGCCGCGGCGCGGGCAAAGCAGCGGCCCCGGCCAAAGGCGTTGGCACCACCCTTAGCGTACGTGAGAAGCTGGGCGCGGCGGCGCTGGCCATCTACATCGGGCGCGAGCTGCGCGAAGCGGTGCAGCGCGTCCTGCACCGTGACGTTGCGCTCCAGGATGCGCAGCTCCTCCGCCTCCACCGTCGTCAGGCCGCCTGCCGTCGCCGCGAGGTAGCGGTACGAGTCGAGCAGCGCGTCGCGCCGTGGCTGCGCCTCACGCAGCGCCGCCAGCGCCCACTGCAAGTGGTAGTCGCTGTACTCCTCCAGCATGGACTCGTTCGCCAGCGCCGCCGCGCGCTCTGCCTCAGCGCACCGCGCGTCAGCGCGCACCGCCGCCAGCGCCGCCGCCGCGGCGCGCGCCTCAGCGCGCCGCAGCGCCTCGCCTGCAGTCGGTGGGGGTGGGGGCGGCGGGAGGCGCCGCGCAGGGGGGGGCGGCGGCGGCCCACGCGGAGCGGGTACACAGGGTGGGGCGTCGGGCGGTGCCATCTCCGCCTCGAGGGCGGTGGACTGCACATGCGCGAGGCGGTGTACGTCACGCGCGCGTGCGTCGCGCCGGCGTGTGTCGCGCGCGTGTGCCACCTCGGTGGCGCGCTCGGAGCGGCGCGCCCAGCGCAGCTCCACCGCGGCGTCGCGCTGGTGCTCCCACGCCTGCTCCTCCGCGGTGGCGAGGCGCGACGCCTCGTCGTCCGAGTCGGAGACGTCGGGCGGGCAGTAAAGCACGTTCCTGTACCTACGGACAGCTGCGTCCGAGAGGCTGAGGCGCAGGGAGGCGGGCTTGCGAGGAGTGGTGCCTGCGGCCTGCCGCGCCTTACCCTCCTCGCGCTTATCATGGAGCGCCTCCACGCTTGCCTGGCTCCGCAGGACGGAGGGCAGCACGTCCGGGGTGACATCCACAGCCATGGCCGTGCCCGCCCGACGGTCGCGCGTGGCACGCAGGTCGGCCACATACTCAACGTACGCAGGTGTGAGCGCGCGCCAGAAGGCGCAGAGGCGCTTGTCGATGGCGCGGCGCACCTGTGCCTCAGCTGACTCAGGGTGGACGGCGGCGGCGCCAGAGGCGCCCGAGACCGCGCCGCCACCACCGCCGCGGTCGGCAGGGGCTCGGTCGGCGCCATCAAGGCGGCGCGCGGCTGTCTGGATGGCGTCGCGGCCGGGGTGGGGCATGCCGCCCAGGGCCACCAGCACCGCCTCGCACCAGTCGGCGTCGCTCGCCCCGGGCGTGCAGGGGCGGCAGCACGGGCCGCTCTCACAGAGCACCACCGCCGCCTTATCAACAGCGGCGATGAGGGCAGGCGGCGTCTGCTCGGCGGCCTCCAGCACGTCGGACACCACGGCACGTAGCTCACTCGCAGCAGCGGCGCGCTGGGCCACGCCCGGCCCGCGCGGGCAGCCTGTCAGCCAGTGGTGAGCATCGAGGCGGCCCTCGTAACCGCAGCTGCAGACGAGCGCGCCCTGGACGAGCGCCGCTCCGCCTGCCACAGCGAGCGCCACCGCGCTTGCGGTAGCACGGCCATCCTCCCTCGCGTACATGTACGCACCTGCCTTGAAGTGGGCGAGCATCGCAGACCAGCGTGTGGCGCCAGAGGCCCAGGGTGGGACGAGGCCAGCCCGTGCCCAGTCTATCACTAGGCGGCGGCCCCCGTAGGCGCTACGGGCGCAGTACTCGCTCACCGCGCGCGCGGCGCGCGCGCGCTGCAGCCGAGTGCGGAAGAAGGGGATGTAGCGCGTGATGACGGCGTGCGGCGAAGGCGTGCCAGCCCACAGGCACGCCGCGCTCCGCGCCGAAGCGCCGGTCACCTGGGCGGCAGAGCTCGGCGGCAGCGCCACCACCGTGGCAAGGGTGCTGTGCACCGTGAGCAAAAGTGGCCGTGGCTGCATGCACAAGCACGCCTTGGCGCACGCGTCGGCCGCCGCCATCGGGGCGACGCCCCCGTGCCCAGGGAACTTGACAAAGACAAAGTGACCGCCGAGCTCGTGGAGCTCGCGGCGCCAGTGGCACCACGTCTCAACAAGCGGCTGGATGGCGCTGCAGCGGACCTCGGCCAGGTCCTCGCTCTGCCAGAGGCCGTCCATCTCGTCCGCGCAGGAGGCAGAGTCGATGGCGTAGATGACGTTGAAGTACTTGGAGGCGGAGGCAGAGGGAGAGGTGCTGTGGATGGCCTCCAACAGGCACGCCAAGGCAGCGGCCACTTCGCCGCTGTTGATCCCCGCTCCCGGCCCGAGGCAGCCGCCGTAGGCAAAGGCGCACTCGTTATGCCATGGCAGCGGGGCGTTGGCCGGGTACAGAGTGGGGCCCTTCACCACCGCGTACGCGGTGGCCAGCCCTACTGACGGGTCACGCGGGTCAGGCGCGTGGGAGCCGTCGCCGATGCGGAAGAGGTGGCAGCCGCCGGGCAGGTTGGAGGCCACATGCGTGACGACGTCGTAGGCGATGGCCGTCTGCTTCGGGTCGATGGCCTCGCGTTCGTTCTTCTCCATGTGCGCGGTGACCACCTGGCCGTCGAGGCCGACCACCTGCACACCGCGCCCATCGGCTGCCTCCAGCCGCTGCACTTGCACAAAGGGGCGGCGCAGGGGGTCAGCGAGCGTGGGGGCGTCGTACGCGTACGGCGCTGGCAGGGGTGAGGTGGGGCAGCAGAAGAGCCCGGCGGCCTCGCGCGGCGCGAGCGGCCCTGGTTCAGGCCTGCCAGCCGCAACCTCGTGGGCGCGATGGATCGTGTGGGCCACGTCAAGCGTACACGCGCCAGGCGCACGCCGCCCCGCCTCGCGGTCGGTGCTGGTGATGATGGCGCTGAGCACCTGCTTGCCGTCAGGGCCGACGGCGCCACGGTAGTTGCCCACCTCGCTAGGCGCTGCCCACGTGCGCGCCAAGCCCAAGCCACGGTCGGCCGTGGCGTTGAGGTGCATGTCCTGCGGCTTCCACGGGTAGGCCATGGCCGGGGCCCACTCCTCAACAAACCATCTGGTGGCCGCGTGCCGTGCCGCGTCCGCGGCGCGGGTTGGCGCGCGGCTGCACGCGGCACGCCAGACGTCAGTACCGAGGGCAGCCGTGGCTGCAGTGTACAGCGTGGGCGGCAGGCAGTGGACAGCCGGGTCGGCGCCGGACGCAGCGGCAGCGAGGGCCGCGGGCAGCGCGGTGCGCGCGGCGGCGCAGCAGGCGAGGTCGGAGGGGTGGCTGGTAGTCGCGCGCGCCACCAGCGTGTCGAGCTCGCCCTCGAGTTGCGGAGCGGTGCGCCAGCGGCCCTCGGTGCCGGCCCACCTGTCACGCGCTGTGAGCACGTGGTAGAGGGGCAGGAGGGGCGGGTGGCGCGCAGGGCGCCATGCAAGCACGTCCACTGCCGCCTCTGCTGCAGGTGTGGCCGCCCAGAGTGCCAGGCGCAGCTCGAGGCACGGGCGCGTGCGCGCAAGGGCGAGCGTGCGCAGCTCGTCCATCGCCTCGGGCGAGGCAGCGACATCGCGTAGCAGCAGTGCGAGCATGTAGGCATCGAGTGGTTCACGCGGCGTGATGCCGCGGTCGGCAGAGCCGTAGGCCGCGAAGGCGCGCTCAGCCGTCAGCAAGCGGGGCGTGCGCGCGCCGGTAGTGGGGTGGATGACGGCACCATCGAAGAGGTCGATCACCCGGTTGATACCTGCTGCTACGAGGCGCGGGTGTGGGCGTAGGGGGCGGCCCACGATCGTGCAGTCGCGCAGGAAGCGTGAGGCGCAGCGCGCGGGGGTGGCGAAGCCTGCGGCGTCCGCTCTGAGAGCACCGCAGGCTTCGGCCTGCGTACGGCGGAGCGCGGCGCCCGCGTCGCGCAGCAGCGCCCACACGCGCTCCAGCATATAGCGGTCGGCCAGCTGTTCATCGATCACGTCGGGTACGTACTCGAGAGCGCTGGCGCACGCAGGCGTGGGCTCGTACCCGCGTGTAAACGCGTAAAGCGCCACCATCTGCTGCACGGCAAGGGCCTGCGCTGAGCGCGGGCGCGCGGCGAGGCAGCGCAGAAAGTCGTCGAGTAGGGCCGCGCCAGCCGGGGCGCCGTCAAGGAGCAGCCCCTCGCCACCCGCATCGCAGGCGAGGTTGTACAGGCACGCGGGCACGCCCTCAGCCCCAAAGGCGCGCGCTACATGGGCGACGCGGCACTGGTGGCCCAGGGCCACCTCACGCGCGGTGGTGGAGAGGGTGGCGCGGTTGTAGTACAGGGGGTGGCCCTGACCGATGAGGTTGGTGAGGCCGACCGCCTGCTCCTTGTAGACGCCTGCCGTGTTGCCATTGACGGTCTGCATGGCCGCCTGGCTGGCAGCGCGCTTCTGGTCGGTGAGCTCGTGGTCGAGGACTGGCGCCAGAACGTAACCGAGCAGCGTGTACCTGCCGCCTGTGTGCTCGAGCAGGAACTCACCCTGCCCGTCAAGGCACGGCAGCGGTGTGGGGGCAGTCACCGGCTCCAAGCAACGCGCACGCGGCTCTGAGGCGTGTGTGCACGTCTTGCCGTGGGCGTAGCCGTGTGCGAGGCCCGTCACTAGGGGGCCGGCGACAAACTGGGCAGCGGCAAGAAGCTCTGTGTGGTGGCGCGCGTGGGGGCCAAGGCGTGCCGCCGAGGTATCATCACACGCTTGCATGGTGGGCGTGGCGGCCCGCGCGCCACGGCGGCCAAACCAGAGCATGCCCGGGGCGGACAGAGCCGTGAGTTCACTGATGAGCTCCAAGGGCGGAAGCGAGGCCGGGCACGAGCAGCCGCGGCCCTGGCCTACGCCCTTCTTGGGCGTACCGCCCACAATCACGCCGTTGGGCGTGACCGTGTGGAAGGTGGCAGTGCTGGCGTTGCCGTTCAGCCGCGCGATCAGCGTGTCGGGTATGCGCAGCACGGCGGCGAGCGCGTCGAGCAGGCCGAAGGCGATCTCGTCGAAGAACGACACCATGTCGCCGAAGTACGCGACGCAAGGCTCCAGCATCAGCTCCGCGAGCTCGTGTGCCCACCTATGGGGCCACAGAGTCAGGGTGAGGGGTGTGCCGCGCCTGTAGCCGTTGTTGACGTCGCCGCGGCACGGGTCGACGCGCTCGTTCATCTCGCCCTGGAGCAGCCGCTCCTCGATGGAGAGCAGGTGCGACAGGCAGACGATCGGCCGACAGCCACTCTTGAGGTCGTACCTGTCGCGGCCCTTCTTGAGGAGGAAGAGGAGCTTCCACTTGTAGAAGGACGCGTGCCGCTCACCCTGGCGGACGGCAGCCTCCAGGTCGCCTAAGAAGAGGCGGAGCACCTGTTCTGAGGCACGGGCAAGGGGGTAGAGATGCGGGCCCTCATGGCTGGCAGCCAGGTCAGGGCGCAGCTTACGCATCTGCTTACGCAAGTTGGTTAGAGTGAACCAGCGCGTCACCCATGTGAACGGGTCAGGGTCACTCGGCAGCGCCTGTGAGCCAAAGTCTGTGGCGCGGACAGCGTACATGAGAGCAGGCAAGCAAGTGTGCTTCCAGGCCCACTTATCCTCCACCTGGCGCACGAGTGCGGGCCCATACCGCGGCCCCGGGGGGATGAGAGTGTCCCCGTCCCGCAGGGAGGCCAGGGGTGTATCGGGGCCACGGCCAGCCGGGTCGCCGTGGGCCGTCTTCGACAGCACACCCCAGGCGGCGGCGGCGAAGTTCCTGCCAGCACCAAGGGCGGTGCGGAGCTCCATGCCGCGGGTGAAGGCCACAAGGCGCGCAGTCTCCTCACTGAGCACCAGCTCGAGCTCAGCGCGGCGACGCCTGGCGAGGACAACAGCGCGGGCGGCACGATCGAGGGGGTCTGGCAGTGTGCCGCCCGTCTCGAGGGCCGGCGCCCACAGGGCCTTTATGGCAGCCCACTCGCCGGCACGCTTCTTGCTGAAGACGTGGCGAAAGATGGGGGGCGGGCGGGCCATGAACGTGGCCACGTCGTACGTGGGGTGGCGGAGCGGCGTGCGCCCCTGCGCGCGAGCACGCGTATCCTCAGCCGCAGCTGCGGCGCGCGCAGCCGCGTGATCGGCAGCGAGGACGGCGGTCACCTCGGTCCAGTCGTCGACGTGCCTCTGCATGGCCTGGTACTTGGAGAGCCGGGGGGCTGGGGTCTTGGGCTTGGCAGGCTGCTGAGGTGCGCCTGAGGCGTCCCCAGCTAGGGCAGCAGCGGGGGCGGCAGTGGCGATGGCAGCGGCAGCGGCGCGCTGCTTGCGCGCACGGGCAAGGGCCTCTGGCAGCAAGGCGTCCGCCGCCACCTGGGCGTGAGTGGCCAGGGCGGCCGCACGCTCGTACGGGGTGCTGCCAGCGGTGGCAAGGCGCAGCTGGCCGAGTGCGTCGTCGAGGTCGCGGGAGAGCGCCGGCCATGGCTCGTGCCGCCTGCCCTCGGCGTCGTAGTAGGGCTGGATCCGACGATAGTCACGGGATCTGCGCACGGGGCGCACTACCGCGCGGGCGCGGCGCAATGCATAGGTGGCAGTGATGGAGAGGTGGTAATTGTCAGACCCCGCATGGCGCGCCCCTAGCCGCACGGCACGGCACTTGCCCCGAGCCATGGGGTTCATGATGATGTGGTCTATGCATTTGGCCGTGAGGAGAGCGTCAGCCAGGGCATGGCGTGCGGCCATGGCCGCCACGGCCTCATCTACTGTGGGAGGGGCGTCAGACGCGAGCGGTGCCTGACTCGCAGCAGCGGTCAGACCAACAGCCGGGGCAGCTGCTGCTGGGGCCGCAGCCAGTGCGCCCGCGCCGCGCGCAGCCGCAGCGCGCTCCGTCTCCTCCTCCTCCGCAGCAGCCTGCGCCGCTGCGATTGCGCGCTCCACCGTCTCCTCGTCCTCCTCATGGGCCGTCACCCAGCCGTCGGGTGTGTGCGCGTCGTCATCCGTGCCGAGGGCCGTGAGGTGCTTGTTGGGGTCCCACATCGCCGGCATGAGGGCAGGGCGGTCTGGCGGGGCCAGCTCGCGGCGAGCGTCGCGGGAGGCAGCATCCCACGCCCCGCCGGCCCATTCACACGCGTGGGAGAGCAGCTCCCGGCGGCTGACCAAGCCGAGGGCGCCGTGGAGGCGGCCAGGGGGCACTGTGTGAGGGTCCACGTGCAGCTCGAGCATCGGGTCGTCTGGGGCGTCCTCATCTGTAATGACACTGACCACGCAGGCAAGGCTAAAGTCGCGCCACGTGGCAGGCGGCGCGTCAGAGGCGCAGCCAGGGTGGAGCCACAGGCGTGGTGGCAAGAGCAGCCAACGGCCCTCCAGGCCCATGAAGGTGCTCGCGGCCAGGCTCGTTACCTTCGACGCCTGCACTACAGCGTGCTGCACAGCGGCGCGGGCGCCTACAATGCCGCGGGCCTTGTCGCCCTGCACGCTGAAGTGGGTAGGGAGTGGCCTGCCCATGCGGCGGTATCCAGCACCGTCCGCGTGGGCAAGCAGTTGCGCGAGCCAGGCGTCATTGGGCGTGGCAGCCGCCATGCCTGGCGGGCCGCCGTTGCCGTCCATACATATGACATGTGGCGCGGTGTCGCAGAGTGGGGCAGCGTGGTGGAGCAAGGCGGTGCCGAAGTCGGCTGCCTCGGTGCGGGCGTGAGTGCGTCCGCCCTGGGGGGCGTAGCCGTTGGTCACGTGCAGCTCGCTCAAGTCAACGAGGTTCTCCAGTCTGACGGTGGTGAGCCGGCCAGGTAACAGGACGGGGGAGGGCACGGTCCTGCACGCAGAGCACTTGGGGATGCCTACGGGCATCCCCGCACCGCAGTGTGAGCAGAGCCGCTGCCACGTGCCCGTGTGCCAGAGGGTGAGCACGCCCGCAGTCTCTGCGCGCGGGGCCACGCTGCCCTCCCCGGGCACCCCTGCACTATACACGCCATCGATAGGGTGGTGGAGGCGAAGGAGTGTGAGGAGAATCTCGCCGTGCGGCTGTGTAAGGTGGCACTCCTGCACACAGACTATGCTGCATGCAGGCGTGACCATGCGCGCTATGCGGCTTTGTTTGGCCGAGAGCTGGGCCACGCCATCCGTGCCATTGCCAAAGCTGAAACCCTTCGGCACTTTATACTGGCTGCGGCCTCTGCCACTGCGGCGCGAGCGGAGCTCTGCTACCTCTGCGCGGTTCTGATGCTCGTGGTGGTGGTTCTGCAACGCCAGCGCAGCAACTTCGAGCGGCAAGCCGTCTACGTTGACCGTCACGATCGCTGTGACGGAGGTCTCCTCCGGTGCTTCGACCTGTGGCTGTGCGGGAGCCGTGGCGGTGTCTGTAGGTGGGGCATCAGCCTCCATGAAAGGCAGGTAGCCCCCCGCCTCCGAGCCCGAGGCCTCTGACCCGCCCAGCGTGTGCAGACCCGTCTCAGCCCCCTCAACCTCGTCCGACAAGGCACCGCCTGTCTCAGGGACCAGCGACCTTGCGGTTGGAGCAGCCAGGGGTGCTGGGCAGAGTGCGAGGGCCATGGCCGTGAGGCTCTCAACCTTTCTGACGGCGGAACGCAAGGCCACCTCCGCCGCTGCGCGCGACGCATTGCACGCCTCCGTGATGTTCGACAGCTCCACGAAGCCCTGCTCAGCGTTGCCGATCTCATCGCCTAGCGCACCTGCCGTGTCAGGGTCTAGGCGGGGGAGCAGGGCGCGCGCGCGCTCGAGAGTGTCGATGGCCGCGGAGAGTGGCACCCAGGCATCAGGCTCAGAGCGCGCCCCGGCCGCAGGGGAGGCAGGAGGTGTGTGGCGTGACGGGCTGCTAGCAAGTGGGCTCTGTGCGCCCGTGTCCTCCGCCTCGGGCGTATCCTCACTGTCAGAGCCTCCGTCGATGCTCGCCCCATAGCCAGAACTGCTGTGGGTGGGAGTGGGTGGGGCACGCCGCGTGGCACGTGGGGCGCCTGCGTCGCAGAGTGGCGAGCTGGGCGCAGCAAGGGAGGCCGCAGCCGCAGCCGCGGCGTCTAGGCTAACGCTAGCGGCGCCGGCGGCAGGCAATGGGGTGTCGGGCAGGGGTGCAAAACGGAAGGCTGTACCACCTGGAGCCGCCAAATCGTACACGGAGCTTCCCCTGAGCCACGGCTCCTGGGGCGCAAGGCGGGCATACTGGGCGGGCAATTGGCCCTTCCGTACTGCCGCATCGCCCCATTCGCACCTGTATTCGAAGGATGGCCACCCCCAGGGGGGCGGGGGCACAGGAGCACTGCCAGCCTCATAATGCGCC
>Ga0209713_10002562_pt1 | contig 11284 bp, 9 predicted proteins | sample ArcOceMetagenome_3_FD_187444 | JGI IMG/M metagenome (GOLD analysis project Ga0209713, IMG submission 187444) | Marine eukaryotic phytoplankton communities from Arctic Ocean - Arctic Ocean- Svalbard ARC20M Metagenome (SPAdes) (version 2) | ecosystem: Environmental > Aquatic > Marine > Oceanic...
AAAAAAAAAAAATATATATATATATATATATATATATATATATATATATATATATATATATATATGAAAAAAAATATTAAAAGATATAAAAAAGTCAATATTTTTGATATTGGATAATTAAATCTTAATTACCTAAAAATCGATCAATTAAAAATAAAAGACTTAGTGATATAAAAAACTGATTTTTTTTTCATAAATTTTTAAGCCCAGGCGCATAATAAAAAGTATTTGAAAGAGGGTTGATTATAAATAAAATATTTAGATTTGCCATACATAAAAAGATATAAATAATAAAAAAACTTATACCAAATCAATATTCTTACTCTTAATTTCTTGAACGAAATACTTAGTGGAGAGAAACAAAACTATTTTGTATTTAAATTTTTTTTTATTAAAATTTTTCAGCATTACAACAACGACGTGGGATTAATTTAAAACATTATATATAATATAAATTTGTATAAATTTTTTTTATATAAAATTATATTATATGTAAGATTAAATTGCAATATTATTAAAATAAATGAATTAAAGAATAATTTTAAATCATCTATCTTATAAAAAAATATTTATTATAAAATTTTTAATGTCATTTTATCTGGATTGAAATTCCATCTCATTATAAGGGATAAACTTTTTAATTTCAATATGATCTTATTCTGAAAATTCAACAAAAAGAACTCTTTTTTAGTATATTGTTTTAGGGTATCATTTTTCTTATCTTAAAAAACCTCCTTATTAAATCAATAATTTTATTACTAAAACTATCTAGAATAAAAATTATAAAGAACTCAGGCTTTTTATATTTTTCATTAATTGTTTAACTACAAAGTTTTTCTTGGTAATAATAAGGACTGTTATTTTTGATATAGTAAAATTATTTTTATAATAATATTTTACTTTATAATTAATTCTATCCTTAAAACTAGTTATATTGCGAATTATATAATTAAAACCAAATTGAGTCTTATTGGACTAACTCTAGTATAGTTAGTTATTTATAACACAAAGATTTAGTTTTTAAAAATAAAAAAAATTATAGGTTAAATTTTAGAATTAAAAAAAGTTATTTATTTTTTATTTAATATAAATGTTGAAAATACTTTTGTTTTTTATATTTTTTAAAATCTCTATGATGTATAAATACTTCTTTAAGTAATTTGTTTTTTATAAGTGGTTCTTCGGATAATCTTTTTTTTAATTCAGGGATAACTTCCCTTTGAATAATTTCATTGTCAAAAATGTTTAAAATGATAATCTTGTTTGGAACAGGAGATACTTTGTATTTTTCAATTACTTGCTTAATAATAAGTTCTTTATCGGCAATAATAGGAGTTATTAGACCTGATGTAAAAAAATTTTTTTCAAAATGATACCCACTATCAAGCGCATCGCCAATTAGGCAATTAAATACATCACCACCTATATCACCAAATTTAGATTTTATTAAACTTGTTCTAAGAACACTTTTACCTAAATACGCATCCATACATCCTTTTAAATACATTGTGCTTTTCATCAACTCAAGATCTTCTTCATAAAAGAGATAGCAAAGCTTTGTATTTTCCTTACATGCTTGATCAAAAAAACTACCTGGCTCTAAGAATTTATTGATTCTTTTGCGATCCTCTTCTTTAAAACCCATGATACTGGGCGTCTCATTAAAAAAACAGGTAAGAAAAGAATATAGATCTTTATTTCGACTAAATCTTTTTATTTCTTTAATAATAATTGCAGGACTCTTGTGTATTTTTATCTTTTAAAAGTTATTGTCATTTGTTTTGATGGTATATAAATTATAATATTGATCTAGCATGTTGCAAAAAACTACTTAATAAGAAATTACACCCCCATGAAAATATATTTCTGAAGCATAATTGCATAGGACCAAGGGATTAAATAAACCACAAACTTAAAGGGAGGTTATTTGTTATTAATCTCTATCTCTTTAAGAGTCTGGATAATTTTTTTTTGTATGTTATTTAAGTCTATATCTTTTATATTATCAAAATGATCATATTTATCTTCTCCGAACACATTCTCGTCTTTACACAATTTAGGAAATTTATCTTCTATTTACTTAAGCACAGAATCCTTATGTTTATCTCGCCACTCTTTATTTTTAATTATAATTTCTACTGCATCTTCAACCTTTTTATGTATTACTTCCTGTTTTTCAACAATCCAATCTTTATGGAAATTACTAAAAAATATATTGCCACTCGTTTTATAATCATTAAATAAATAATATTTACTAAATAAATTAGGAGTATCACGATTGAGGGATGCAATATCAAGGCCGTCAACTCCATCATATTTTTTTATATACCTTTTAAGGCTATCTGAATTCAGACCCACTCCCGTTTTATATTTAAATTGTGAAGTAAAAATTACTTCACCTGTTTCTTTATCGAAGATTGCTACATCAAAAATAGGAAAGTTCCTTGACATAGGCAAGAACACTCCATTGTGTTTTTCGGCTACTTTTATATATTTTTCATAATGCGGAAGTTCAAGTGAATCTATGCTCATATTAATAATACGAGCAAAATCTTTATTTTGCTGTATTTTTCTATTTTTTTAATAATAGTTTCAGAATTTCTCTATATTTTTATTTTTTAAAGGTTATTCTTATTTATTTTGATAATAGAGTCCAATCTATACAAAATTTATGTTCTGAAGAAATTTCTACTAAAACATAGATTTACTTAGAAATTTTTATAAAATAAATAATAACATAATATTTTAATATGTAATTTTCTGTAGTTAAGTTTTTATCTATTCTATTGCTTATTTTCTTATAGGAATATTGTGTTTTTTCCTATATAGTAGCGATTTTTAATCTTTTGAAGAAATAAATTATTTATAATTTAAAAAAATTTTTAAATACTCTGATTCTTTAATGTCCATTTTTTTTTTTAAAAAAAAAGATTTATCATTATATCCTAGCAAATGCAATAATCCGTGCAATACAACTCTAAATAATTCTTTTTGAAAACCAACAGAATAATAAAAAGAATTCCTAGAAACTCTATCTATGCTAATATAAATATCACCTTGAATTGATTTGTAAAAACCAGAATTATCAAATGCAATAATATCTGTTAATTTATTAGAATTTAAATACTTAATATTTGTTTTATTTAAATAACAATCTGAACAAAAAATAAAATTTAGATTGATTGATTTAAATTTTATTTTTTTTTTAAAAAATACTTTATTTATTTTTTTTGAAATTAAATAATCTGTATTGATAAAATATGAATTAAAATACTCTACATTAAAATTAAATAGTTCTTTTTTAATAATATTAAATAAAAAATTAGATATTTTTTTATAATTATAAATAAAAAAATCAATATCTTCATAAAAATAATTTATACTTAGCATAAAAAAATAAAATTAATAAAATAATTATAAAAAAATTTATATATTTTATTTAATATACAAAATAAATCAAAAATGTTTTTAAAATATGATATTATAATAGTTGGAGCTGGCCATGCTGGTTGCGAGGCTGCAAAAACATCTGCAAAACTAGGATCAAAAGTATTATTAATAACAACAAACATGAATACCATAGCAGCGATGTCGTGTAATCCTTCTATGGGGGGCATAGCTAAGGGGCAAATAGTTAAAGAAATAGACGCTCTTGGCGGAATGACTGGAATTATTAGCGATAAATCTATGATTCAATTCAGAATGCTTAATCTATCAAAAGGCCCAGCAATGTGGAGCCCAAGAACACAAAATGATCGCATGTTATTTTCAAAATACTGGAGAATAGAGCTTGAAAAAACAAAAAATATAGATTTTTGGCAAGATACAGTAGTAGATCTGGATGTTAAAAATAAAAAAATATTAGGAGTAAAAACAAAAATGGGATTCACAATAAAAAGTAAATCTGTTATTTTAACAAATGGAACTTTTTTAAATGGAATAATACATATAGGAGAGAAAAAAATAGGAGGAGGTAGAATTAATGAAAGCAATACAACTGAATTAACAAAAAAATTAGTTAAACTAGGATTTAGCTCAGGAAGAATGAAAACAGGAACATCACCAAGAGTGGATGGAAGAACACTAGATTACGATAAAATGGAAGAACAAAAAGGTGATCTAAAAATAAAAAATTTTTCTTTTAGGCAAAAAAATAATATTAAAAAACAAAAAAGCTGCTACATAACCCACACAAATAAAGATGTGCATAAAATAATTCAAAAAAAGTTAAAAAAATCTGCTATTTTTAGTGGCGCAATAAAAAGTAAAGGACCAAGATATTGTCCATCTATAGAAGACAAGGTGTATAGATTTAAAAACAAAAATCAACATCAAGTTTTTATAGAGCCAGAAGGATGGAATACTATAGAAATATATATTAATGGATTTTCAACTTCACTTCCAGAAGACATACAGTATAAAGCCTTGAAAAAAATTAAAGGATTTTCAAATGTTAAATTTTTTAGACCTGGATATGCGATTGAATATGATTATTTTCCACCAATACAATTAAAACAAACGCTAGAGACGAATATAGTTAATAATTTATATTTTGCTGGGCAAATAAATGGAACTACTGGATATGAAGAAGCTGCATGCCAAGGATTAATGGCAGGAATCAATTCTCATCAAAAAAATAATAATTTAAATCCGTTTATACTTTATAGATCAGATGCTTATATAGGAGTTTTAATAGATGATTTAATTAATAAAAATATTAATAATGAACCGTATAGAATGTTTACCTCCAGAGCAGAATTTAGAATTTTATTAAGGCAAGATAATGCAGATCTTAGATTAATAAAAATAGGTTATAATATTGGCCTTGCATCAAAAAAGATTTTTATAAAAACAATTAATAAAAAAAATAAAATTCAAAATATTATAAAAAAAATTAAAAAATGGAAAATATCATTAATAAAAATTAAAGAATATTTTAAAATACTAAAAAATAGTAAAATAAAAGAGAAAAAATCTATATATCAAATTTTAAAAAAACCAGAAATAAAACTTAATATTTTAAATATAAAGTATTTTAAATTAAATAAGTATCTATGTCAATATAAAAATGAAGTTCTAGAACAAATAGAAATACAAATAAAATATGAAGATTATATTAAAAAAGAAAGAGAATTGGTGTTAAAGTTAAAAAAACTGGAAAATTATAAAATTCCATTAAATTTTGATTATAAAAAAATAACTACAATATCAAGCGAAGGGATAGAGAAGCTAAAAAAAATAAAACCACTAACTATTGGGCAAGCATCTAGAATTAGCGGCGTCTCTCCATCTGATATATCTATATTAATGATATATTTAAAAAAATAAAATAATTTTATAGTTACAAAATATAATAAATTAATATGAAAATTATACAATTTAAAGATGCAATAAGAGAGGCTATGATAGAGGAAATGAAAAAAAATTTAAATATATTTCTAATGGGCGAAGAGATTGGTAAGTCTGGAGGAGTTTTTAAAGTTAGTAAAAACATGTTAAATAAATTTAGTAAAAAAAGAATAATAGATACGCCTATATCAGAATTGGGTTTTACTGGGCTCGGAATTGGAGCCGCAATGAATGGCTTAAGACCAATAATAGAATTTATGACATTTAATTTTTCTTTAATTGCTATCGATCAAATAATTAATTCTGCTGCAAAAATAAGACTAATGTCTGGCGGACAATTTTCAATACCTATAGTATTTAGAGGGCCAACCGGAAGTGCGATAATGCTTGGCTCTCAGCATTCTCAAAATTTTGAAAACTGGTATGCCAATTGCCCTGGACTAAAAGTAATAATACCATCAAATCCATATGATGCAAAAGGTTTATTAAAATCAGCCATAAGAGACAATGATCCAACCATTTTTATGGAGTCCGAGTTAATGTATAATGATTTGGGAAAAATTCCAACAAAAGAGTATTTAATTCCAATAGGCAAGGCTGTAATTAAAAATTACGGAAAAGATATTACAATAGTTTCATTCGGAAAAATGATAAAAATTATCTTAGAAGCTAATAATTATATAAAAGAGGAGGGTATTGAGCTTGAAATAATAGACATGAGAACAGTTAGGCCGCTAGATATAAATTGTATTGTTAATTCTATAAAAAAAACTAAAAAATTAATAATTGTTGAGGAGTCATGGCCATTAGGATCAATAGCGTCAGAAATAACATATCAAATACAAAAAAACGCATTTAATTATCTTGATAGTCCAATTTATAAAATTAATAGCTTGGATATACCAATGCCTTATTCAAAAAAATTAAGTAACGCAATACTTCCAAATATTAAAAAAATTATAAATGCAGTAAAAAAAATTTATTATATATAATTTTATTTATTTTTTTTGAAAACTAATTTTGATATAAAAATACTAAATTCATAAAGCAAAAAGAACGGTATAGCAATAAGGAGCTGACTTACAACATCTGGAGGAGTGATTATGGCAGATAAAAATAATATTATTATAATAGAGTGCCTTCTGTATTTTTGCATAAAATAATAATTTATTATATTAAATTTAGTTAAAAAATAAATTATTATAGGAAATTGAAACATAAAGCCACAAAATAAAACCAATATACATATTGTTGATACATATGAAGTAATATCAAATTCATTTATAATACTTGGATCAAGCTGATAATTCGCCAAAAAATTTATACACAAAGGAACTATTATATAATAACCAAATAATATTCCTGACATAAAGAAAAAACTTACAATAAATATTAAAATATATATTTTCTTTTTTTCTAAAATATCAAGACCTGGGCTAATAAATCTCCATAATTCCCAAAAAATATATGGAAATGAGCATATAAAGCCAAAAACAAAAGATGAAATTAGATGCATTGTGAATTGACCAGTCATATATCTACTCTGTATTGTAAAGTGCAATTGCTTAATGCATAAAAAAGGTGATTTTAATATAATTCCTATTTTACATAATATCTGATATGTCCAGAAATCAGAGCGAGAGGGACCTAGTATGATAGTATGAAAAATAAACTTTTTACATAAAAAGCTAATAAAAGAGAATAAAAAAATAACTATTAATGAACGAATAATATGCCATCGTAATAATTCTAAATGATTAATAAAGGTCATATTATTCTTATTACTATTTTGCATAAATTATTAATACAAATAATTAATATTTAAAAAATTAATTTTATTAAATAATGTGGAGAATATCGGATTCGAACCGATGACATCTTGCTTGCAAAGCAAGTACTCTAACCAACTGAGTTAATTCCCCTTTTTTATTTTAATAAATAGAATTATTATAAATTTAATTTATTATATTGATAAATACAAAATATAAAAAATATAATATTTAAATTTTTAATAATTAATTATTTTTAAAAAATTTAATATATTTAAAAAATCATTATAAAAACCAGGTATTAATATCTTACTCCTAGTAATCTCAACCAAGAAAATTATATTGTAAATTATATTTACATAACTTAACTCTATATTGAGATATAAATCAATTTTAAGTTTATTGTTTTTTAATTTAAAACTCAAGGCATCTTCAGAGTTTATAATAAATAAATATTATGATATTTAATTTCTTTTTAAATTATGTTAAATTTTAAATTAAAAATAAACTATAAGATTTTTTTATTTTTATTTCTAGACTTATTTTCTTTTATATTTTTAAGTATAAAAAAAATTAAACTCCTATCTTCAGAAAAGAATTTATTACTAAAATTTGTAAAATGATTAAAAAATTAAAGGGAAAAACGCTAGTCAATTAAAAATTAAAATAAGTGCTTTAAGTATGCAATAAATAATAAAATTTCTCTTTAAAAAAAATTAAAATGATTAAACTTGATTTTAATTAATAAGTTTTTAAATTTTTTATACTTAAAAAATTAAAATTAAAGAAATAAAAAATCCTTCATAGATAAAACGCCTTTTTTATTTTTCATCCATTTTGCAATTAAAATAATAATTATCGCAAAAGAGTTTTGATTAAAAAAACTATGCTGAATTAAAATTTCATCAAAACTAGACTTATAACTAACTATGTATTTTTTTACATATTTTTGTTTTTTAAAAGCAATATTTAATGTATTTAATTTTTTAGAAAAAAAATTAGAATATTTTTTTTTTTTATATTTTCTGGTAAGTTTTTCTAAAAAAAATATAGGAATATTATTAAAAATATCTACTTCTCTGCAACTAAAGGTTTTTTTTATATTAATATTATAATTTTGATAATTTTTTATTCTTTTTAATAAAATATCATTTATTTTAAAAAAAAGATTAATACCAATATTAAAATTAGAAGAATAAAAAAAAGTTCCTTTTTTTAATTTACAGCAATCTTCTATATTGCTTTTTTTATTTGACCAATCAGTAGTTCCTGATATTATAGGTATTTTTCTTAGTATAAATTTATAAATATTATAATAAGCAGACATTGGGCTTGTGAATTCTATAGCTATGTTTATTTTATTAAAATTAATATTTTCTAATAATTTAAAATTAAATGAATTAATTTTATAAATGACCTTATAGCCTTCCCTAAGGGCAATAATTTCAACCTGTTTAGCTATTTTTCCATATCCTATAAGAATAATATTCATAATTATATTAAATAATATTAAAAATATTATTTAATATAATAATATTAAACTTGATTACATCATATTACCCATTCCTCCGCCCATAGAAGGAGGTGTGTTATTAGAAGAATTACTATCTTCAGTTTCCGAAACTACACACTCGGTAGTTAATAATAAAGATGCAATTGAGGCTGCATTCTCAAGAGCTAATCGCGTTACTTTTGTTGGATCAATAACTCCCGCTTCATATAGATTTTCGAAATTACCAGTTCTTGCATTAAAGCCAAAGTCACCCTTCCCAAGCTTTACTTTTTGTAAAATTACAGAGTCCTCTCCTCCTGCATTTTTTACAATAGTCCTTAGTGGAGCCTCTAGTGCAGATTTAATAATATTTATTCCTGTATTTTGATCTTCATTATCTACAATAATATTTTCTAGTTTATCAATACATCTTACTAATGCAATACCGCCTCCAGGAACAATACCCTCTTGAACAGCTGCCCTAGTAGCATGTAATGCATCATCAACTCTGTCTTTTTTTTCTTTCATCTCTACCTCTGTTGCAGCTCCTATATACAAAATAGCTACGCCGCCAGATAATTTTGCTAATCTTTCTTGTAACTTTTCCTTATCATAATCAGATGTTGTATTCTTTATTTGAGATCTAACTTGATTTATTCTTGCTTTTATATTTTCCTTTTTACCACTTCCATTAACAATAATAGTATTATCTTTATCAATGTTAACTTTTTCTGAATTTCCTAAATAATCTATGGTCGTATTTTCTATTTTATAACCTCTTTCTTCAGAAAGCACTGTTCCTCCTGTCAATATAGCAATATCCTCTAGCATTTCTTTTCTTCTGTCTCCGAAACCCGGAGCCTTGACAGCTGCAACCTTTAAAGATCCTCTAATCTTATTAACAACTAATGTAGCGAGCGCTTCTCCATCAATATCTTCTGCTATTATAAACAAGGGCTTTCCTGTTTGAGAAACAATTTCCAAAATAGGTAGTAATTCCTTCATCGTAGATATTTTTTTATCACAAATAAGAATATATGGATTTTCTAATTCTACTTCCATTTTTTCTGTATTGGTAACAAAATAAGGAGATAAATAGCCTCTGTCAAATTCCATCCCTTCTACAACTTTTACTTCTGTATCAGTGCCTTTTGCCTCCTCAACTGTAATAACTCCATCTTTACCAACCCTAGACATTGCATTTGCAATCATTTGACCTATTTTTTTATCATTATTAGCCGATATAGTCGCAACCTGTTCAATTTCTTTTGAATCGCTAATTTTTCTAGAATCATTTTTTAAATTTTCTACAATTTTTATAACTGCTTTATCTATTCCTCTTTTTAAATCCATAGGATTTGCGCCTGCAGCAACATTCTTGATACCATAAGTAAAAATTGATTGCGTTAATAATGCAGCAGTAGTAGTTCCATCTCCTGCGCTATCGGCTGTTTTAGAGGCAACTTCTTTAATTAATTGAGCGCCCATATTTTCTATAGGATCTTTTAAATTTATTTCTTTTGCAACAGAAACTCCATCTTTTGTAATACTTGGAGATCCAAATTTTTTATCAATTACAACATTACGACCTTTAGGACCAAGAGTGATCTTAACAGCATTCGCAAGCGCATCTACTCCTTTTTTAAGTTTTTCCCTGGCTTTTGAATTAAAAAGTATAGTTTTTGACATTTTTATTTTTTTTATAAGTTTTTTTTTGATTTATTAAAATATTTTTTAAACAATAGCGTATATATCAGATTCTTTCATAATAAGATAATCTTTGCCTTCGATAGTGATTTCTGTGCCGCTATATTTACCATATAAAACTTGATCAATACTTTCACAGTTAAGGGTTCGTCTTTTTTTCCTGCACCAATTGCTATAACAGCACCTCTTTGTGGCTTTTCTTTTGCAGTATCGGGAATAAAAATACCTCCTTTTGTTTTTTCTTCAGAAGACATAGGTTTAATAAGAACCCTATCTGCTAAAGGTTTTATATTTATTTGATTAAACATAATATTAAAAATTTTAAAAATTAATATATATTAAAATTAATCATATTTGATGCCAAAAAATAAATTTTTTTAAATTTTAAAATTATTTTAATTAACTTAAAAAAATTAAAATTTTTAAAAAAAATTTAATTCCCTTATTTTTAAAAATTAAAATACTAATTATTTTTAAGAATAAAATATTATTCATAATGAAAAAGAAAATAATATTAAATTATAAAGAAATTTTAAATAGTATGATATTTTCTATATTATTTACAATATTAATAAGATGGATGATGGTAGAAATTTTTATTATACCAACATCATCAATGGAAAAAACATTACTAAGAGGAGATTTGATTCTAGCTAGTAAAATACACTATGGAATTAGAACTCCAAAAACATTATTACAAATACCACTAACGCATCAAAATATATGGAATACAAAAATTAAGTCTTATTTAAAAAAAGTAGAAATTAAGCAATATAGAATTTTTAGTTTTTTAAAAGTTAAAAAAAATAATCAAATTATATTTAATTATCCACCAGAAATTAAACTGCCAATAGATTTAAAAACTTTTTATATTAAAAGGTGTATTGGTGCTTCAGGCGATATAATCAAAGTTGATAATTTAAATATTTATATAAATAAAAAAATAAAAAAAAATAAAAAAAAAAAA
>Ga0209713_10002563_pt1 | contig 11284 bp, 6 predicted proteins | sample ArcOceMetagenome_3_FD_187444 | JGI IMG/M metagenome (GOLD analysis project Ga0209713, IMG submission 187444) | Marine eukaryotic phytoplankton communities from Arctic Ocean - Arctic Ocean- Svalbard ARC20M Metagenome (SPAdes) (version 2) | ecosystem: Environmental > Aquatic > Marine > Oceanic...
AAACAGACCAATGCTGATTAAGACTCCAGGTCCTGGTATGTATGGCCATAATCCTAGGCAAAGAAAACCTACAATACCTAGTACAATTGATAAGATTACTTTTACTCCTACATTCATTTTAGTGTAATTTATTTTTCTAATCATTTGGCTTTTCGATTCCGCCCCGTTTATCTGTGGTTTCTGGACTCCACTTTTTTAATGCCCCATAACTTGTGTATAAACGTAAGTTAAGAAAATTTTATGATAGTCTGTTTATAGTCAGTTAATAAATTTTCAATTAATTTTTTTATTGTATATTTGATAGGTGATGGTTAGGTCACCTATTTAGATGTAAACGTTACCTTTACGATTTTTCATTGTATAGATATAAAATGAAACTAATTTATAACCGACAGATACCCACGAAGTCTATTTGTTTACTGTTTTCAAAGCTTTTATAGGGGTTTCTTTTTTTGATAATCTCTTACTTTCTGCAAGTTCCATAAGTTCCAGCATTAGATTTGCATTTCTTGTTTTATCTACTGGCTTGTTTACATACTCCAAAAATGTACTTTCTTTTGAATGTCCAGTAACTTCCATAATAACTGGGGTTGGTATATCAATATAATTATTGGTTGCGTAAGAACGTCTAAAACTATGTGATGCAATTAATTTATACTTTGGATATTTACCTCTAATCTTTCGATTAGTTTCTTTGTCCATAAGATAACCCTCAATAACTTCATTTATTTTATTCTCTTTGCATACTTCTTTGATGTACTCGTTTAACTTTTGTTGTGAAATTGCATAAGGTAGTCCAGTACTTAAGATTCTCTCACATTGTTTTGTAATTGGGATTAAAACCTCCTTACCAGTTTTTTCTTGTGTTAATTCAATATATTTTTTATCATTGATTTTAACAAAGTTTTTCAATGTAATGTTAAGCAAGTCCTCAACTCTTTGCCCTATATTACAACCTAAAATTATCCACTTTCGTACATTATTTAAACGTTCAATATCTGTTTGCCAATTCTCAATAGTTTCAAGTTCTTCAAATGAAAGTGTTTGAATTAACTTATCTTTTTTTTGTAGTTTGTAAGACTTAATAAATTCGTAATGAGGGTTAACCTCCAATTCTTTTTTCTTTGCATACCTACAAATCGTTTTAAGGTCTTTTAGAACTGTTCCACTTGTATTGATACTATATTCTTTTACATTGTTTAACCAACTGTTTAAGTTTTCTTCAAAAGTGTAGTTTATGTTTTTCAAATAGATAGTTTCTTTTGTGTATTTCTCAAATTCAGTTATAACACGTTTGAAAGTTTTAATACTCTTTACTCTACTTTTTGATAATCCTACTTTGTTACCACTATGAACATAGGTTTTTGCATTATCAATGAATAGTTGAATTTGATAAGTAAGTTTGTTTAGTTCCTTTTGCTCAATCCCTTTTTGCTCATCTTCTTTAGTAACTCTATTAAAACAACTATTGATTTGTTCTTTAACCCAAACTGAATTTATTATAGTTCCGTTTGTGGATGCAATATTTAATTTGTCAAGTAAATGAGATTCTAATCTCTTTAAATCGGTTCTAAGGTTTTTAATTTTAACTTCGCTTACCTTTTTAGGAAAACCAGTTAAATTTTTTGATTCTGACTTCCAGTATTTCGGATTGATTGTTAAACCTGTTGACCTCTCAATTCTTTTTGTTCGATTAATTGTAAGGTAAACCGAAATAGTCGCATTTTCGGTCTTGGTATTTCTAAGTTTAAAGGTTGCAGTTGCCATAAGTTGTAATTTGAATGATTAAAGATAACCCTTTTTTCAAATGTATGCACCAATGTATGCACATCTTCTGTATTAAAATACATCTTAAACAATCTTATGCAATTATAAATATTGACAAAATAACCTTTAAATTGTTGATTACAAAATGTTTTTATTGATATTTCTGGACTTTCTTAAATGGTAGTATTTAAAAGGTGTGGTTTCAGTCTCGGGTACTAAGCCGGTATTTTTCGTTTTCACACGAAAATTTCCGGTTTTTTTATGCCTTAATTCTTTTGATAATACTGGGATGTAGGAGAAAAATGTATTCACTCTAAAAGTTCGATATTCGTCATTTTTAGGTTCTGTCGCATTAAACTAAAACCCACTGATTTTTGTCGTTTTTGATAAAAACTGAAAAACCTAAATATTTGTTTATTTGTGATTTAACTTTTTGAAGGAAGGGAGATTTTAATGAAAAACGTTTGAAAAATAATTAATGTGACAGAACCGTATTTAATCCTAGAATAATTCTAGATCGTTTTACTCTTCGCGAATCATGATTCGGATCATCATCAATTTTGATTATCTTATCAAACTGATCACTCGAAAAACTTTGTCCAGAATACTTTATTACCTTTTCCAGAAAAGTGCTCGGGCGGGCAAGTTGGACTTAAAGTCGAACCAGTTTTTAGCAGATTTGAAATTGCTTTTAGGTTCAATAGAGGAAATTTAATTAGGTTTGAATCCTGTCGGGCCATTATAGCGGTTTTAGTGAAAAACTTTTAAAAAATAATGAATGCGACAGAACCTTGAAAGATGACTTTCAAGTTAATAAACTATTACTTTAATTTGAAATCATTAGGCTTACGATTGACATTAAAATAACTTTTGATGTTTTCTGCATATTTTCTAGAAACAGGAATAGAGCTACCACCAATTATAACCTTTTGGTTAAAATATTTATCTACCATGCGCATGTTAACATAGTAAGACCTATGAGTTCTCTCAAACATCTTTAAACTATTCTTTTCGATAAATGCGGATAAACTTAATCTTTCCAAATATTTCTTGTGCGGTGTGATTATCTCTATGTATTTGTCTGAAGATTTCAACCATAATATATCCTTAATAGACACCTTGGATTTTTTTAAACCATCAAGAATAATAATGTGGCGATCATCCCTTTCAATTTGATTTAAGACCAAAGCAATGCTAGAATAAATATCTGACTCAGAAAAGGGCTTCATTAAATAAGCTGCTGGTTCAAAACCGACAGCTTCTTCAACTGTCTTGGGGTCAGAAAATGATGTAAGAAAAATAACTGGTGTTTTAAGGTTCTCCCTAATGTATGAAGCAATTTCAAAACCTTGGTTTTTACCATGCATTTGAATATCCAAAATAGATATGTCTGGAGGGTCCTTTTGTAGAATGGCTATGGAAGACTCTAAATCAAACCCTATTTCGGTTACTTGATAACCCAAGGTTAACAAAATGTCATTTAATTGCTCAGAAATAAACACTTCGTCTTCCGCTATAAAAATTTTAATTTGTTTCATTCTGCGAGCTTTTTTTTAAACTTAATAAAGAAGTGTGCGCCTTTTCCCTTGAGCAAGCTTATAGAGCCCATAAGCTGCCTTTTTACTAAAGCATTAATCATTTTCATGCCAAACGAATTAACCTTATCAATATTAAATTTATCAGATAAACCACAGCCGTTATCGTTATAAATAATACTTACATTATTATTGTGTTCTGAAATTAAAATGGTAACCACTTTTTTTTCACCATCTTTCCAAGCATATTTTACACTGTTTGTACAAAGTTCATGCACGACAAAACCAACTACTTGTGCTTGTTCTATTTCAAGTAAAACAGAGTCCCCATTGATATTAAAAAACTCATTTAGCTCTTTGTTGGGTTTGAAAAGTAAGCGAATCAACTCATCACAGTATTTTACAATATCTATTTTCTCAAACTCCCCATTTAATTGCATTTTATCATAAGCCAGTTGCATGGAGTATAATCTTGAGCGGCTCTCTTGTAACACTTTTTTTGCAATTTCATTATCTGTACTTTTAGCATTAAAATAAAGCAATGAAGAAAGGAGCTGTATATTGTTTTTAACTCTATGATGCAATTCTCTTAAAAGAATACTTTTTTCATATAAAGCGTCTTGAGTATTTATCTGTTTTATTTTTAATAAGTGATTGTGTTGCCTTTTTTGAAAATAGAAAAACAACAAAACAATTAGTGCTAAAGACAAAAGTGTAAAACCATAAATTGTATTACTTCTAGTTTCTCTCACCTGTAAATTATATAGTTCCTTCTCTTTGAGTGTTTTCAAGCTGTCAGCAAACCCCTTTTCTTTGTAGATGCTATTTAATTCAAAATTCAAAACCTGCTTTATGTCCTCTAAATTTCTTTGTTTTGTTTGCAGTTCAATAAATTCTTCATAGAATCTCAAAGAAAGTAAATGACTACCGCTCTTTTTGTAGGCATAATACAATTGTAAACAAGACCGTTCTTTAACTTCATTATTTAAGTTTTCTTTTGATTCAGAATAGGCTTTTTTTAAATAAGAAAGAGATAAATCACTCTCACCCTTCTCTTTGTATAACTTACTCGCCAACAAATAAGAGTCTTCAAGCCCTTTTTTTATTTCATTATTTTCATAAATTTGAATTGACTCCAATACCTTTGATAGTGCATTCTTAATTTTATTTTGTTTAAAAAGGACTTCTGCCACTCCAAATATTAAGCGAGGAAAATGATTTTCCTGGTTTTGATTCACTGCCAAGTCTATTGCTGCTTCATATATTTTTATTGCTTTTTCTTTTTTTTCTTTTTTTACTTCTAATGTTGCAAGGTTTTCTAAACCTATTATTCTTCTATTAATATTTTTATTCTTTTCAGCGTATTTTATTGATTTCGTATAATATTTTTCTGCTGTATCCCACTCATCTATTTTTGAGTGAACATTGCCTAAATGAGAATATAAAGAAGGATAATATCCTTGATAATCATGTTTAACACAAATCTTGACTGCTTCATTAAGGCGAACCAGGCTCATTTGATAATACCCAAGTTGCTCATAAACATAAGCTATATTTATTAGGCCTCTTGCTTGAGCTTTAATAAAACCATTTTCAACAGCCAAATCATAGCTTTTTAGGTAGTTTGTTAAAGCGCTGTCTAAATCACCTTTTATTTCGTATAAACTACCTAAATCGTTTTGCGCTCCAATTATGAGAAGATGATTCGAAATAGCAATAGAAAGTTTTAACCCATTCAAATGATGGTATAATGCTTTGTCTAAATTTCCTTGAGTTCTATTAACATAGCCCATGTATCGTTCAGACTGAACCCTTTTTATAGTGTCTTCGCTAGCCAAGGCTAGTTTGTAAAAGTTGTGACTAATTTTTGAAGCAATATTTATGTCGCTTTTAATTGACTTCCAAGCCGCACTATTATAAGCTTCTAATCTAATCTCCAAAGGCTCTAAAGTATCACCAGCTATTCTACACAATTGATCAAAACCAACTTTTGTTTCCTTAAAAAATTGAGAAATCCCAAGAAAAGAAATCCCCAAAAAAATAGACAAAACAAATCCTTTCATAATTATGTAAAAAAAAGATAATAAATTAACGCAGTATTAATAAAAGTATCACAATCCAACAAAACACTTTGTGTAATTAAAATTGTCTGGATTATGATAAGTACAATTTTTTTCTAAATTAAGTTTTTTTATTCAAAAAAAAAAATGGGAATGAACGGCACTCTTGAAGTTGTAATTACTTAGTTGAATATGTCATTCGTGGACATAATTCAGTAGTTCACGACAAAAAAAATAAAATCTAATTTTTTCAGTGTTTTTTTTAGTAAGTTTCAATATGAAATTTTCATTAAAATTCAATATGAAGTTAACAATACTTTTTATTGAGCGTTGTTTTATAATATATCAACGCTAAACCATAAAATGATCACTCTAAATAAATTACAATTATTAATAGATATAAACCTTTTAAATTTGTATTATGAAACGAGTAATAATTGTAGATGACGAAGAGCCGGCTTTAGAAATGATGACATCCTTACTTAAGAGGTATTTCAGTCATAAATTTATCATTGTCGATAGTTGTTTGAATATCTCAGATGCTGAAAAAAGTATCCATGCTAATTCACCCGATTTAGTTTTCTTAGATATCCGCATGAAAAATGGTGGCGGATTTGAGCTTTTAAGAAAGTTGGGTAAAGTTGATTTTGATGTAATATTTACAACAGCTCACTCTGAACATGCCCTTGAAGCGATAAAAAACAGTGCTTTAGATTATCTATTAAAACCGATAAGTCCGGCTGAGCTCATTCTTTCAGTTAAGAAGTTTGAAGATAAACATAAGAGTAAATTTGAAGGAGATCGTATAGATCGTATAGAGCTTTTAATGGATAATCTAAATAATGGAGATAATAACTTTCCTGCGATTTCATTCCCTGTCAATGAGGGTTACAAGCTAATTAGATCTAACCAGATAATGTATTGTGTCTCTGAGATTAATTACACTAAAGTACATTTAGTAGAAGGAACATCTTTCTTAGTTTCTAGAACATTAAAGAAAATTGAGGAATTACTTCCTCATCAATTCTTTTTAAGATCTCACAAGTCATATTTAGTAAATAAAAATTACATAAAAAAATACATGAATAAAGAAGGTCATTTCTTATTATTATCCAACGATGAAAAAATTCCAGTATCAAGTAGAAAGAGAAGCGAAATTTTATCGAGTATTATTTAGTGTATTTTTTCTGCTTTTAGTAAATGCAGTTAATGCAAACTTCACTACCCACGTTATTAGCCAGTCTAATGGTCTTATCAGTAATAATGTTAAGTCTGTTATAAAATCATCAAAAGATCTCATATGGATAGCCACGGATAATGGCGTTTCAGTTTATAATGGGGCACTTGTAGAAAATTATACAGTTCTACATGGACTTTCTCACAATAATTGTTGGAGTATAGTAGAAGATAATTATACTAGAATATGGGTAGGTACTTATGGAGGTGGTTTATCTTACTTTGAGAATGGTAAATTTCATACTTTTTCAGACAATCATTTTTTGCCGAGTGCTTATGTTAGGAAGTTATTTGTAAAAGGCAAATATCTTTATGTTGGTACTAAGGCGGGACTTTCCATCATTGATCTTAAAACAAAAAAAATTGTTCAATCGCAAAGGAAGAATCTAGATATTCAAATAATGGATTTTTTCAGTTACCAAGGTGATCTATTTGTTGTTTCTTTTAAAAGAGGAGTATTTAGACTAAAGGATGGAAATCTCCGTAAAGTAAATCAGATAAATCAGCTCAGTATTTTTACTGTTTTGTTGGATGGCGAAACCCTTTATTTTGGGTTGGACGGAAAAATAAAGCCCGGAAAAAGTATTGCTAAGATAGCTGTTAAGGATTTTTTATTAGGAATAAATAATTATCAATTTTTTGGAGGTTCGGTAGTTTGGGATTTGGTAAAAACTAAAAATGATATTTTTGCTGGGAGTTCGGGGGGGAGTTTGAAATCGGATGGATTGTATCAATTTAGAGAGAATAACCTACTTTTTGAAAATAATTTTTCAAAAACAGTATCTAAAAATATACAGTGTTTAAGTTATGACCAAAGAACAAATGTCTTGTTTGCAGGATCAATAGATTTGGGCCTTTTTATTATTGACTTAGACAAAAACATTACACGTATTGATAAAAATAATTTTTTGTTTTACAAAAAAAATAATGATCAAAGTCAAGTTACATGTACTAAAAGTATTTTTCAGTATGATGACCATAAATTAACTAAAAGTCAATTTTGCAACTATTTATCTACTCATAAAGACACTAAAGAAGGAAAAAAACAAATCGATTTAACCAAAGACTATAGAAATTTTAATTTGGCTGATCAAAACTTCCAACATGTTTTTGAAATTAAATCATGTGTTTTCGAAGATGACAACTTTTATGTTAATACGACATTAGGAATCTTTAGAGTACTGTTTGAAAAGGGAATCTTAACAATCAAAGATTATTTTCCTTTTTCAGCATCTGTAATTTTTATAAATAATCACAGACTGCTTTTTCAAACGCCTCATAATTCTTTTAAATCTTATAGTTTAAAGGATAACGAAAAGAGTAGTGTTCGAAGTTATTCTTTAAGTAACGAAAATAATCCGAGGGATGTATTTAAAATTTTTAAATTGGGAGGAGAAGTATTTGCATTTTCTCATTTCAAAGGCGTTTTTAAATATGAAAATGATTCGTTTCGGAACATTTTAAAAAACAAGAATTTTAAGAGTAAAGAATTGATTTTAGCTAAAAAAGCAAACCGAAATACCGCGTTATTAGTTAATAGAGAAGGCTCTATTTTTAGCTTTATAAAATTTAATAACGAGGTTAAACTAAAAAAGACATTAAGTCTTAATTCATTAATTGGTGATGCAATTTCTGATATTTACCAGAAAGACTCACTTTTATTTGTTGCAACAAATTTAGGGTTAAATGTTTTTCATTTAGCCACGCAAAGCAGGTATTTTTTAGATGAAGAAAATGGTTTACCTGGCAAGGAGATTAAAAGAATTGATTCCTTTAGAGACTCCATATTCATTTTTACCAAAAAGGGATTACATACTTTAAAATCAAGCTTCATAACAAAACAACACGACTGCGGAGATTTTAGCCTAGAAGCTGTTTTATTGAATGGCTTAAAAGTAGAGAGTGAAAAAGATGAAATTATAGAAATTAATAAAAACCAAAACAATTTAAAGTTAGTTCTTTCTACAAAAGGGGCAAAATATCCCTCAAAAATTTACTATAAATATTCAATAAATGGAGAGGATGATTTTAGTTCAGACTGGAAAAAGTTGATTGAAAACAAGTCTTTTACTATTCCTTTTATACCCTATGGATTAAGCGAGATAACTTTAAAAACTAACAATCTTTTTACAGGAAATCAGCATGAATATAAATTTTTAACTATTTATAAATCAGCTCCTTTTTATAAAACCAAATTGTTTTACTTATTTCTTACAGTTTTATTCTCTGCTTTTAGCTTTTACATAGTTAAGAGAAGGTTTAAAAGAAAGTATTGGAGACAAAAAGAAAAATCAATCCTAGAAAAACGATTACAAGAAGCAAAAATGCAAGCATTGACTAGTCAAATGAGTCCTCATTTTATATTTAATTCCTTAAATTCAATACAAAGCTTTGTTTTAAACAATAATACCGAAAAGACAATGGAATATATCAATTCCTTTTCAGTGTTGATTCGTAGTACACTAAACTATTCTTCGCGTAAATATATCACATTGCAACAAGAGATAAATTACCTAGACTTATATGTGAAGATTCAAAATCTTCGTTTTGGCAATAAAATACAGTTTGTAAAGATTATACATGAATCAGTAGAAATTCATGACGTTGTTATACCCCCTTTATTACTTCAGCCAATAATAGAAAATTGTTTTGAGCATGCGTTTGATAACCTTAGCCAAAATCCCAAAATTAAGTTGAACATTAACTTCAGTGATACTAAAATGACTATTCAGGTTAAAGATAACGGTGGTGGTTTTAAAGAAACACAACATGAAGAATCTAAAGGATTGAAGTTAGCTGAAGAGCGAATTAAAATATTAGGAAAAGATAATATTTTAAAAATTGAAAGCTCAAGTTCAGGAACGAATGTTTTACTTATTCTGAACCACTAATAAATCACGATAAATCACATAAAGTGTTTATTTTGAGAGTTAAATGGGCGTTAAATAAATCCTGATAATTTAATAAAAATAAACACTTTTCTTTACGGTATAAATAGGTAGAATTGGTTTAAAAAAACTCTATCTCATGTTAATTGATCATTCATAAGTGTATTACTTTTTTTGATTTTTGAATATAAGACCATTTAATTAAATGAAACCTGAAACAAATAGTAAGAATTGGTATGTACTGCGAACTAAATATAATCTTGAGAAAAGAGTAGCGCAGCATTTAACCAAAATAGGATGGGAGATTTTTTCACCATTCGTTACTACTATCAGACAGTGGAGTGATCGGAAGAAAAAAGTTACAACCCCACTTATTCCTGCAGTCATTTTTGTTCATTGTACTCAACGCGAGCTTCAGTATATATATGGTGAGTATGGAGTTCTTACTGTATTGAAATTTGAGAATAAACCAGCCGTAGTTAGAGACGTAGAGATTAGCAATCTAAAAATCTTAGTCCACCAGGTAGAGGGAGTGGAAATAACCTTTAACGAGCCTAAAATTGCTATTGGTCAGCCGGTGAAAGTTGTTGAAGGTCCATTTATGGGAATGATAGGAGAGTCTCTATTTCTTAATGGAAAGCAAAGAATTAAGGTTAAGATAACTGCATTGCATGCAGAGTGTATAGTTAATGTACCGGTATCTGCAGTAAGAGTTCTAGAAGGTCAAGTAGCATAACTTTTAGATTTTCAAAATTAGTTGTTTAATTAAAGTATGGGACATACTAATGGCGAAGCCCTGTTTATTTTAATAATTACCCAGAGTGTGCTTACAAAAAGTGAAAAATAAAATTTGAATGATAAATAACGAAATGGAAAAACTTATAGACAGTTTCCCGACAGACCTTAAAGCTGCACTAAATATACCAACACCAATCCCTGGAGCTCAAAAAGACTTTAATAATATTGTTTTCATTGGCATGGGTGGTTCTGGGATAGGTGCTATTTTAATTAAAAATTGGTTCAAAGATGAAATAAAGCTGCCCATCTTAATTTGTCAAGATTATTCTTTACCTGAATTTGTAAACGAGAAAACATTAGTAGTTGCTTGCTCTTATTCTGGCAACACAGAAGAAACGCTTTCTGCTGTGCAAGAAGCTCACAATAAAAAAGCAGTGATACATGGTATAACCTCAGGCGGTAGTTTGGCCAAATTTTGCGGTGATAATTTCTATTCCTGCTCATTAGTTCCGGCAGGTTTTCCTCCCAGAACACAATTGGCTTACATGAGCGTATTGCTAACCAAAGTTCTTATCGCTCATGATCTTGTTTCAACATCTGTTCTAAATAGTTTATCTTTTGCGTATACAACTTTAATGAAAGAGCAAGATACTTTCAAGCAAGAAGGCCGTAAAATTGCAGAAATTATACACAATAAGCGTGTAATTATTTATACAGATAGTAAAAACGAAGCTTTAGCCATTAGAGGTAAACAGCAGTTTCAAGAGAATGCGAAGCTACTCTGTAGCCATCACGTTATTCCAGAAATGAACCACAATGAACTGGTGGGATGGGCTGGTGGTTCTTCGGATATTGCAGTACTGTTTTTAAAGACTAAAACAATGCATAAACAAAATGAGAAGAGGTTTTCATTTACCCATAAAACTGTTTCAACATATACCGATACTGTTTATACTTTGGAGTCAGAAGTAACAGATCCCATTATATCAGCTATGCAAATGATACATGTACTAGATTGGGCCTCATTTTATTTAGCAGAATTGAGAAATGTTGATGTTAT
>Ga0209713_10002565_pt1 | contig 11282 bp, 6 predicted proteins | sample ArcOceMetagenome_3_FD_187444 | JGI IMG/M metagenome (GOLD analysis project Ga0209713, IMG submission 187444) | Marine eukaryotic phytoplankton communities from Arctic Ocean - Arctic Ocean- Svalbard ARC20M Metagenome (SPAdes) (version 2) | ecosystem: Environmental > Aquatic > Marine > Oceanic...
GTTCTAGGGACCGGCTGGATAGTCGTACAGCCAATCGGTAGACGTAGACCGGCTCGAAGCTGCGTAGCAGCGGAAGGACAAAACCAGGTTGTTTGATGTCTATTCGAAGTTAATACAGATCACACACAAAAAAAGGACTGTCTCTGTCAGTACCACATCTCGGGGGTCATGCGGGCAGTAGCTTGCACACCGTGTGTCGGGTGCGGCTTTAGAGAAGCGGCGGGCCTCGGATGTCCAAGGCCAGTAGGTGTGCTCAAGCCGGGAAGCGTAGAGGTCGACGTGCTTCTTGACCGCGAGCGCGTAAAGCTTTAGGCGGTAGAGATAGTAAGAGTCGATCGGATCGGTGACAGACGGTGAGACGCGAAGACGGAGCAAAATTGCTCGTTGAAGAGCGCCGGCACCGACGAGCGTATGTCCGCGGGTTGGCGTTCCGAACGAAGACCCGTCAGACAGACATGGATGGGAAAGGGGAGACTCCGAGCAGAGCATGGTAAAACTAGTTAGTAGTTTCTGCATTCTGGCAGATCGAGACGAAACTCGAACAAGTCTCTTGTTACTAAGCTTTATTACATGAAAGGAGGCATGTCACATGCATGCTGGTGAGCGGCGACCTACAGCTGTCAGTGACACATGCTATATAGCGGTCGGAGTTCCGTCATATGCTCCGCCCCGTGCGCCGCCACGCCGCGATCAAATCAGCGCGACCAGGGCCTGCTCCGCCTTGTTGATTGGACTCGGACGAACTCGTGTTGCCTTCCGCACTGACGTTCCGCCCCTTGGGCTTCGTCATCAGCTCGGAGAGCGATCCATCCAACGGCGCCACAAAGCCCGCGGCAGGCTTTGGCTGCAGCAGCGAGACAGGGAGGAAGACCTTCGCGGCCTCGCCGCGTAGCGCCACACTGGGCTTGGTGCGTCGAGGCCTGCGGGCAGCGTACCTGTCTAGCTCTGCCTGAACCTCGGCCGTCGGAGTGTACTCCTTCGCACCGGCCCTGAAGGCGCGTCGCGGTTGTGCAATGCGTGCGAGATTGGTAGCACTCGGGTTCCAGTTGGCGGCATCCCGCTGCTGCGGGTACACCCAATCATTGGCCGAGCTCGGATTGGCGGTGCTCGGATTGGCAGAACCCCCCGCAGCGCTCAATCGGTACACCCAATCATTGGCGGCGCTCGGGTCGGAACCTGAGCTGGGCTTGGCAGTACTCGGGCTATTGGCGGAACTGCCCGTCTGCGGCTCCGCCCATCTCAATTCTTGAGCGCCTTCAGACGCCTTAATCTCGTCTGCTCGCCTTGCACGGACGTTCAACTCCTTGAGGTACTGCCTGGCGTGCATGGACACGTCTGTGAAGATGGGCTCGTCCTTCCCTTTTGTGCCCCCCCACATGGCGGCCCTCAGGAGCGGCACGTCCGTCTCATCCAGGTGATAGAAGTCGAGGAACCGGATGTACCGCTCGTACGCTTCGGTCTTCCGCCCGTACGTGTCGGCGTTGATGCCGTTAAGGTTGAAGACGAAGGCCGCGATGGAGCCGGGGAGCGCGGCGGTGAAGTTGCGCGAATCGATGAGCACCTCGTTGTAGAGCCCCTTGCGTAGCATGTCCCGCGCGTACATCGACATCTCCATCATCTCCTTGAGCTCGCCAGCCCCAAACATGTTGTCGACCCCGTTGCAGCCCCTCTCCATCGTGCCACTGTCGTATGGATAGGAGCAGAGCATCTGTACGCGGTCTGGGTCGAGAATGATGCCGCTGTCCGCAAAGGCGTTGCGCTGCTTGTGGTTGATGATGCTCGTCGACCACCAGTTGCGCTCGGCGCAGTTCTGCTCACACCACTGCTGCGAGCTAGGCTTGGGCTGCTCCCACTGCTGTGCGCTCGTCTCATTAGGCAACTCTTGCTGCGGCGTGAGCAAAGCGGTCTTGAGTGGGGTCGGTGGTCGGCGAGCAAGGTTCTTGTTGATATGGCGCTGCTGCTGCGACGGGCATGTTTCGCAGGCGGGGTCCAGCTGGTGTGCGTTGTCACCCTCACAGACGTTGTCCTCACCGTCGCACGGTCTCCACGGCTGCTGCAGGCTCTCGGTCAGGTCGAAATTGTGGACCATGACGCCAGCGCGTGTCAACGAGCTATCAGGCTCAGCGTTGAGGAACAGGTCCGTCAGGCGCTCCACGGACGCCCACGAGGAGAGCTGCGAAGCCAGCGGCTTGCCAGCAGGGGCTGCCGCAACAGAGGGCCCCGCGTCGGGGCTCGATTGCGCCCCGAGCGGTGCGCGCCCCTGGGCGGGCCCCTCGGGGACGTCCTCGACGCAGCAGTGATGCTCGGAGCAGCCGCGGCTGCCGCAGTCTGGAGATTGCTGCTGGCCCTCGGCGAAGAACATGCAGCAGGAGCCGGACCATACGCCCGCCTCACCACAGAAGCCCTCACCCGTGGCCTGGTCAAAGCACTTGCCAGGCTTGTTGCCGCAGGCGCTCCAGCATTCGGCGCCACGGTTCTTCTTCTCCTCGGGGGCGGGGCTGGGCGTGAGCGGCGTGGCCGACGTGGCGGAAGTGGTGGGGAGCGGCGACGACGGGGCCGCTGCGACGACGGACGGAGTGGGCGTGGGGGGCGTGTTGAGTGGCGCCGGCTCGAGGGGAGAGGCGCTGCGTTCTTCGCCACCACACTTGCACTGCGCCTCCGGGCACTCGCCCGCAGTGACGCACACGGTCTGGCACCAGTAGTCGTTGGTTGCGGGCGAGATGCTCACGCAGCTCGCATCCGTCGCGGGGGGGGCGGCGGCAGCGGCGGCGGCGGCGTCCCACTCGGCAGCGACGGCCGCGGCAGCTTCGGCGCCGTCTTCGGCGGCGGTCGCTGCCCTGTCGGCGGCGGCCGCCGCCCTGTCAGCGGGAGACTTGGCGGGTGTGCCTACGCACTCCACGGTGCCCCAGGTCGACTTGAGCTTCTCGTCGCAGGGCTGAAACCCGGATTTGCCAGAAGAGGCGTCCTGGCAGAAGTGCCCGGGTACCCCTGCGCACATCTTGTGCACATTCGTGGCGTGTTGGCCCGTGCACCATATCTCTGGTTTATTGCAGACCCAGTCCATGGGTGCTTCGGCTTCCCAATTGGCCGGATGGGCGCAATGGCCATCCGTGCATACGAAGTCCCCCGCACAGAACGGCACCCCAGTACCAGAGAGGCAGCACTCCGCACCGACGTCCACGCAGGAGCCGTCGAATTGTTGGCCGTCATTGTTGGCCGCGGCCTGTTCGGACTGCGAATCATGCGGGGCGCTCGCTCTGACCACGGGCAGCGGCGGCTGCTCCTGTTGCCGGTTTGCTTGTTGGTCACCGTGCCATTGGCCGTCATCGAATTCGGCGTCGGCCGGTACACCAAGATCCCCAGTCCAAGACCCGTCGTCCGTCTGCGGCGCGTTGCTTGATGGGGCGGGACTCTCGGGTGGCGGCATGTCCTGGACAGCGGTGTCCTGGCCCTCCCCTTTCACCATTGTCCCCGCCGCCTTGAGTTCCTCCTCCAGGTCTGCTGGGGAGAGCGTCATCAGCTTTTTCCACTCCTCGGTGTCATCTTCGGCCGTTGGGGCGATGAGGGCCGAGCTGCTCTCCGGACGCTGCAGGGCCGCTGCTGCGACCGAGACCAGGAGCGCAAGGGACGTGCGCATGTGCCTCGACCGGGCCCGAAGAAGGCAATAATATGCGCCCGAGTTAACTTCGTTGCGGGGGGGGGATGCGGTACGTGACAAAATACTCAAACATAAAAACTCGCGCCGGACACGCCCAAATTATTCGCACTGGCGGCAACCACCACATGGAGAGGCGCGCTGTGTATCGCCTGGGCGAAGCAGTGGCCTCTCAATCCAATCCATACAGTAATGTTCATCGACATCGTGTCTCGCTCATCGCCTCAATCCATGTTCATCGTCTCGCTCTCCATGTACTCTTTGAGCACGTGCGAGTTGGCGGGAGATCGCAGCTTCTGCAGCGCGCGCGTCTCGATCTGCCGTATGCGCTCGCGCGTGACCGACATCGTCCGGCCGATCTCGGCGAGGGTGCGCGGCCTGCCGTCGCGCAGGCCGTAGCGCATGCGTAGCACGTCCGACTCGCGCTCCGTCAGCTTGCTGTCGAGGAGCCGGTTGAGATCGGCGCTCATCATCAGGCGCTCCGTGTTGTGCGACGGCTGCGGCTTCTTGTCGGACACGAGCTGCTGCAGCGTCGTGCCCGCTGCGTCGGCCTTCTTCTTGGAGCCGATGGACGACTCCATCGAGATCGTCGTCACCGAGCTGGTGCGGTCGGCGAACTGCACCTTGTTCACCGACACGCCGAGGTGCGCCGCTAGCTCCTCGTCCGTCGCGGGCCGCCCCAGCCGCGTCTGCAGCTCGTGCCGCGCGCGCCGCTGCTGGTTGATGGCGTCGTGCATGTGCACGGGCAGCCGGATCGTGCGCGAGTGGTCGGCGATCGAGCGGGTGATCGCCTGCCGGATCCACCACGTTGCGTACGTCGAGAGGCGGAAGCCGCGCTCGGGGTCGAACTTCTCCGCCGCCTTGATCATCCCCATGCTCCCCTCCTGGATGAGGTCCTGCAGCGTCATGCCCTGGTTCATGTACTTTTTGGCGATCGAGACCACCAGCCGGAGATTGGCGGATATGATGAGCTGCTTGGCGTCCTCCATGTACTTGAGCTCGTTCCGGTACTCGGCCCCGCCGCCCGCCAGCCCGATGTGCGACGCGATCTCGTCGTCGGTCACCGCACGCTCCATGCGGGAGTCCATCTCCTCGCGCAGCGCTCGCCACTGGAGCATCTGCTGGATGCGGCGCGCGAGCGCGGTTACCTCCTCCGGAGTGAGCAGCCGCTGCGTGCCAATGTTCCTCAGATACCACTTCACCGGGTCGTCAGCAGCTTGACCCCTTGGTGTCTTGAACCGCAGCGGGGAGGTTGGCTCGGGGGCCAAGGCGTCCGCCTTTGGCCGCGTGTCGGGCGGGGCGCTGCGGGGCCTCCTCCGAACCACGCGATCGCTTGGGTCGAGTACGGACGACGCAGCCGCCCCCTGCACCACAGACCAAGGTGGCCCCTGCTCGAAGGCTTGTGGTGCCGATTGCTCATCATCAACCATTTGCTCTGCTGTGTGTGCCTGGGTGCCGACGCCGCAGGTCAGCATGCCCGAACGGGAATGGTGCGTCGAAGCCCCCACCGCGCCGGCGCGGTAGGCGCCAGCGACCGATGGAAGAGATAGCAACCACATTGTCGGAGCACGTCGCCTCTGCGAGTAGATGACGCTTGATCACTGTCACGAACCGGAGGGGAGTGTAAAATAAGAGGTAAATCCCAGAAAGAGTGAAGGATGATCGTCATCTCGCCTTGTGGATCGGTTCGCTCATCTCATGTCATGCGTTGAGCAAGTTCTGCGAAGCGCGCAAACTTTTTGCTGTTGAGGCTGGCAAGCGCGATGGTCCTAGTCGACGATCCGCTGCAGCACGCCGTCTCGCGCGTATGGGGTTGGCTGCGTCAGTCGAAAACCGTCCAGTCGGAAGCCGTCGCCAACGCGCGGTGCGCCAGCTACTGCGAGTCGTTGCAGCGGCGTGTCGGCCACACCCGAATATCCCGTGTCGCGGCCAAGCAGACGTTCGAGGAATTTCTCGCGGCCGTGACTGCGTGCCTCGAGGCCACGCCTGGGAGCCCACCGTTGCACCAGCTCGAGCAGGTCGAGCTCGTCTACGAGACCTATAACTCCGTCCCGATGAGGCCTCTTTCGGCTGAGCCCGAACCGCCTCCGGAGCGCGCGCACACCGCCGCGCACTCCGCTCGCGGCAGCACAGGCGCGCCAAGGCCGCCTCCACTCGTTCTCGCCCAGCCGCCGCCGCCGTCCACCGCACCAGCGACGCACGAGCTGCAACGGCGGCCGCACGGCTGCTGCAGCGCCTCCCCGCGGCTGCCGCCCAGCCGCGGCGGCGACGGTCGACCCTTCGCGCACACGAGCCCCGCTGATTATAACTCTGGTTGGAGCGACCACCAGCGGCCGAGCACGTCGATCTCCGCGATCTCGCCGAGATCTCCGCGGCCGAGCACCTCGATCTCCGCGATGGGTAGTACTCAGCGGGGCGAGGCGATGCGCGCACCGCCCGATGAGCTGGCGCCGCCGCACCGCAGCGGGTGGGAGGTGGCAGTCTCTCTTGGTGGCGCCGCAGCTCACTGCCCCAGCCTCCTGGGCTGGCTCCTTAGGCTCCTAAGGCTGCGCTACGCACTCTACACGAGCCACCGAGCCTCTCAGGAGGGCCCTTTCCTGGGAGGCTGCGATGCACAGCCGTGAGGCCGGGCGGAGGTCGCCGACTCCACAGCTTTCCGCTCAGGCACCACGCCAAGGGAAAGTACTACGACGCGCTCGCAAAGGGCAGCTGCCACGACCGGCCGCCGTTGCGCTGCTGCCAGCCTGCGGAGTCGTGGCGGGAGACTGCCAGGGCTGCCAGCCCGCACTCCTCGCCTCGCCACCCAGCGAGCTTCCGAGGCTCTGTGCTGTCGCCGCGGGGGGCGGCGGGAGGGGTGGGGGAGGCAGCGGAGGCAGCGGAGGCGGTTGAGGCGGCGGAGGCGGCGGAGGCGGCGGAGGCGGCGGAGGCGGGAGCGGCTGCAGCGGTGGCGTTGGCGCGCGGCAGGCGAGCGTCAGCGGCGCGTGTTCGGGCGCGGCGGGAGGGCGCCACTGGGGCAACGGCGGTGGCGGCGGCGGCGGGCCAAAAGGTGAGCCCGGCGTCCACGCGCCAGCTGCGCGGCTCGAGTCGCGCGATGGAGCTCGCCGAGCTCGCCGCCTTCGAGGCGGCACTTTGTACGTTGCGCTGGGGCGCTCCGATCACTCCGACGTACGCGCCGCTGGCCAGCCCCCGACCTATCTCGGCGGCGGTGGCGCTGCCTGATCCCCACCCGTCAGCAGCGGTCGACGGGGCCGACAGCCACCCTTTGCCAGCCCCCGACCCGCTCGGCGGCACCGAGGTGCCTGCGACGGCTATGGGCTTGGCGCTGCCGCCGACGCCCAGGGCGCGACTGAGTAGCACTCCGTTGCGAACCGCTCGTGCCGCCGCCGCCACGGGCGCGGCGGCGACGGAGAGCGGCGGCGCAGCAGCAGAGGCTTCCTGTTCGGCGGAGGAGGTCGATGTGTCGGAGGAAGAGGCGGCGGCGGCGGCGACAGCGGCGGCGGCGCGGCGGGCGGCGCGGGCGGCGGCGCGGCGGTCGGCGGCGCGAAACCGGGCACGGCTGGACGGCGCTTCCGGGTCGGCGGAGATGGTGGCGGCGGTGGCGGCGGAAGTGGCGAAGCACGGCGCGCCCCCGCCCGTACCCGTCGGCGTCGGCTTAGCCGCGGCGGCAGAAGCGGCGGCGGCGGTGTCGGCGGCGGCAGCGGCAGCGTTTCTGCAGCCTGTGGCGTGGCCGTCGGCGCGCCCCGCGCCGTCGCCGCGCCCCGCGCCGCATGACAACGCGCCATGGGTGATCGGCAACCGCCGCGCCGCCGCACACCAGCCCGAGGGCGCTCTGTGGCGTGACTTTGGCGTGGCGGGAAGCAGGCCCACCACTGCTAACCCCGCGATCTCGCGCGACGCCGCAGAGAGCGCGCTCATCGCCGCCTGCTCGCCGCGCGGCGACGCGGCGCCCGAGCGCGCCTTCCACCCCGCCGCGGCAGCCGCCGCCGCAGGGCATCCGCTCACCGCGATGCTCGCGCCGCCGCAGCGCGGCGGCTTCAACCCCGCCAGCGCGCGCGGCGGCTTCCGGGGCGGCGCCGCCGCGCGGCCCGACCCGTCATCAGAGCTGGTGGCCCGCCTCCGTGGCCCGCCGGCGCCGCCGCCTCCGCGCGACGTCCTGGCCGAGCTGCTCGCGTCACGGGTCAAGCCGGCGCAGGTGCACTGCATGTCACTGCATGTACACTGCCTATGCGCGGCACGCACGCGGCACAAGGCTAGCAGCACACGCGCGGCATGTCCGCTGCGTGCGCGCGGCATGTGCACCATGCAGCGCGCGATGTGCACCATGTGTACCATGTAGCGCATGCAGTTTAGAAGCACGACGCGATCTCTACGCGATCTCTTCACAGCAGATTGCACCGCCAGAACCAAGCCAACCGAAGAGCACTGACGTGTTCGTGCGGCTCTCTCAAGCCGCCAGGCCCCTGTGCATCATGAGCCATCTCGCCAAGACTCGCAGCCAGCTCATCTCTACGCGTGCCACCTTGTAGCACACGCATCACTCATCATCACCCCACGCAGTCTGGCTGCGACGGCGCGGCGGGCGGCGGCGCGGACACCGACGCGCAACCCTCGGCATACGAGGAGGCTCGCGCCACGCTCCACGACTTGCGCAGCGCTCGTCCCTTCACGGCGGAATGTGCAGGGGGCTGCGCGGAGCGTGGCTTTGCCGAGGCCGTGCGTACCGGCGCATGGTCAAACTCCTCTCCGAGCAGCGCCTCAGTTCGGCTTCCAGGGCGCGCCTGGCGGCTCTGGGCGGCTCGGCACTCCCAGGGGGGGGAGACTGGGCCACTGGGCGCCCAGCCACTGCCTCGGGTGCTCGAGCGAGCTGCCTCCAAAGCCGCCGATCCCACCGTCTCTGTGAGCACCCAGACGCTGCGCATGTGCAGAGCCAACGCGCCAGCCTCGGCGCGTGGAATCGGAAGGCGGGGGCGCGGTTGCCTCGTCCCGCGTTGCACGCCGCCCGTCAACGGGAATCGCCCCCCCCTGCAGTCAAAAGCGACCTCGAGCTTGTCGAGGGCTTGGGCGCCTTCTGAAACCTGCGCCCTGCCAGCGCGGGGCGGCGTGTGGTGACTATTTGCCTGACGTGAGAGAGTTTAAATGACGCAAAGCCTGTATAACAAACGGAAAACGAAACTTTCGCAGCCCTGCAGGCGCCTGCCGCCAGCGAGGGGCGGAACCCCACACGCCGATACTTTAGCGTCACAGTTCGTATGTACATAACTCATAAGCGACGATGGAGACCTACGGGGCTGCCGACTTTACGGGGTCACTTTTCATTTAAAAAGATAAAACTTAACTCTTAAAACCTTTACTTTATCATTTTTAATATATACACGCGTGTATCAAGACACCAACGAGCAACGAGACCAACCAAGCTAGAGATATATGTTATATCCGCGTGTGAATTTTGTTCTTTTCGTGTTGGCGCGCAATAGACCCCACAAGACCCAAGAGTGACGAGACTGACGAGAGACAGAGAGGTGTGTGTAAAAAAATAAAATCCCGTTTGCAAATTGGGCGTGCGACTGCGACCTGCGAGTCCCCAGACGTGTGTCTGTGATGCGGAGTGCGGCTACGCCGAAGGCCCGAACCCAACGCGAAAGAGGGCGAAGTGCCGGCCGGCCCCAGGGCCAGGCCCAGCCTGCGCCCAGCGCGCCGTGACTGCATCTGAACAGAAGACTTATAAAGTTCGGGTTTAACCCATGCATATTGGATTCCTGTCGTCGAGCTGAGTACCGGTACGGTTGATCCTGTCCCCGCATGTCATGTCTCATGTTCATGTGGCAGCCCGGGCGCGGCAAGAGATACGCTTGCCCGTGGCCTTCGCAGCACGCGACGCTGCGACGCCGGCCGCGAGACGAGTACATGCTACGTGGCTCAACTCCTCAGCACGCTCGGCGCCGCGCCGGCGGTACCCAGCTAGGCAGGCTCGAAGGAGGAGCGCGCACGCGCGCGCGCGTCGCGGAAGAGGGCGGCCTCGTGCTCCTTGCGCAGCGTGGAGAGGAGCTGCGTGGGTAGGTGCAAGTGAGCAAGTGAGCAAGTGAGCAAGTGGGCAAGTGGGCAAGTGAGTACGTGAGTAAGGCAGCTGAGTAAAAGTGTGCCTGTGCGTGCTCCGCCTCCTTCTCGGCCAGCGCCTCGACCTGCTGCGACCACAGCGCTCGCATCGCGGCACCCTTGGCGCGTAACTCCTGCTGGTGCTCCGCGCGCATCAGCTCGACCTCCTGCTGCAGCGTCACCAGCCGCGTATCTCCCGCAATCTGCCGCCGCAGCTCGGCGACCTCCGCCTCCGCCGCGGCGCGCGCGCCCACCGCCTCCGCGGCCGCGGCCTCAGCCCTCGCCACCGCCGCCCAGGCCTCCTCCGCCTCCTCCGCCGCGGCGCGCGCCGACTCCGCCTCCGCCCTCGCCACCAGCAGCTCCGCCGCCGCCGACGCCGACGCCTCCTCCGCCGCCGCGCCGCGCGCCGCCGCGTCCGCGTCCGCTTCCGCCTTCGCCGCCGCCAGCTCCGCCGCCGCCGCCTCCTCCAATCCCGCCCGCAGCCTTTCCACCTCCGCCTCCGCCTCCGCACGCACCGCCTCTGCCGCGTGCGCCGCCGCAAGCTCCGCACGCAACTCCGCGATCGACGGTGTCGACGGCGGAAGCGGCGTCGGCGGCGACGGCGACGGCGGCGGAAGCGGCGTCGGCGGCGAGGGCGGCGTCAGCTCAACCGCCGCCGCCTCGACCGCCGCCGCCGCCGCGTGCGCCGACGCCAACTCAGCGCCAAGTGCCTCGGCCGCCGCCTCGGTGTGGGCGAGTTTTGCTTGCGTGGCCGCGAGCTCGGCGCGAAGCGCGGCCTGCTCGCGCGCGGCGGTCGCCTCCGCCTCTCTAGCCTCCCTAGCAAGAGAGGCGCGCTTGCTCTCCACGGCCTCCGCCGCCATCCGCGCAATTTCGGCGGCGCGTAGCGCGGCACTGAGCCGCGCCGCTGCCTCTTCGGCCGGCACGCTCGCCTCGCCCGCTAGCGGCTGCTGCCCCTTGGCACTGCTGCCGCCGCGGGGCGGCGCGTCGTTCTCCTTGCCGCCGTCGGTGTGTAGCTTGCAACTGGGACAGGCGAGAGGCGCCAGCCCAACCTTGAGCTGTGCGACCTCCTCCTCTTTGAGCTGCAGCGCGAGGAAGACGGCCTCGTAGTTCTTCTTATAGACGGCGAGCTGATCGGGCGTGCTCTTGGCCAGCGTGGCGCCCTTGGAGAAAGGGGACGCAAAGCTCGGCATTTTCGGCATCGAAGCGGCGAACGTGGCGGCGGCGGGCGCGGCGGCAGCGGAGTGTGCGGCGGCGGCGGAGTGCGCGGCGGCGGCGAGCGCGGCGATGGTGCCGGCTTCGACAGGCGGCTCTTCAGACCACATCCGCCCCACACGACCAAGCACCAAAATACCTCAAGTTTTGGAGAGAGGGGGGATTTGACAACCCTTCACGAGTTTCTTTTTTTAAGAGATCCGGCACAACAGGACAGGCACACAACAGGACAGGCGCATAGCAGGACAGGTGCATGGTACATGGTACATGATGGCAGGGTAGGCAGACATGCTAGAGCGAGATGACAGTGGTCAGTGCCTGG
>Ga0209713_10002566_pt1 | contig 11282 bp, 1 predicted proteins | sample ArcOceMetagenome_3_FD_187444 | JGI IMG/M metagenome (GOLD analysis project Ga0209713, IMG submission 187444) | Marine eukaryotic phytoplankton communities from Arctic Ocean - Arctic Ocean- Svalbard ARC20M Metagenome (SPAdes) (version 2) | ecosystem: Environmental > Aquatic > Marine > Oceanic...
ATTCGCAGCTTTGTTGCGTGGAGGGAGAGAAACAAAGAGAACGAATGATGCCAAATGAAGACAAAACACGATTGTTTATTATTATTAAAACTATATCACATGATTGTTAAACATGAATTCATATTAAATAGTTCATAAATGTATTAGATGATGATGATGAAAGTCCGTTTATTCATGATAGCATTCAAAAACTATTCACGCCTTGGTGCATGTATGCATACAGCCAACCACCCTGAGGGTGATACACCAAGGGATCATTAATGTTATTCTATCGCCTCGTCCCCTTCAAGTCTTTCCATCATAGTATTCTCCCCAGCCTTTCTTTTCGTCTTCTCTATACAATCTCCTTTTTCTTCATGAACTCTCCTGCGTTTTGAGCCACTATTATCCGCATACTCAATTTCTCCGATCTGGTATACCGATAACTGTGGCTGTCCTCTCTCCTTTTCTCTGACGTCCTTTGCCGTTACTTGATCATTTTTTCCCTCTTCAAATTGTCTTTTCCTCTTCACAGCCGTCATGTCACAGATGTTACGATGCGTGACCTCACCTCCCGCGTGACTTGGCGCCTGGGGCGCCAAGTCATCCACCACAGCCTCATCCTCGTCCTGCGACCCGATCACTCCAGCCTCATCCCCAATGAGCGAGCGCAGCGAGCTGTCTTCTGAGGTATCCACATCCATCACCGCCGTCTCGATCTCCACCTCAATCCCCCCATCTCCTTTGCGTCTGCATTCCCTTCCCTCCCTCTCAGTCCCTTCACGCGTCACCCGCCTGCGGCCGGCAACCCAACTGGCTGCAACCAATCCCCTCTGCATCACCAGCATAGACCCAACATCCCATTCCGGCCCAGTAGTGTCTCCCATGTTCAACTCGTCCCCATCAGCCACCCCATCTCCCCCAACCTCCTCAGCAATCACTGGCAGCATCCCCACTGGTTCGCGCACGCATCCCTGCCTTACCACTGTCGGAACGCCTTTGTCTGCACACAAGTCATCTTCCCCCCTTGCAGCAGTTGGCACATCCACCATCCCCAGCCCCAACTCCTGACTGAACTGCTCAATCTCCTGTTCCACCATCACACACTCATCTAATAGTGCGTCCACGGTCAACCGCGCCGCCCTTGGTACACACTCCCTGCATGCGTACTTATTGTGTGCTGTGCAGATATACACCAGCTCCTCCCTCTCCACCCATCCATCGCAACCATCAACATCACAGGTGCCAGCTCCCTCCGCACTGCTTGCACACATCAACCTCATCCTTTCTCCACACCAGCAGTAACACTCGCCCACTCCCAACACCAGCCTGCCACCTCCACCATTCCCTACTCCTCCGTCAGAAACCCCAAAACCCTCCGCAGCAGCTCCGCTGGGTACACACACTTCAGCTGCTCCCTCTTCATCCCTGTCTTCTGCATCACCTCGGTCATCGCCTCCACCTGCCCTACGTGCTTGTTGCTGTTGCCCTTCCTGCACTTGCATTTCCCCCCGCACTTCAAACTGTCCCCCAGCTGCATCCTCCGCCCATCTGCTCGCATCACCCACAGACAGGTCATCTTCTGCCACTTCATCCCTTGCTTCCTCTCCCACTCGCTCCACAGTCGACAGTAGTCCACCCTCTCCAGCCAGCGTGCCTTCCGCCGCAGTGGCTTTGTCCTCTGCATCTGCCCATCTGGCTGCTCCAACACCCCTGACAGCCCACTGTCCTGCATTACCCACAGTGCAGCCAGCAGCAGCCTGTCTGCCTCCCTGCAGTCGTCTCCTTTTTGCGTCCCTACTGAATGTTGCGGCCTCCTGTACTTGTCCTTCGTCAGTCTGTAGTTGTAGAACACCTCCACCATCTCCCCTGTCACAGTGTCCTTCCGCACTTTGTTGCTCGCATCGTTCCTTGCTGCTGTGGTGCACGGCAAAGCAGCCCAGTGCACCACCATGTCCGCCACTGCCTTGCCTGTCCTCCTCGCTGCCTCCAGTACCCAAAACTGCGGAGCAATCTGCAGTAAATCCATCTGCACATCTAGCCTGTGCCTGTGCTCCAGCTGCCTCCAGTCCACCGCCACCAGCTCCAACCCCAGCTCTGCTGCCACCCTTCTCGCCTTTGCTGCCCAACCTGCGAACCAGAACAATGCTGTCCTGTTCCCCGCCTGCTGATCTCTTGCAGCCAGCCAACCCCGCACCACCCCCGCAGTTTCTGACAGCTGCTCCTCCGCCCGCTCCAGCCCTCCGACCAGACCCTGCAGCTCCTCCACTGATGTCAGCAGCACACAGTTGTCCATCTGTTCCCTTAGCCCCTCGACTTGCACTCCATACTCCACTGACATCACCCACAGCAGTGCCTCCCTGACCGCACCGCTCGGCACAAGCCTCTTCAGTAATTGCCCGTACTGCCTGCGATCCCCAATTTTCAGCAGCGGCACTACCCCCTGCTCCACATCGCCCTGAATCCTTGCCACTATCTCGACTGCCTTCAATTTCATCCCTTCCCATGACTTCCAGTCGACCGCCAGAGCTGCGCGCCAGTTCAGCTGCTGCGGCTGTATCGTTGTCCGACCCCTGTTCTGCCGCTGCGCGCTTGCGCTCACCACACCTTCGTGCTGCAGCGCAGCAACTGTCCACCACAGCCAATCGCTCGCGTCCCTGTCCGCACTCTTCTGCAGCTTCCTCTTCATCGCTTGATACACACCGACGCCTTCTTTTCCCCTTCGCACGTCCACCACCAACTCCGTCGTCAGCTCCGGCCGACCCACTTGATCCATCACACCCGATCTCCTCGCCAGCTCGCTGAGCCTCGCCCTCAGCCTCAGATCTAGCTCCGAGAACCATTCCTCTCGCTCCTGCTCCTCCATCCAGACCATGTCCTCTATTTCCCACACAGTCTTTCGCAACTGTCTCTGAATTATTTTTTTCGAGCAGCTCATGAGCCAGACTCTGCGAATCTGAACTATTTTTTTCCTGCAGCTCATGAGCCAGAATCTGCGCAGACTTCCGACTTTGCTTCATCCATCTGCTCATGGTACCTCTCATCTCCGCCCTCGTAATATGTGCTGACACCTCCGCATCCTTCTTTTGCACCCCCGCTTGCTTCTTTTCAGCAGCCTGCCTTTCCTTCCTTCTCCTCAATCTCCTCTTCACCGCCCATTCAATCCTACTCTTCCAGCCCATGCCAGCCAGCCTCCGCTCAAGGTGCCCCAACTGTTCCTGCTCTCTGATCCTCCCCATCTCAGCTGCAACCAGTGACTGCGCAGCCTCGCGAGCAGCAACATCCACCGTCGAGTGCTCTTCCACCGGCCTGTTCTTCATCTCCCAGTACAGAGACTGCAAGTTTTCCCCGTACTTCATAGCACACTTAAACACCTTCCCCCTAATCACTGCAGCATCCTCTGGCTTGGCACCACAGTACTCCAGGAAATGCTGCCACTCAGCACCCATTTGCCCTTTGTACAGCAACTTCCTCTTATCTTCCCACTCAAATGTCCCGATTCCAACTGTAGTCTTAAGCAACTCCATCATTGATCTCACCTCAGAATCCTCAGTGTCTAGCACCAATGCCAACTCCTCTGCAGCCCCCAAGTCCACCACCGTACCATCCTTGTGTAGCATCCACGGAGCACACAACCAGTCTAGCTTGCTGCTCAGTGCCTGTGAATACTCAAATGCCAGAGAGACCTCCGCTTGCAGTCTCCTTCTCAGCTTCACTACTTCCTCACACTTGCATTCTGACACCAAATGCCAGTTTCTACTGTACCTGCCCCTAGGAACAATCTGCTGCAGACATAAAGAGCACCGCATCATCTGACTGTACTCAGTTGATTTCCTTGTCTCCACCTCATCCCCACCCTGCTGCTTCACCCAATTCTCCCCAACCACATCGTCCGTCCCTATCATGGCAAAGACATACTTGACTAATGTGACCCTCTGACTCACACCAATCCCACCAAGCATCCACAACTTCCCAGTGATACCATCCATCCAACCAGCAGCAGCATCACCCCACCTTCTGTCATCCCTCAGATACCTCAACAGCCTCTGAGCCCGCAGCTCCTCCTCCATTGCTCTCCTAAGTGGTGCCACAACCTCTCTCCCTGCTGCCACTAGCCTCCAGCTCCTTGCCCTAGGCAGCTCCTGTACCTCTATGCCAGCCATCACACCCTTCATCATATTACACTCTGCATCAGCCATCACATTCCCTCTTTCATACCACTTCAGTTCATCTAATCCCTTAATCTCATCCAGATGAGACTTCACCCAGTGAAAACTCAATTGCATTGCCCCAGTCCACCTCAGCAGCCCTTCCAGCACCTCCCAGAGATCCCTGTCATCTCTGCTCCACATCCATGTCTCCCTGTTACTGTATCCACTAATCTTCCCTTGCCTCAAGTTCCTTCCAGAATGAAACAACGCATCCACAGCCTCAGCCCCTACCAGTTGCTGACAGCCTCTCACCACCGCTTCGTTATCAAGCCACACCTCCACTGGACCCTTCCATTCAGCCCACACCCGCAGCATTGCCACACCCAGCACCACCGCCATCAACTCGCTCCTGTGCGACGACATCCATTCCCTTGGGCCCTGACACACTCCCCCCTGTCTGGCCAGCACCGTCAGCTTCATGCCTTCCAGTTGAGCTATAACCGCCGCATACTGCCCTGCTGCACTTCCAGTACCCCCATGATCCAAACCTCCATCAGTGAACATCACCAGCTTCCTCACACTCCCCTCCCTTCTCGTCAAACTCATTGCTTCCATCAACTCATCAGTATTGTTGCCCTTGTGTCGCTGTTGTATAACCGGTGATCCAACATCAACATCTGATCTGCCAGATGTGTTGCTCTGAGCTATGTCAACACCTCGCAGTGGCTGTAGAGAGCCAGCAAGCATAGTGTCAGCAACCCCAGCAGTAACCTCAGCAGCACCCTCAGGAACACCCTCCCCCACAGACCTCCCCCTCAACTGCTCCAGTTTGCTCCAGTCAGTCAACACTCCATACGGAGCGTCCACCATCTCCTCCACCCTCCGCCGATTCCATCTTGCACTCTCATCCAACCAAACCTTCCCTTTCCTCAACAGCTGATTACCACCACCATTATGCACCAGTTCCTCACACAACTCTGTAACCCTGTACAGCACCTTCACACCCCAGTGCTCCTTTGCCTCCCACCTCTCAGCAGACACAGGATAGAGCTCCTCCACCAGCTTCCACACCACATCCTTTGGTTTTGCAGAAGTGCCATCCCACAGCCAACACAGCCCATCCACTGCATGCCACCTGTTGTGCCATGTTCGAGTCAGAGTGGTGCCAGCCCACCCAGCCCCCTCCGCCACAGCCTCCTGTTTCAGACAGTATGCATCCATAGTCGTATTCTCCAGCACATGTACCTTCATCTTATTACCATTCTGTCCAACAGGCTTACCCACCACAGTGCTGCCATCATCATCCACCCAAGTCACCAACTGCCAGCTCCAGACAGCCTCATTATACCATGCACCCAGCTCAACCAGTTGAGCCCAACCTCCAGTACCCCTCCTCAGTCCCCCATTTCCCACAATCCCAGTCACACAAGCTCTGACCCAGTCACACCACTTCTTTCCTGCTGCCTTCTCAGCTGGCCCATTAGAACACAGCGCTCTGCATATATCACCTCCGCCCAAATCCATCACCTCAGAATAACGCCACATCTCCGTAGCCAAGCAGCCAGCACGCACCATCTCTCTGTCCTCCCAGGCAGCCTCATCCACCAAGCACTTGTCCCCAACTCTCAGCAAAGGCATACCCAAGCCACCTTCAATTGTCATTCCTGCATCCTCCAATCCTCTTGCCATCATTCCAACCCAAGTACCACTCCAATGCATCATCGTGGAACAGCCACTCCTCATCCCCTTGCAGCCCTCATCCGCAGCAAGCAACTTTACACAGCAGCACCTCGCATTCCCTGCCTGAAGCACTGGTTCGTTGCAACCTTCATACTGTTGCTGCCTCTGCACTGCACCCCGCAGCGCCCAGCCTCTCATATCTTCCGTATTCAGCAACTTCACAAATAGTGCCACCCGCTCCACTAGCATAGCATCAGCAGCTGACATTAGAATAGCAGAGTTCAACACTCCGAGGGGAGTGCCAGGTGCCAACCCCAACTTACTCACCAGAGCAGTCTTCAGTGGCATCACCACAGCATCCATCTGCTGCTCAAACACATACACAAATCTCAGCCTGTATGCAATCCTCCTCCAACCCACTGCCTGTGCAACCTGCAGTGCCAGCCCTTTATGTGCAGGCATCTGTCTGACTGCCGCAGCAGTCACCCTCAGCTCCGCCTTTGCATGCTCCACAGGTGCCTCAGCATACTGTGCCAGACTTCTCTGCTGTCCTAAAATCCTGCTCACTGTGTAAGGTCCCTTCGTCTTCAATGCAGTACTCACACCTCTGAACTCATCAACCAACCGCACCTCCTCACCATGTTCCCACTCATGCAACAGCCTCCTTCCTTCAGCCATCCTCGAATCGCCCCATATTCCCAGTGCCACCCAAGACTTGACCAGTTTTGTATTCACCCCAAAGAAGGTGCACCATGTAGTAGCAGCCTTAATCCTATGCTCCAGAGCCTGAGCCACACCCCTACCAGAAGCAGCATACCCCTGATCATCAGCCAGCAAGTTCAGAACAACCTCCAGTGTGTCACCCCTCTCTGAGACCAGTGCCCCAGGCTGCTCATTTGCCACCCTCTTAACATATGCTGCCAGTGAGTCGATCAGCATTAGCCACTCAGCAGGGGAGCCTGCTCCGCCCTGTGCAATACCCTGCACCCTGTGAAACTCCTCTGTCAGCCCAAATGGAGTTATAACCCTCGTTCTAGTCTGTCTTTTCCTCCGCATGTCAGCATCAATCTTCCACTGTGGAACAGCCAGCCTCTTCTGTGATATCGCAATTGCTTCAGGTGTAGGTGCATCAAATGCTCGCTCAGAATCCGTCTCCCCTTCACCCATGTCCTCTTTATTCCTGTATGACTCCTCCGATAGAAGCATCCACATCAGCAGAGGCCCCTCACAACCCTTGCCCTCCTGATATGCCCACTGCTCAGACTGCAGCACTCCCGTCCTCCGCCACACTTGCATCAGCGCTGCACTATCAAATGCTTCCTTGCACTTAAATAAAATCTCCAGCAGACCAACAGGCCTGCTATTCTCCAACCCCACAGTGCCTGGATTCTTGATAAAGTAATACAACTGTTCCTGAAGCCAGCTTTTGTAATCCCTCCTCATTATGATTGCCACATTGAGCAGCTTCCATGCAGTATCAGCAAAATGACCAACCTGACTCTCCACAGCCTTCCCTTCACCATCCTCAGTCTTGCTGTAGCAGGCCTTAATAAGATCAACATGTAAGCCTGTTGCCCCTCCTCTCGTACCACCCTTCACTCTACGCCAAAACTGCCTCCAATCCTCATAGCCAATTGCCTCACCCAGTCCACTACCTTCGTAATCCTCCTCATCAATGGGTCTATTTCCATCACTGGTCTCAATCTCCACCCTCTGCAGGTCAGTTGCCAAGTCATGAAAGGCAGCAGGAAGAGCCTGTCTAAGCTCATCATCCTCCAGGTAGGTCCCCTCAGCCAGCTTCTCCCTCGCATTAGCCCCCATCTCATCCGTCCTCCACAGTACTTGCCTGGGCTTACCACAGTCATGCACATCCTCCCTTGTCACAGTGTTCTCTTCATCCACATCCCCTGTCTGCAACTCACACAAGCACCCATCTGCATCATAGTACCATCGCCTATGCTCATTGCCCATCCATTTGACAGCCACATCATAGTGATGCTGAATGACCTCACCAGCATTCTTCGCAGCTCTTTTCTTGCCATCAGTTCCACTGATAACTGCAGTGTCAACAGCCCCATCACTCTGCTTCTTCCTGACATTATCAAAAGCCTTGCCAAGCTGCCCTTCATCCACCCAATCCTTAAGCTTGTCATGTCTAGCCACATGCTTCTCCCTCATCTTTATTCTCTTCGCTCCATGCATCTCAGCCTTCAACTTACTCTGCAGCTTACGTAGTGCCCATATCCATGACTCCCAGTCCCTAAAATGAGAGTTTTCATCTGGTATCTCCTGCTCTGCCGTGCACCTAGTCAGCTCACCCGCAAACACTTCCTTTGCTCTAACAGCCAACCTCCTCAGACATCTGTAACTCCTCTTCTTAGAGTCCCATCGGTTGGTTATCTTCGATAAGATTCTGTGCCTTTCCTTAATACCCTCAAACTCCCTGCTAAAATGATGCTTCCTCGCAGCTCTACCACCACCAACCTCAGGTATCACTGCCTTGTATACCGCAGTTTGTGCTGAAACCAATGTCTGCTCCAACCAGTCCATGCAGTCCTCTGCTCGCTCCCAATGCTCCTCACCAAACTTCCCACTCTCCGCCAACCCCAATAGCTCATCAGCTTCCTCATGTCTATGCCTGTTATCCCTCTCCAACAGCATCTCATGCATGCACTGCACACGAGCACTGTCCTTCAGCTTCACCACCCCAAAGGCCTGCTGCTTCATCTCTTTCTTCTTCCCCTGCAACCCTGCAATATCCTTCCACAGCTCAGATTTACCAATCAGATTCTCCCAATCCAAGTCCATGTACAGAGCTGCATGATCTGTGGACTCAGCAAAGTCCCTCACAACTCCACATTTCCTCACCAGTCCTCTGTCTACCATCCTTTTCGACACCAGCCAGTAGTCAATCCAGCTCCAATTTCCGGACGATTCACCTCTACCTCTCCAAGTCTGCGGTACCTCATCATGCCCCAGTGCCCTGTAAGGCTCCACCAGCTGCTGCCGCTCACAGAACTGTGCCATCGCCACTGTATCCCGCACATGATCTGCCTTGACATCCGTACAGCTTCTTGCCATCTCCAGATCCGGAGGTGTAGTATTCGCATCCCCACCAATTATCACATACTCTGCACCAGCCTGCTCTATCTCGTATTCAATATCTGCCAGCAGAAGCACCTTAGGATCCACTCCCTCCTGCTCCAACACTGACAGTGTCATCTTCTCCCTGCCACTCATCATCTGTCCCTTATTTCCCACAGTCTGCCTAACTTGTCCCCTATTTCCCACAGCAACTTTGTGAGGCACTATAGCTCCCTCAGCCAACTGAGTCCTCTCCCTCATCTTCTGCAACCTCAGCCTCTCCTTGTCCATCCAATCCGTCTGGTACTTCCATGCTCCAATCACTGATCTTGTTGGTATGTACCAGGATACAATCATCACCGTGCATCCATTCGCTCCAACCAGATGGGTGATTGCGTACCTGCCCAAGCCCCTACTATCGCCTGACTTTGTCCCAGCAAATGGCTTCAAAGCAGAGTGAGTGCCCACAGCTGTGCCTCCTTTCCACCCACCCTTCTTTGCCTTATATCCCTGTGAAGTGACCAGCCTTGCATGCTTCCCACCCCACAGCTTCCTCATCTCAATCGCTGCCTTACCCGCTGTGTGCAATGCAGGCTGATTGACATCATGTGGATCCTCCCAGGCTGTGTCCTGCAGCAGCAGAACATCAGCCTGCCTCACTGACCAAGATGTCCAGAGCTCTTCATTAGATTTACCATCTCTGTTATCCCCTAATTCATCCCCTAATTCTTCGTTTCGATCAACTCGCCACCTCGCCGCCATTGAGCCAAATTTATCTTGATTTTGTGAAATCAACCGTAAACTTCCTTCTTCCTTCTTTTCACCAATAAAGGTATCTCCCCATAATTCAAATCCAGCTTTTTTGCAACCCTCATCCTTCAACCCCATGATATCCTCGTACTCCAACATCGCTATACTCATCCACTCTTCCAACGAACCGTCATCGTTAGTCAACCTTTGCTCGTAATATCTTCTCCGTAACTCATCACCCTTGTCCGTCAAACTCTTTATACTCCCTTCACTTGTACTCCTTGTAAGATCGTTCGAAAATAATGATTTATTTGATAAAACCATTAAAATTCATCTTCGCTTTCTTCATCATCATACATATCTTCGCCTTCTCCTTCCATATCGTCATCGTCATCTTCTTCGTCAAGATGTTCGTCATCATCTTCATCATCTTGGTAGGCATCAGACTTGAACTTCCTCAACAGCACAGCTTGATCCCTCGCGTTAGCCAATTGTGCGATAACCGCCGCACCCTCCGGTCTTGCATACAATGTCTTGATCAATCTCGTAGCAGCAGCTCCTTCAGCATCAGCTCCCAGCGATGAGTTCTCCGCCTTGGCAGCACTCCTGCGAACCTTCATAGCACTCACAGGTACACCCTGCGATAAACTTGTTGGTGTCTTGACCCGAGCAGGTGTCATAGACCTCCCACGCTTCGAACTGCCCGCATCCTTCTTTCGCTTCGCCTTCGGCACCTCGTCATTGACACCCGCAAGCACATTCTGCAGCATTGTCTTCATGTCCTTCATATCCTTCTTGAGAGACTTCACCTCCGACTTCAGCGCCTTGTTCACTGCTGTCACAACCTTGCGTCCAGTCGCCGCCAGTTCTATCTTCACTCCAGCCACCGTAGGATTAACCACTTGCTGCAGCAACTCCTTCGTTGTCTTCTCACTCCTCAGCAGTCCAGCCAGCATTGCATCAACATCAGCAGCACCATTGGCTGCCTGCAAATACGTCACGACTCCGCCCTTCTTCTTCACAGTAGCCACAGATTTCCTCTCCAAGTATTCTATGTCCCGCTCAGCATCGCACAGCTCACACCGCACAAATCCTTGATCAGGATCCGCCAAACCCTCCGCAGTCAGTGCCTCAGCAATTGCATCATCATCACAAGCAGCAACAGCAGAATCAGCTTCTGCGTACACAGCCAGCAGCCACGAGCAGCCATCCTTGGATGGTCTGATCTTGCTTGACTGCACTTGTCCAAACACCTCAAGTTGCTCCGTAATCTTGACCTGCAGCTCAGCGTCATCTGCAGCCTCAGCCTTCAGCTTGTAGGCCTTGATTCTGCGACCCTTCGTGTCGTTGATCTCTTCGAACATCGAGCTCTTCTTCGATTCCTGCTGCACCCTCTTCACCTTGTAGTTAGACTCACCGCCAGCAGCAATCTTCATTGACCTATTCATGCCTTCGAACAGCACCATAACTCCATTCCTGAGCTTCCGATTAGCAGCAGCACGCGCAGAACCGCTGCCCTCAGTCCACACCACCAATGCCCACTGTCCTTGTACGTATTGGCTCCTCACCTCAACCCTCAATTCTGGCATCTTCAAAGCCTTGTTGATCTCAACAGTAAATTCATAGTTGCGTCGACGC
>Ga0209713_10002567_pt1 | contig 11280 bp, 8 predicted proteins | sample ArcOceMetagenome_3_FD_187444 | JGI IMG/M metagenome (GOLD analysis project Ga0209713, IMG submission 187444) | Marine eukaryotic phytoplankton communities from Arctic Ocean - Arctic Ocean- Svalbard ARC20M Metagenome (SPAdes) (version 2) | ecosystem: Environmental > Aquatic > Marine > Oceanic...
ACGCTCGCGCGTCCCAGCGACAATGGGCGACGACCATGGCGCGCCGAAGAAGACCAAGAAGATCGGCGTGCTGGGCATGGTGGTCGTCGGCTTCTTCTGGGTGCACGGCGGCATCTACGGCAACGAGGCGATGCTCATGGCGGCGCCGCCCGCCTACGTCTTCGTCATGCTCGGCATCGTGCCGTTTGTCTACTCGCTGCCGATCGCTCTGATCGTGGCCGAGCTGTCCACCGCCTTCCCGGAGGACGGCGGGTACGTGGTGTGGGTGCGCGACGCCTGCGGACAAATCATCGGCTCGCACCACGCGTACTGGGTGTGGGTGATCTACGTGGTGGACGCGTCGATCTACCCGGTGCTGGTGGCCAACTACGTGGACACGATGGTGCCGATGGGAGCGACCAACCGCAGCCTGCTGTCGGTGGGGCTGGTGATGGCGGTGACGTCGATCAACCTGCTGGGCACCGACGTGATGGTCAAGTTCAACACGCTGCTCGCCATCCTGTCGCTGCTGCCGACGATCATCTTCACGGTGTACGGGCTGCCCGAGCTGAAGCCGGCGCGGCTGATGCAGACGGAGGGCGACGTCGACTGGTCGCTCCTCGTCTCGTGGATCCTGTGGCTCTACTGCGGCTTCTTCTCGCTCGGCACTCTCGCGGGCGAGCTCGAGCAGCCGCGCCGCACGTTCGTCATCTCGATCGCGGTGCTCTTCCCCGCGGTGCTGATCCTGAACACGCTGCCGCTCGCCGTCGCGCTCGGCCTCGACGACGCGCCCGAGCACTACTCCGCCGGCTACTTCAACGTGCTCGCGGGGCGGCTCGCGGGCTCGTGGCTCGACTGGGGCTTCCAGCTCGGCGCCAACGTCTGCCTGGTGGGGCTGTACAACGCCGCCGTGCTCACCGCCGAGCGCTCGCTCTTCTTCCTGGTGCAGTCCAACTACGCGGAGCAGATGGAGCGCCTCTCGGCCGCGCAGGAGGTCGCGGGCCACCGCGGCGCCGCGCCGGTGCTGCGCTGGCTGCTCTCGACGTCGCAGACGGGCGTCGCGCCGCTCTACATCCTCACCAACGCCGCGTGCGCCGCCGTGCTCGTGTGGATGCCGTACACGATCCTCGTCGAGTTCTCGATGCTGCTCTCGGTGCCGAGCATCGTGCTCTTCATGGTCTCCTTCGTCTCGCTCCGGCTGCAGCGCCCCGAGGTCGAGCGCCCCTTCCGCGTGCCGGGCGGCCTCCCCGTCGCCATCGCCATCACCGTCGTGCCCATCGCCATCTCGCTCGCCTACGCCGCCATCGTCGTCACCGAGTCCTTCCTCGGCCACGCCTCCGCCCGCCAGCGCGAGCACTACGGCGACCTGCCGCCCGTCTACCAGGTCTACTGCATGCTCGGCGTCGTCGGCCTCGGCGGCGCCGTCCACCTCTGCGCGTTTGCGATGCGGGTACGCGCCGCCCGTCTGGGCAAGGACGGCGCGGGGCAGGTGCAGCAGCAGCTGCTCTCGCCGCAGGGCCGCGGCGTCGAGCTCGCGCGCGTCTCGCACGCGCACGCCGAGGCCGCGGGCGTCATGAGCCCCCGGGGCGGCGACGAGGACGAGACGGACTCGGCGCTCCTCGGCTCGCGTGGCGCCCAATGTGGCGCGGGCTCGTCGCTCCTAGGTGGCTACGCCGAGACGGAGAGCCGAGCGGTCGCGAGCGGCGCCGCGACCATGACGCGCCGGACTGGCGACGCGAGTCGGAGCCCCGACCCGGGCGGCTCGCCCTCACGAGGCCAGGCTCGAGCGTTCCTGCCAAACCTGCGCGGCGCGGGACAGGGATACCAACAAGTCGACGCATGAGGGGCGAGCTTGTCCGCTCGACGGGCGTTCCCCTTTTCAAATTCAAATGCTTCATCAGGATTAAATCACCGTTCGGAGGCGCACAAGCAAACCACCGGGCACGCGTCGTCATCACGCGTGCCAAATTTTGCGCATTGCAGGCGTCGCGCCAGGCGGCCGAGGAGTTCGCGTGCGACTTCGCGACGTCTACCACCGTGCGTGGAGGAGACTCCTCGGCCGGCGGAGGACCCGCCGCCTGCGCTCGACCGTCTGTCACGCCCGCCCGCCGACGACTCCACCGCGGACGCGATCCGCCGCAACAAAGAGCGGCGCGTGGTTACTAAACGGTGAATTTGGTAGCCAAACGGCATTGTGATTCGACGCCTTCTCAGTTTTGCAAGAGACAAAACTTATTTGCATTCTTTGTGTTGCAGGGCGCGGGCAGACTGTCTCAATTAAAAGTCGTGGACTTGTTTGATGTCGTGTGGGCCCACCACAGGGTATGGGTTTTACAGTGCAGGGCTTGTACAGCAAGGCATCGACACGGTCGCCTCCTCACCACTCCTTCAGCCACGCGTGATGTTCGCAGGAGGCTGCACGGCATCCACGTTTACGCTTCGCCTCGCGACGGAGCTGATGCAACTGGTGTGGCCGAACGCGGGAGCTGTGCACAACAGGAGCAACGAGCTCACCTGGTGCGCGTACAACCCGTACTGCGAGGTCAAGCGCCCCTTTTTATCTCAAACGGACGCATACGCCGAGCCGGAGGCCCTGCAGAAAGTGGCGACGCACTATGCCGCGACACACGGCGGCTCCCTAGTCTTCAAGGCCAGCAGTGACCACACCACCAAGTGTCAGAGCAAGGCCCTCCAGGAACTTGGGACGCACACCGTCATCCTTGTCCCTGATAACGTCCTCAAAGTCTCGTTGTGCGAGGTCCGCGACTGCTTCACGTGGATCATCGCTCCGGAGCAAGGGCACATGGTGGACCGCAGCACTGGCGAGGTGGTCGCTGGCGTACGGAATCACAAGGCGAACCCACACGCACGTGAGCCCTGCAACATGTGGCGTCGCGGCCTGCCCAGTGAGAAACAGCCGCTCGTCTGGCTGAACACGAGTACTCTCGTCAAGACGCTGCAAGACCAGCAGGCGAAGTACGACAGCTGGGCGGAGAAGCTCCAACAAAGCCACGGCTGGCCGAGGCATGGCTTACAACGAGCCGAAGCGCTTCTCGCCTGGGAGACGAGCAAGGATGAAGCCGACTTGAAGCGCAGCGTTGCGAGCTGGCGCGCGTTGATGGACATCTGGCAAGTGCCACTCAACGCAAGTACAATCGAGGCCTTCCTTCGGCAGCACCCGCAATGGGGCTCGAGGCCTACGACACGGCTTCCGATCGCGAATTTTGAGGAGGTCCAGACCACGCTAGCTGGTGGGACGTACTCTTGGATGTTGGACGTAGCTGATGCACACACGCACAGGTAGTTTTGAGTCAGCCAGTTTTGAGTCACGTAGTTTCGGTAGTTTTGAATCAGGTAGTTTTGAGTCAGGTAGTCGTGAATCTGGCCACCCACGCTGCCATAGACAGCGTGTGCGGGGCGGCGGGATGTCTTTCCGTCGTGTCTATGCGACCTATTGAGGCTATTGAGGCGACGCGTTTGCCAGCGATTACCCCAGGACCCTGCACTAGGGCGCCCGCAGGTCGGCGCCCGCTCCATAGTTGGTCGCGGTGGTTTAGGTGCTTTAGCCCCTGCCTTGCATTACGTGAGGACTTCGTTCGGGCTCGTCAATCCAGTCTGGGCTACTGTTTACTGTCCGTCATCCCACGGCTGTGTGCACGAGGCCATAACTCCCGCCAGAAGCCGGCAAACGCGTCGCCTCAACAGCCTCAGCATCAAACAGGTACTGACAAGATGGACCAGCTGCGCCGCCTGGAAGCGTCCACATACGACCACATGGACGACAATCTCTTCGATGGCTCAGTCGAGACATGGCGCTTCGCGCTGGCCTCGGTCCTATGCTTTATCGTCACAATGCTGGCCGTGGCTGCCGGCATCGGCGGTGGTGGACTACTGGTCCCGATATACGCGTATATCCTGGGCCTGGGACCTCAGCTGGCCGTTCCGGTGAGCAAGGCCACCATCTTCGGAGTCGCGGTCGGCAACGTCTTCTTCATCTCTCGCGAGCGGCATCCGACGGCGAGCCGGCCGCTGATCGACTACGGCACGGCCGTGTTCATGCAGGGCGGCGAGCTACTAGGCGTCGTCATCGGCGTGCTCTTGAACCTGCTGCTGTCGGAACTGATGGTCATCATCCTTCTGGTGCTCGTGCTCGGGTTGAACGCCTACAAGACGCTCAAGAAGGGTCTGCAGAAGTGGAAGGCCGAGACGGCGGCCAGGCTGAAGGCCACGGATCCTCCGCCTAGCACGAGCACGATCGACGTCGTCGAGGTGAAGGTGGATGCGGTCGCCCCGAAACAGCCCATGCCGGCCGTGGAGGCCTACCCGATGTGCGAGTATCGCATCGAAGCCGGCGAGGAGGGCACCACCGACGTGATCGACGCGAGCCCGGCTGCTGCCAAGCCGAGACCCGCAAAGGACGAGGGCAAGGGCGAGCACGAGAGCGAGGCCGAGGACCCGGCAGTCGGCGAGGGCGGCGGCGGCGGCGAGCTGGAGCGGCTGCTGGCGGAGGACGGCGTGCAGTTCCCGCTCGGCGCGTGGGCGGCGCTCGTTGGCATGAGCGGCTTCATCATCCTCCACTCGTTCGTCGTCGCCGGCTACGTCCTCGACGGCGTCGACCAGTGCCACGCGGCCTACTGGCCGCTGTACGTGACGCCGCTCCTCTTCTACGGCGCGCTCATGCTGCACTACGCGCGCAGGAACGTCGCGCGCCACCGCGCCAAGCTCGCGGCGGGCTTCCCGTTTGCCAAGGGAGACATCGCGTGGACGCCCGCCGCCGCGCTGCGGCTGTGCCCCGCGGCCGTCGGCGCCGGCGTCGCGGCCGGCCTGCTCGGCATCGGCGGCGGCATGATCCTCGGGCCGATCTTCGTCGCGCTCGACTTCCAGCCGCAGGTGGGCACCGCGACCACCGGCTTCATGATCCTCTTCACGGCGCTCGGCGGCACCGTCAAGTACCTCGCCGTCGGCAAGCTGCCGTGGCAGCACCTGCTCTGGTTCGGCTGCATCGGCGCGCTCGGCGGGCAGGCGGGCCAGCGCGTCGTCAAGAAGGTGCTGGTCGCGACGGGGCGGCCGTCGATCGTCGTGCTGCTGCTTGGCGCCATCATCGGCCTCGCCGTCGTCGTGATGGCCTCGATGGGCATCCGCGCCGCCGCCCTCCGCGCAGACGACGGCGAGAACCTCTGGCTGCTCGACACGACGCAGTTTGAGTGCGACGGCGGCGCCCACAACGAGACCGACTCCTGACTCCCCGGGAAACCTGCCGCCCCTCACCGACACCATCGACTGGCATGACGGCAACAAAGAGAGAGAGAGCTGGTGGGTCATGAAATTATGTGTTGATGTTCATTCGTGTTCATTGGCGTGTCTTCGTTTCCAATTCACTGGGTGCTTCTCCCCCTAGCACCAAACTTCTGTCGCGCGCGCGCGCGCGCGTGTCCCATCTTCAGAGTCGCACCAATTGTCGCACCGGCGCGCACCGCGACGACCACCGAGGCTATCACATGCAGCTGCCGCCCGTCCTCTCCGTCGCTGGCCGTCTGGTCCTAATCGCGTCGCTGCTCTGGCTGCTGGGTGTTCCGCGTCCAGCCGAGCTGCTCGCGGTCGCTCAGGTTTTGATCGTGATGTCCCTTCGCGTGATGTCGCACGAGAGCAACAACCTCTCGCTCTCTACGGTCGTACATGTTGGACTGGCCGTCACGCTGCTGCTGCTCTCGCCCGAGTATCCCACCGGGTGTGCGTTCGCGAGCGTCTTGCTCTACGCCTCCAACTACCTGGTGCTCATTCGAGGGCCTCGACCCACGACGACGGACCTCACGGGCCAGGTGGTCGTGGTCACGGGATCGTCGGCGGGCATCGGGTACGAGACGGCGCGCGAGCTGCTGCGTCTCGGCGCGACGGTGATCTTCGCATGCCGCTCCGAGCCGCGCGCACAGGCCGCGATGCGTGCGGCCGCCGCCGCGGTGGGTGGCGCGTCGGCGGCCACTCGCGTCAAGTTTCTGAAGCTCGACCTGTCGGACGCCGAATCGGTGCGCAGGTGCGCGGCGGACTTCATGTCGGAGCACGGCGGCAAGTGCGACGCGCTCGTGTGCAACGCGGGCGGCATGTACGCGACGCGCGAGGCGACCGCGCAGGGCTGGGAGCTCAACATGGGCGCGAACCACCTCGGCCACCACCTGCTCATCCAGCTGATGGTGCCGGCGCTGCGCCGTCCAGAGCGGCCCGGCGGCAGGGCGGGCTGCGTCGTGAGCGTGACGTCGTCGACGCACAAGGCGCCGCTGTGCACGACCAAGGGCGCGGGCGGCGCGAAGCTTGCGGCGGCGCTGCGGCGCGACGTCATGAGCGAAGGCGACTACTCGCTCTTCGGCGCCTACTCGAAGAGCAAGCTGGCGCAGGTGCTGTGCACGCGCGCGCTGCAGAGGCGCGAGCCCTCGCGCGGCGGCGGCGGCGGCGGCGACGGCGGCGGCGGCGGCGGCGGCGGCGGCGGCGTGTGCTTCGTGTGCTGCCACCCTGGCAACTCGCTCACCGACATCACGCGCCACTTCCCATATGCGATCCGCCTCGCGTACAAGGTGCTCGGCTTCTTCTTCGAGACGGTGCAGGTGGCGCCGCCCGACGCCGCCAACTCGAGCGTCCACGCCGTCTGCCGCGCCGCCGCCGACGGCCTCCACGGCGCCTACCTCGAGCGGTGCAGGCCGGTGCGGCCGTCGGCGGCGGCGCTCGACGACGAGCTCGTGGCCGAGATCGCGGCGCTCTCGGACGAGCTGGTCGCGCCGTGGCTGCCCAAGGCGGCCTTCAGCCCGCGCAAGAGCGCGCTCAAGGCGCTCGGCACGATCGACGCCGGGATCGATGCCGGGATCGACGCCGTTACGAGCCTCTTCAAGGAGGGCGGCAAGCAGGGCTCTGCATCTTAGGATTCGTCTCTGAAATCCACTCTAGATACTTTAAGATTATTGCTTTGCCTAAAGTGCTAGCTACAATGACCAGCTCTCCTGCGTCCAACAAGACTGAATTCGGGCGCACATCATCACAAATGGCGCGCGCCGCGCTGGCGCCGCATACTGATTGAGACCTCGATCTCTAGCCGTCGGGTCTCGGTCGAAGCGCTAACGGTGCGGGTTATGCTGGCCGTCCTCTCCACTTCCGCCACCGCGCTCGCGCCAGGCTGGCTCGCCGCCGCGCGCGCCAAGCACGCCTCTCGTCTGGGCCCGCCCGACGGCATGGAGCTGCTCGCCGCCGCCGCGTCTGGCGAGTTCGACCTGGGCGGCGGCGGCACCAGCGGCGGCGGCAGCTTCTCCACGTCGTGGTCGAGCGGCGCGCCCCACATAACCTTCGCCGAGCCCACCTACCAGGAGATGCTCGACGACGAGGGGCGCACGCCCGCCTTCGAGGCGGCCATCCGGGCGCGGGTGGAGCGGCAGCCCGGCATCGTCGTGCTCGACCTCGGCACGGGGCCGTTTGCCGTGCTGGCGCTAGCTGCCGCGCGCGCGGGCGCCGCCAAGGTCTACGCCATTGAGCACGAGCCGACGGCCGCGGCGGCCGCGCGGGCGGCGATCATCGCGGCCGGGCAGTCGGCGACGGTCGAGGTGGTCGAGGGGCTGAGCACGGAAGTGACGCTGCCGGAGAAGGTGGACGTGGTGCTCGCCGAGATCCTCGGCTCGTTCGCGTCGGAGGAGGGGTGCTACGCCACGATCGCCGACGCGCACCGCCGCCACGTTAAGCAGCCGACGCGGCGCGACAGCTGGATCCCGCACACGAGCCAGACGTGGGGCGCGCCGGCGTGCTTCGCGATGCACCACGCGCTGGGCGCGCCCGCGTACGAATGGGGCGCCATGGGCGAGCCGCTGCGGCTGTGGGGGCACCACCCGGCGCTGCGCGTCCTGGCGCCGCCCGCGCTCCTCGAGGAGATCCGCTTCGCCGACGCCGCGCTGCCGTCGAGCGAGGCGCAGCCGCCCGTCGGCGTCGCCGAGTTCACTCTCACCGCGGCGAGCCTCGACGCCGCCGAGGCCGCGCTGCGCGACGCCCTGTGCGCGGCAGGCGCGCCGGACGACGAGGCCGCGACCCTCGCCGCCGCCGCCGCGCGGAGCGTCTCGGGCGTGGCGCTGTGGCCGCGGCTGCTCCTCGACGAGGACGCGGCGCACGACGTGCAGGCGCGCGGCGACGGCGGCGAGGGGCGGCCGTCGAGCTGGCCCACGCTGCTCCCGCTGCTCGCGCCGCGCCCGCTGCTCGTCGCCGACGGCGCGACGCTGTCGCTCAGCGCCGACGTCGAGCTGCAGCCCGACGCGGGCGCCGCGCCCAAGTACACGCTGCAGGGCCGGCTGACCACGGCGTGAGCCGCGGCTTGCAAGAAGAGTCGCAACTCGCTCGGTAGCCCTGCCAATCTAAGGGCACCATTGTCGGAAAACGGCCCCTTTCAAAAAACTGCCTGGAGCAAACTGCCTGGTGGTTTGCCTCCCCCGGCTCTGGGCATCTCAAAGCTTCATCACGCCGTGCGGTTGGAGCCCTTTTCCCACCCATCCAACTCAGAGTCGGCTCATGCGGGCTCCAACGTCACCACTCACGACGCTGGCGTGCTTCGGGCTGCTGCTGCTGCAGCCCGTACACGTGCTGCAGATGAACCGCGTCCTCGTTCAGCAGCAGCAGCAGCGCCTCTTCCGCCACCGCTTTTTGGCAGCTTCGGATATGGTGATCCGGCTGCCACTCGACGCCGACCAGCTGCTCGAGCGCTTCGTCTCCGAGCGGCATGGCGTTTCTGAGAGCGGCTGCGTGCACGCCCAGCTCGAGGTCCTGCGCCCACAGATCCGTTGGTGTGCGGACTCGCAGCGCATGCTGGGGCTACCAAACGCTGGCGGCTCCTCACTCGGCTCCGAAGCGCTGGCGCTCGAGGTGCGCCGAGCTGCCCCGCGTCGATGCGACGGCCACCGTGCCCCGTCCCACCGCGTTTCTGCTGCCGTGCCCAGGTGCTCGCGCGCGCCTTCAACGCGCGCCTCGTCAAGACGGAGACGGAGCTCAGCTACCACCAGCCGTCGAAGATGACCGACTTCGCGGTGACGGTCTTCGGCGAGAAGATCGGCGTGAGCGTGACGCGCGCCTTCAAGTGGTGCCCAGACGAGCCCTCGTCCGACATGACCTCCGAGGAGGCCCGGCATCTGCTGCGCAAGAAGCTCAAAGGCATTCACAGCAGCACGCGCAACGTCCGCAACATGCGATGGCGCAAGCAGGTATGCTGCTGCCTCCTCCCTCCCCCGTGTGCGCTCGTGCGCAGCCTCAAAGCACGCCGATGGCCGTCGCACTCACCTTGCGGATCGAACTTGCGCAGGTGCTGCACGTCTGGTCGCGCTCGTACCGCGACTCTGTGCTCTTTGAGCGCGAGTACAATGCGCTGCCTGAGGAGATGCGTGCCAGCTCGGTGCTGCTCATCACGCGGGTCGCGTTTGGTGGCGAGTGGATATGGTGACGGCCACATGCGTTCGGCGTGACGGCGCGCTCGGATTACAGTTGGCATGCCTTGCCAAGCTCTGCGGATTCCGTCCGGTGGCATCCGGACCTCCGCGGGCGAAATCGAAATGTCCATTATATAGTGTAGCAGGGTAGTGTTGCCATGGGCGTGGCCTTGTATATGTTGTCTCTGGGCTGTAGCTCTTCTGATATGCGCTCTTCTGAAATGTACAACATGCGAGTTCACGCGACCGATGGCCGATTGCCGCCTACGGTACAGCGCTCGTGGCCAGGAGATAGCCAGTGAATGCGCCTAGGACATGCCACAGCCCGTGCACGAGCATGTACCTCCTCGGCTCGTGGCAGGCCGGCAGGCTAGCGTAGATGAAGCACACGAAGGAGGCCAGGCCGCACGCTCCGGCGGCGAGCGGTACATCCGCACCGGCACTCACGGCACTGGCCGCGTATGCCATGCCAAAGACTACCGTCGGCAGCGCGCACAGGTAGTCTAGCAGCAGAGCCGTCTGCACGGTCGGATGCGATGTACCACCGACGCGCAGCTGTGCCCAGTGGTAGCCGATGGAGCACGTGCCAGCCATCTCGCAGAGAGCGCCGAGCGCAGGCGATGACGTGCTCATCACGGCGCCGGTGAGATAGAACGCCAGGTTGGTCGCCAGGAAGAAGCGGCCTTCGAGCGTGTGCTCATCGAAGGGCGCGCAGTCCTTGTAGGACAGCACGTAAGAAGCCACCTCTGAGGTTTGCGACGCCTGGTAGACGGTTCTTCGCAGAGGCCTCAAGACCTCCCTGCGCGTGACCACGTTGACGCGGCGCGCCATGGAGGAGTCGGTGAGTGTGGCGACGCCCACCAGAGCGGTGGCCCGCCCTAGCAGGGCGGCGAGGAAGACGAACGCACGGCGCATTTTGAGCAGTCAGCGGAGCACGCCGACGGTGCATCCACAAGTCTGCGATTCCGCAGGCATCTGAGGAGCTGCATCACTAACCCTAACAACGCGGTCCTCTGCTTCGAGCATGGCACCCAATGGGGAAGGGCTATGGACCTATAAAAATCGCCACCAAAGGCACCAAAGGCACGCCAACCAAGACACTTATGCGCCGCCGGCAGATTGCGATCGCAGCTATGCCCTGCCCATCTATCCCCTCGATGCAAAACGGTCCTCTGCTCGCGCCTGTGGTGAGGAGCGGTGATGCGGGCTACATGATGATCGAGGCACCACCAGGGCCACCGAAGACACGCTACTTTGGTCTGTGCACCTCGGTCCGCGCCAGCATTGCCCTCGAGAACTCGCGGAAGACGAGCGAGCCGCTGTCGTCCGCGTCGTACCGCTCGAAGAGCGCCTTGAGCTCGTCCTTGGACGCCTTGAGGCCGAACGCCTCGCAGAAGCGCTCAAACCTGCGGGCGCACGGCAGTGGCGCGGTCGAGATTGTGTGTGATCGTCGCTCGAGCACGGCGTGCGCCACGTCGCGGGCAGTGTGTTGGTTGGTTCGATCGACGAGGCGCGTGCTCACTCGTCGAGCTGCAGCATATTGTCCTGGTTGGAGTCGTACTTCTTGAACACGCGCGTCAAGACCTCGCGCTCGGAGCCCTGCGATGATAATGACACGAGCAGCACCTCTTCAAGGGCGTCGAGCCGCTTCTGCGGGACGAAGGCAAAGCCGCCGCTGCCCTTGCCGCCCCACGTCCGGCTCAGTCGCGTGCAGAAGGCATCGTCGTCCAGGTGAGCGAGCTTGACGGTGTAGTAGGACTCCCACTCCTCGTACATGATGTTCTGGTCGCCGCCCAGCAGCTCTGTAAGCAGCTCTCTGAAGGCCAGCGTCTCTGTGATCTCGCCGCTCTGCGCGCGGTTGTCG
>Ga0209713_10002572_pt1 | contig 11267 bp, 3 predicted proteins | sample ArcOceMetagenome_3_FD_187444 | JGI IMG/M metagenome (GOLD analysis project Ga0209713, IMG submission 187444) | Marine eukaryotic phytoplankton communities from Arctic Ocean - Arctic Ocean- Svalbard ARC20M Metagenome (SPAdes) (version 2) | ecosystem: Environmental > Aquatic > Marine > Oceanic...
CCCTCCCTCGACCCGCCCTGCGCACGGGCCGCGCCGCCCACCGCGCGCCGCCCCTCGCGCCCGCAGGTGCTGATCGCGCTGGCCGACGAGCTCGGCAACTTTGTCGAGTACGTGGGCGGCCCCGCGCACGCGGCGGCGCTGCTCACGCCGCTCGAGCTGCTCTCGACGGTCGAGGAGACGCTGGTGCGCGACAAGGCGGTCGAGTCGCTGCGCAAGGTGGCGCGGCAGCTGAGCCGCGAGCACCTGCTCGAGCACGTGCTGCCGCTCACCAAGCGGCTCGCGCAGGGCGACTGGTTCACGTCTCGCATCTCGGCGTGCGCGCTCGTCGCGGTCGCGTACGAGGCGCTGCCCGACGCGACGCGCGCGGAGATCCGCTCGCTCTTCTCGCAGCTGTGCCGCGACGACACGCCGATGGTGCGGCGCGCGGCGTCGGCGCACCTCGCCAAGCTCGCCGCCGTCATGTACGAGGCGGGCGAGCACGAGCCGCTCAAGCTCGAGCTGCTGCCGCTCTTCTCGGCGCTCTCGACCGACGAGCAGGACTCGGTGCGGCTGATGGGCGTCGAGAACTGCGCGGCGATGGGCAAGCTGCTCTCGCAGGCCGACAACCGCGGCGTCGTGCTGCCGATCATCCGCGCCGTCGCGGGCGACAAGTCGTGGCGCGTGCGCTACGTGGTGGCGGAGCACATCTGCGAGCTGCTGCCGCACGTGGGGCCCGACGTGACGCGCGACGAGATGCTGCCCGCCTTCCTCTCGATGATGCACGACGCCGAGGCCGAGGTGCGCACCGCCGCCGCCTTCAAGGTGACCGCCTTCGCCGAGCTGCTGCCGGTCGGCCTCGCCGAGGCGCGCGTGCTGCCCGTCGTGCGCGACGTCTGCTCGGACAAGTCGCAGCACGTGCGCGCCGCGCTCGCGTCGGTCGTCATGGGGCTCGCGCCCGTCGTGGGCAAGGCGGCGACGATAGAGCGGCTGCTGCCGCTCTTCCTGCAGCTGCTCAAGGACGACTTCCCCGAGGTGCGCCTCAACCTGATCTCGACGCTGCACTCGCTCAACGCCGTCATCGGCGTCGATCAGCTCGCGCAGAGCCTGCTGCCCGCCATCGGCGAGCTCGCCGAGGACCGGCAGTGGCGCGTCCGCCTCGCGACCATCGAGTACATCCCGCTGCTGGCGGCGCAGCTGGGCGCGCCCTTCTTCGACGCGCGCCTGACGGCCATGTGCCTCGCGTGGCTGCAGGACTGCGTCTACACGATACGAGAGAGCGCCATCGTCAACCTGCAGCAGCTCGCGACGCTCTTTGGCGCCGAGTGGACGACGACGCACCTGCTGCCGCACGTGCTCACCTCCCACACCCACACCAACTACCTCTACCGCCTCACCGCCCTCTACGCCGCCACCGGCCTCGCGAGCGTCGTCAGCGCCGACGTGAGGCTCGCGACGCTCGTGCCGCTCGTCGTCGGGATGGGCGAGGACAAGGTGCCCAACGTGCGCTTCAACGTCGCCAAGGCGCTACAGAAGCTGCTGCCGCTGCTCGAGCCCGCCGTCGTCCAGCAGCAGATCAAGCCGTGCCTGCAGCGCCTCTCCGAGGACACCGACAAGGACGTGCGCTACTTTGCCGGGCAGGGGCTGCAGTCGTGCTGAGCGCGGGGCGCGCGCGCATGCGCATGGGAAGCGGGGCGCCTGGAGACGAGTGGGGGCGAGAGAGAGAGCGGGCCGGGGCGCGCGTTTGGCGAATGGTGAGAGAGATGCCAATTTTGGTGAGGTGGAGCTCACTGAGGTGGAGCTCACTGCAGCCCAGTGTGGGGGCAGCAGCCCAGTGTGGGGGAGGGTTTCTTTTAAATATTTCAGTCAGCCGTCACACGCGCTGCTAATCAGCTTGAGTACGCCGCAGGCGAAGGAATTTGTGCGGAGATTTATTCGTCCCCCCCCCCAATATTTGAGTCATTCGAAGAGTCGGATACAGCGGCTTCCGGCTGCCACTCGGATGATTTGCAGTGTCATGGTGTTCAGGTTGGTGCGCTGGAGACTGCGTACAAAAGGCACAGACATGGCAAAGGGATGATATCGGCCAATAACGGTTCTGTAGCGTCGAGGAGTAAGGATCAAATAATGCTTTTGTGCATGCAAAGGTGGGAGCGCACTTCAGCTCCCTTAGTATTGCATTCTCCTTGATGCAGGCCGCGATGATGACGCCGGACGAAAAGCCGAGGTCCTCGCCTGACAGATCGAGCGACTCGACGGGCTTGGTGCCCCTGAGCTCAGCGATCGGTAGTGCATGGCCATCGACGCTGCGCATTCGGGAGGCGCAGCACGGCTGTACAAAGTCCGTGCGAAAGGCGCTGGATGGGGTGGCTGGCGCACTTCAGAGACGTAATTCGGGTCTTGTCGAGGACAGCCATGATCGCCTTGCAGCCCTCGACACGAAGCTCGTTGTACGCGAGGCTGTGCAATACATCATCGCAAAGCGTCATCGATATCCTGATATTGATGGTGACGGGTTTTGCCTTGGAGCGCTCCAAGTGGAGCGAAGGAAAGTTCAGGAACGGGCTACATATGTCACCTGAGGCTCGTCAGCTGCGAGTAGGGCAGCACCTCGGCCAACCTGAAGATAACTGACATGTCGCTGCGGTAAGGGCCAGTCAGGTAGTTCTCATCGAGGCTGCGAGCGAAGAGATTGCACTTTTTATGGGCTGCTGATGGCTTTCGCCTTTGAACGACAGAGAGCCCGAGTAAAGTTCAGTGAGCGGAGCAGGTCACCTGAGGCTCGTAAGGTGCGAGCGGGGCAGCGCCTCGGCCAGCTTGAGGATGCCCGACATATCTGGGCTGTAGGCTGAGCCGCAGAGTCTATTGTCGTCAAGGCTGCGAGCGCGGATGCAGAGGTGACCTAAATGGCTGATTGCATTGTGATTTGAGGCTGGCTTACTTCAGAGTCCCGATCGTCTGATTCTTTGACAGGTCAAACGCCAACAGCTTGGCATCTCCAACATTGAGGCCTCGATGAGAGAAGTCGACAACCTCCCGCTCTGGCTCGATGCCGCACAGAGTAACGAGCTGCGGCAGCTCTCGAGCAGCAGCCACAAGGGTATCAACGCTGTCGCCGAGATTGTTGTTGAGGATACTGTGCCAAGAAGAGATGCAGGGGTTATGGCTCGAGATAGACGAGGGCACAAGGTCCATGCGAAGGTCAAACCCCTCGGCAGGGTGGCTGACTCACTTTAGCGACGTAATTTGGGTCTTCTCGAGCACAGCCACGATCGCCTTGCCGCACTCGACACCAAGATTGTTGCCCGCGAGGCTGCACAGCAAACAGGACAGGTGAGCATCGCAAAGAGTCGTCGGATGGTGAAGGGTCTTGGATGCAAAGGCGAGAGAAGTTCAAGCTCGACGGTGCAGGCGCATACTCGAGCTTCTTGAGGCTCTTGAGCGTCGCAAGGGAATTCACTGCGTTCACTACTATCACATTGTCCACTTCGTAAAGACCTCGCAGCTGCAGAACCTGCCTTTCGCTACCCAGTAGCGCCCAGTGCGTTGCAGTCATTGCATTCAATTCCGCCTTGCTGAGCCAGAGCTCTTCATCGTCAACCTTGAGCGTCGCCCCAACTGCGGAACCTCCAATTATCAGCGCGTTGAGGAAACGGGCGTCGCCAAGCAGATCCCTGTGGTTGCTGCCAAACCGCTTGTCCAACGCGTCGGCCGCACTTCCATCTGCAAGTGCCTGTGCAAATAGCCCCTCCTGGAAGGACAGGTGCGCAAACTGGAAGCTGGATGCGACGCCATCACCCGCCTCGATTACCTTCACGAGAGGTATTCCGCGTGCATCAGCTAGCATGGCGTTCCACTGCTCCAGCGCAGCGCTGTTGATGGCCTCTTTCACGAGTTTCCCAGTGAACTCACGCTTCTCCGCCAAATGTGCTGCGATTGCGACACGTGAGAGAATGGTCAGCATCGACTCAACCTCCCGACTGTCGAGAGAGGAGGGTTGCCGTTGCAATCGACTCTTATGGCCAAGCATGTCTGATGTTGCGAGCCGCTTCCGAATCGCGGCGTGTGTCGCCATTCTGTACAGCTCAGATTTTGAGGAGGGCAACGACTCGCTGTCCGAGCGGCCCGAGAAGACAAGCACCAGCATCGAGAGCAGCACAGGGCTGCCGCCTACCTCCACAAAGAAGAGAATGGCGCGCTCCAGCATCGCATCCAGCTCGCGTCCGTAGCTGTCGGCAAGCTTGGCACGGAAGAAATTGTAGTGATCGTGCGCATGGCTCTCGTCATTGAACTCGAGGATTGCGGCGTGGTGCACCTGTATCTCGGCAAACACAGTTCGGCCGTCATGAATCAGCTGCACATTGTTGAGGATGTTGCGGAAGTGCGTCGGGTCGAGGCCAGCGAGCCCTCTTTCCTCTGCCACAGTCGTCGACAGCTTATTCTTGGCTCGGATCATGCGAAGGAGACTGGATCTTGCTTCACCGGTAAGTGTCACCTTGAAGCCATCTCGAAGCAGCCGCTGAAGGCGCAGCATCTGCTGGCCACTCTGCACAACGATGCGCACCCGAAGCACGTCAACCACACAAGCCTCAGCGATGATGACAGCATCGTTCCAGTCATCAAAGTCGTGTATGTAGTCGTCCATGGCCTTCTCGTGGATGCGCACAGCATCCTTCAGCGGACCAAACTTGAGGGCCTTCTCTTCGAGGCCCAGGCAGGTAGCAAACTGGCGCACGACACCCTCAAAGATCAACTTGAGATCCTCGGTTGCGACAAACACCTCGTCCGTTCGCCGCCAGACGCGATCCCAAAGTGCCTCCACTGTGAGGTCCAGCTCCTTCTCACGCCGCTTCAGCAGCAACAGCCCGAGCTTGACCGCGAGCTTCAGGTCCTTGAACCTGGCATCTAGCTTGAGGGCCTCGCATCGCGTTGGCTCCGCACTCACGTCGTCCTCGAGGTCAAAGAACTGTTCGCCGTACATTGCTCGCAGCCGCTGCACATCTGTACTCGACTGCAGTCCTGCAACCACTAGTTTCACCTCCGCCTCGTTGGCCGTGTCCTCGAGTTTCAGCAGCGCCGTGTTGAGCTCGGCAAGCAGCGGCGCGGAGAAGAAGCTGCACAGCTGGCGCAGGTACTCCGACTCTGGCCGATCAGCATGCCAGGATCACGCTTGCCGTTGATCGCAAAGAAGAGATTTGCCTGCTCGAATCCTTCGATCTCGGCCCGCTCTGCCTCGTCCGGGAACGCCTCTTTGTAGATGCGGTCATGCTCTCGACGAATCTTGCTCAAAGCTGTCAAGTGCTCGAAGTGATCCGCGTCCTTCAGCTGCTGAGAGATGGCCGCGCGCTGCTGCTCCTCAGAGAGCGGCTTTAGATCCATGATCACAAAGTGCTGGAATTCAGACACATTCACACCATTGAGCTCCTGCGGGCGCGAGCTGATCACGACACGCATCAGCTGCAGGTCTTGTAGCACCAGAGTCTCGATCGGCGCACGCATTCCCGCCGCCTCGTCGGCGCCGTCGATGATCACCACCAGCGACTTCAGTGCGTATGCCTGCAGCAAGGCATCACGCACTGCACCATCATCAAAGGCCCTTTTGATGTACTCCTCGAGCAGAGAGCCCTTCTTGTTGCCACTCTGGATACGAATACCCGCACGCGTCAAGACCGCCAGCATGCGCTGTACCCGCACGAGCAGCGGCAGTGGCGGCAATGGCTCGCTGGACGTGCGTGCCTTCTGGAGTAGCAGATACGCTAGCTGCTGCGTGCTCCACGTCTTTCCCGTGCCCGGGCCAGCCAGTATCAGTACGCTCTGCCCGTCATGCGCCCCATGGCTGCGGGCTGGCGAGGGTGCACCGAGCATTTCGGCCAGGTCCTTCATGTCACTCACGCCATTCCAGCCTCTGCGTCGAACGCCACCGGTTGAGGCCTTAGTTCCGGCCTCCTTTGTCCCGATGAAGATCAGCTGCCCCTCCACCTTGAGCCGGTTGCCAGTGATCGCGTCATGCACCTCCATGAGCATTTCGAGCTGCTCGGTGACGTACCGAGCGCACCCCTCGCGGAAGGCTGCGGCCGACTCCGAGCGCTGGATGGCGTGATTCCACGGGTTGAGGTCCACCTGGACCTGCAAGCCGTCGCCTAGTTGCAGCAGGTAACGGCTGCCGATGCTGCCCACGCGCTCAGCCACGGTCGCATCGACCAGCTGCTCGGCAGGTGTGAGCATGAGCAGCCGCTCGTTGTGAGCATATTCGAAGTGGCGGCCGATACGTGCCCTGATAGGGTTTTGCTGGCCGATTTTAATCTGGTATACCAGATCGGTGTCGCTGAAAAGTGGATTCGGCGTCTTCCCTGCGTTGACATCCTGGATCCATCTCTCCAGGTCCTTGTGCAGCTTGATGTCCCTCTGCCACAGCAGCGGGTGGCTCTTGCCCTTGGCCGATATCTCCTCGGCCGCCTCCTTATTGGTCTGCGCCTCGAGCAGCTCATCAGAAACCCAACCATTGACGAGTGTGCACTCGATGATCTCGTCAGTCCCATCAACGCGCACATGTATGATCCTTCGCAAGCCCTGCGCAAGCAGCGTGTGTCTAGTCTCGGAATTTTGTGTTCGATCCAATACCAGCTTCGCGACAGCCTCCGAAAGGAGAGCATCCCCTGAATTTGCATCCTGGATCCATCTCTGCAGGTCCTTGTGCAGCTTGATGCCCCTTTGCCGCAGCAGCGGGTGGAAGTGGCCGCGCTTTTGCCTTCGAAATGCACTCTTCTGCTTTTCCTCAGCGTCCCTCACCCTCCTTTTCTTCTCCCTTATCTTCTCCTCCTCCGTCATGTCACGGTCCTGAACGTCTGCCACTCCCCTCGCAGGCGCTTCCTTCAGAGCCTTGATATCATCCCTTAAGCTCCTAGCCTTCGAGTAGGCCGTCACCTCCTCGAGCGTCTTGGTGCCCACCTCCTCGGCGATCTGCTGCAGCGCCGAGCGGCCGAACTTCTCGGAGCCGCGCAGGAACTTGGTGTACTCCTGCTTCGTCCAATCGTTACCGTCCTTGACGGCCGCCCGCATGCCTTTCTGCAAGGTATCCAACGTCGACAAGAACGCTTTGGCCAAATGCATCTCCTTGTACTTCGTGTGCACGAACGCAGCGTACTCAGCGTACTGCACAGGGTCGGAAGGCTCTTCCTTCAGAGCCCCGATCTGCTCCTCCAATCGTCCAGCCAACTCATATTCACGGTCCTCGACTGCCGCCTGCTTGCGTTCCTGCAGGTCAAGGCGCTGCTTCTCGACTGCCGACCGATGTGGCACCTCGACTTGGCTGCGGACCAGGTCTTCCGCAAAGAGCTTCACCACTGCAGCGTCACGCTTCTGCTCCAGCAGGGCTTCTGCCGCTTTGGTCTCGCCCTGACTGACCAGGCCCAGCACCTCCTTCATGACATCACCCGAAAGAAGGCCACGGTGGCCCAATACCTTCTCCATGACATCGATTGTATCCGCTGGGACCCCGATTGTATCCTCTGGGACCCGTGAGAGTTCAGAAAGGTCAGCATCCCCGGTCTGCTTCTGAATTGCCGATATGGCCGTGTTGTGGCTAGTCGATTTGACCAAGTTCTGTAAATCCGCCACTGCGTTGCGCTCCACCTCGTCCGCTCCGCCTCTGGTAGACGGCGGCTCGGCTCCCAAAAGATTGATAGAGACGACGATGGGCTTTGAGATTTCGACGATGGTGGCGCAGCGCCGGGTGGCGGATCCGTCGGCCAAAAGGTCGAGGCGTTGAGGCGGTTTGCCATCTTCGCTCGCCGCCACCGGCGACGACACGAACGAGCCCATGCCACGCGGCGCAATGCGCGCTGTATCGGCTGTGGTCGCTAAGTGCGGTGGTGTGTGTGGCGTGCGCGCATGAGCACAAGAAAGTCTCGACGCTGGCTAAGGCGCGGCCTACACCTGAGCTCGGCCAGAGTGAGGGTGCCGGCCACTGCGTGAACAGCCCGGGCGACAAGGAGAAGCTCCTCGACCGGCGGTGCGCGACGAGGAGGCCGAGGAGGCGGAGGAGGCCGCAATGCAACAGCGTCGAGAGTGAGTGGAGCCACGAGCAGCAGCCGTGTAAGACACGGCAGTCGATCAGCCATGCACCCGCACCGTGTATCAAATCATAGAAAGACGATCTCAAACCTCCTGGCTACAGTATTCAGGTTTCAGCCGTCACACGCGCTGCTAATCAGCTTGAGCATCTGGCTGTCGCGCGTCTGTTGCGCCGCCTCCAGCGCGGCCTCGCCACACGGCGCGCCGCCGCGCACGAGCGCCCTCGCCGTCGCCAGGTGGCCACCGCTCACGGCGAGCGTGAGCGGCGCGCGTCTCTCGGCGTCGGTCGCTCCGGCGAGCGACGCGCCGGCCGCTCCGCCAGCACGACCGGCGGCGCCAGTCAGCTCCTCGACGGCCTCGACGAGCCCCGCCGACGCCGCCGCGTGCAGCGCGCCTCGCCCCGCCGCGTCGCGCGCCGCGCCGCTCGCGCCCCTCTGCAGCAGCCAGCGCAGCATCGCGCGGCGCGGCGCCGCCTCGAGCGGCTCGGCGGCGGCGGCCACCGACAGCAGCGGCGTCGCGCCGTCGTCGCCTCGCGTCTCGAGCGACGCGCCGGCGCCATGCAACGCGGCGACGACGCCGACGTGGCCGCGCATCGCAGCCATGTGGAGAGGCGTCACGCCGTTCCAGTTGGCCACGTCGGTGGCCGCGCCCCTCTCGAGCAGCAGCCGCACCACCGCCGCCGCGCCGCGCTCCGCCGCCACAAACAGCGGCGTGATCCCGATCTGGTCGAGACGCGCGTCGGCGTCCGCCCCCGCCTCGAGCAGCGCGCGGCACGCCGCCAGGTGCCCCCCCTGCGCCGCCACGTACAGCGCGCCCGCGCCATACATCTTCTCGCCGCCTCTCGCGTTGGCGTCGGCGCCGCGGGACACGAGCACGCTCACGAGCTCCGCGTGCCCCTTTGCGGCCGCCTTCATCAGCGGCGCTGTGCCGCCGCCGCCGCCGCCGCCGCCGCCGCCGGGCGCATCGAGCAGCGCCGCCGCCGCCTCGGCCTCGCCCGCCTCCGCCGCCAGTCCGAGCGCCGCGCCGTCGGCGCGCGCGCCCGCGCCGACGAGCGCCTTCACCGCCGCTGCGAGGGCGGCGCCGCGGAGCCCTCCGCCGCCGCGGCCGCTGTCGAGGGCCGCGAGGAGCGGCGCGCCGGCGTTGGCGTCGGCGCCGCCCTCGAGCAGCAGCCGCATCGCGCCGAGGCGGCCGCGGTACGCCGCGTGCGAGAGCGGCGTCGCGCCGTGCTTGTTGGCCGTGTCCGGCCTCGCGCCCAGTCGCAGCAGCGCCGCTACCACCTCGTCGTACCCGCTGCCTGCCGCGACGAAGAGCGCGGAGGCGCCGTCGACGGGCACCGCGGCGTCGAGGTCGGGCGTCGGCGTCGCGGCCGCGAGGTCGAGCGCGATGGCCGGGTGGCCGTACTGCAGCGCGATGATCAGCGGCGTCGCCCCCTCCATCGACCCCGTCTGCCTCGCCCCCTTGGCCACCAGCAGCCGCGAGCACTCGCGGTGGCCATTCTCGACGGCGGCGTGCAGCGCCGTGGCGCCGTTGCCGCGCTCCGTGTTCTTGGCGCCGTACCAGCCGCCCGCGCCCATCTCGAGCGCGCCCGGCACCGCGACCTGTCTCGACTGCACCGCGTTGGGCATCGCAAAGTTGACGTCGGCGCCGCCGTCGACGAGCGCGGCCGCCGTCTCGCTGAAGCCGCGCTGCGCCGCGAGGTACAGCGGCGTCGTGTCGCCGTTGAGCAGCTTGGTCGGGCTCGCGGCGCACGGCGGCGCGAGCAGCGCCGCCACGACGCGCGGCTGGTCGCAGTCGGCCGCCGTGTGCAGCGGCGTGCCGCCCGTGCTCTTGCGCGCGTCCGCGTCGGCGCCCGCTTCGCACAGCTTCTCCACCACGTCGACGTGGCCCATCTCGGCGGCAAAGTGGAGCGCCGTGCAGCCGGCGAAGGCGTGCGCCTCGTCGACGAGCGTCGTCGTGCCGCCCGCGAGCAGCGCCGCCACCGCCGCGCCGTGCCCCATCGCCGCCGCCGCGTGCAGCGCCGTCGCGCCGCTCTTGCCGACCGCCTGCGGGTCGGCGCCCGCCTCGAGCAGCAGCGCCACCACCTCGGCGTGGCCGGTCGCCGCCGCCGCGTGCAGCGGCGTCGTGCCGTCGGCCGCGCGCGCGTGCACGCCCTCGCCCTCGCGCCCGTCGTCCGCCTCGAGCAGCTCGCGCACCGTCTCGACGAGGCCGCGCGCCGCCGCCGCGTGCAGCGGGCCGCCGCCGCCCTGCTGGAGCGACGGCACGACGCTGAAGGCGACGAGGAAGCGCGCCGAGTCGATCACGCCCGCCTGGCCCGCCTGGTAGTGGTGCCACGCCTCGCCGTCGGTGAGCGGCGCCGCGGTCAGGTGGCCCGCCTTGGCGTCGGCGAGGCCCGCCTGGTGCGGCGCCACGACCGTGTCCCACGCGTGGCCGACGTGCTTGATGAGCTGCTGCGGCGAGCTGATCGTGAGGCCCCTCTCCGGCGGCAGCCGCAGCTTGAGCTCCGACTGCTGGCCCGCGCTGCCGACGCCGATCTGCAGCGAGAGCGGCGTGTGCGTGTTGAGCTGGTTGGCGGGGCCGGCGTCCGTCTGGTGCTGCTTCTTCTTCCTCTTCTTCTTGCTCTTGGCGGCGGCGGCGGTTGGCTCGGCGGTGGCGAGGAGGAGGAGGAGGAGGAGGAGGAGTTTTGTGCGCACCGCGTGCGTTGTGGCTTGCGTGGCGCGGCTAGAGCGCGCTCGCTTGGCGATGTTTGGACTTCGTGCTGCTTGACGATGAAGGTTGCGCGGACCGCCTCTGTTGGAGGGAGGCGTGCTCGTAGTAAGGCGGAGCCGTCGAGCGGAGCCTGGGCGCGGACTTACATGTAGCGCCGCGCGGAGCGTTTGTGCCTCCCGCGAGGCCTAAATTTCCTGGAGATGCTTTAGATCATTGCTTTGCCTGAGCCGGCGGTCAGGACGCCCTGCTGAGTGCCTCAGCCCCTCCGAGGGAGAGTGACGCGAGAACACGCTGCGTCGCTCAAGAACGTAATCTGATCGGCACTCACAATGTCGCTGTCTGAGTCGCTGCGATCCCTCATCCTCCTCGCCGTCTTCACCGCCGCTGCCGGCTTCCACGCCGCCGCGCCGCTGCTGCAGCCGCGCGCGGCGCCGGTCGCGCTGCGGCGCCCGGCGCTGCAGCTCTCGGCCACCGCCGCCGCCGCCGCCACCGCCGCCCCCGACGACGAGACC
>Ga0209713_10002573_pt1 | contig 11265 bp, 3 predicted proteins | sample ArcOceMetagenome_3_FD_187444 | JGI IMG/M metagenome (GOLD analysis project Ga0209713, IMG submission 187444) | Marine eukaryotic phytoplankton communities from Arctic Ocean - Arctic Ocean- Svalbard ARC20M Metagenome (SPAdes) (version 2) | ecosystem: Environmental > Aquatic > Marine > Oceanic...
TGTATGCAAAACTTCGACGCCGGCGGACGAGTTGCTACGAGTAGAAAACAGTACGGCGCACACGAGCTTCATCGCCACGATGCCGCCCAACAACACCCACTCAACCAGCGAGGACGACGGCGACGACGACGACGACGAGCCCCGCACCACCATCGCCACCCTCTCGGCCGACGACTTCGACGCCGTGCTCTCGGAGCTCTCGGCGCTCGATCTGTGGTCGTGCGTGCGCGTCTGCCGCGAGTGGCGCGCGCTCGCCTCGGCCGCGCACCTCTGGCGCGGAGTGGCCAGGCAGCGCTTCGGCGCGTGGGCGGACGACGGGCCGGTGGCGACCTGGCTGGAGAGGAACGAACCGAGCGCGGCGGGGGCACCGACGGTGAGTCTGCCACGCTGGGTACCGACGGCGAGGCTGGTCGTGCTCTCGGCCGGCAGCGACGACGGGCCCGAGGACTGGGGCGTGCCCACGAAGCCGTCGCCCACGTTTGGCCAGCTGGGCCGCGTCCCACCCCCACCCGAGCGCCAAAGGCCCGGCGTCCGCTGCGCGTCACCGATGCTGCACGGCATCCTTCCGCCGCGCACCCCGTTCGGCACGCTCATCCCGCTGAGCGTCGTGGTGTGCGGCGGCTACCACTGCTGGGCGCTGACACCCTGCGGCGCGGCGTTTGCGTGGGGTGCCAACGCGTTTGGCATGCTCGGGACCGGTGACCGCCGCTCGCGCTGCAGGCCGCAGCAGGTCGAGCTCCCGTCGCCAGCGGCGAGCGTGGCGTGTGGCTTCGCCTTCACGCTCGTGCAGCTCCGCAACGGCGGCGTGCTCAGCTGCGGCTTCAACCGAAACGGCCGCTGCGGCGTCCCCGCCGACGACCCGGCCACCACCCTATCGGAGGACGGCGACGCGCTGCTGCTGCGCCCCGCGCCATGCACCGCCGCCGCCGAGGCGTGCGCGGCGGGGGCACGCCGCGTGCGCTCGATGGCGTGCGGCTCCGGCCACGCCGGCCTTGTGACCGACGACGGCCGCGTGCGCATGTTTGGGCGCAACGACCGGCGGCAGTGCTTCCCCGTGCGCGACGCGGCGACGGCCAGCGGCGCGACGGCCGGCGGCGGTCACGACGACGACGACGACGACGACGACGACGACGGCTTTGTGCTTCGCGTCGACACGAAGGACGACACGTGGCGGCCGCGCGCGGTGCGGGGCGTGCCGCCGTGCGCCGTCTCGCTCGCGTGTGGGCCGTACCACACGCTGGCGCTGCTCGCCATCGACGGCGGCGACGGCGGCGGCAGCGGCGGCGGCGGCGGCGGCGGCGGCGGCGGCGGCGGCGTGTGGGAGTGGGGCGACGTGACTCCGGAGAGGCGGCAGGCGGCGCCGCATGCGGTGCGGGGCCTCGCGCGGGTCGTGCAGGTCGCGTGCACCAACGACGCCAACATCGCCGTCGACGCCGACGGGAAGGTCCTCGTGTGGGGCGGCAGGCTGGCGGTGGCGCTGCTGCACGGCCTCGACGGCCTCATGATGCACGCCGTGCCCGGCACCACGGCGGTGCCGATGCCCTTCTTCGCGCAGAGGCGCGTGCGCCAGGTGGCGCTCGGCGGCGACATGGCGATGGTCCTCGAGGCCAGCGGCACCGTGTGGGGCTGGCGGCTCGGCGCCGAGCTCTCTGGCGGCTCGCTGTGGGTGCGCGAGCCGCTGCCCAACGACGCCGCCACGTTCACCCTGCGCATTGGGCAGCGCGTGATCATCCGCGACCTGAAGCAGCGCGCCGATCTCAACGGGAAGGAGGCGGTGCTGATGCAGCTCGACAAGGCGAGCGGCCGGTGGGAGTTGCACTTCATCGACCGTACCGAGGGCGTGCGCGTCAAGCCCGACAACCTGGAGCCGGTCTTCGAGGACGTGCGCGGCCTCAGTGTGTCTTGCGGCTCTGAGCACACCGTCGTGCTGGCCGCGGGGCTGCCCGTCACCGACGAGACGAGGACGCGCCACGAGGACGAGACTGGACGACGCCTGGGACGGGACGACGTCGAGAGCTACCGAGACTGAACAACAGTCGAATACATAGGCGCTAAATAATCACAACCAGCAGCAACCTTCCCGGCCCGCACACACCCAACGTCTCGGCACTTTAGTCTTTACGCATCGGTCGATGGGCCGTTCCCGCTTCCGGGATCTTCTCACTGTCACGGCTTGGGCTTGAGGAGCAGCACGCTGTGCTGGCCGCCCGCGCCCATTTGCGTGAGGCGGCCCTTGACGGCGTCGACGCGGCGCGGCGCCGCCTCGTCGTCGGCCTCGCCGTGGCCGAGCTGGTGCATCTCGCCAAAGCCCCATGTGTACAGGTCGCCCTCGGCCGTGACGGCGCCGCAGTGGTTGGAGCCGCACACGACCGACGCGACGCGCACCCCGTCGAGCCCCGAGACGCGCACCGGCGTCTCGCGCGCGCCGTCGCCCCCCTCCTCCGCCATGGCGTCGTCGCCGAGGCCGAGCTGGTTGCTGTCGGCGCGACCGAAGCCCCACACCTCGCCATCCGCCGTGCGCACGAGCGAATGGTGCTCGCCGCCGTCGCATGCCTCGACGCGCAGATCGTCGAGCGCGCGCACGCGCACGGGCGCCGCCGCGCCGCCCGTGCCGCCCACGCCCAGCTGGCCGTGGTTGTTGAGGCCAAACGCCCACACGCCGCCGTCGGCGGTGATCGCGAGCGAGTGGTACGCGCCCGCGCCGCACGAGACCACCGGCAGCGCCGCGCCGCGGCCGCGCCGCAGCGGCAGCGGCTGCGTGGGGAGCAGCTTGGCCTTGGGGCGCGACGCGAGCACCTTGCAGCCGAGCTGCCCCTGCTCGCCGCAGCCCCACGCGTAGAGCTGGCCGCGCATCGTCACGGCGACGGTGTGGTTGGCGCCGCACGCCACCACCCGCACCGTCGGCAGCCCCTCGAGCAGCAGCGGCTCGTGCTGCACGACCGTCGCCTCGGAGAAGCCGAGCGCGCCGCCCGCGTCCTTGTACGTGCCCCACGAGCAGACCCGCCCGCCCACGCAGAGCGCCGTCGTGACCGAGTCGCCGCACGCGACGGCCGCCACCCGGTGCGTCGCCAGCGCGCCGCCAGACACCACCATCGGCACCTCCTCGTCGCCCGCCCGACCCAGCGCGCCGTCGTCGTTGCAGCCCCAAGTGAAGAGCTCGCCCGCGGCACCGACCGCCGCGGAGTGCATGCCGCCGCACGCGATGCTGACGATGCGCTTGCCCTCGAAGAATGGGCACCGGCGTGGCTTCATCGCCTCGAGAAGGTCCGAGCCGAAGCCGAGCTGGCCGCAGTCGCCGTTGCCGACGACGGCCACGGTGGTAGGGCCGAGCGGCGCCTCGGCGGGCGTGGGCGCGCGCACCCCGAGCGCGTACCGAGAGCCGCTCTCGGTCTCGACGGCCTGCTCGGTGCGGCTGGCAACGACGCTCGTGGTCACCGACTCGCCGTCACGAAAGGCAGTCGAGCCATAGATGAAGCCGGTGGCGGTGCCGTCCTCGTTGAACTCGTAGCCGCCGAGCGTCGGCACCGCGGCGCTGTCGCTGGTCTTGGCCTGCTTGGTGCGACCGTCACGGGCGGCGGTGCCGGGCTCGCGCTTGGTCGACTTGGCGTCTGGCGAGGCCAGGCCGTCGGCGGGGCGTTTGGGGCGGGGCGCGATGGCCATGGCTGCGCGTAGCTTGAACAGCGAAGCGCGCGTGTGAAAACAGGTGTTCTTTGCCGGCTTGGGGTCTTGGCGAAAACGTGTGCGTGGTAGCGATGCGGTCTACCCATAGCGGACCTAAGCGGACATAGGCGCGTTAGGAGGGAGGAAGAAAGAGCATGGACACAGGGGCACCTAGGTCAGCCTCTCATCAAGAAAAATTAAGGCGCTTTGGGTGGAAGCCAGCGCAACTCTTCAGCCCCTGGACAGCGCACCGGCAAGGTGCAAATTGGCGCGAGCGATGATGCGCACAACCCCCTGCAGGCTATTCCACAGCCTCGTGCTGGCGAGCCTGGCGGCCACCAGCGCGTACAGCCCTGGGCGAGGCGTTGCTCCGCGGCAAGCGTCGCCACGGCTCACGAGAGCCCACCCCGTCGCCCACGGCGACGACGACGAGGCGAGGAGGAGGCAGCAGGCCGTGCAGCTGCTGCTGCTGCCGGTGACGGCTGCGAGCGCGCTTCCAGCGGCGGCGGCCGACGCGACCTCGTGGGCTGGGGACGGGCCAGCCACGAGCTTGCTGCTTGCGGACTTTGGGCTCGGGCAAGCTGCCAACATGGCGTTCGGTGCCTCCCTGTTGACTATCATCGGTGCGGGAGGCTATTTTGTGGTGCAGAACCAGCAGGCAGAAGCGCCAGCCGAGCCGCCGCCGCCGCCTCCGGCAGCTGAACCATCGGCGTCGACCGCGCCGCCGCCGCCGGCCGCGCCAGCCGCAACAGCTCCAGCTCCTCCGCCGCCGCCGCCGCCGCCGTCGCCGCTGCCCACGGCCGCACCGAGCACGGCCGTGGCCACGGCGACGACGGAGGCCGAGAAGGCCGATGTGCCGTCGGGCAAGGTGCGCAGCGATCTCGCGAAGAAGATCCTCTCACCGCGCGTGGGCCTGGCGCTCGTGCTGCTCGCGGCGGCGGCGCAGCTGTCGACGCGGCTCCTCGCCACGACCGCCGTCGCCTCGCAGGTCGCGCGCCTCCAGCCCGTCGGCGCGTCGGCGGCTGCGTCCGTCGGTGCGGCCGCCAGCACGGTCGGCGCTGCCGCCGCCTCGGCCGCGGGCGCCGTCGGCCCTGCCGCCAGCACGGTCGGCGCTGCCGCCGCCTCGGCCGCGGGTGCCGTCGGCCCTGCCGCCAGCACGGTCGGCGCTGCCGCCGCCTCGGCCGCGGGCGCCGTCGGTGCGTCGGTGAGCTCGGCCGCCGGCGCGACGCGCTCGGCGTTTGCGACGCTCGGCAGCGCCGCTGGGCCGCAGCTCGGCTCGGCCGCGGCGGCGGTCGGGACGGCGGTCGACGGCGCGAGCGTGGTCGCGCTCGCCAAGCTCGCGAGTGCGGCGCAGGCGGCGGCGCAGCTCGCGACCGCCGTGGGCGCGTGGCTGCAGACGATCGGGGCGGTCGTTGCGTCGCAGCCGCTGTGGGGCAACCTCAAGGGCGCCGCCGCGGCGGTGGCGGCGGCGTTGAGCGCGTTCTTCGCCTCGTTGGTCGGCGCGGTCGGCCCCGCCCTCGGCGCCGCCGGCGGCTGGGCCGTCGCCTTCCTCGGCGCCGCCGACACCTGGTCGCGCATGCAGGCCGCGGCGGTCGTCGACTACGGCGGCAAGGTGATCGCGCTGATCGTCGCGCTCGTCAACTACGCCGTCGTCGCCGGCGCCAACCGCATCGAGGCCGCGACCAAGTGTGTGGCCTCGTTCGCCACCGGCGGCGCCTCCGCCGGCGTCCCGTCCACCCTGAGCGCCGCCGACGCCGGGCTGTCCGGCGTTGCCGCCTCGGCCGTCGCCACGACGTCCAAGTCGCTGTCGTCGGCGGCGGCGGTGGGCGGCGAGGCGGTCGCGGCGACGTCGGCGCTTGCGGAGGCGGCGTCGCTCAAGCTGCTCGCGCTGCTCAGTCGATGCGCGACGACGCTCGCCGCGGCGCTCGCCGCCACCGACGCCGCGCTCGCCTCGTTCGCCGCGTCGTCGGCCGCCTTCGTCGGCGGCACGGCGCTGCCCGCGCTGGGCGCCGCCCTCGACGTTGCGCTGCGCAAGACCGAGGCGCTCGTGACGCTCCTCGCGACGCTCGCGCGCGACGGCCTCGCGGTTGCCGGGCCCGCCGTCGCCTCGGCGCTCGTCGCGACCGACGCGGCGCTGCAGGCGTTCGCCGCCAAGGTCGCCGCCGCGGTGGGCGTCGCGGTGCCGGCGGCGGCGACCTTTGTCGGCGACGCCATCGTCGTGACCGCCGACGCCATCGAGGTCGCCGTCCTCTTCGTCGCCTCGTACGTCAGGCTGGCGTACCTCGCCGCCGCGTCGGTCGCCAAGGCCACCTCGCTCGCCGTCGCCGCCTTTGTCAAGGCCACCGCGCCGATCATCGCCGCCAACACCAAGGCGGGCGCCCTCGCGACGGCCGCCTACCTGCAGTTCGGCGCCCTCGCCGTCGTCGCCGCCGCTCAGGCCGGCGCGGTCTGGACGGCGACGGTTGCCGTCCCCGAGACGGCCGCCGCGCTGCAGGCCGCCGCCGCCGCCACCAAGGTGGGCGCGCTGTGGCTCGCCGCGGTCATCGGCCACGCCGCCGCCGTCTCGCTCGATGCGGCGGGCGTCGCGGCGGTCGCGACCATGCAGGGCCTCAGCACCGCCGCGGCGTTCACCGCCGCCACCGCCGCCGCCGCCGCCGCCGCCGCCCAGGCCGCGCTCAGCGTCCTTCTCGCGAAGCTCGCTTCGCTGATGGGGACGGCCTCGCCGGCGGTGGTCGCCAAGACGTCCGCCGCGGGCGGCGCGGCGGCGTCGCAGGCCGACAAGGCGGCGGCCGTGTCGGTGGCCTTTGGGAGCGCCGCCGCGGCCGCCACCTCGACGGCCGCCAAGTCGGTCGCCGCGTCGGCCGTCGCGCTGGGAGGCAAGGCGACGGCGGCGACGGCCGCCGCCGCCGGCGCCACCGCCGCCGGCGCCAAGACGGCGACGGTGGCCGCGTCGGCTCTCGCCGCCAAGGCGGGCGCCGCGACGGCCGCCGCCACCGCCACCGCCGTCGCGGGCGCCAAGGCGGCCGGCGCGTCGACGCTGGCCCTCGGCGCCAAGGCGGGGGCGGCGACGGTCGCCATGGGCGGCAAGGCGGGCGCGGCGACGGTCGCCATGGGCGGCAAGGCGGGGGCGGCGGCGACGGGCATCGGCGGCAAGACGGGCGTGGTGGCCGTCGGCTACGGCGGCAAGGCGGCGGCGGCGGCGTCGACCGCCGCCGCCTTCGCGAGCGTCCAGCTGGCGGCCCTCTCGGCGGCGGCGGCGACGGCCCTCTCGAGCCTCGACGCCATCTTCGCCGCCTTCGCCGCGAGCGTCGCCGAGGTCGTCGGCAAGGCGGCGGCGCTCTCGCTGCCGGCGGGCGGCGACGCCATCGCCAAGGCGGCAAAGGCCATCGAGGCGGCGGCGCTGATGGGCGTGCAGCTCGCGGGCAACGGCCTCAACGGGCTCGTCGCCGCGCTGCTCGTCGCCGACAGCGGGCTGGCGGCGTTCGCGGCGGCGGTGGCGTCGGCGGCGGGCGGCGCGTGGAGCCTCTCGGGCAGCGCCCTCGCGTCGGCCGCGTCGGGCGTCGAGGCGGCCCTCGCGGCTGCTCTCGCGCTGGGCGCCCAGGGCGTCGCCGCCGCCGGGCCCGCGCTCGCGAGCGCGATGCTCGCTGCCGACCGGATGCTCGCGACCTTCGGCGCGAGCGCGGTGGTGCTGCTCGCCAAGGCGGGCAAGGCGGCCGCGCTCGCCCTCGCCCTCGGCGGTGACGCGCTCGCGGCGGCGGCGGCGGCCATCGAGGCCGGCGTCGCCACGCTCGCCTCGCTCGTGTCGCAGCAGGCCGCGGCGGCGGCCAAGGCGGCCGCGGCGGTCGCGGCCCGCGTGCGGTGATGATCGCACGGCTCTTGCGACGGGGCCGAGCATGCAGACGTGCCATGCAAGGTGCAAAAAGGTGCGGGGCGGGCCGACGCCTCGAGCATGACCGACGGATTGTGGGAGTATGTGAGCGTGTGACACAGAACGAGCGTGCATGGCCCAGCAGTTTTCAACACGAGCATGCAAAGAAACACCGAAAGCTACTGCTAGCTACTTGTTGGACACGTGCGTGGCTGTGGGCGTCACAGCTCGCCCCTCTCCGCATCGTCCACCCGGCCTGCTGCCAGGCTGCCCGCGCGCACGCCGGCGGCGGCACTACTGCACGTCGCGTGGTGCGACGGCGGCGTCGGCACGGCGCCGTGGTGGGCGTGGGCGCGGGCGTGGGCGTGGGCGTGCTTTGCGGGCGGCGCGGGCGGCGGGCGGTGGACGCCGCGGTGGTGGGCGCGGTCGAGGTGGTCGCGGCGCAGGAAGGCGGCGAGGAGCGCGAGGCAGAGCAGCGCGAGCAGCGCCTGCGCGCCGAGCCATCCCCCGTAGGCGTCGTCGCGCACGACGTCCTCGACGAGCGACTGGAGCGACGCGGCGCAGAGCGTCGTGGCGAGGTCGACGAGCGACGAGAGCAGCGCGCAGTGGCGCACGCCGCCGAGGCGCAGCACGAAGATCTGCGCGGGGAGGTGGAAGGGCAGCGCGTGGCCGAAGCCGGCGCACAGCATGCCGAGCTGCAGCGCGCGCGGCGACATCGCGCCCGTCGCGTGCAGCAGCAGCCACGAGAGGTCGACGCAGAGCGAGAGCGCCGAGCAGCCGCACAGCAGCGCCGCGGCGCGGTGGCGCGCGAGGCGCGGGTAGAGCGCGACGCCCGTCGCGAGCGCCAGGACGGTGCCGAGCGAGTTTAGCGAGAGCAGCTGCTGCGCCCGCTCGGCGTCCATGTCGAGGCGCGCCGCGGCGTAGGCGGGCGCCACGCCGAGCAGCGAGAGCTCCTTGGCCGAGATCGCGAGCATCGTCGCCACCACCAGCCACGCCTGCGACGAGCACGCCGCCGCGCGCAGCGCGCGCGCCCCCGAGGCGCGCGCGAGCGGGTGGAGCGGATGGCCGACGGCGCCATGCGGCGGCCGGAAGCCGACCGACGCGGCCGAGCTGCGCATCGTGCCGCCCTGCAGCGCGGCGGCGAGGAGCGCGACGCCCGCCGCGATGAAGAACGGCCGCCGCCACGCGTACGTCTCGTCCGAGTCGAGCGCGAGCCCGTACGCGCCGACGACGCCGAGCGTGCCCAGCTCGGCCACGAGCGAGATGGCGGCGAGCGTGCGCGCCAGCTGCTCCTCGTCGACCCACATCGCGACGACGACCATCACGACGCCCCACAGCTGCGCCACCTCGACGTTGTACACCACCCACCCGCCGAAGATGAGCGAGATCGCGGTGGCGCCCTGCGCCATCGCGATCACCAGGTGCGACATGCACGCGGCCGACAGCAGCACCGAGAGCGCCGTGCCCGGCCCGAGCAGCTCGAGGACGCGCGCCGTCAGCAGCTTGCCCGTCACGTAGGCGACGGTGCCCGCGCTGAGCAGGCTGCCGGCCGACGCCTTCGTAAAGCCCGCGTTCGCCTCGGTGTGGTGCTCGATCAGCGCCTTGAGGCACGAGCTCAGCGAGAAGTCGCCCGCCACCTTGGCGAGCAGCGCGACGCACAGCGAGCTGATGACGAGGATCAGGCTGACCTGCCGACCGCCGCGGCGGCCCGCCCACTCCGACTCGGCGCCGTCCGCCAGCGGGTTGAGCAGCACGCTCCGCTCGGTCGGCGGGCGCAGGCGTGGAGGCGGCGGAGGTGGGTGCGGCGGCGGCGGCGGATAGGGTAGCTGCTGCTGCTGCTGTGATGGTTGCGACGATGAGCTCGGCTGCTGGGCCACCGCGCTGAAGCGGTGGCCGGGAGCGTTGCCGGTGGGCATCTGAGGGTTGGCTCGAACTGGAACTCAAGTCTGCGCCAGGTTAGGCAGGTGCGGGGGGCACACCACTAGACGACTGGAGGCCGGTCGAGCCGTGCCGAGTCGGCGTCGCGCCAGCAGACGAGCTTCTTGGACTGGAAGAGGCGCACGTAGTACGTTACCTACGCCTCGGGCGACGAGATCGGCGCGCCGTCGGCCGCCACCTGCTTCGAGACGTCGATCTCGCACCAGTCCGATCGGCGTCGTCGCGAGCTTGAGGCGGAGCAGGTTGGCCTGGAGCGCCTGCTGCGTCTCTTGAGCTTCCCCTCGAGCAGCGCGCAGCGGCTCTGCAGCAGCCTGGTGGTCGATGAAGACCTTCGCAACCTGACGTTTGTGATTATGTAGATTGAGGCGACCAATCGCGGTTGCGATCGGTGCGCGGCGCCTCGGTTGCCGTCGCCACTGCGCGGTGTGCGTCACAGTGTCCTTTGCCCCGACGCCCGCCTCCGTCGGTGGGACTTCTCTCTCCCCACGCAGCTAACCCGCCCCCACCTTCACCCATTCTGCGCAGAGAACACACACAGGAACCTCATCTCGTGATGCTGCTCGCCGCGGTCCTCGGTCGGGCCCTGGCGGCGATCGCCCAGACCTTCTCGACCATCGACACCACCGCCGCCGGCGTGACCGCCAGCAGCAAATACAACGGCGCGGCGGCGGTCGGCACCAGCGTCTTCCTGACTCCCTACGTCGAGGACAACGTGGGTGTGCTGGACATGACCACCAGCACCTTCTCGACCATCGACACCACCGCTGCCGGCGTGAACGCAAACAACAAGTACGCCGGTGCGGCGGCGGTCGGCACCAGCGTCGTCTTCGCACCCTACGTCGAGAACAACGTGGGCGTGCTGGACACGACCACCAGCACCTTCTCAACCATCGACACTACCGCCGCCGGCGTGAGCGGCAACTACAAGTACAACGGCGTGGCGGCGGTCGGCACAAGCGTCTTCTTTGCGCCCTACTACCAGGACAATGTGGGCGTGTACGACACGACCACCAGCACCTTCTCGACCATCGACACCACCGCCGCCGGCGTGACCGCCGACGGCAAGTACTACGGCGTGGCGGCAGTCGGCACCAGCGTCGTCTTCGGACCCTACAACGAGGACAATGTGGGCGTGCTGGACACGACCACCAACACCTTCTCGACCATCGACACCACCGCCGCCGGCGTGACCGCCGACGGCAAGTACTACGGCGTGGCGGCGGTCGGCACCAGCGTCTTCTTCGGACCCTGGAACGAGGACAATGTGGGCGTGCTGGACACGACCACCAGCACCTTCTCGACCATCGACACCACCGCCGTCGGCGTGACCGCCAGCAGCAAATACAACGGCGCGGCGGCGGTCGGCACCAGCGTCGTCTTCGCACCCTGGAGCGAGGACAACGTGGGCGTGCTGGACACGACCACCAGCACCTTCTCGACCGTCGACACCACCGCCGCCGGCGTGACCGCCGACAACAAGTACTCCGAGGCGGCGGCGGTCGGCACCAGCGTCGTCTTTGCACCCTACAACGAGGATAACGTGGGCGTGCTGGTCCTCCCCTCCACCTCCACCTCGTCGAGCGCCGGCGACGACCCCACCTTCGTCGGCGCCGACGGCCTCCCGTACGAGGTGCGCGGCGAGCCATGGAAGTACTTCAACCTGCTCTCGACCCCGACGCTCTCGCTCAACGCGCAGTTCCTGCCGGTGCCCGAGCGCTTCGTGCACGGCAAGATCACCGACACGGTGCTCGGCACGCTCCACCTCGCGCTGTGCGACGCGCCGCGCAGCCGCATCGTCG
>Ga0209713_10002574_pt1 | contig 11264 bp, 9 predicted proteins | sample ArcOceMetagenome_3_FD_187444 | JGI IMG/M metagenome (GOLD analysis project Ga0209713, IMG submission 187444) | Marine eukaryotic phytoplankton communities from Arctic Ocean - Arctic Ocean- Svalbard ARC20M Metagenome (SPAdes) (version 2) | ecosystem: Environmental > Aquatic > Marine > Oceanic...
TTGTCCGGCGCAGTTTACTCATCCCTGAGAGTGCGGTGGTTCTCGCGGCTGCGACTCGCGGCCCGCACGACACTAGCGCAGGCTACGGCGCTACACACTACTGTAGACTGTAAGCGCTGGCTTGGATCGGCTTGGCTTGGCTTTGTTCGGGTCGGCTTGACACCGCAGCGTTAGTTAGTTTCTTTAGATACATCATTGGGTTGATCTCGAGCCAGCCGGCCTGATGTAACCTAGGAGTGTGGCTGGTGAACACCCTTAGCCCGATTACTATAGATAACATGGCTACGTGGGCGTCCAGCCTCTTTGCTGCTTGCTCGCGGCCTCGGTGACCAAATGGTCAAGCCCAGCTCCACGGCCTCGCGCTCCAAGAAGACTTCGTCGGGCGTGCCGCGGCTGCTGACGGGCGCGCAGCCCTCGCTCTATCTCAACATGGACGCGAGTGGCGCCGTTAGCCTGACGGCGCCGGCGGCCAAGCTGCCTGCGTCGGCGGTCAGCCGTGGCTTCTCGAGCGTGGGCGAGGTCGGCGCGCTGATGCCGAGCAAGGCGAGCAAGAAGAGGGCTCGGCCCGACACTGCGGGCGCGGCGTGGGGGCACATGCCCGCCCAGGAGCTCACGGAGGACCTGAAGCGCGACCTGCAGATCATCCGCATGCGCAACGTCCTCGACCCAAAGAAGTTCTACAAGTCGTCCGACATGAAGAAGGAGCTGCCCAAGTACTTCCAGATAGGTACGATGATCGACGGCGTGGACAACGGGGGCAAGAGGGTGCGCAAGGGTGGCACCATGCTGCAGGAGATCATGGGCGACGAAAAGATCAGGCGACGAACAAAGGATCAGTTCACCAAGCTGCAGAAGAAGAAGGCGCTCACGGCGCGACCGCCCAGGGGGCGCGGAGGTGCGCGTGGAGGCGGCGGGCGTGCCGCCGGAAAGAAGAAGCGGACGTAGGCCTGACCGTACGTGGGTGAGTGTCGGGGTCGAACCGTTCGGGGTTGAACGCCGTGTGCACAGTGCAGAACTGCGTGCCTTGTTAGTTTCTTATACTTCTATGATACTGCGCTAGCAGCCGTCACTGCCACTTTCCCTCAGCTGCCAAGTGCTGAAGCGGACCCAGTCTGCCATCACACGAAGGACGCCGTCGCGTTCGGAGCCATCGCGCAGCATCGTCTGAGCGAGCCAAGCGGGTCCTCTTCTCTCCCCATGGGGGTCGTCGAGGCGCCAGGAAGCTGCGACGAGGACGAAAAGAGCGATCGAGTCTGGATTCGATAGGGCCTGCTCGGCTCGTAGAGAAGCAAAGGCGCGCTCGTGCAGGTAGGCGTGGTCCACGCCAAAACCACTGACGTGCACGCACTCATGAAGCAGCGTCAGCGCCTGCGTGGTCTCATCGAATGTGAAGAAGGAGGGTGCGACGTGCACCTCCGGAGCGCTCCGCCGAAGCCACCCGAGGGGCGACGCTGGGCGCCGCACCGTGTAGGCCGGAGTGACGGCGCGCCACCCACCCGCTAGCTCGTGCGCGGACTCGCTCGTGTTCATGCTCGCGGCCGGGTCTCCCTCGATCCAGTAGCTTGCGCTCCACACGCAAGATTCGAGCTGACGCGCCACTTGTTCTGCGTCGTTGGAGGTGACCAGTCGTCCCTCGAAGAATATGTTGAGAAGCTCTTCACGATGCAGGTCAAGCTGCAGGCCCTCCCGCCGCTCCGCAAAGAGGCGCCCTGCTGCGTCGGCGAGCCTGACAGCGTTGGCAGACGCCGCTCGCAGCTGCGTAGTGAGAGACGTGCAGCAAGACGTGGTCTTCTCACGGCTGCATCGTATCCCTGGGCCAGCCATCGCATCCGTGGCCTCGTGGAGGCAGCGGAAGGGGCTGACCAACATCAAGGTGAGGCCAAGGAGCGTGAGGCGATCATGATCGAGCATCGTTCGTGCCAAATGTGTGCGAGGAGCAAATGACGTCGAGAATGAGAAAAACTTGCGAATAGGCTGGGTGTACCCGATACACTTTGCAAAACCTGCAGAAATTATCAGACTGATATGGTACATTCTTTGGCTTATCATGCGAGCGCCCTCTGAGGACATACTTCAGTCCAACGGCACGCGGGTAGCTGTCGCCAGGTCAATATCACATCACGGCCCCTGGCTCTGCCGCGCGTTGTGCGCCTGAACTGCCTGGGCCATTTGTGCGGCCTGCTGCTGCTGCATCTGCTGGGCCGTCTGAGTCTGCTGCGGCTGCGCCACTTGCGCCACCTGGACAGCCCGTGCCGCGTGCACCGCCTGCGCATGCGCTGCCTGCGCCGCCTGCGCATGCGCCACGTGGGCCGCCTGCACCGCCATGCCTTGGACCGCGCGCACAGTCTGCGCCTGCTGCGGTGCCACGACCATTGCGGGCGCGGCCGCCATCGCCGGCGCGGCGACGGCGCGCTGCGGCTGCGGGCGCGCGTCGACGAGGAGGTGGGCGGCGGCCGCCATGTTGATCTGCCACACCTCGCCCTTGCCCACCTCGCCGTTGCCGCCGCGCTCGTCGACGAGCTCGAAGACGGTCGGCTGCTCCTCCATCGCCGCCACCATCGCGTTGCGCCACTCGAGCGCCTTTGGGCCGGGCGGCGCCAGCTTGCGGATCGCGGGGAAGGCGTGGCGCGACCACTGCTCGATCTCGCCGAGGGAGAGGCGGTGCGGCGGCCGCGAGAGCGCGTGCGCCGCGAGCTGCGTCAGATCGAGCGTCGGCGGTAGGTCGGTGCCGGCGCCGGGGAGGGGCGGCAGCGGTAGGCCCCGCACGATCGGCCGCCCCTGCCCCACCGAGGCCGCGAGCGGCAGCAGTATGCAGATCTCCGCCTGGCCGATGCGCACGCAGCTGCCGGAGCCGAGGCGCATCGTCGCCCCCGACCCGCACATGTGGCCGTCGACGAGCGCGCCACCCTTGCCCATCACGCGCAGCTCGTACGTGCGCGAGAGCGGCTCGAACTCGACCGAGGCGTGGCAGCGCGAGATGTTCCGGTCCTCGCCGATCATCGCGTGGTCGCCGTGCGCCCACGGCCTCGAGTGCGGCGGGCCGCGGCCGAGCGTGAACGGCAGGTGCGTCGCGTAGAAGACGACGGACGGGCAGCTGCCGCCCGGCAGCCCCACCATCTTGGCGACCGACTCGATGGGCGCCAGGCTGGTCGGCGCGACCGTGCCCTGCGACGGGGCCGCCGTCATCGCCTGCTGCGGTCTCTGCGCCGGAGCCGGGCGCATCTGCTGCTGCTGGTGCTGATGGTGCTGGGCCGCGATCGCCGCCGCGGCCGCGGCCGCCGCGGCGTGGTGCATCGCGCTCGAGGAGGCGACGGCGCCCGTGGGGAAGCCCTTGGTCATGAGCTGGCGGCCGCCGGGCGCGACGGCGACCATGCCGGGCGGCATCTGCTGCTGCATCATCGCCTGCTGCTGCATCATCGCCTGGTGCAGCTGCTGCTGCTGCTGCGCCTGCTGCTGGATGGCCGCCTGCATCGCGAGGGCCTGCGGGTGGGGCGGAGGGTGCGACATTGCGGTCTTGCGCAAGCCGAGACGATACGGGAGCAGAGGGGCCAAAGTCGCTGGCGGAAGAGGGGCGGCATCATCACATGCGCAGCCTTGAAGCAAGGACTCTGGGCTGCAAGCTGCAAGCTGATACCTTGCGTGCATCTAGCTCTAGCACGCACGTGCACCCCCCACTACGCACACACAATACCGCACGTGCGCTGCCGATGCCCGATGGTCGCCTGCTACGAGGGCTCGTTCAAGGAGGGAGGGCGGGCGTCTGCCCCGGTGCCGAGTCCAAGGACACCAAGTGCATCGAGTCGGCCGGCATCACCAAGTCGGACTTTGAATCGTGTCTCTCCGACGACGACCTCGTCAAGCAGATCCAGACCGACGTCTACGGCCGCGGCCAGGACGTCAATTCCTTTCCCAGGGTGACGATCGGCGGCTTCCCTGCGTCGATGCAGTCGCAGGATCCGCAGGACTTCCAGAAGGCCCTCTGCAAGCACGGCGTCGACGCGGCCTGCTGAGCAGGCGCCGTCGCCCCTCCCGCCCCTCTCGTGGCGCCCAGCCGCGGGCCTGGCCAACCTTGCGAGATTCGTGCACCATGATGGCGTGCGCCCTCTCCCCTCGCTCCGAGGGCGGGCCGCGCTGGAATCGTTCTACCCCCGAACGCGCGCGAATCTCGCTGAGGAGAGCCCGGCTCAGGGCGACGAGCACCACAGAAGTCTGGGTTGGTGTTCAAATGTTAAACAAAGAATCTCAGCACGCTACTGTAGCACGCGATGAGAAACAAAGTAACAAACGAGCCGGCAGCAAAAACCCGTCCCGCGAAAAGTCTCATGGTTCCCCACTGCGGGCGTGTTCCCAAGCTCCCACCCTCATGCGGACATGCTCGTGAGCAGCTCACACCTCGGACTCGTCGGCCTCGTCGCTGTAATATCCGTAGTCGGAGTCCTCCGCACCAAGGCGGTCAGCCAAGGAGCCCGCCTTGATCGCTGCCGCCGGCTGCGCTACCGCCACCTTGGCCACGACGGCCGCCGTCTGCGTCTCCTTCGCGTTCTCCTTGCCTGCGTCTTCGTCGCCGCTGTAGTAGCCGTACGACAGGTCGTCGCCGTCCACCGGGGGCGCCGGCTGCGCTGCGGCCGCTGCGGCCGCCGCTGCAGCCGCTGCGTCTTCGTTGTCGCTGTAGTAGTCGTACGACAGGTCGTCGTCACCCACTGGGGGCGCTGGCTGCGCTGACGCGGTCGCGGCCGCCGCTGCGGCCGCTGCGGCTCGCGCCGCCTCCGACTCGTCGCTCTTGCGCTTTGCCTCGGCGGTGGCCTTGGCCTTGATGTGTGCGTTCTGCTGCGCCGTCTCTGCCTTGAGTCGCACCGCCAGCGCCTCCAGCCTCTTCTTCGTCGCCGCCGCCGACGCCGCCACCGCCGCCTGCGCAAATTTCTCCGCCGCCACTGCCGCCTCGGCGTCCTTCTTCGCCGCCTCCGCTGCCCGGTCTGGAGAAGGCGGCGGCGGCGTCTTTTGCACACGTGGCGGTGGCGGCGGGAATCCCCCATGGAAGCCCCCAGGCGACTTTGGCTCCTCCGGCTGCGCGTAGGCCTCGATAGTGGCCAGCGCGCTGGCCATGAGCCTCCTCTCCCTGCCGGCAGGCTCCTTCTCCTTCTCCTCGGCCTTGCCATTGCTAGCGTCCGACGCCTGGGCCGACGAGTCGTGCTTCGCGAGCGCCGCCGCGCCCTCGAGGGTCTTGGCCATAGCGTCGCTGATCTTCTCGAGCATCGACTTGGGACGCGGCGACGGTGGCTCGGCCGCCGCCGGCGCATTCCGCACATTGCGCGTTACCGCCGCCGTGTCCTCCCACTCCTTCTCTTCCATCTGCGAGAGCCCGAATGCGTCGTCCGGCATCAGCTTGCGACGGCGCAGCTCGGCGAGCTCGTCGGCCGTGCGCACGCGCCAGCCGTCACCCTCCTCGTCCTCGTCGCGCATCCCGGAGACGCCGAACAGGTCGCCGCCGCTCCAGACGCTATTGAGGCGACGCGTTTGCCCGCCACACCCGAGCATGGTTGCTGGCAGAGACGCGCTGTCGCGATGTTGACTTCAATTTTCAGACCTCGATTTGGCAAGCAGGCGATGCTGGCATCCTTCTCCACCTGCGCAGTCCCGCAGACCGTCGAGCAGCAGCAGGCTAGTTCCTGGGCACGCAGCCTATCAGCATACAGCGAGGCGCGAGCCTCGAGCAGCTCGAGCAGCTGCCTCGTCACTGCAGCGCGTGACCTCGCGTCGCCTCTGCGGCTCGACGGCAACAGCCGCCGTGGCCGGTGCGCGCCCATCGCCGAGGCGCCTCACTACTGCAGCGGCGTCGCTCACGCCGTCCCGTACTGGGGCGACCCGAGGCGCGTCGGCCAGATCGACCACGCGGTGGCGCGCTGCGTCGCAAAGTACGAGACGGCGGCCTCGCCCACGTGCGCGCGCCTTGCGCGCTCCTTCCTGTGCGCCACGCGCTTCCCGCGCTGCGTCGTCGGCAGCGACGCGGTCGTGCACGCGGGCTGCGCCCAGCTCTGCGAGCAGCTGCAGGCGCACGCGTGCCCCGGGGCCGACGAGCTCAGCTGCTCCGCTGCTCCGCGATGCTCGATGGCTCGGCCCGAGCGGTGGCAGGGCTGTTACGACGACGCGCCATCCTGCACATCGTACGACGATCATGTCGCGTTGGCGCGAGCGCCGCTGCCGCCACGCATCCTGCTGCTGACGCCGCCGCCGCCACCACCGTCTCCACCCTCAGAACCCGTGCCCGCCGCCGCCACGCGCACCGAGGCTGCTGCGGCGCGGTCGCCGCCGCCGCCACTCCTGCTGCCGCCGCCGCCACCGGAGGCTGCTGCGGCGAGGGCTGTGGCCATGGCCACGAGGGCAGTGATCGCTCTCGACGCTCTGCCAGAGATCGACGCTCACGACGACGAGGCGACGCCATGGGCGACGCAGCTCGACTCGCGCGTGCCACCGGAGGGGCCGGGGGTGGTCTCGCCCTCTGCCCTCGGCGCGGGCTGGGGCGGGATGCTCTACGGCGGCGGCGCTTCCAACGCGACGCGAATGCCGATGGTCTTCTTCCTTGGGCCGGGCAAGACGGGCACGGAGACGCTCAGCACGCTGCTGACGCTCCTCGGCGACCGCCCGTGCCACAACTTCTGCGACGGCGCGCACTGGTGGGCGGTGCGCGACGCCGCCGCGGCCACGTGGCGCGCGCATCGCTCCTTCATGGACAACGGCCACGAGGCGCCGTTCCGCTGGCTCGACGGCCACTTCGGCGACGCGCGGTTCGTGCTCAACACGCGGCCGTTGCACGATCTCATGCTCTCGCGCTACGACCAGACAGTCGAGGTGCGCCTCAACGCGGGCTGCTCGGCCGAGGGCAGCAAGCTCGACTGCGACCACGGCGTGCTCTCCAACTGCAGCGGCGGCGGCTTCGACGGCAGCGGCTGCGAGGTGCCAATGGTCGACAACGACGTCGGTTCGATGCGCGCCTTCGTCCAGAGGGTCGCACGGAGCCAGCAGGATATCGCCGACTACTTCACAACCTTCGCGCCCATCGAGCGGCGGCGGCGGTTCATCCAGATGAGCGTGACCGGCGCGTCGTACGAGGAGACGCTTGCGCGGCTCTTCTGGACGATCCGGCCCGACACGGCGGTCGACGCCGACATCGACCCGTTCGTCACGCCCTTCCCGCTGCTGGAGCCCTACCTGCAGGTGGCGAGGGCGGCGGTGCCGCTGAGCGAGCCGCACGAGAACTCGCGCCCGCACTCGGCGCAGTCGGCCGCGCGCGTCCAGGAGATCCTCGCCTCGATTGGCTGCGGCGAGTGCGGGACCAACCTGCTCTACGGCCAGTGCCGAGGCTGCCCGGAACTGGGCGCCTCGGCGACGCCGCCGGTGGCACTGGCGGCGCTGCCCCGTGCATCGGCGGCCGGGGCCGCCACGGCACCGGATGCGAACACCAGTGCCACTCAGCTTCCCTTCAGGGTGGAGCGGGCGTCAAGGGCGCCGCGAGCGCCGCGTGGCACGGTGCTGAAGATGGAGACGAGCGAGCGGCCCAAGTGATTGTAGCGGCAGTAACTAGCGATACGAGTGCGCCTATCTATACGAGTGCGCTTCAGCCCCGCTTCGTGTTATTACCCCCTCTGCTCGTGACTTCTCCTCGCGCGCGCGCGCGCACGGCGACCCCGAGCGAGTCGCTAGCTCGGACGAGAGCCCGCGCGACCCCGAGACGCGACAGGCTAACTCTATGGTGAAGGTCGACGGCTCCAACGGCGTCGAGCTGCGCGTCTCGCCCGACTCCGACACGCGGCACCCTGCCTCGGTGAGCATCAGCAAGGACAACATCAGCCTGCTCAATGGCACAATGGAGGACGAGAGCTGCGGCAGCCACAAGTGCCGGCCTCAGATCTCGTCGCTGACCGCCGCGAGTCTCGGGATGAATGGCATGCTCTTCGGCATGCTGATCATTCTGGCCGCGGGTATCAGCTCGGCACCCGCTGACACGGCAGCGGCGCCCGCTGGCGAGGCTGCCGCTGCTGGCGCGGAGGTGGCGGGCGCCCCGGGCTGCGGCCGCTCGTCGGTCGACGTGTCGCGCGATGCGTGCAGCGGGAACGGCATCCTGTTCGACGACGCCGAGAGCTGCACGTGCTTCGACTGCTGGACGGGCGACGCCTGCGACGAGCGGCTGCACGGCGACGCGTGCGTCGTCCACGCGGCGGGCGGTACGCCGCTGATCTTTGAGGACTACTGGGTGGCACACCCGGAGGCGGAGACGGTGCTGCGCCCCTCGTATCACATCGGGTACGGTGACGAGATGCCGCGCCTCGAGCACGCCGTCCGTGAGCTGCACGCCATGGTGGGCAACGCCGACCTGCGCGGCCAGCACATCGTCTTCGGCATCGGCAGCACCGAGCTGATCAACGCCGCCCTCTACGCGCTGGCGACGACGTGCGGCCACGCCGACGCGGACGGCGCGGCGCCCTCGTCCAGGGTGTGGGCGGAGCCACCGTACTATAGCGGCTGTGCGCACAGCCCGCCTCGAACACCTCCACGCCGCCCAACCGAGCCCACCGACCCCTCCCCTCCCTCTCTTGCAACGCCGCTCACGCTCCCGTCGCTGCTCGTCGACGACGTGCCTCTCCGTCCGCAGATCTGATGCCGGCGAGCTTCTACGAGACGCGGCTCTTCCACTGGCAGGAGGGCGAGCAGCCGCCGACGCCGACGGCGGCGGCGCCCGTCATCGAGATGGTCACGTCGCCCAACAACCCGGACGGCCTCTCGCGCGCGCCGGCCGTCGCCCCCTCACCGCACACGTCGACCGTCATGGACTATGCGTACTACTGGCCGCACTTTGTGGCGATCGGCGCGCCGGTGGCGCCACCCAACCGGACGGTCGGCCTCTTCACGCTCTCGAAGCTGACGGGCCACGCGTCCACGCGCATCGGCTGGGCGCTCACGCCCGATGCCGACGTGGCGGCGGCGATGCGCCGCTTCGTCCAGGTGTCGACGCTCGGCGTGCCGCGCGAGAGCAAGTCGCGCGCCGCGACGCTGCTCGAGCACGTCAACGAGCACGGCGGCGAGATCCTGAGCTTCGCGCGCGACCTGATGCTCGGTCGTTGGGAGCGCCTCGAGGCCTGCTTCGCCTCGTCGACGTCCTTCTCGCTGCAGGCGCGCGAGGCGGCGTCGCGCGACTCGTGGTCGGCCGCCGACGGCTACGCGCCGTCTCCCGCATACGCGTGGATCCAGCAGCTCGACGGCGGCGACGCGACGGCCTCGATGCGCGCCGCGGGCATCGTCGGTCGCTCGGGCGCCAAGTACGGCGCGACGGACGCCTACGTGCGCCTCGAGCTGCTGATGCGCGAGGCGACCTTCGATGTGATGCTCGGCAAGCTGTGCGACCTCGTGCAGTGATCGGCGCGAGCAGCGGGCAGCTCCGCCCGCGTACAGGCTACTATCGTTTGGGTCGTGTCTCGTGATTGCGGGGTTTGATGATGCGGGGTGTGATGATATGATGGTGGCAAAATTGCTCTCACTGACTCACTTACCCGCCGCCCTCGCCGCTCTCTTCCTGCTCTCGTCCGCACACACGTCTCTGCCTGCGGCAGCAGCGGCTGGAGCCGGAGGGCTCGGAGGCGCGAGCGACGATCGATTCAGCCGTCGCGTGGCGTGGCGTCGCGCGGCGAGCTCGATGAGGAAGAGGCCCATCGCGCTGTGCATCTCGCCCTTTGGCCCGGCCACCCACCGCAGCCACGGTCCAACCTCGAAGAGCCGCGTCACCATCGCCGACGCGCGCGCGACGCCCGCGCCGTGTGGGTCGCGCACGCCGCTCGCCAGCGCCTCGAGCGCCGCCGACGGACGGCCGTCGCCGCTCTCGGTGTCGATGTCGATCGAGAAGCTGCTCCAGTCGAGAAGCCTCGCAAACGGCAGCGCCATGCCCGTGGCGAGCAGCACCGGCACCGAGCCCTGGTTGATCGCGTCGAACAGCCGGCGGCTCCAGCAGCCATGGCCCGCCGGCGCCAGCGCAAACCACGCCTCCGCCATGCTGGGCGCCTCCACCGGCGGCGCGTCGGCGCCACCGTCGGTGCGATTGGCCGAGGCCGCGAGGCTGGTGAGTGCGCAGCGCAGCCATGGCCGGATGCCCGAGCTGCAGCAGCCCTGTCGGGTGCCCGTCCACTCCTGCCCCGTGAAGAAGAAGGGGGCGCGCTTGAGCTTGACGCTCTCGGCCGCCGACGCCGACAGCGCATCGGCGGCGCCGCGGCGCATCCACGTCTGCGGCACCGCAATGTCGACGCCGTCGCGCCAGCCCGAGGCCGTCGCGGCGTCGAGCGTGCCGTAGTAGCCAATCTTGACGAAGCTGCGCATCATCGTGCGCATCCGCGCGTTGCCGCCCCACGCCGTCTTCCAGCCCTGGTGCGCGTCCCACTGCGGCAACGCGATGTTGTCGAGCTCGGGCCCCTGGTCGTTGACCCACACGAAGAGGTGGTCGCGCCCGCAGCTCCGGTTGTACCACGGCCAGCGCGACCGGATGGCCTCCAGCCACGGCCACAGCGCCTCGCGGAGATACTTCTTGAGGCGCGTGCGCACGCTGTACCGCTGCAGCGGCGGGTGGAAGCAGAAGGAGATCAGGCTGTGCGGCACCACGAAGAAGTCGGCGCGCTCCGGTTCGTCGGTCCACATGGCCGCCGGGATGTCGCGCCAGAGCCAGCGCTCGAGCTTGAAGTAGCTCTGCTGCGACGTCGAGGCGCCCTGGTGCGAGCCGTTCAGGTGGCGGCGCAGCTGCTCGAGCCGCGCCGGCGGCAGCATGTCTGGCGGCGGCCGGTACATGTACAGCCGGAGCGAGCTCGCGGCCGCGGCGCCGCCGGCCAGGCGAAGCTCGTCCGTCCAGCTCGCGGCGGGCCGGTCGCCGATGGGCGCCGGCCGAATACCGCTGCTGTGCACGAGTCCCTTGGGCACCAGCCCGGTGCGGCACTCTCCGCGCGTCTCCTGCGGGGAGCGCGTGCGTGTGCATGTCGCCGCCATCTTGCGAGATCTGTGACCCTGGAGGGAGGCGATCCGCTAGCTAACGGGAGGCGATCCGCTAGCTAACGAAAGGCGATTCGCTAATATAAACAGCTTATGAGCAATGAATTTCTGATTTTTCAAGAAAACCGTTGTTATATTCGTTCAAGTGTAAAGGAAACAACCTGCCGGTCAACACGGCGGCCGCGTCCACAGCGACGACAAGCGTCGGCGCTGTCCGAACCCCAAGAAGGCAGGTCGGGCGCGGT
>Ga0209713_10002575_pt1 | contig 11262 bp, 6 predicted proteins | sample ArcOceMetagenome_3_FD_187444 | JGI IMG/M metagenome (GOLD analysis project Ga0209713, IMG submission 187444) | Marine eukaryotic phytoplankton communities from Arctic Ocean - Arctic Ocean- Svalbard ARC20M Metagenome (SPAdes) (version 2) | ecosystem: Environmental > Aquatic > Marine > Oceanic...
GTTGGGCGGGCGGGGAGACAGTGCTGGTCCTTGTGACCCATAGACGGTAGCGCCGTCGATGCACCCACAGTTGGTGTGTCCAAAATTCTGTCTGTCTGTCTGTCTGTCTGTCGTGCTCGGCGACCTGCTGGGAGACTCTCACTTGGCGCGCGCCGGTAGGGAGGGGCTGAACCATCAAGCGCTACTCCCGAGCCATGCCCACGGCCGACGAGGTGGCCGCCGAGGAGGCTGCGGCCCTCGAGGAGCTCTCGGCACCCTCCAGCCGCAGGGACGAGCCTGCAGCCGACGAGCCGGAGCCTGTGGCCAAGCCCAAGGCCAAGGGCGGCGGCGAGAAGGGCGGCAAGGGAGCCAAGCCGAAGGCCGAGAGGGCCGACGAGGCGGAGAAGCCCGCCAAAAAGGGCGGCAAGGGCAGGGACAAGGACAAGGAGCAGGACAAGGACAAGGAGAAAGACAAGGACAAGGACAAGGACAAGGACAAAACCAAGGACGACGACGACGACAAGGACCGCAAGCGTGACGACCGGCGCCCAAAGAAGAGGGACGACGACGACCGCGACGACCGCGACGACCGGAGACGCAGATCGCCCGACCGACGGCGCTCGCCGGGAAGGCGGCGACGCTCGCGCTCGCGCTCTCGCTCGCGCTCGCGCGGCCGCGACCGCTCGCCTCCGCGCCGTGGCCGCCGCTCACGCTCCCGCTCGCGCGGTCGCGGCGACCGCGGCCGCTCGCGCTCCCGAGAGCGGCGCGGCCGCTCACCCTCGCCGCGTCGCCGCAAGGGCAAGGACCGGAGGCGCTCCTCGCCATCGCCGAGCGAGGAGCGCGCCGAGAAGGAGAAACCGAAGCGCGGGCGCGCCAAGGCGTCCGAGGACGACGCCCGCGACGACGCCGGCGGCGACAAGAAGGACGACGACGGCGACGACGACGACGAGCGTGGTGCCGAGCGAAAGCGCTCTCGCGGCGACGGTGATGGTGCCGATCGGCCCGCAGCCAAGTCGCGCCGCGAGGATGAGGCGGGTGGAGGCGGCGGCACGGGCACGAGCCGACGCAACCGCGGCGGGCGCGATCGCGGCTCCAAGGAAGCCGGCGGCGACGCGGCCAACGGCAACGCCATGCGGCGCGAGCAGTTCCCTCCCGGTGGTGCCCCGCCGCCTCCCGGCTGGCAGATGGGCCCGGGCGCTCCGCCGCCGCCGCCGCCAATGGGCCAGCCCGCGCTCTCTCCGGGCATGCCGAGGCCGCCGCACTGGGGTGGAGGCGGCGGCGGAGGCCCGGGCGGGCCGTACCCTCCGTACCCTCCGTACCCTCCTGGCCCACCCGGAGGCCCGACGCCTCCGCCGCCGCCGCCACCGCCGGCGGCGTGGGGGCGAGACGCGGCGTGGGCGCCCCCGCCGCCCGGGATGGGGCCGGTGCCGCCCGGCGGCGCGCCGCCGCCCCCGCCGAGCATCGAGACGCCCTTGTCGGGCCGCGACGAGGGACCGACGACGCCGACGGCTCCGAGCCCCGCCGCTCGCAGCGCGCCGGCGGAGCGCAAGGTGAGCGCCGTGGCCGCGGTGCTGGCGTCGGTGCCGGTGGCGAGTGCGCTGGCGGGGCCGGAGCTATGCGCGACCATCAAGGAGCTGCGCGAGGCGGGAGGGCGGCCGGTCACGCCGGCGATGGCCGAGGCGCGCCCGTGGGAGTCGGAGCACGTGCGGGCGCTCTTCCCAGAGGAGCAGATGGAGAGCCACGTCGCGGCGACGCGCGCGGCCCTCGGCCTCGCCGACGCGGTGGACGCGAAGCTGCTCGCCACCGCCACGGCGCTGCTCGACGAGGTGGCCAGCTGATGGAGACCTGCATGCGGTGCCGTGGCGTCCGGTGGAGCCGCGACGGCGAAGGCTCGGAGCGAGAGGGAAGGCAAGGACCGCAGAGTCAGACACAGAACTTAATATGCATCCATCTTTATCTTACAATAAGCTACAAAAAGTTCAGTCCGTCTTTGCGTGCGCCTCGTCCTGGCCCGGCTTGGCCGGCGGGGGCGGCTCGCCCTCGGCGCCCGCCTCCGCTCCCGACGGCGCCGCAGCAGGCGGCGCCTGCTTGTTGGCGCGCCAGCTCATGAGCACGATCACCAGCAGCGCGGCCGGGAGCCAGAGCGGCGCCCACCGCACGAGCTCCTTCTGCCACCCGTCGGGGCGCAGCTCGTTGCGCGCAAAGGCGCCGGCGAAGTCGGCGACGGCGGCGTACGAGAACGGCGCTGCCTCCATGACGTAGCGCGCCGTGACGCGGCTCGAGCGCATCCGCGCGATCACAAACTCGCTCTCGCCGGCGGCGCCAGCGCCGGCCGTCACCGGAGGCAGCCCAAGCATCTCACGCAGCCGCGCGTGCTCGGCGTCGCCGCGCTCCGCCCACAGCAGCCACAGCCCGTGCTGGCCCGCGCCGAGCATGCCGTCGGCGATGCGCCGCAGCCGTCGCGTCACGTACTCGACCTGCTTCTCGGCGCCGCCCGTCGCGACGAAGACGATGCCGACGTTGCCGCTGTGCATGTACGCGCCCGCCGTCGCGCGCGTCAGCTGGAAGACCGTCGGCAGCGCCGCCCACCGCACCCAGTGCTGCAGCGTCCGCTCCGTCAGCGCGCGGCCGCCGTTGCCGCCGTTGCCGCCGTTGCCGCCGTTGCCGCCGTTGCCGCCGTTGCCGCCGCCGCGCGCCAGCGGCATGCGCAGCTCGTCCACCGCCTCGCCCGCCATGATGCCCGAGCGCTCGCGAAAGAGCAGCACCTCCTCCTCCTCCTCCGCCTCGGCCTCCGACTCGCCGGGCAGCGGTGGGGGAGACGGTGGCGCGAGCGGCGGTGGCGACCGCGGTGGCGCGACCGCCTGTGGCGGCGGTGGCAGCGACGGCGGCTCGAGCGTTGTCGGCGGCGCGGGCGGCTGCGTGGGTGGCGGAGAGACGAGGCCGAATCGGATCGCGTTGCGGAAGGTGGCGGCGACCTGCCCGAAGGCGGTGCGGCTCTCCGGGCGTCGGAGACGCGCCACGACACGCGTGCCTGTGGCCGCCCGCCACTCCTCCTCCTGCGATCGATTGAGCGCCTCAACGACGCGATCGAGGCCACCACGCTCGTGCTCCTCCCAGAGCGCGGAGACCATCTCGGCGGTCGTCATGCCACCGCGGTACTCGGCGCCAAAGCCCGCGTCACCGCGCAGCAGCCGCATCGTGGGCAGCGTCGACGTGGGCACCTCGAGCCGCTGGGCGACCTCTGGGTAGGCGCTGATATCGACCTTGCACAGCCGGAGCGCCTGCGAGTCCATGGAGATCAGCGTGGTCGCGGCGTTGGCGTAGTTGCGCAGCCGCGTGTCTGCGGGCTTGCTGCCGTCCCACGAGTCGTACATCATCAGCACGAGCAGCGGGTGCGACTCGACCGCCGCCTCTAGCAGGTCTGGCGAGAGCTCGAGCACGTCGGAGTCGTCGGTCGGCGGCGGACCGTTGCAGAGGTCGCATGCGAGGCCTGGCCGAGACGCGATTAGCAAGGCGATGTTGAGATGTAGCGCGTGTGGCTTCATGAGAGAGACGCCGACTGCCAAGAATGCACGTTGATCGAATCTTTCACCGCAACCAACTCTTGCATGCGCGTTCAGTCGTGCGTTGGTTTTCTTCTTTTCGACGTCTGCTAAATTCGAGGTATGCCTCAACCATACAGCTGACCACCGCGGCCCGCCGCTCGCCTCCTACCCTCGCAGCAACCAGGCAGACGCGGCCGTCCGCGAGCCGTGAGTATCAGCAGCCCACCCACGATCAGCATCGCCACGCCGAGCAGTCCGAGATTGGAGGTGAAGAACGGGCTCTGCTCCTGTGCCTCGAGCTGCTGCATCTCCTGCAGCTTCTTCTGCATCTGCTCCAGCTTGGCCTGCTCTCGCTCAAGCTCGCGCGACGCCTGCTCGACCGACATGCCCGGAGGCAGGCCGCCGCCGCCTTGAGCTGGACTCGGGGCCTCGCCGTCGTGCCCCATTGCGACCAGCGCGCCGCCACCGTGCGAAGCCACGGACGCTGTCGGCGCACGCGCCGTCTTCCGTGCACGTCGCTCCTCCTCGCGCTCGTCGTTGGCGATGTGGCACTTGTCGTTGGTGCAACGCAGCCGCTCCTCGCCCGTTCCGCACTCGCGTGGCGGTGGCACGCCGCCATGCCCCTTGGCGGCGTGCGCCGCAGCGCCCGTCGGCTCCACCGAGCCGCCGCACCAGAGCGGAAGGGGCCGTCGCTTCCCGGCGTCAATGTCGACAAAATGTGGCGTCTCCCGCTGCCCGACCCTGGCGCCAAACTTGCGTGCAAAGAGCTCGGTGCACCAGCCGTGTCGCCAGCGACCACTGGGACCATTGAAGTGAAGGAAGAAGGGCGCGGTCTGCGTCCCTTGCTGGCGCGGAGGGCGGCCTTGGTCGTCAAAGTAGTCGGCAAGGCAGGCGGGGCGCTGCCAGCGTGCCGCCTCGTACGCAAACTGCGTCGCGAAGATGGAGGCATTGGCGTCCACAGCGATTGGCGGTGCCTCTGCGCGACGCTGCAGGAGCAGAAGGCCAAGCATTGCTTGGTCGTGGTAGTGGCCCTCGAGCAGCATGCCACGCAAGCTCACGATCAGCTGTCGCGCCGAACGCACCGGCGCCATCCACGAGCCGCTGTTTGGGTACGGCCAGTGTCCCGGGCTGGCGCGTCGAAGTGCGTCGCAGACCTGCGTGCCCTGGAGGCGCTTGCCGTCTCCCAAGCGGAACGACGCATTGGGCATGTAGTCCGTCGCCGAGATCCAGTGCGCCTTGTGCTCATCGGGATTGGGCCACGGCCAACAATGCACCTCGCCCGAGACGAGCACGCTGCCTTCGGGTGCGCCGGCTGCTGCGAGTGCGCGCGAGTAGGCGGCGGGCAGCTCAGCGACTTGACGCTGGAGCAGCACGTCGAAGCCGTCGACATAGACGAGCAGGTCGTCGTCTCGCAACCCGAGCGGCGCCTCCTCCGCCGACGTGGAGCTCAGCCGGTCGTCGAGGAGCGACGACTCGAGGTACCGCAGCCGCTTGATGATGTGCGGGTAAGCTCGTCCAGCCTGCCATGTGGACGCCGGCCATTTGCGCGAGTCTGCACCCGCCGGAGCGGCGAGCCCAGAGAGGCCGAGCACGTGGAGCTCGGACGAGTGGAAGTGCGCGACCGTGGACGCGAGCACCTGCAGCTCGAGCTGCTGCGAGTCTGCAAAGGTGACGATGGTCACGGCGCGGGTCATTGGGCGAAAGCGAATTGGCGCATGCTTCGTGCATACTTGCTACAAACGCTAAATGAGCAGAGGTTCGGCGTGTGTAGCCATAGGTTTTCCCGTCTTATTTACAGACCGTTTTTTTATGTCTCCTTCAGCCGCGTTTGCCAGGGTGCACACCAACATTCGGCTCGTGGTGACGCCCTACCGGGTGGCTTACGGCGCGTCATCTCCATCAGGCTGGGCGCTAGTGCACTCTTCAACATGAGCTGTTGATCTCGTCTCGCCTATGCGGAGCCTGAGAAACCACCGCACGCAAGCCCAAATTCGTGAAAGTCAAAGCTCCAGGTGCCAGTCGAGTCAGGCAAGGTCCGCGGCGTTGGCAACTCGGCACTTGGCAACCTCGGCACCATGGCGACCGCGGCGGTGATGGCGGCGATGGGCGCGGCCCGCGGGCACGGCGGGGACGACGACTCCGACAACGAGTCGGAGGTGGCGGCGCTGCGGGCCAAGGCTGAGGAGGAGGAGCGCGAGCGCCTGGAGGAGCTCGAGGCGCGGAAGAAGATGCACCCGATCGTACGGTGGGCGGCGCAGATGCTCGACTACGTGAACTCGACCACCGTGCAGACGATCATGTACATCGCCTTCGTCTTTGTCTTCCAGATGCTGTCGGAGACGCTGCGCAACCCGAAGCTCGAGTACTACTTTGACAAGCAGATCACGGACACCTTCCTCGAGAACCACTTCGACAGCAGCCACAACACGTTCGAGTCGGTGCGCAGGACGGCCGACATCTGGGAGTGGGGGAACACCGTGCTGTGGCCCGGCTTCTTTGCCAACATCGGCCCGTGCGGCTCGGGCGTCGGCAACAAGGGCGGCGTGCCGGCCAAGGGGTGCAACGACGACGTGTGGGCCGACGGCGACGGCGCGTTCCACATGGAGGGCGCGACGGGGTACACGATCCCCGAGCTCGTCGACAACATGGACATGCTCGACTGGACGGACGGCATCATCATCCGGCAGGCGCGCGCGCTCGGCATCGACCCGGACAAGTGCCGCACGAAGCAGCTCTCGGGCGTCTGCTACCCGGAGCTGCAGCCGTACGACACGCCGACGGTCTTCTCGACCGAGCGGATGGACATGGCCGACTTCGGGTACAACTGGACCAACGGCGGCGCCTCGCCGCTGCTCCGGCCGTGGACCTACCTGTCGGAGGACTACATCGGCAGCCAGAAGACGGGCGTGATGTCGGCGGCGATCCCGTCGATGCGGATGATGCCGACGGGCGGCTTCGTCGCGATCGTCATCCCGTTCTTCTCGACGGCGTGGATCCCCGAGGAGGAGGGCGCGTGCGACCCCGCCGCCGGGCAGGTGACGTGGTACAAGGACACGTACGTCAACACGACGAGCGCCAACAAGCGCGCGGCCTTCTACTGCGTGCGGCTCTCGTGGAACGGGATGCACTGCCACCAGCTGTGCGACCCGACGAGCGTCGGCGTCGAGGCGCAGATGGCGACGCTCAAGGGGCGCAACACGGGCGTCGTGCGCGGCGCCGTCGAGATGTTCTGGAACGACATGAAGCGCGCGCACTACATCGACCAGCGCACGCGCGCCCTCCAGATGACGCTGCAGCTGCGCTCCAACCACATCGGCGTGCGCTACCGCGTCACGCTGCTCTTCGAGATGACGAGCCTCGGCGCCGTGCTGCCCTCGTACGACTTCGAGACGCGCGTCGACGACGGCTCGCGCTACCGCACGATGAAGATCTTCATGCACATCGCGATGGGGCTGTGCGCCTTCTTCGTGCTGCTCGAGGGCATCGCGATGGTGCAGGACGGCGTCGCCGAGTACTTCTCCGACATGTGGAACATCATGGACTGGCTCAACTTCACCATCTTCTTCCTCGTTTGGAACACGCTGCGCACGCTCATCGCGCAGGAGGCGGCGCGCGACGACGACTGCAGCGAGCTCTGCGCGACGACGGGCTACCGCGACGACTGGAAGGCGATGGGGACGTCGCGCGAGGTCAAGATCTACATGTCGCTCTGCGTGTGCATCCAGATGCTCAAGATCATCAAGTTCACCAACGTGCTCATCCCCAAGATGGGGCTGATGACGGCGGTGCTCTCCAAGGGGCTCGCCGACCTCGCCTTCTTCGGCATCGTCTTCATCATCTCGATGCTGGCCTTCTGCATGATGTTCTACGTGCAGCTCGGCTCGGTCATGGAGGACTTCAACGACCAGACCGCCTCGTTCGTCTCGCTCGCGCGCGCGCTCTTCGGCGACTTTGACATCGACGACATCATGAACAACTCGTCGGGCTACCTCAACGCCGTGCTCTTCCTCGTCTACCTCTTCGTCGCCGTCTTCATCCTGCTCTCGATGTTCCTCGCCATCCTCGGCGAGGCGCAGGCGGCGGTGCGATCGGACCAGGACGATGAGAAGGAGGCGGGCACCGCGCCGCCCGACTACGGCGTGCTCCACGAGGCGGGCGTCCTCGCCAAGCAGCTCAAGGCCAAGGTGATGGCCAAGATGGGCAGGGACGGCGGCGGCGCTGACGGCGGCGCGGGCGGCGGCGGCGGCGCCGACGGCGGCAAGGGCCGCGGCGGCGGCGGTGGCAAGGGCGGCGGCGGCGACGACGACGACGAGGTGCTGCAGCTCAAGCACGAGCTCGAGAACTCGCTGGGCGGGATCCGCGCCGAGATCGGCATCGTGGCGCAGCAGGTGGCCAAGGTGCAGGCCGACGACGCCACCAGGGCGGCCGCCGACGGCGCCGACGGCGCGGGCGGCGGCGACGGGCACGGCAGCTCGGGCTTCGACGACGCGCGCGCGCTGCGCAAGGTCGTCGAGTCGCTCGAGCAGCGGATGGCGCGCAAGCTCACGTCCATCGATGAGCGGCTCGCGCGCACCACGCGCTCCAAGCAGAGCGGACAGAAGTCCAAGCCGCCCGCCGCGGGCGACTCGGAGGCCGACGGCGGCGACCCGGCGGCCGCGTCGGGCGGTCAGACGCAATCACGACGGAGGCGCAAGCCGGCGGAGCAGGCGACGCCGCCCGCCGCGACGGCAGTCGCGACGACGCCCGTCGCGCCCAGTACGATGGACGACCCCGACCTGGCCTGCTGACGCCCACCCGGGCGCGGCAGTGCACAGGCGGTTGGGGCGCTTGTGGTCGGTCATGGGTCATGTTGCTTGTTGGCTTCGGGGCAATCAGTCGGGCCTCTATCGCGGTCCATGTAAACCTGGCATCGCATGAGAAATACTATACACGAGTTGAGACACACATTGATCACATGATTCCTAGAGCGGGGAGGTGGACATAATCCTGAGTACTCATGTGACAGCTGTGAGCGCCGACCAATCCTCACTCGGGCGGCAGCGGGTCGTCGGCCGGGTCGTGGTCGAGGTCGTACCCGTCGCCGCCCGTGGGGGCGTCGGCGCCGCGGCCCTCGAGGACGAGCCGCTGCTGCTGTGCGAGCACCTCGAGCTGGACGCGCCAGAAGGCGGCCTCGGCGATGGCGCCAGAGTCGGCCGAGGTCGACTCGAGCTCGCGCAGCAGCTCGGCGCAGTAGACGCCGCGAGAGACCGGGATGACGAACTCGCGCAGCTGTGAAGAGAGGATGAGAGAGGGGAGGTGTGAGGTAGGTGTGAGGTGTGAGGTGTGAGGTGTGAGGTGCGAGGTGCGAGGTGAGAGGTGCGAGGTGCGAGGTGAGAGGTGAGAGGTGAGAGGTGAGAGGTGAGAGGTGAGAGGTGAGAGGTGAGAGGTGAGAGGAGAGGTGGGAGGCGGGGAGGGGCATGCTCACCTGCGCCGACGGCAGGCTGCGCAAGCTAGGGTGGAGGAAGGCGCCGAGGTCGTGCGTCGAGCGCAGCCGCCCCTCGGCGAGCACGTCGACGTACAGCTCGCGCTGCTCCCTGGAGCCGGGCAGCTGCAGCAGGAAGCGCGGCGCCCGCCCGCTCCCGCTCCCGCTCCCGCCTGCGCCGCCGCCGCCGCCGCCGCCTCTGCTCCCACCCGCGCTGCCGCTGCCGCTGCCGCTGGTGCCGCTGGCGCCGCTACTGCTGCGCGCGCCGCCCATCAGGTCCTCGCGCAGCGTGACGAGGCGGAGCTCGATCCCGAGCCGACTCGCGACCGTCAAATAGAGCGTGCACAGCAGCAGCAGCGGCGCGCCGCCGCCGCCGCGCCGCACCAGCTCCGCGAGCGTGCGTGGGTAGTGGGGCGCGTCACCGGCGGCGGCGACGTGCGGCGTGCGCGGCGAGAAGCGCGAGATCTCAAAGAAGAGCAGATTGAGCGCGAGAAGACCGTTCTGCTGAGACGCCGCGAGCGCCGCGGCCCTCGCGGCCGGCGTCTCCTCCGCGGCCGTCGTCGCCGTCGCCGACGCGCCAGCCGCGTCGCCGCTGCCGTCGCCTCCGCCGTCGGTCGGCGGCAGCGGCATACCAAACGGCAGGCCGCTCCGGCGCGGCGGCCGTTTTCGCTTCCCCATCTTCCGCAGGGAAAGGTCCCCTCTCTCTCTGCGGTCGGATGCGCCGCCGCTCGGTGGTGGTGCGCTGGGGTCCTTGAGCTGCCGCGGGGTCTTGCCCTGCGGCAGGCTCTCGACCTCGCGGGTGAACCAGATGTAACCCGCCTGCTCGGCAAGCTCGTCCAACCCCGCCCACACGTCGCTCGTGTTGTCGCGCCCATGCAGCACGCCGTGCACCTGGTGCAGAGGGCGTGGGCGTGGGCGTGGGCGTGGGCGTGGGCGTGGGCGTGGGCGTGGGTGTGGGTGCGGGCGTGGGCGTGGGTGCGGGCGCGTCACGCACCGACATGGCGAGGACGTCGAGCTGCGTCTCGGCGGCCTCGCGCGCGAGGAGCGTCCACAGCGGCAGCGCGCGCTGCGAGCACGCCATCAGCCACTCCGCCACCTCGGTGCTCGAGCGCGCGATCATCGCCTGCCGCGCGTACTCGCCGCCGATGCCCTCGGTCAGCGAAAAGTAGAGCGTGTGCGGCGGCGGCGGCGGCGGCGGCGGCGGCGGCGGCGGCGGCGGCGGCGACGGCGGCCGTGCGCTCGCGTCGAGCGAGCCGCCACCGGCGGGGGCGGCGGGGGCCTTGCGCAGGCGCGCGGCGTCGAGCAGCGCGTCGGCCGAGCACGCCGCGGGCAGCCAGATGGCGCGCTCGAGCTCGGTCGCCATCTGCTCGGGCGACCACTGGCACACGGCCGCAAAGAAGCAGAACTCGTCGGCATCGGCGGCGCCGATCGCCAGCATGCGCGAGGCGTCCTCGGGCCGGCACTCGTACAGCCCGGGCATCAGCTCGCGCGACGCGCCCACGTCGGCGCGCGGCGTCAGCACGCGCAGCCCCGTCTTGGGCAGCACGTCGCCGCCGATCATCATCGGGCGCGACGCAAACGGCAGGAGGGACGGATCCCTCCGCCGACGGAGCAGGTCGCCGATGGTCCGGTTGCTCGGCCGATCCAGGAGGATCCCGACCGTCCCATACGTCGTGGGGTCGTGCTCGAGTACGAGCACCGCGCCGCGGCTGAGGTGCGGCTGCTCCACGAAGACGGCGTGTGGCTGCGCCAGCAGCACGCACCCCTTCTCGGGCACGGCGAGCTCGTGCACCCACCAGTCCTTGCTGCCGGCCCTTCCAGGCCACATCTGCAGCTGCTCCTGCAGCGGCTGCGGCGCGGTCAGCTGCTGCTGCTTCACCAGCCTGGCTCGGAAGTCGCGCCAGTGGGGCACCGACATGCGGATGCCGAGCGCCGCAGCCGCACCCACGCTGATCAGCATGAGGAAGACGGCCCTCCGCATAGCTCCGTGGGCGGAGCCTCTGGCGGGCTGCCCGGCCTTCGCGAGCTCGTGCTAATCTTGTGGTGCCGGCTCGACCGTGCGGTGGTGCTCACCCCTGCTAGCGCGGCCCGACCGCGTCAGGCAACCCTATCACGCAAATCCTAGAAAAACGATTCCGTTGACGCCAGCTAAAACGCATGCATTTTAGGTGGCAAAAGAATGCAAGGTGAATTGTTTTTTCGAGCATACAGTTGTATCGTAGTCACAGCCAACACGCCCGCACGCCGTGAGCCGGCTGCCTCCAATGCAGCATTGCC
>Ga0209713_10002577_pt1 | contig 11260 bp, 10 predicted proteins | sample ArcOceMetagenome_3_FD_187444 | JGI IMG/M metagenome (GOLD analysis project Ga0209713, IMG submission 187444) | Marine eukaryotic phytoplankton communities from Arctic Ocean - Arctic Ocean- Svalbard ARC20M Metagenome (SPAdes) (version 2) | ecosystem: Environmental > Aquatic > Marine > Oceanic...
GGAATTACTTCCTCTTTAAATTTACCGTCTGCCCACGCTTTTGCCGATCGATTATATGATTGAATTGAATAATTATCCTGATCTTCTCTAGTTACTTTAAATTCAGAAGCACATAAATCTGCTAATACTCCCATTGCAGTATTATCATAGACATCTACCAATCCATCCTTTTGCATACCATCTTCCATATTTTTTGGTCCAAATTTATGGCCATTTCTCATATGTAGATAGTGAGGAATGTTACTCATACTTTCCATACCTCCAGCAATAACAACGTCTGCATCTCCTAATGCAATCGTTTGAGCAGCATTCATAACAGCTTTCATGCCAGATGCACAAACTTTATTGATAGTCGTACATGGAACAGTATCTGGAATGCCAGCAGCAATAGCAGCTTGCCGCGCAGGAGCTTGTCCGACACCAGCTTGTACTACATTACCCATATACACTTCTTGCACTAAACTTGCATCAAGATTTATTTTATCTAAGGCTCCTTTTATAGCAATTGCTCCTAATTTAGTAGCTGATAATGTTGATAAACTACCCATGAAACTTCCAATCGGAGTTCTTACAGCACTTACAATTACAACTTTTTTAATCATTTGTTATTATAATTTTTGTTATGAAAAATAGATGGAACAAATTTACACATTTAATATTAAAAACATTCTTGATAATTATGTAATTGAAATAAAACAAACGATATTTATAGCTTATTATATCTAATAAAACTTAATGAAAAGCATATTAACTTCTTTTATTAAAAATCAATCTTTTATTTTTAAGATATTTCTTTTTATACTTTCTACAGTTTTAATTATTTATTTACTGCCAAAGGGTGGGCAGTTTAAGTATAACTTTCAAAAGGGAAAGCCTTGGCAATATGAAAATTTATATGCTCCTTTTAGTTTTACTATTAAAAAAAGTAGTGAAGAAATAAACGAAGAGAAAGAATATTTAAGAGAAGAGCTAATACCTTATTTTGAAATTGATACTGCGAAATCTACAACAGTAAAAACATTATTTAACGATTTTTATAAGAAAAAAGACAGTATTGTTATCGCTAATAAAATAGATCTAAAAATAAAGAATGTTGGACTTATCATATTAAATAGTATATATAAATATGGATTAATTAGTGAGAACTATTCACTTGATTCAAATAAACTAATTTATTTGAAAAATGGGAATGAAATACAAGAACTAAGTTATAAGCAATTAGTCTATTTAGGCGATATAGATCGTATTATTAAAGATAACGTTAATGAATATTTAATTTTAGATGCTGAATTGTTTTTAACGGAATTAATTACCAGTATTGTTTTACCAAATGTTACTTTTAACAGTGAGTTAACAGCATCAACTATTAGAAGTAAAATTGAATCTATAAATCCCAATCGTGGTGTCATCGATAAAGGAAGTAGGATAATTGCTAAGGGGGAGGTTGTCGAAGGAAATAAATTTCAAATTTTAAGTTCGTATAAAGCTGTTTTTGAATCTCAAATTTGGAGTAAATCAAACTTTTATTGGTTGTTACTTGGATATTCCTTATTAATTTCTTTAGTTTTCCTAATGTTATTTTTATTTTTAAAGAACTACCGTTTAGAAATTTATAATAATAACACTAAAGTTACATTTATCTTATTCAATATCATTGTAATGATATTTCTGACCACTTTGGTCGTAAAATATGACGCCAAACTTGTTTATATTACTCCGTTATGTATTCTGCCATTAGTTTTAAAAACATTTTTTGATGCTAGATTAGGACTTTTTGTACATGTGCTGACTATTTTATTATTAGGCTTTATTGTCCCCAATAGTTTTGAATTTTTATTTCTGCAAATAATTGCTGGAATGGTTACCATACTTACTGTTTCAGAATTATATAAAAGAGCTAATTTGTTTATTTCAGTAGGTCAAATAACTTTTATATATGTTTTAGGTTATTTTGCTTTTTTTATTATTCAAGAAGGGAATATAGAACTTATACAATGGGATTATTTTGGGTATTTTGTACTTTGTGGCTTACTAACCTTATTTTCTTTCCCATTAATTTATATTTATGAAAAAATGTTTGGTTTGGTCTCAGATGTTTCTCTTCTAGAACTAAGTGATACCAACTCTAAATTGCTTAAAGAATTATCTAACAAAGCTCCAGGAACTTTTCATCATTCTTTGAATGTTGCAAATCTAGCTGAAGCAGCTGCAAATGAAATAGGTGCAAATGCAATGTTAACAAGGGTTGGAGCGCTATATCACGATATTGGTAAGATGGTAAACCCTACTTATTTTACTGAAAATCAAATGTCATCCATAAATTCTCACGATGAATTAGATCCTAAAGAAAGTGCAAAAATCATTATTGATCATGTAATTATTGGAATTGAAATAGCTAAAAAGAATAAGCTTCCAGATCGCATTATTGACTTTATTAGAACTCATCATGGTACAAGACTAGTTTATTATTTTTATTCAAAAGAAAATGAAAAATCAGGTATCGCTTCAAAAGAAGAATTTTCTTATCCAGGCCCAACACCATTTTCAAAGGAAACTGCTATATTAATGATGGCAGATAGTGTAGAAGCTGCCAGTAAAAGTTTAAAGGAACCTACCTCATCTATGTTGGATGAGTTTGTGGAAAAAATAATAGATAGTCAACTAAATCAGGGCCAATTTTTAAATGCAAATATTACATTAAAAGAAATCCAACGTATTAAAAAAGTTTTAAAAAAGAAATTAAATAATATGTATCATTTGCGAATTGAGTATCCTGAATAAAAAGCATAAGTTTTCTAAAAAAAAAATCATACAAGTTGAAAACAACTTAGCTTTAATTTTAAATAAGATTTTAATAGGAGAGTGGCTTACTTTCCTAAATCTAAAAATAAAATTACATCAATCTTAAAAAAAAAAGATTCAAAACTAAAGTGATTATTTCTCAGGTAATTTCTAATTCGCATTTTAGCGTCATTATGAATAAGAGAAGTGAACTCTAATTTAGAGCTCAAATCACAGCACAATTTTTATTAACTATACTGTAATTTAGTTATTATTTTTCTTTTTTAAAGCAGGAACTTTATCTTCAATATAATCTAAAGGTTTTGAAACTTGTTTTGGAGCTTTAAAGCGGTATCCTATAAAAAATTGAAATATTGTTTTTGATGCTTGAAGATTCATTTCTTTGTTATTAAAAATTTGGTATTTAAATTCACTTCCAAAATAAAGCTTCTTACCATTATAACCTATAGCAGCTCCAGTTTTAAAAGAGAAGAAGGTGGTGCTAAAGTTTTCATCAGTGGAAGTATTATTAACAGTATCAAATTCTTTATCATTATAAAAATCAACTCCAAATCCTGGGGCAGTAAACACATTTGCAAACCAATATTTGTCTAATACAAATGTATAATAATAACCCGGTTCTATAATAAGAGCTATTCCTTTATAATCGTTGTATGTTCTTCTGGTTTCAATGGAGTTTGTATCTATTAGTTCCTTATTAGCGTCTTTAAAAGTATAAAAAGTATAATTTATACCAGGCATAAAAGTTCCTGCACTTTTTAATTGAATCTCTGTATTTGATTCAACCGCTCTTATTGAATAATTTTTATTAAACTTATATTGAGAAACTCCATTAAATGTATTAGTAGTTAAATTAGGGAATTGAATGTGAAAATCACCTAGATTTTGATCTGTAACAAAGTTAGTATTATCAATAAAATAACCCCTGCGATAATTATACTCATAAAAATGTGACCAATTATCTAATAACACATCAAAGCCAATTCTAAAGTGATCTGTCTTGCCTTTATTTTCTTGATCACTAGTTGACGATTTTGGTCGAACACGTAATCTCACAGAAAAATATTTATAACTAAATCTAAACCCATAACTTAGGCTTAAATTAGTTTTAACAGTTGCAGATTTTCCATTATAGGGTAATAAATACTTTAATTGATTATTGGAAACAATAATTTTGATGTTTAATTGTTCAGTGTGATCTTCAATATAAGGGTTCAAATTAGAGATACTGTCGGTTTTGATTTGATTCCTTGAATTTGCTTCTGTTGATATATCTTGCCCCAAACAAAGTCTTGCTGTTAGTAAAAAAACAAATAACAATAATAATTTTTGTTGCTTCTTCATAATTAATTATCAGTTTTTTGTTTTCTGGATTTCTTCTTTTTTTCTTTTTCTTTCTGGTTTTGATCTTTTACTTCTTTTATCTCTTCTTTTTTTTCCTCTGAAACACCAATAGGAATGTTTAATTTTACAAATAATGCGTGGTTTTTAATGCTTGAACTATTTTTATAAACATTTGTGAGTCCATAGTGGTATCTTAAACCAATAGACCATCCTAAACCTTTTAGTAATCGATAACCAATGCCTGCAACTGCACCTACTTCCATTCTGTTAACTGCATCCTTATTTTCTTCTTTTATGCGGTAATTAAAGCCATCGTTATCATAGTTATGTTCTAGCCAGGCTTTATACATTAAACCAAATTGTGGGCCTGCTTCAACATACATATGATTTTTAAATCGATACTTAGCCAATGCTGGAACCAAAAAATAACTTATTTTCTGAGAATAATCTCCTTGTTCTGAGTAAACAAAATGAGAATTAATTTCATCTAAATCAGCTTCCGATAAGTTATCCACACCAAGAGAAGACTTAACTAGCACTCCAGTATTAAAATACCATTGGTTTTTCATTTTAATATCAAAGTAAAAACCAAGATTGAAACTTCTTTTCCATTTATTGGCCTCTAGTTCAGATATGGAAGAAAAATTTAATCCTCCATCCAATCCAAATTCCATTTTTCCATTATTTAATTTATCTCCTAGTAATAATGCAATCAAAACTTGAGATTGAAGGTTGTAAATAAAAAATAAAAAGAATATTGATATTATATATTTTTTCATATTTCTTTTACAGTTTATAAGTGATTATAATTTTATTATTATTTCAAATTTAATTAAATAAATATCATTAGAAGTATTTTAAATCAATAATTAATTGTTTTCAAAGGTAAACTCCCAACCATTCGAATTTTTCAAAGTTTTTTTTAAAGAATGATCAAATAAGTATGTTTAATAGACTTAAAATTATTAAACTTTAAAACACTATGAAACCGTTTTAAGATAGTTTAATCTACTATCAGATAAATTTAGTTAGCTATTCTTAAGTTTTAATGTTGAATATTTTTTTGTTTTGTACCTCCAATATAAAAAGAATAAAAGAATTATAATTCTCTTATATTTGTATACAATCAACTTATAAAATAAAAGTCATGTCATTGAATAACGAACAAAAAGAAAAGGAAAAGATGTCTATAGAAAGTGAAGTAAAGTATATAAAGGAGAACCCAAGAAAAAATAGAATGGGATCAAAGAGAGTCGGTTTTTACTTTATAGCTGTTGCTATGGTCGTTATAATTTTATATTTTATAGATTAAATCTGTTTTAAATTGTTTTCTAATCTTCAAAGCACCTCCTATAATTCTGTTTATCCCATAAGATGATATTAGGCTACTAATATTTTTTTAATTTGATCGAGTAATTTATAAAAGGGTTTTGTTACTCTAGGATTTCATGTTTTTTTAAAGAAATTATTTAGTTTATATCCAACTTCTTTAATTATTGAGTTTTGTATAAATTTAACATCCGTTTAGTATATTTGAAAAACTTAAAGCAGCTATGAAAAACTTAATTATAATTGGACATCCAAATGTTAAATCATTCTGTTACGATGGAATTTTTAAAACGATATACAGTGAGCTATCCAACAATAATGAAGAAATCGAAGTTATCGATTTATATAGAGACGATTTTATAAGACCTCGAAAAGCGTTAACTGAAAAATACCAAGAACTAGTTCTATGGTCTGAAAGAATTTATTTTATTTCTCCTATTTGGTGGTTTAGATTAACGCCAAGAATGGAAATATTTTTTGATGAAGTTTTTGTTCCTGGCTTTGCATATGAGTTTGTAAATATTACAAAATTATATGCCTATCCTAGACCATTTTTAAAGGATAAAATAGTAAGGACATATGTGACACATGGTGCTCCATCATTTCCTGTAAGGACGCTATATCTTAATTCTGTGAAATTAAGATTGGTTATGGGGGTTTACACCTTTGTATTTGGATGGAGAGTTTCTTTATTTACCAAAACTAAACAGTTTTGGTCAGTTCCTTTTGTCTCTGAATCCAAAAGAAAAAAGTATCTAAAAGTATTTGAACGAGATATTAAAAAAGACATAAAAAGGGTTTAAATTAAAGTTGTTAAAAACGATAAAAGCTAAGTGTAGTGTTTCAAAAATTAAATTAGCTAGTTGTATTTAATGTAATAAAACTGATGATTAATTGTTTATTTATAATCATTATCAGTTAATTAAACAGCTTTAATTCTATTGTACCAAAACTAAGAAGAAATTGGTCTGAGTATTATTAAAGGCTTTTAAATTGGTGTGAGCGCATAGTATTAGATATTTAAATTGTTTGGATTAGTTAAGAATTTAAATTAATTAATAAGTAATAATAAAAACAAACGAATATCGTTATATCTACTAAATCAAACTGTTAGGAGCAGTATAAAGGATGAATAAAGAAGAAGAGGATTATAAAAGATATTTAGAAGCGTTATTAGCCAAGTATAATGATTTGGTTTGGTACGCTCGCTCAAGCGAAAAACACGAGTACATAAAAGGAGTTAAGGCTGAAAAGATGAGAATTGAGAATGAATATACTGAAGAGTGTATTCGTCTTGTGGATGTTGAGGAGGATAATTGGCAACACGGATTCAATAGCGGTATGTTAGCGGCTTTAAGGTTGTTCTCTGAGAGAGATAAACAACAAGCAATGAAAGAGTTTCCTCACCTACACACATAATTGATAAAGAGCTGCTTACTCATTTTATAGCTGGTTTTTTATTCATTAAATTATCTCCGAAAAATAATAGTTGTGATTTTATTAGGATTCTTTTATGAGTCCATTAGGAGTTTTTTGATCTTATGTATTGTAAATTGTAATTATATGATTCATTGGGGTGAATCTTATGTTTTATATATTGTTAGTTTTATGAAAAAAGTATAACTTTAATTGGTTATGCTTTTTTTTATACAAGACATTCAATGTCAAAATTTAATTTTTACCTTTTGTATAGTATCAAAAAAGTTATAATTAATAACAATATAAATTAACTGTTGTCAGATTAATAAATTAATTAAAGAGCGTGAAGAATTAGATCCTTATATCGGTTATTAGGGTGGTCAAGAAGTTAAAGAAACAGAAAAAAATTAAATCTATTTTTTGTATTAATTTTAAAGGCTAAGGCCTTAATTAATGGGTTTATTTTTGCTTTGATTAAAATTGATTACATATTAATATTAGGTTTATTTTGGTCGAGCTATCCTTTTTTACTATTCATAATTAATAAAGGAGTATGGCAAACCAACCATACTCCCTTACCAAAAAAGAGGGCTTCCCCTCTAAGAGAACAAAAAAATGGGGATTTATTCTCTATAACATAAAGATACTGATATATTTAAATGTAAATACTTGTAAATAAGATACTTATAAACAATACCGATAAAATAGATTTTACATTTAATTTTGTAGGATACAAAATTTCCTATTCGCTTGTTAGTACATGTACCTAATACATACCTTTACGATGAAAAAAATTATAAAATATTGTTAATTAGTATATTAGTGCTTAGATTTATATATCCGAACCCTGTATTGATTGAAGAAATGTTTGGATTGTTGCGTTCAATCTGCTATTTGTATTGAGGTTAATTATAATTATTATTAAAACCGCAACCGAATAGAAACAAATGTTAGTTTATTCTGAATAAATTATTTTTCTATGGAACGAGTGCTGTAATATCTGGAGTATCAAGATATAGCATAAAGGAAAAGGATATCATCTTACGGTCTGTCAATGTTTTTTAATACCGCTCTTTAATTGCAATAACTATTGCCATAAATATACATAATCCTGCTGTCCAAACAAACATTGCACCTACTCCCATAATTTATTGTTTTTTTTAGGCAATAAAGATAGTATAGTATTTTAACTTTAAAGCCTGATAATAAATTTAAATTTTTTATGGTGCTTGTATATATCTTTATTATAAAAAATATTTTACAGGATTATTATTTATGGTAACGAAGCACGAGAATTGATATTTGTATTTTAAGGAAATTCACAAGAGAAATTTGAGTGTATAGTGAGTTTTTCATTTTATTTATTTTAAATGTTAATTACTACAATTATTAAAGGTTTTTATTTCATCTATCATGTCTTTCGTGATATCTCTTTCCTTTGGAATTTGTTTTTCTTCTTATATATGATAACTAATTTGAAGCTTATCGTATAAAAATTTGGTATGATCGATAACTTCAGTTTCCTTCATTTTAAGCTTTTGAGCTATTTTTGTATTAGGACTTCCTTCAGTTATGTATTGTAATATTTTGATTTCAATAAGATTTAAATCGTAATGCATAATTAAGTTTTCCAAATACACATCTTTTACTACTCTTTCTAGTTCTGCTCTTTTTTCTTTTAGCATAAATATTCCCTAATTTAATTGTTGTTATTTTCTGATAATGTAAAGGTATAAGTCTCATCTATTTTAAATTATGACAATTGTCAGTTTTCTATTCACTTTTGTTTATAATACGAATAAAGACGATATACTTTCAGAAAGACCTCAGTTTTTAAATTAAGATTATTATAAAACCTTATGGAGTCGTTTTAAGAAAACTGACACTATAACCAAGCTATTGAAAGCTATGAGCCATTTATTAATAACTGTAAGTTTAATCTATTTAAGAGGTTTAGAAATAGCTGAATTGAAGGAGGATAAATATAACTCTACTATAAAATCCTCTAGAATATCCAAATGGTTTATAATCTAATGGTTTAATAGGAGATGGAGATACATTACTTAAAACGTCTATAAATGATATCTATAGCTCTTTAAATGATGTTTTTTATAATATTTTAATCGTATTCTATACAAATGTATTTACCGATAAAAGCCTCGTTAAATGTTAATAAATTAACATCGTGTCTTGTACCATTAATACTTATCCAATAACTAAAGTCAGAATTAGAACCCAAATTAGTTATATTTCCACATTGATTTTCACGTGATGAGCATCCTATTATTATTAATGCAATTAGTGTAAGCACTATTTTTCTCATTTTTAACGCAATTTAGCCTTCATATTTATATAAGAATAAAAAAACTCTCAAATACAAAGGGTTTATAATCTATTAATAGATTACTTTTAACTAAGAATATTAATCACAAGCTGTGTTGAGAGTTGTTCTTGAATAATTTTCAGGATATTCAGGATCATCTGAATACTCTACAATTAAATTGTTGCCATTATTTATTGCTGTTACAGTAGTAACCCAATAATATACATCACCATCATATTCTTCTTCTTCACTGAAACGAAAGCTATTTTCAGTGACTTCTATTAAATCGGAATTTGAGAGCATACCCGATTCACAATATTCATCTTCACCTTCTACAAAAAAAGTATTTGCTGTTATGGTATTTCCATTTACTATTTGGATTCTACTTAAATATTCCGTTACATCTTCTTGCCACACAACTCCATTGTACTTTTCGAAAAATGTTAAATTTGAACTAGTATCATCACTACTACAAGCAACGATTATTACTGTTAAAAATAAATAGATACCTTTTTTCATTATTATGTTTTAATACTATATTAAGATGTTGTATTATAGTTGTGAATAAAAAAACTATTAGGTATAATGAGAGACACTTAAAATAAAAACAAGCCACTCTAAATAAAAGAATGACTTTATTTTATTTGTTTCTACTAAAAAATTGTTCTTATTTATTGTGAGAACCATCACAAAATCCATCAAGATTTTGAGTGTTTCCACATCCACATTTAGGTTTTTCTGACATAATAGTTATTATTTAAAGCGTAAATGTATTATTAAAACTCTTTAGAATGAATATAGATTAAGCCTAATAAATACAATCTGTAACATTAGTAACACGGCTGTTGAGTCTGCTTCCAACAATAGCTGGCAATAAATCATTGATAGACTTCATTTCATCCACAAACAAACTAACATCCTCAAAACTTTGATTGGCTACTAAATTGGGATTTTCACTTGAAATAGCTGAACTAAAGGAAAGTGATATGCCTTTAATATAATGCCAATATGTAAATGACTAACCACACAGCCGAAGGCATAAAAAAAAACCACCCTAAATTAAAGAGTGGCTTGTAAGGTTTATAATCTATTAAAACGTTAATCTCCAGTATCACAATTAGTGAAGTTTGGTTTTGGTAATGTCCAAGACGTAGTATTTTCACACAAATTATTACAACTTGTAACACCATCAACATTCCAAGAACTTAAGTTTTGATTAAAAGCAGCAGCACTTTGAAACATACTCTCCATATTAGTCACACTACTCACATCCCAATTACTAATGTTTTGGTTAAAAGCAGTAGCACTATAAAACATATACTCCATATTAGTCACATTACTCACATCCCAATTACCTATAGGTTGGTTAAAAGCAGACTGAAAAAACATACCATAAATATCAATCACACTACTTACATCCCAATCTCCAATAGGTTGGTTAAAAGCAGATGCATCAAACATATACCACATAGTAGTCACATTACTCACATCCCAATTTCCTATTGGTTGGTTAAAAGCAGTACCAGCAAACATATCAATCATATTAGTCACACTACTCACATCCCAATCACCTATAGGTTGGTTAAAAGCAGTAGCACCATAAAACATATACTCCATATTAGTTACATTACTCACATCCCAATCACCAATAGGTTGGTCAAAAGGAGTATTTCGAAACATACCAACCATATCAGTTACATTACTCACATCCCAAGTACTGATGTCTTGGTTAAAAGTAGTATTATTCTTAAATAAATCCCTCATATCGGTTACTAAAGATGGAACCACTTTGGTAACATCATCTCCTTGTTCAATCAAAAACTTTAAAGTTGTTAAATTAACAACAGTATAAGTAACATTACCTATGTTACCTTGTTCATTGTTTACTGCACCCGCACTTGCCATAACAATGTTATTAGGTCCTACATAAACTGCATTAGTACTCCCATTTGCATCTACAAACAAACTCACCTCTTCAAAACTTTGGTTGGCTGTGATAGAAGAATTTTCAATAGTATAAATAATATTATCTCCATCAAAATT
>Ga0209713_10002578_pt1 | contig 11259 bp, 6 predicted proteins | sample ArcOceMetagenome_3_FD_187444 | JGI IMG/M metagenome (GOLD analysis project Ga0209713, IMG submission 187444) | Marine eukaryotic phytoplankton communities from Arctic Ocean - Arctic Ocean- Svalbard ARC20M Metagenome (SPAdes) (version 2) | ecosystem: Environmental > Aquatic > Marine > Oceanic...
TTTCCTTTTTGCGCTGTCAACACCTCACATCACCCTGAGCCACCGAGCCGTAGCCTACGTAGGACCTACACGTAGGCCGCCGCCGCGTAGCCTACGTAGGAGGGACCTAGCCAGCCCAGTTGGCGACGCACGCACTGAAGCACCCTCCGCAGGTCGGCCTTGACCCGTGGCATCAGTCAGCGACCATAAGCTCCGGCAGCCGAAGTTGGGCGTCGCCAACACGGGGCACGCCGCTTTCTTCACACCGGCCTGGCGCGCGTCCGCCACGGATGGATCTTGTAATGCCAGACTTGTCTACTTTCTTATGCGGCTGTACTGTGCGGCCGGAATATGACGCTGCGTCAGCTCGCCGACACGCTGCCGGCCACCCGCGTCGCCGTCGTCGCCGTGTGTGGCAGCAATAATCAGAACCTTTTCTTCTGGCCCACGTACCGAGCGCTGGAGCCCGGCATTGCTCACGACTTGATTGTGGTGCACCGGAATGGGAGCGGGCTGCCGCCCAACACGTCCACGGTGAATGCACACGGCCGCGTGATATTGCTCGACAAGCTGCTGGCCGACGGGCGCGATGTGCGGCACCGCGCCTTCGGGGCGTACCGTTTTGCGTTTTCGCGCCACCGCGCCGAGTTTGACCTCTTCGTCTTTCTCACAGATCATACGAGCCTTCGCCGAGCTGGCTGGCTCGCCGAGGGAGTGCAGCTGCTGGCGTTGCACCCGCGCCTGGGCTTCGGCGCATCGCAGCTGTTCAACGGCAACGACGGCAACGCTTCTTTGCGCACACGTTACCCACACGAGTCACATGTGCGTGCGCCGGGCCCACTCTTTGTCAAGCGTGAGTGCTTGGAGCGCATCCGCTGGCAATTTCGCTCGGACCACGAGGCAGAGATGACATTCGCAAGCAAGCTGGTGCGCGAGGCGGGCTGTATCGGCCTCCAGGTGGGCAACAAGCTCAACCTCGGCTTCGACACATTGGGCGACCCGCCGCTCTTGCCGCTCGAGGAGGCGCGGCAGCGCTCCAACTACCAGCACGTGACGCACCAGCTGGAGGCGCGCTACTTTCCCAACAAGCGAGGGATCGAGCCGTTCCATCCGAGCGAGTTCCACTTCTTCGAGGAGCTGTTGGCCAAGCGCGAGGCCGACGGCGCGCCAAGAGCTGCGCAGGCGGAAGTGATCACCTCGCCGTTCCGGCACATCGGCGTGCAGAGGGTCTTCTATGATTTGCAGCCGTTCAATGACCTGCTGTATGCGCCATCGCTGGAGCTGGCGCGGCAGCAGCTGGGCGAGCGAGCGGTGCGACACGTCAGCGGAAATGTGTACGTACTCCGTAGGCAAGGTCTGACTGAAGACCACACACACATACAAAAATCACAATAATAGTCAGAGTCAATACCAGGCCGCTAAAGTAAGAGACGAGACACGAATGAAAGACAGACACACAGAGTCCAGAGGTAGTGCCAGCGTCAAGGCAACACACTATTGAGGCTATTGAGGCGCTAGGTGTCCCGGGGACCGTGTGCGTGCGCTGGAATTTTATCGCTTAGACGTGACGTTGCGTAGCCGGTACAGTCCGTGGTAATAAAGCCTAAGCCTAAGCCTAAGCCTCTGGAATTTTCAGTATATTGTATGAATGATGCATTCTTCGTGCATTGCACAACCTCGCAATGGTCGCATCCGGCGCCGGGGCGAGGCACGACGCCACACGCGGCCCGGTCGAGGCGCGGGCCATGTCGCTGCAGCGTGGGCGGAGCGCCTACGTAGGCCACACGGCCACGCTGCCCGTGGTGCTTCCCATGATGCCGCCTCATGCTCGCACGCGAGCGGAGATCAAGCTCACATTGCGAGCGGAGCTTATGGCTGCGGCAATCAAACGAGCAATAACCGACTCCTTTCTTGAAGCGCTCTCGCCTGGCATATCCCCGATGAATTGCTCCGCCATCACGCCGGATCGCCCTACAGCCGTGTGCCGGAGCAGCAGCGGCGGCCCTCCATCAGGCTGGGACACAACATTCCTTCAGCTGAGCCGTGGGCTTCGGGCCGCAGCCGCAGCCGCTCTCGAAACGGACGTTGGTCCGGAAGCGAAGCTCGCCTTCGAGATTGACGCCGCAAGCGATGCCGCGAGGCAATTCTTGGCGTCGCGGCAGCAGCCCACGGAGGCGACGGCCCGCACGGCAGTGGCTGCGCCAACACGAGTTGGACTCTTTGTGATTCGGGGTGAGCCGATCCCACCCACTTCGCACATTCTAGCGCATAGCCTTGTGCAGGCGACCGGGCGTGGCGGCGGCACGGGTCGCGCACATAGCGGCCTAAAGCTGCACATACTGCTCGGCCCGTCGTACGACTTTGAAGATTTCGACCTGGACGTCTGGCATCAGCGGCTCGGCGCCGCCGCGCCACTGCTGGGTGGACTGCACCTGTGCCGACAGAGGAACCATCTTACACCGTACGCCAGTGCGGGTCGCCAGCAGGGCAACTACCTGCATAAGTCGTGGAGTATGGTGGCCATATCGGCCATGCTCGGCTACGAGTTCATCCTCTCGACAGATGATGACGTCCTCATCCCTCCTCTCTCCCTGCGCGCATTTCTGAGCGCCTCGCACGTGCCGCCCTCCGGGTTGTCGCCTTACGCCGCAAAGGGCTGTGGCGTGCTGCTGCCGGCGCTATCAAACGGCGTGCCCAACGCGGAGCACTTTGCGCAGGCCGCGTTGCCGCCGTCGGCGAGGCAGCTGCTGGACGAGTGCTACAGTGGCTCGCGGCTCTCAAAACTGCCAGGCATGCGCTTTGGGCCAATGAGGACACGGTGGCTCAACGCGCAGATCCGCCCGTGGGACGCTCGGCAATGGTATGACTCGGTGCGTCACAATGTGAGCGGCGTCTACAAGGGGATCCACCCTGTGCGTGCCAACGGCACGTGTATGGCGCTCAGCCTGCAACTCGCCTTGCAGCACCTGGATGACTGGTGGTCAGAACGAGCGGGACGAGGGCCCGCGGAGAAGACTGCGCCGGCGATCGAGTCCTTCGGGCCGAGAGCGCACGAGACGCACGGCCCCTTTCCATACTTTACCAACACGCTGTGGATGAGCGCAGCGTCCGTCTACGGCGAGGCACTGCGGCGGCTCGACCTCTTTGTGGACTCCTTTGACGAGGTACCAATGAATCGTTGCAGCGCAAGTCAGACGTTCACATGCTTGCGCGCCCCTCTGCCTTCATCGGCTGTCTTGCCCTGCTGACCGACACCGGCCGCTCCCACACGCGTTGACAGGCTACCTTCTGAACGAAAAGCGGCTTCCGTTGTGCATCCTCACGCGCGCGCCCGTGCTGCACCCCGCGTACAACAGCGTGCCGCAGAAGCCGCAGATGGTCGCCGACGCCCTACGCGCGGTCGAGGCGAAGCTTGGCATGCGCCCCACGGGAGGTCAAGCTCCCTCGACGTGGTTCCGGGAATTGACAGTGGGGAATGTGCCGACGTACGTCCCGCGTGGGGTCTATAGATAAGACGGGACACCTGTACCTGCACGACTGGGAGAGGGGTAACACCACTCATCCGCCGCAATCGCCGCTCAGATTGTCCGCAATGCAGCGAGAGGCTGGCGAGTCACCGGAGGCATTCGTCGAGCGGCAGGCAACACTCGCAATGAGGACGAAGCTCCCCGCCGGGCCCGGCGCGTCGGCGCGTCCATGGGCGGTGCTACGCGGTGGGCCTACGCAGCGCGCAGCGGATGACCGCCGCTCTTCGGACTTCGGGGACTGGCATCGGACGAAGGCGGTGTGAATTCGAGTAGAAAAGCACTGGATCATGAGAAGATCTGATGTCTCAACTCCGACTTGTAATGCGACTGCGTACGCTCAGGCGCCTACACCGTATCAGGCGGCTGCGCCACCTGTGACACCTGCACCTCCTCTGACAGGACTGAGCTCGTCGGCGTCGGGCGGCTCCTCGCCCAGCTCCGAGAGGTTCTCGTGGCAGGATGCGACCTTCGAGTTGAAGGCCGACGTCGGCGCGGAGGAGGCGTCGCCGCCCTCGTCGAGCAGCCGCAGCCGATCGGCGGGGTCGGCCTTGCGCTCGAGCTCCACGGTGGCGAGCGCGCCGCTGGGCGCGGGGTCGGGCGGCGTGCGCATGTCGTTGTACACGGTGATGAGCAGGCCGGCGCTGACTGCGAGGCCGCCGATCAGGTCGGTCGCCTGCGCCTGTCGCATGCCCAGGTGGGGCGGCGGCGTCAGCAGGAAGAAGATCGCCGAGCAGAGCAGCGCGGCGACGGGCTGGACGGTGTAGAAGGCGGAGACGAGCGAGGCGCGCAGCGTGTTGGCGGCGAAGAGCTGCAGCAAAAAGGGCAGCATCGTCACGACGATCGCCATCCACACGACGGCGACCCACGCGAGGAGCGGCACGCCCGAGGCGTCGGGCGCGCTCGTCCACACGCACTTTTTCGCGGCGTCCTGGCTGCAGAGCAGCGCCGCCATGTGCTGCGGCGCCAGCGCCGCGAGCGCGGCGCACGCGGCGATCGTCAGCGCAAACATCGCGGAGGAGATCGAGAAGCAGCAGGCGGAGAGGAGCAGCTTGGGGTAGCCGCGGCCCATCAGCGCCTTCGACGCGATGATGCACAGCGGCGTGCTCAGGCAGTTGAGGAGCAGCATCAGGCTGCCGAGCAGCGTGTGATGCCGGCCCTCCTTGGGCGCCGCGCTCGTGGCGATCATGACCATGCAGCCTACGGTCGATAGCAGGATGCCCGCGGTGCGCAGCGGAGTGAGTCGCTCGGAACCCAGCATCACGGCGAGCATCAGCGTGAAGACCGGCTGCGTCGGCTGCCAGAGCGACGTGACGGCGGCGCCCGCGATCGAGACGCCAAGCAGGTTGAAGAGGTTCCCGGTGAAGAGCGTGCCGCCCATCACCAGGAGCTTCCAACGGTCCGTTGATAGAGCCAGCTCACGCAGCCCTAACGGCTGCGGCATGCGGCAGCTCTGCCACAGCCACCAGACTCCAAATGCTGACGCGCAGATAGTCGCACGCACAAAGCCAAACAGGACCGGATGCATGCCGTCCAGCAGCCCAATTGCCGACACGACCGCACCAGAGCCATAGATCGTGTTGACGAGCAGCTGCGCCAGCGAGGCTGTCACGAAGGCGCTCGGCATCTGGCCGTCGGCAGCGTGGGCGGCGCGCCGGCGGGTGCGACGCAAGACTCGGCTTCGGCAACCTCTCTGCGCGTCGAAGGGGGGGGGTCACCACTCATAGGCGTGTAAAAATCAGATACTTTGACACGCAGTGACACGCAGTATCGGAGTGAACACCTCAGCGGCCGTGATCGAGGACGTTGGGGTCGCACGGCTTGCCGCCGTTTCTCGTGCACGTGCCCTCGATCGGCGTGCCGCTCGCGTCGAGCTGCGAGATGCGCATGTTGCCCCAGCCGCCGCCGGTCTGCCACTTGGTCGAGAGGTCGGCCTTGACGCCGACACTCCCGCTCGTCCACGGCACGTGCGTCGGCGGGCATACCCAGCCGGGGCTCATCCCGCCGGGCGTGTCGATGTCCTTGCAGGTTCGGCGCGTGCGCAGCATCTTCTTCCGGTAGCGCATCGCGTACTCGCCGCGCTGGCCGAACGTCGGCTTGGCGGGGTCCTCGAGCTTGCGCAGCCAGCACTCGCCGTACGTGTGGTTCCAGCCGGTGTCGAGGCCGAAGCACACGGGGTATCCGCAGAAGGTCCAGGAGTTGCAGCCCTTGGCGTGCGCCTTGCACTTGTCGCAGCAGTCCTGCGCCGACCCGGCACGGTGGCTCACGCCGAACGTGAGGCCGCGCCCGGCACGGTCGCTGTGCGGCTCCTCTCCGCACATCTCAGAGGTCGTGACGCCCGGGCAATCGGCCATGCACGTGATCTCGTCCTCGGGCCCGTTGCAGATGCCGTCGCCGCAGCAGCGCTTCGTTTTCGTGCCGTCGCACGGCACCACGCCACGGCGTGCCGCCGCGTCGGAGGCAGCGAGCATCAACAGCATCAACGTCATCGGCTGCGCTCTGATCGAGTCCCGAGACATCATTCCTACCAAGTTTGATGGGTGGTGTTACCACTTGCAGTTCTAGAACTTCGCACGATTCCCGGCTGGAAAACCGTGTGTAGATAGGGTGGGTCCGGGACGTACTTGTCTCGACACAATCTGACTGGTATGATGAGGGTGCGCAAAACGTGGTTGAGGGCGCCTGGCGTCGATGCAGTCAGCAGCGGGGCGACTTCGCATCTTTTCTCGTCCCGAGCCACATCGCCCTCAAAAGTCGAACGTGCCGCTGTTCCCACGTCGAACCAGACGCGTCGCCCGTTGCGGCATGTGGACGAGTGGAACGTCGTGCGTGGCAGGCACAGTGGCGTGGCTTGCCAGGGTCGTCATACTCGTCGTATATTGGATGACGAGAACCGTAGAGACAGAGTATGCAAAACTTCGCTGCGTCCCCAGGACAAGGCACCTAGCGTTGTCAACGTGCACTCATTGAATCACGCTATAAGACGGGGCGCGTCTATCCGAGCGACTCGCTTGCTCATGGTGGCGCACAAGTCGGGCCCTCAACACGGCTTGCCGCTCGGAGGCCCACCATCCGCATCCTGCTCCGCCGTGCATTGGACCGTGCCGAGAGGCGGCCACATCTCGTGCACGCCCAACGTCACATACGGCTGCGCCACGTCCTCCGAAGGCACTGCACAGCTCTGGCTCGAGAGCGGTTGCCGTGGGCAGTTTCTCGTTGGAAATGAGTGGCATTTTGACTGCTCCCGGCCGGCAGCTACGAAACGGAGCTGGTGCCAAAGCGGCGGTCTTGAACAGGGCGCGGCTCACGCCATTCCGGTTGGCTCTCGTGGCATAGTGGTGCTCCCAGCCCATGGCTGGGGCGACCGTCTGCTTGCGCTACTGGCTATTGCCACTTGGCGCAGGCTCGTGCGCATCGGGAGCGGACTCCCGCCATTGGACCTCGACGTGCACTGGGCTGCAAGCGCGGATCACCGCTGCTGTTGGGGCTGCGTGGCCGGCTCATGCAACCTCAAGCTGTTGCAGCCCCATTTCACCCTGCTCGATAGCACAGGGCTGCATCTGCAGGCGGCTGGTCCGACACATGCAACGGCGCGTCGCGTGCCACTGAGCGCTACTGAGCCGAGCGTCGTTCTCATCAAATTTCCGGTGCCGCTGCAGCACATACACCCGCCGTTTCTCGCAGCGCTGGTTGCACGACCTGTGGAGGAGGTGGAGAATGTCTACCTCGCCACGGCCCGCAGCTTGCTCGGGCCCTCACCCGAGATCCTAGCCCTACTAAGCACGCTGCCACCGCCGCGCAGCTACGTTGCTGTGCATCTTCGGCGCGGGGACAAGGTGGTCCCGGTAGAAGGTGGCCTTGACAAGTCGCACCGTGTCCGTCCGGGTGAGCTGGGCAGGCTCGACAACAAGACTTGGCAACTCATCCCCAGATCAGGGCCCGTGCTGCTCGTCGGCGACGAACCCGACATTGTCGACCGCTTCGCGGCGCTGCTGGGTGGGCGCGCGATCTTCCCACCGAGGGTGCCATCCTCGCGGCCTCGCCGCAATCTCAATCGCAAGGAACGCATGAGCATAGCGGAGGCGAACGCGCAGGGCCTGAGCGATTCCGAGGCTTTTTACCTGTGGAAGCTGGGCAATCGGAGCGAGCCCCACCCGCAGATGCAAATGCTCGTAGACTTCTTCAGCATCTCGCGTGCGCGCACCGTCGTGGTCTCGCAGCGCTTCTCGTCGTTCAGCACGAGCGCGGCGCTCGCCGGCGGCGCGACCGTTGTCTACGCAATGGGTGCGAGCAAGATTGCCGGCACGATTGCCAGGTGGGTGCAGAACCGCACCGCGGGCGGCGGGCTTGGCCGTGTGTAGGAAGTAGTTCCACAATCGCTATAAGAAACTATTCTTACGTTCATCTAAGGCTTCCAGCGCATGCACGCTCGGCCCCTGATGGAGGGCGGCTCGGTGTACTTGGGCACGAGGAGGCCGCGCATGCTCGCGTTGGAAAACTCCCGAACGTACACGCCGAAGGGGGCCACGCGCAGCGGTACCTTGTGCATGAGTAGCTTGGCTGTATGCCGGGCCTCCGGCCAGCAGGCGGCCGCAAGCTTGCGCGACTTGTGGCAAAACGAGTCTCTCCTCGGGCCCAGAATAGCGGCCACCATGGATGGAGATCTCCAGCTGAAAGGATGCATGAAGAAATTGCAGCTGGTGCTCCCGCAGCCGGTCCCGGGAGCCCCGAAGCCGCTGACCTCGTTCCACAGCCAAGAAGGTGTCTCAACTCCGTTCGATGAGAGCGCCGAAAAGTAGTCATCAGCGAGGCCACGTGGCACGGAGGCCACCTGATCGTCTACGAGCAGGCAGCTCACATTGACGTCGTGGCAGCCTTTCGCAAAGGTGTCAACAACAGGCCACCAAGAGAAGGCTGTCTGCGGGAAGCATTGACGAGTTGTCTGCAGCGCCATTCGCCGGGCGCGCACGCTGACTGAATGCGGCGTGGACAGGAGAGTTTCCAGCTCGATGTCGGCGAACCAGGCCGCATCGGGTCTGCTGTGCACGATCAGTGCAAATGCACGGCTGCGCTGCGCCTCGAACGCACGCACGTAGCCGAAGCAGCTCGAGAGGCGCGCCGCGCCCGAGGAAGATGGACCTCGGTGCACCTTGACAACGACAAGTGATTTCATCAGCTGCTCTGGGAGCGAGTCAGATGCTTCTTGCGGCGCGGCCTCATTGGTTCCGTCGCCACTGCCACCGCCGAGACAGAGGAAGCTCGCGACGGCAACTTTGGAAGTGGTCGCGACCGTGACCACGTGCGTGTGCCAGCTCATCCAGAGGCCTTGGTGCACGAAACCTCTCTCCTCGCCACTGATTACGACGGCCATCCCGTCGGCTGACATCCGCAAAACAATGCATGGAACAATGCACAGGCATGCAGCGCTGGACTGACTGACTGACTGAAGTTTTTAGAACGCACACCGTCACCACCTATCCGGCGTCTAAGCCCCCGGGACACCAGCACTGGGTCAGTACCAGCCTAGGGCGCATCCCGCGCCGCTGGCCGCGCGCATCCTACCGGCTCATGACACGCGCGGACTTCGGTTGGGAGGATCTGGGCTCCTCCCGGGCCCTCGCAGCACCCGGCGCGGCCGAGGCCGTGCCGCCGCTGCGCGCGCTACGCATCGCCGTCCCGCTGCTTCTTGCGCACCGCCGCGCCAAACTGCTCCACCGCGCCCGACTGCCATCTCGACTCTGCTGCTGCTGCCCGCCTTTTCGCACCTGCCACGCGTGGGGGAGGGGGAGGGGTGAGTGAGGGGGGGGGAGGACATGTTTGTATGTGGGGTGGCGAGGGGCCTCTACGTAGCCTAGAGGTACGGCTTTAAAAAACGATCTTACCATCTAGGTCTCACATCGTCAATAGAGGATATTTTCAAACGCCCCCACTGCGTCTCGGCACTCTCGCGTCGAACATTCACCCCGGCCCATCCCGCACACACTGCTCACTGGGCCACACAGCACCAGAGTGCTCACGCTCACCCGTCGTCCTCGCACATGCTCACGCCCCGCCCTATCGACCCTTCCCAAGTAAAACCCCCCATCGAGGCCCACGGAGCGCGGCGCACCTATGCCTTCTGCTGCTGCTTCATCTCCTGCTGCTGCTGCCCCGGCGTGAGCGCCTGCTGCTGCTGCTGCCGCTGCTGCTGCTTGAGGCGCTTGCCGCCGTGCTGCGCGGCCGCCTCCATCGCCTCGGCGCGCTGCTCGGCCGCGCTCGGAAGCTTGTCCGACGCCCAGACCGCCCAGTTCTTGTTGGCGTGGCCGCCGTCGGTGCCGCCGGGCGCGCAACAGCGGCAGCCCCACACGTAGTTGTAGCGCTGCGAGAACATGACCGCGTCGCTGCAGCCCGCCGTCGTGTGCGCCGCCGCGAGGCAGGCGTGCGGCGACGCGAAGTGCTTGCCGAGGTTGGGGCCGTGCGCGGCGCAGCCCCTCTCCGCGTGCAGCACCAGGCCCGGGAACGGCGGCGGGCTCGGCGGTGGGCTCGCTGGCGGGGGCGCCGGAGGCGGGCTCGGCGGCGGGCTCGGCGGCGGCGTCGGCGGCGGCGGCGGAGGGCTCGGCGGCGGTGCGGGCATGTACATGGCGAAGGAGGCCTTGACCGCCGCCTCCTCACGCATCGACTCGGTGCCATGGGCCTTGTGGAAGGCGGCGGCCGCCGCGGCGCCCGCGCCCGCCGCGGTCTCCGGCGACGTGCCGTACGCCGTGGCACGCCCCGCCGCCGCGCCCGCCTGGCGCCGCGCGCCCATGTCGAGGTTCTTGGGCCCGGACGCCGCCGCGTGCGCGGCCGCCGCGCCCGCAAGCGCCGCGCGCTCCTCCGACACGCCCGTCCTGGCGGCGTCGCCCGCCGCGGCGAAGGCGGCGGCGAGCGCCCACTCGTCGGTGTATTTGGCGTCCAGCGCCGCCTGCTTCGCATTGGTCGCCGCCTCGGCGGGGTCGGTCTGCAGCTTCACCTCCTTCATCTGCTGCTCGCTCTTGCCCTCCGTGTTGTCCTCCTGCTCCTGGGCCGCCTTCTCGTCCTCCTGGGCAACGGCCGTCAGCGCGTCGTCGCCGTCCACCTCGCCCGAGCCGCCCTCCGACGATGCCACCAGACGAAGTGCGGCCGAGTCGTCGTTCAGGTCGGGCGCCGGCGGCGTCGAGGGGCCCGGCGCGTACGGCGTGAGCATGTTGGGCGTCTGCGGCGGCGGCGCGGCGGCGGCCTCCAGCGCCTTGAGCTCGGCATCATGCCAGTAGTTGATACCGTGGGCCTTCTCCGGTTGCAACACCGACGTCGCCTGCTGCTGTCGCAACGCCAATGGCACCGTCACATCCACAAAGACCTGCGTCTGCTGCTGCTGCGAGGGCTTGATCTCGGCCTTTGCCTCCTGCTCCGCGTCCGCCTCCGCGATATCGTCCTCGCTCCTCAGGGGAGGCATGATGAGGACGCCGGGCGGATAGGGCGCCGAGGGGCCCGCCGGCGCGAAGGCCGTGAGAGAGCCATCGACCCCGTCGGCGCTCAGCGACTGCTGCTGCTGCGAGGGCTTGATCTCGGCCTTTGCCTCCTGCTCCGCGTCCGCCTCCGCGATATCGTCCTCGCTCCTCAGGGGAGGCATGATGAGGACGCCGGGCGGATAGGGCGCCGAGGGGCCCGCCGGCGCGAAGGTCGTGAGAGAGCCATCGACCCCGTCGACCTTCAGCGACTGCTGCTGCTGCTGCGAGGGCTTGATCTCGGCCTTTGCCTC
>Ga0209713_10002580_pt1 | contig 11258 bp, 6 predicted proteins | sample ArcOceMetagenome_3_FD_187444 | JGI IMG/M metagenome (GOLD analysis project Ga0209713, IMG submission 187444) | Marine eukaryotic phytoplankton communities from Arctic Ocean - Arctic Ocean- Svalbard ARC20M Metagenome (SPAdes) (version 2) | ecosystem: Environmental > Aquatic > Marine > Oceanic...
TGGGCTGACATGATGAGCTAATGTGATCTAACAGTGATCTAACAGCTGCCTAGCCGCATGATCTAACACCTGTCTTGGTGAGCCAACAGAAGCCCTTATCGCCGGATCAGCGATCCAACGTTAGATCCGCTGCCCTGCCCCCGCGTGCAACAGACCTGTTGGGCATTTACCCCTCTCGAGAGAGGAGTAAAAGCACCCTGAGGCGGCCCAAGTCGAGTTTGGTGGGTTACGATCATAAAAGGCATGCACACGCACGCACGCCCATGGTCGACGGGCCTCCAAGTGCAGTGAAGGGCCCGAGGAACATTCAGACTCCATCGACCCCGTCGTCTTCGCGCCTCTGCTTCCGCTTGCGCTCCCTCGATTCGTCGTCGTCGTCGTCGTCGTCGTCGTCGCTCTCACCGCCGGCGCTGTTGTGCGCGCCGCCCTCCTCGCTCCCCCGCTGCTCTCGCCGCCGCCGCTTGCGCTCCTTCTTCTCTTTCCTCCTCCGCTTGCGCTCCGCCGCGTCCTCCGAGTCGCTGCTCCCGTCGTCGCTGTCGTCGTCGGAGCGGCTCTCGCGCTTCGACTTCTTGCGCTTCTCCTTCTTCTCTTTCCGCCCCTTCTTCTCGCGCTTGCGCTCCTTCTTCTCCTTCTTGTCTTTCTTCACCTTCTTCTCCTTCTTGTCGCGCTTCTTCATCTCCTTGACCGCCCTCCTGCGTGGCGTGCCCGCAGGAGCACCGAGCGGAGACGCGTCAACAACGCACGCGCCCGCGGGCTCTGTCCGGAGGTTCGAACTGACGGGGCGGCGGGTGCGGCGCTGTGGGAGGGGAGAGGGGAGGGGCGCGCAGCTTACTTGCCCATGTTGGGATCGAAGACGCTCAGCGAGCTGTCCGAGTCGCTGCCGCCCTCCATCAGCTTGCGCCGCTGCTTCTCGAGTTTGGCCTTGTACTCGGCGTCGCTCGCCGACGCCGCAGACGTGGACGCCTCGGGGTAGGCGTCGAAGCGCGCGGCGTCGAGCTTCTTCTTGAGCAGCGAGTTCACCTGCGCCGCCGCCTCGGCGCGCGACTTCTCGGCCATCTCGCGGTTCTTGTTCTTGAGCAGGATGGCGCGCTGCGGGTCGGCCGGGTACTCCTTGCACATGGCGTCCATCGGGTGGGTCCCACCGGGCAGCCGCAGCAGCGCGTGCACCACGCCCGCCCGCGCGGCCTCGAAGCAAGGTGCGCCGTCGGATGCAAGCTCGCGAGGGCCGCACTTGAGGCGCAGGAGGGACGGCGAGGGCAGCCCAGCGCCGGCGGCCGCCCACCGCCGCAGCCCGCCCACCGTCGGCGCGTCGAGCTCGACCGCGCCGTTGAGCAGCCGCGTCGAGCCGTCCGGGAGGCGGACGACGAGCTGGTCGTCCTGCATTGAGTTTGGCTTATCAATGCCACTGCGCGTCTGTGAGCGACAACTCGCAGAGAGCCCGAATAGTTATTAGTTTGACTTTTCATTCAGGCAGGAACCCTTATGTTAGACTCGTAGACTCGTAGACTGCTAGATGCCCCATCCGGTGGCAATCAAACCCTTATGCTTACATCCACCGTAGTGTGCCAAAAGAAAAACCCAGGACCTAAGAATAGGCACGGCTTTAGCCCTGAACCAATCTCAAGACCCAGTCCTTCCTGTTCTAAGCACCACCCTGGCAACGTAGCGAAGAAATTGGGTCGTTGGAAGCTCTCAGATGCATTTTTCCAGGGGAAATCGAGGTGTCAGGCACGGGGCCGCCCAAGATCGGGAGCATATGTCTCGTGGTTCTCGCGCAAATCCACCGTCGATCGATTTTCGTGGCGGGTACGTCCCCCCCGGTGTCCCGCCTCCAGTTCATAGACCCACCCCTATTCGTGGACACACCGGTGCCAATCTCGAGGTCACACCACCGTTCCTATTCGTAGGTCATGGGTCTTAGAATTGGCAGACTACGGTAGACACCTCCTCGATTATAGTGCCGGCAAGGTTCTCTGGAACTCACGGGGGAGAGAAGGGGGCCGGGACCCCCCCCCACCGGTCTGTTTACGCTGTTTACGCTGTTAGCTTACCTCAACTACGTAGTTCGGACCGGCCGGCCGGCATCGCTCTAACCGTGAACCTTGTTTTCACCGAGGAGTTGGTTATGCCCGACTTGAAGACGTCGGTGTAATCCAACCCTCGGCGCTCGAGGCCGCGATCGCACAGTCCGGTGCGGCCTCTAGAGCTTTTGACGAAACCCCGGTGTTCAGCCGGGCAGCTCCGACGGACGTTACGGCCAGCCCGCAGGGCGATGTTGCCATTAGGCCACGATCGACACCTACCTCGCCGTTTTCTTGGTCCCTGGCCTGGACTCGGACCGGTGACCTGCTTTTTATCGCTGCCACCTGTGAACTCGGGACCGCTCCACGCTGAAAGCAGTCCCACCACTCTACCAACTGAGCTAGCCGGAAGGCTACTTATGTTTGGCGCAGAAATGCGCAAAGTGCAAGTTGTTGCGCTATCATAGCTCTGATTCCGTAGACGGGAGCTCAGGCCCCCGCACCCATGTGATGGTCCCCGCTGTGTGCCCTGGTTGCACCTACCACTCCTTCCTTCCTCCTCGCAACGACTACACCTGCTCCTCCGACTACTGCACGGGCTGCGACGGCAACAACGGCAACCCCGACTACAGCTTTACTGCCAGGTTTACTGCGGCTACCTGTCGGGGACCGGCAGCCGCTGCCTCTCGTGGTGCAACACCTACACCTGCACCTCCTCGCCGGGGCGACTGCGGCGGCTGCACGTCGTCGCCCAACTGCGCCGACATTTCGGGGACCGAGACGAAGACGCACCGCGAGAAGTTCGGCTTGCGGTCAAGCCCCGGCTATTCGAACTGTGACGCGGGAGGCGATCGCCGCAGAGTTCGTGAGTTCAATTTAACATTTAACATTTAGCATGCGTTCTGTTATTAAGCTGCGCAGCGCGTTTCGTTTAACAGTCGATTTAACAATGCCCCGCCGAGGTCTATAGGTCGGGTAATCAGGGTCGAGATGGTGCCACTTGGGGGTGCTTGGAGACGCAGGGGCGTGGGCGCCTGACGGCCCCGCCTCGGAGTTGTTGGAGGCGGAGCCTGCATTGGCGTTGGTCTTCGGCGGGGTCCCGGGAGCATTGGTCTCGGCTTCCTGTCGGGCAGCGCTGCGCGTACGACGCGGCGAGGGCGAGGCCGCACGCTTGGGAGGCATCGAAGGCCGCTGGTGCACAGGGCCGCTGCCGTGGGTTGGGGCAGTGGGGCCCGCGCATGTCGCGGTCAGACATGTACATGTACATCGGCCGTGTAGGGTTTACACGCACTACTCGACTTCTCTCGCCCGCAGCCAGGCGAGCACCTCGGCCGCGCCACTTGGCTCCCAATCGTGGCCGCTGCCCTCGTCCTCGTCGGCGGCGCGCACAAAAGCCCCCTCGTACTGCGTGAGGGCTGCCACTTCGAGCTTGCCCAGCGCCTTGCATTTAACATGTGCTCATTTAACGTTAATTTAACTGTTAAGTTAAATGTTAAAATATTTCAGGGTTTAACTGTCAAATCACCAGCTAGCTAACCGCCCAAAGAGCCTAAACAGGACTGACCCTCTCCGTCGGACTGAATCCAGGTGCCGGTCTCGGAACGGCTCGTTACGGTATTTTCAGCTGTATAGCCGCAACTGGCTCAGACCGTTGAGACGCACCGTTCGAGTCATTGCGGCATTTTCAGCGGCTCTATCGATACACTACACGTAAAACACATACACTGTCGTCCCGCTTCGTCTCTCATCACAGCGGCAGCAGACGGCTCCGCTCCGTCTTCTCCTCGCGCTGCGCCGCGAGCGCCTTGCCCTTCTCGCTGCCGCGGCTGCCGCGGCCGTTGTCGACATCACCGGGGCGGCGCTCCGCCGCCGCCGCCGCCGCCGCCGCCGCCTCGACGGGCGCACCGGCCGTCGCGCCCCTCCGCCAGCCGAAGGCAAAACTCGCCAGCGGCGGCAGCGTCACCGGCAGCAGCGCGTCGCGTCGCTCGTTCCAGCGGCGGCCGCCGCAGCCGAGGCCGAAGCAGCCCTCGCCGCCGCGCATGCCGAGCACGGTCCACCCCGCGCGCGCCTCGGCCTTGGCGTCGGGATGGTTGAGCAGGTCGTCGTCCTCGTCGTCGTCGCCGCCGCCGCCGCCGCCGTCGCCGTCGCCACCCCAGTCGTGGTCGGGCGGCGGCCCGCCGCTCTTCTGGAAGGCGTCGTACTGCTTCATCGTCGCGTCGAGGTTCTCGGCGAGCTGGCGGGGCAGCGGCGCGCCGCCGTGCGTGGCGGGCGTCATCGCCTTGGCCGCCTCGGCGACCCGCCACGCCGCCGCGTCGAGCTCCTGGCAGCGGCGCAGGCTCGGCACCGTCGCCTGGCGCGAGTAGTAGCGCGAGAGCGCGCGGTTGCGCGCGACGGTCGCCGGCAGCAGCAGCAGCGTCGCGACGAGCGCCGCGTACATCTCGTTGAGCGCGAGGATGGCCACGAGCACGCCCTGCGCTGTCACGAGGATGATCGTGGTCAGCTTCATCGCAATCGGCCAGAAGGCGCCGCCACCGTCGAAGGAGGCGCCCTGCGGCGGCGCGAGGCAGTGGCGGAGCGTGTGCGACCACGCCGGGATCACGACGGCAAGCCACAGCAGCAGGAAGGCGATGACGAGCGGCGCGAGGCACGCGAAGACCATCCCGATGCCCACCGCCATCAGCACGCGCGCGTAGAGGTACTCGTAGTGGAGCTTCTGGCAGAGCGAGACGCACGGCAGCGGCAGCGGCCCCGAGGCCCTGCGGCGCAGCCGGCGCAGCACGAGCCGCTCGAGCGCGTCGAGCGGCAGGCACAGCAGCGGCGCCAGCATCAGCACGTCGAAGGCGGGCACCACCAGCAGCGCCTCCTGCAGCAGGAACGACATGAAGAAGGTCGCCTGATGCGGAACGGCGTCGCCCACGATCCGCACGAGGGCGCACGCGCCGTCGTGCACGACGAGCGTGACGGTGTTGGCGAGTGAGCCGATGACGCACGAGGCGAGCAGCACGAGGAAGAAGTTGAAGATGAAGAGCTTCTGCAGCGTCGAGGTGCCGACGGCGGTGCGGCTCTTGTGGCCGCCCATGCTCGAGAGCCACGAGAGGATGCCCGAGTAGAGCGTGACCATCTGCATCGCGCGCAGCACGAGCGTCGCGAGCCACAGCTCGAGCTGCTCCTGCTCCGAGTGCGGCAGCGTGTGCAGCCACGCGAGGAACTGCGGGCCGGCGACGCTCTTGAGGCGCTCGAGGTCGACCATGCTCTGCGCCATCGCCACCGGTATGTTCCACGCCAGGAAGAGCACCGCCGTCAGGAAGGTCGCGAGGAGACGCGAGAGCTCGCGCCGCCCCTTGGGCGCGCCGATGTTCGCCCAGTGCGTGTCGGCGGGCGGCGGCATCGGGTAGGTGCGCCCCTGCAGCTCCACCGGCAGCAGCGACGCCGCCTGCGCGCAGAGCGCCGACGCGCGGCGCGTGCGGAAGACGGCGATGAAGTTGGCCGAGCCGCCGCCCTCGTCGTACGACAGCAGCGCCGCCATCTCGCGCGCCGCCGAGCCGCACAGCATCTCCGCCCGCGCCGCAAACGACGCGCGCGCCAGCCCCAGCTCCGCGCGCAGCCGCCGCACCTCCGCCTGCAGCAGGACCTCCGACGCGCGCGCGCGCGGCAGCTCGCCGCCGCCGATCGCCGCCTTGTCGGCGACGCCGGCGAACGTGACGGTGCCGCACCCCTTGCCGCCGCCACCTGCACCATCTCCTCCCTTGCCACCGCCGCCGCCGTCGCGCGACGGCTCGGGCGCCGACTTCGCGCGCGATGGCGGCGGCGCGTTGGCGGGCGGCGCGACGCGCTTCGGCATCAGCACCGGGAACGCCGCGTCCTCGGAGAGCGTCAGGTGATACGTGTCCAGGAACGGCACGCTGGGCTCGTCATGGCCGTCGCCGTCACCGTCGCCGTCGCCGTCGCCGTCGCCGTCGCCGTCGCCGTCGCCGTCGCCGTCGCCAGGAGGGACGCCTGCAGCGGCCTGCACGGCGTCCGTCTTCTTGCCGTCGACGTCCCATCCGACGTCGTCCGGGTGGAACCCGTCCTTGCGCCGGCCGCAGCAGCCGCCGCCACTGCCGCCGCCGCCGCCGCCGCTGCCGCGGCGGACGATCGGCAGCACGCGGTGCACCTCGCCGGGGAAGATATATCTGAGCGTCGCCTCGAGCTCGGCGGCCGAGATCGCGACGCCCGCCGGGCGCGCCGAGATCGAGACGAGGCACGCGAAGGCCTGGTTGCGGCTCTCGGCGAGCCACGCGTGGCGCAGCTGGACGTAGGCGCGCCACTCGCGCCGCAGCAGCACCAGGTACAGCGCGGAGAGCACGTACATGACGAGCACCGCCGCCCAGAACCGCGTGCCGCGCGGCGGGATGTGCAGCACCGACATGCTCTCAAGGCCGCTCCAGTAGCTGGCGCTCGTCAGGTTGAACAGCTCCTCGCTGACGGGCGGCGAGGGCGCCGGTGCCGCCTGCAGCTGCAGCAGCCGCGCCGCGTCCGACGGCGTGCCGAAGTTGGCGGCGAGCAGCAGCTCGAGCCGAGCGCCGTCGCTGATCGGCCGGTACGCGTAGAGCGGCAGGCAGAGCGGCAGCGCGACGAGGCCGAGGCCGCCAAAGAGGTGCAGCATCATGACGAGGTAGCGCATCATCATCTTCATGTCGAGCGTGTCGTGGTCCTCGACGATCACGTCGATCGAGTAGAGCCCCGACACCACGTGCCACCAGCGCCACGGCGCACACACGACGCCCGCGCCGCCGAAGCGCCCGAAGATCCGGCGGCGCAGCAGCCTCGATCTCGATACCAGCAGGTAGGCCGCCAGTATCGCGCCCGCCACTATCGCGTTCAGCTGCAGCGTCGCCAGCAGCGCTAGGTCGGTCGACGAGCCCCACTGGGTCGGCACGTCGTAGTGGAAGGAGACGCCGCCGCACTTCCACGCGTCGGCCCCCTCGTCGATGTCGGTGGAGCTCGACGCGCGGTACGACCGGTTGTACGACGCCAGCGCCACGGCCGACGCCGAGGCCACGGCCGACGCCGAGGTTGCCGCGGCGGAGTGGTTCGACATAGAGTGAGCCATAGAGTCGTAGATGCCTAAGTCGGTCCTGTGCGGCTCAGAGAAGAACATCAGAAACGACGCGGAGACCAGAAGAACTGAGTTTCGAAAATGTGTAGTTCTGAGCGAACCTGGTTCTCACGTGCGTAGCACGTGGGACGTCGCCCGGACGTCGTCCCACGGCGAGCCGTTGCTGCAACCGCGCGTAGTGCAAAAAAATTTCAGCGTTTTGCGCTTGAAATCGACTTTCCCAGCGCCAAATCGTCCACACCGTAAGGCGCCGCTACGCGGCGGAAGGCGCTACGCGCCGCGCTACGCGTAGCTGGGCGCTGCGCGCCGGTTCTCACGTGCCGATCCCACTTCCGAAACCCAGGAGAAGAAAAAAGAAGGAGGGCGTTGAATATCATGGTGTCGATTTTGGCCCTTTGGAGCTCGACTACTGTACCTTGTCGCAAATTGTGCGTGTCTATATAATTTTTAAATTCGCCATTTAGGCTGCCATGCCGGCGGCTGCGACATCGATCGCGTCGCGGGGGGCTGAGCGCCCCAGCTGGCGCCCCTCTGGTGTGCTATTAGAGCGCATTCGCTCCGGCACCTGGTGTTGTAGCCTAGGTCACGTCCGCTGGGTATAGGGCAGCTTAGGGCGAGCCGGCGTGATACACGCGCGTGCGTCATACAGTACAGTCTTAGTAAGCGCACGATTCAGGAAAGAGGAAAATACCTCTTACTTGTTTCCTTAGCGGGGATTCAGACGACAGGCTTTTCCTCAAAGTGTATCCCGTGATATCTTGGGATATGAAGCCCGTGATATCCCAAGATTACATCGTGGTCAAGCGTACCCGAAAACGTAGGAAACCGCTCAGGTTTGAAGAGGAACCTTGCTCCTGGACTGTCCACGTGGCCGTCTGTGATAGTATCGCACGTGAGCTGGTATTACCCCCCGGTGACACGTAGACAGTCCAGGAGCATCAAAGCTGAGTCGTTTCTAAGGTTGTTGGACACGCTCTTTCAGATTATGGACCCCTGGGGACGTGTGGTTCTATGCCCCATAGGTCGAAATTCATAAAGTACACGATAGTATTGCAGGACGATACTGTACTTTTGGCCGATTAAGCGCGTAGTACCGGAGAGCGCGGGGCAGGGGGCAGCCTCAGGGCTGCGCGCGCGGAGGCCGGCAGAGCCCGTGCGTGCGCCCGGCCACTACTCGACCCCGCGATTTAATGTAACGCTTCAAGTAAGATCGAGTGTGTCTGTGCGGGCCACGTGCTCCATGCTAGGAGTGTGGTAAAGCAACCTGAAAGCAAGCAAGCAATGAACGCTTCCTTAACCCTTAGACTGTCTTTCTCGTGAAACGGTGTTCATTTAAACATGGCGGAGGAAGGCAGGTCCACGCCCCGCCGCACAACGCCGTCGACACCGGCATGCTCGTCCACGACCCGACCCTCCTCGAGCCGCCCAAGCTCGAGCCGCGGCGCCGGCTCGAGCCGCAGCAGCGGCTACGATCGCTTCATCCCCAACCGCGCCGCGATGGACATGACCGTGTCGCACTTCGAGCTGACCAACCACGACCTCGACCCGGAGAACCCGGCGGCGAACGCGTCGCCCGCGAAGGAGGCGTACAAGAAGCAGCTCGCGCGGAAGCTCTTCGACGGCGAGCCGGGCGGCTCCAACTCCGTCTTCAACTTCCACGGCAAGGCGCCCAAGACGTCGTCGGACGTCGAGGACACGCACCGCGTGCTGCGCTCGCTGTACGTGCAAAACCGCGGCTCGACGCCGAAGAAGTACAGCCGACACATCCCACAGGCGCCCGAGCGCATCCTCGACGCGCCCGAGCTGCTCGACGACTACTACCTGAACCTTCTCGATTGTATGCCGCCCTGCGCTCCTCAAACCAACCCTGGACCCGCAGATCACAGCTGCTGCTCTTGCTTCGGGCTAACCTGCTGCTCACGCATTCGCGCCTCACGTTGGAAACAGGGGGTAAGAACAACGTGCTCGGCGTCGCGCTCGGCGACAGCGTCTACCTGTGGAACGCGGCCGACGGCGGGATCCAGCAGCTGCTGCAGACGACGGGCGAGCAGTCCCACGTGACGTCGCTCGCGTGGGGGCAGGAGGGCGCGAGCCACCTGCTCGCCGTCGGCACGTCCGACCACAAGGTCCAGCTGTGGGACGCCGTACGCCGCCACGTTGGAGCTCGATCCGGGCTGACCATCAGATCAGATCAGCGCGCTTGCTCTGCCTGTGCCTCGGCCTAGAACCTGCGGCTCACTCACCCAGCGGTCGCCGCGCCCCGTGCCCCATGGAACAGGAGAAGCTCACGCTGCTGCGCTCGATGACGGGCCACCGCGCGCGCGTCTCGTCGCTCGCGTGGAACGGGCCGATCCTCTCGAGCGGCGGGCGCGACTCGCTCGTCATCCAGAATGACACGCGCATCGCCGAGCACCGCGTCGGCACACTCAGGGGCCACGCGCAGGAGGTGTGCGGCCTCAAGTGGTCGCCGTGGGGCACGCAGCTCGCCTCGGGCGGCAACGACAACCTGCTCAACATCTGGGACGACCGCTACACCAACGCGCCCGGCGGCACGACCGACCAGTCGCTCTTCCGTCTCGACGCGCACCAGGCGGCCGTCAAGGCGCTCGCGTGGTGCCCGTGGCAGCGCAACCTGCTCGCGTCGGGCGGCGGCACGGCCGACCGGATGATCCGATTCTGGAACGCGTCGAGCGGCGCGTGCCTCAACGCCGTAGACACCAAGTCGCAGGTGTGCGCGCTGCAGTGGTCGCAGCACGACAAGGAGCTCGTCTCGTCGCACGGCTACTCGCACAACCAGCTCATCCTGTGGAGGTACCCGTCGATGGTGCGTGTGGCCGAGCTGACCGGCCACACGAGCCGCGTGCTGCACATGACCCAATCACCCGACGGCACGACCGTCTGCACCGCGGCGGCCGACGAGACACTGAGGTTCTGGAAGATCCTCTCTGGGGTGCGGAGCACACCTCTTCGCTCGCTCGAACACCTTCCCTTCCCTTCCCTCCGTGCCGCGCGAGCCCGGCTGCTGCGCACGCGTGATGACCTCGGCTGCGGCCTACGCGCGTGGTGATGTGCAGGGCGAGCAGAAGAAGAAGGAGAGCGCCGCTGCAAAGGAGTCGGTCCTCGCCATGACCATCCGGTAGGTGCAGAGAGAGGAGGGGAGAGGAGAGGAGAGGAAAGGAGAGGAGAGGAGATTAGAGGAGAGGAGAGGAGAGGATTCGCGGTGACGAGCGACCCCGCCCACCTTGGCGGCACACGCCGCCAGCAGCACGGCGTCGCGGCGACGCACGGTCTGCTCTACGTCAACGACGAGACAACCCGACATGAACGAGATCGATGCATCGAGGCGCTCGCCGCCCCACCTCCACCACCACCGGCAGTCGCGCGTGGTGTGGGGTGTTGGCGGCTGGAGCTCGCCGCCACCTCGTGATCCGCGCTGCTCTGCTGCGGTGTCTGCCGCCGCCGCCGGGTGAGAAGCGAATGGTACGAGGCGCGTTGAGGCCATTGGCTGCCCCTGCACCTGCCGCGCCCGCATGCCCACCCACCCTCCTCGCCTTGCACCCCTTAATCCCAAGCTGCCGTGTGTCTCGCGACACACGGTGGCACCTCTCTCAAAATCAAAACTCAAAACTGTCAATGGGTTTGTCAATGCGAGTCGCGGACCTGTTCACGAAGGCTCTTGACACCAGGGGTCTGTTGCACGCGGGGTGGCCCGAAACATCTGTGAATTTGTAAGGTCTTTTCCCTCAGGATTCTGTGAATTTGTCACGTTTATTCCTGCGTTTATTTCACGTCAGATAGTATTCGCAAAATGCGATCCCAGGCTGCGACGCTGCTCACGGAGACCACACCATGCCTTCAGCTGCTGTCTTACCGCACGCAGGCACCTTCTGGGCGTGCGGTAAGACTCCGGTTCAGCACTGTCGGTGCACTCGACGGCCATGCGGCGTGCCTGGAACCGCTTGGCGACCACCCTCCATCCGACGGCGAGTGATGCTTCCGGAGCTCGGAGGAGCAGCGCCAGCCAGCCCTGCTGCTGTCGGTCATCGCGCCGATCAGAAGCACTGCCCGGTGGTGCTGGAGGCAGCTGCATCGACCTCCGGAGGCATGCTGTCACTGAGCGTGGACGTTGACGAGAGAGG
>Ga0209713_10002581_pt1 | contig 11257 bp, 8 predicted proteins | sample ArcOceMetagenome_3_FD_187444 | JGI IMG/M metagenome (GOLD analysis project Ga0209713, IMG submission 187444) | Marine eukaryotic phytoplankton communities from Arctic Ocean - Arctic Ocean- Svalbard ARC20M Metagenome (SPAdes) (version 2) | ecosystem: Environmental > Aquatic > Marine > Oceanic...
GAAGCCGGAATCTATCTATCTATCTATCTATCTCAGGCGTGCCCCAGGAAAGCGACGCGCGCAGGCCAGGGTTGCGCACCGGACCAGCTGAGAAGCGAACTTCCGGAGGAAGGGGTTCCGCGCGCTGATCTGCCGCGACGATTGCGAGTCCTAGCGCCAGCTCTCACAACCGCGCCACCATGTTCTCGCTGCTCGTCGGCTTCTGGCAGGCGATGTTCCGCAAGGTCGAGTTCCAGGTGCTGATCCTCGGGCTCGACCGCGCCGGCAAGACCAGCGCGCTCGAGCAGATCAAGGCCATGTTCCTTGGCCTGGACCCGCTCCCCGCGAGCAAGATCCCGCCGACCGTCGGCCTCAACATCGGCCGCATGACGGTCAATCGCGCCAAGCTGATCCTCTGGGACCTCGGCGGCCAGTCCGCCCTGCGCGCCATCTGGGAAAAGTACTTTGCCGAGGCCCACGGGCTCATCTTCGTGGTCGACGCCGCCGACCCGGACCGGTTCGAGGAGTCGCGCGCCGTGCTGCACCAGCTGCTGAACCACCCGGATCTCGCGGGCATCCCGCTCCTCGTGTTCGCCAACAAGCAGGACGCCGAGGGCGCCGTGCCGCCGCACGAGATCGAGGCGATCTTCGGCCTCCACCAGACGCTCAGCGGCTCGCAGCCTCGGAAGGTCGTCGGCGTCGCCGCGCTCAACGGCGATGGCATCCAGGAGTCGGTCGAGTGGATGGTCGACTCGCTCCACAGCAGCCCACGTGCGCAGGCGCTGCAGCAGTGAGTAAAAGGAGGAGGGTCGTGGCAGTGTCGAGGGGATCAGCTGGGCCTTGCCGCGTCCGATGCGGTGATCGCTGCTGGAGCTGGCGCCGTGACGCGCCTCGGAGGGGCAGCGCAGCCTGCACCATGGCCACAATGCGTTCGTCCCTCAAGGCGCGGGCAAATGGCGTGGCACAGCGGAAGCGCGTCAGGCCCGGTGCAACCTTCCGACCCAAACATCCGTCGCATCGACTACTCGATGCCGCTCGGCCGCCGCGTGCTGGACTTTGCTCAGCGTGGCGGGGAAGGGAAGGGCCCCGCAGCTCAAGCGCGGCGGGGGCGCGTACGCTTGCACGACGCCCGCTGGCGCTGCAGCCGGTGGCGCTAGAGGTCCGCGTGCCTCCCGCGTGCACGACGCACGAGCCTAGTGAGTGCGAGTGCCCGGGATAGTTGTGGTCCGTGTACCACAAGTGCGTTTTCTTGGCCATGGGCCGCTAAGAAGGTCGGGTCGATGATACACAGTAAACACATGGCGGGAGGAGGGGCGGCGCGAGGCCCCGACAAAGGTCGACACACACCTCCCCGCGGCCGCGCACGCACATGACATAGAGGAGCCGCGAGTCCCCTCGCTTTGACTTGCGGGCACCTCAGAAGCCGAAGAAGTTGCCCTTCTTCTTCTCCTTGGTGACCTCCCCCGCGAGCTGCTTCTGCAGCCGGGTGTTGAGCTCGTTCTGCTTCTTCGCCTTATCCGCCAGCTCCTTCTGCCGCCTCTTGCTGTTGTCGTCCGCCTGCTCAACGACGAACTTGATGAACCCACCCTGGCGCACGGCGATCGACTTCTCCAGGCGAATCTTGCCGATGCCCCGCGCCGACCACATCTCGTCACCAAACGTGGCGCTCACCATCACAATCTCGTCGCCCACGCGGAGCTTGCCCTGGCTCTCCATCTGCGCGGCCTGCGAGCCCGGGATGATCTCCTGGACGAACACGCCCTTGGCGAAGCTCTCCTTGAACTTCAGGCCAAGCTGCAGCCCCTGAGTCGCCGCATTCTGCTTCCGAAACTGGACCACCCGGCTGCCGGCCGGCGCCCCGCGCAGGCTGAGGTCGTTGCGCCTCTTCGCGCTCTCCTCTGCGCAGATGAGCCGCGGCAAGCGAGGGCGGGGTCAGGAGGATTATTAAGAGACGGGGGCGTCGCGCTAGCCGCCGCATCGATGTCTGCCAGTTGGTGCTTGGTGTTGTGAGGCCCAGCCGAGCGGCCCGCAGGGTGGGCGCGCACCGGTGTTTCCAAACAGATTGAACATCTGCACGTCGGCGGTCGAGCGCATCGGGGCCACGCCAGCCGAGCGGCACGCCGGCAGCGCCGGGCTAGTCACGAGGGAGAGCGTAGTGGAGAGGAAGGCAAGCATTACGGTCGAAGGTAGTGTCGTAGAAGCTGCGCCCGACGAGCTTGCGCACCTCTTTTGTGGTGAGGGAAATACCAGCGCAGACTACGCCTTGGCAGAAAGTAGAACATCAGCTAGACACTGGCTGTTTAAGCTGTTTAAGCAGAGCTCTCGCCGTGATTCCCAGTTTTTACGTGGCGAGCGGAAGTCGGCCTGTCGTGATGTTGTCGATCTCGTCGCTATGCGTGCGAACAAAGTCAACAAACCACCAGGCGCTGCGTTGGCCAAACATTGGCAAACCAACAAGCTGCGCCCGCGATGGCTGCGGCGGATGGCCTCGACGAGCGGAGGCCGGTGGTGATCGCGGGCATCGCGTGGGACGTGCTCGTCCTGGTCGTCATGGTGTATCTCGCCTTTGCCGATCCGCTGGCCATCGGCATGCTGCAGCACTTTGCCATCCCGGCGCTCGATGTCTTCGCCACTGTAGTCCTCGTCATAGATGTGCCTCGCCAGGCGCTGGCGATAGTGCTTGCCCACCGCCGGGAGCTTGTCGAAAATGCTTACGCCGCTAAGTTGGAAAGAAGAAGCGCCAAAGAAGACGACGTCGACGAGGAGGCAAAGCCTTCGCAGCAGTGGGGCGTGCTCGCGGTGGGGCTGACGGTGAGCCTGTGGCCGGCCGTCCTGTCGGCGTCGGCGTCGCTTGTGCTCGACGTGATGCTCCTCGGCGATAGCACGGTGTCGTTCGGCTGGTTTGCGGCGCTTCGCTGCGGCCGGCTGTGGAAGTGCACGACCTGGAGCACGAGCGTGCACAGCCTCTGGCGCGGCCTCACCGCGCTCGTCACCGGAGGCGAGCCGACGTCGTTCCAGCTGGAGCAGCTGTCGCTCCAGTACGACGCCGTGATCTCGCTGCTCAATCTCGGCGTCGTCGTCGTGCTCGCGGCGCACGCGCTCTCGTGCGCGTGGGGCAGCTTCTACTACGAGGCCGAGCTGCCGATCACCGACGCCTCGCTCCTCAAAAGGTACTATCTCCTCAGCTTCTACTGGGCCGTCACGACCATCTCGACCGTGGGCTACGGCGACATCACGCCGAGCAACTCGGACGAGCGCTGGCTCATCATCGTCGCCGAGGTGTGCGCCGTCTCCGTGTTTGGCTGCATCATCGGCGTCGTGACGACGCTGCTGAAGCAGCTCAACCGCGAGCGCATGCTGCGCGACGAGATCATGGACGGGATCACCAACTTCATGCTCGAGCACAAGCTGGGCATCCGGCTGCAGGAGCGCGTGCACGCCCACTTCGACTACTACTACCGGCAGCGCTCGATCTTCAACACGCAGCAGCTGCTCGAGGACCTGCCGCCGACGCTGCGCCTCGCGCTGATGGAGCGCCTCTGCGGCGACTTCTTCAACCCGGCCTTCGGGGGCAGCTTCATGGACGTGGCGGTCGACGTCAAGTTCGTCCTCGCCAACGCCTTCGTCCCCTTCCACCTCTACACCAACGAGGTGCTCACGTATGAGGGCGAGCTCTCGCTCGACCTGTTCTTCATCACGGCGGGCAGGCTGCAGCGGTACAGGGGCACCGAGCCCCACGACGAGCTGACCGAGGGGCGGCACATCGGCGAGGTGTACGACAAGGAGTACCTCTTCTCGTACTCGATCGTGGCGCTCGAGCCGTCGCGGCTCTTCTCGGTGCCGCACGCGACGGTGCGGCAGCTGTGGGCGCGCTTCGGCAGCCACCTCCCGCCGGCGCTGCGCGTCGAGAAGGCGGTCGAGCCGGTCCGGAGCGAGAGCCGCACGACCGACGCCAAGGCGGCGTGGAAGAGGGCGTCGGCGATCAAGCGCGGCATGGCCTTCAAGTCGTCGCTTAAGGTGCTGCGCGCCGAGCTCTCGTCGACGGAGCACGGCTGGCAGGACACGCTCGCCGCCGACGGCGTCCCCCCGGCGATGCGAGCGCGCCCGACCCAGTCGGCGTGGCTGCGCGCCGAGATCCGCGACGCGTTCGCGGCGCGCTGCATCCACCCGAAGGCGCGGCTCAAGGCGGCGTACGACGTGCTGCTCGCGCTGGCCATCGTCTACTCGATGTTCACGGCGCCGCTGTGGTTTGCGCTGCGCGTGCGCGACGCGCAGCTGCCGGCGGCGCTCCTCGCGATCGACGCCGCCGTCGACGTCCTCTTCGTGCTCGAGGTGCCCGTCAACTTCCGCACCGTCCACCTCGACGCCGCCCACGGCACGCCGATCCTCGACACGCGCCAGCTCGCGCGGCGCTACGTGCGCACGTGGTTCGTGCCGGACCTCGTCGCGGCGCTGCCGCTCGCGCACGTCGACCGCATGCGCGGGTACGGCCTGTTCCGGCTGTTCAAGTTCCCAAAGGCGCTTGGCCTGGTGCAGCAGCACGGGAGCGTCCTGATGCACCCGGCGTGGCTCACCATCCTCAAGCTGATCATGTTCCTCTTCTCGGTCGCGCACGTCGCCGCGTGTATGTGGCTGGCGGTGCCCGCGTGGGCGACAGACACCGTCGACGAGGCGCCAAACCACATCTACCCGCACGAGGACTTCCCGCTCTCCCGATGGGAGACCGCCGTCTTCAACGGCACCGACGAGACGACGTGCGCCGCGCCCGTGTGCATGGTCGGGGGGTCGGGCACGCCGCCGTGCGTGGTGAGCCCGCTGGGGCTCGACGCCGTCGCGCTGGAGGCCGCCACCAACGTCTCGATGAGCGGCACGTACTCGGCCGCCTCCAACTGGTTCTGGCGGTACGGTAGCCAGTGCGAGCGGCCGTGGGCCAACTACCAGATCGCGCTGATGTGGTCGCTCACGACGCTCACGACCGTCGGCTACGGCGACGTCTGCCCCGACGAGAACTCGCCCGCCGAGCTGCTCGTCGCGATCGTCGTGATGCTGCTGGGCTCGACGATCTTCGCCGTCGTCATCTCCAACTTCACCGAGCTCATGTCCAAGTTCAACATGCACCAGAAGGTCGTCAAGGACAAGATGCACGAGGTCGACGCCTTCGTGCGCTCGGCGGGCCTCGATCGCGAGATCGCGTCGGAGATCCACGGCTTCTTCTCGTACAAGATGAGCTCGAGCGTCTCGCACATCCTCGACGGGCAGAACTCGGTGATGAGCAAGCTGTCGCCGCCGCTGCGCCACGCCGTGCTGCGCAACATGCTCATCCACGAGGCGAGCCCCGTGATGAGGTGCCCGCTCTTCTCGGGCCTCGAGGACGAGATCGTGATGAGCACCGTGCACATGATGGAGGCGCTCTTCCTCGTGCCGAACAACGTCCTCTTCAAGCAGGGCGAGCCCGGCTTCCACATGTACTTTCTGATCGATGGCGTCGTCGACATCGAGTCGGGCGACGGCCTCAACGTCTACGCGACGCGCGTGAGCGGCGAGTACTTTGGCGAGGTCGCGCTGACCGTCTCGACCGGCCGCACCGCCACCGCGCGCGCCAAGACCTTCTCGTCGCTCTACTCGCTCAGCAAGGAGCGCTTCCAGATCATCCTCGACCTCTACCCCGAGGCGCAGCAGAACGTGTACAACGAAGCCAACAAGCGGCTCTCGCACGTCACCAAGAGCAGCTCGGACGACAACACGCCGAGAACGGTCAAGGAGGACAAGCCGAAGCCACGCTCCACCGACGGTGGGGCTGGGGAGGCGGCGTCGGTGGAGCACAGCATCATGGAGCACCAGGGCACGATGCTCCACACATTTCTGAGGGGGAAATCCGCGCACAAGAAGATGAAGCTGGCCGCTTCGTTTGGGAGCTGCGGCGCTGGGCTGCAGGTCAGCGCGGAGGCGTTGGCGTGCCAGGCGGAGAGCAGCGCGATGCAGGGCATGCTTTTCAACGCGAGTAGAGCGGCCGACGACGCCATCGCCGAGGCGACGAACGAACAATCCGCAGCCACTCTCATCCAGGACGCGACGGCGCAGCTACGACACGAGCTGGACGCGAAGACTGGCGAGTGCGAGGAGCTAAGGGAACAGCTGGCGAAAGCGCAGGAAGCACTGAAGGAGGCCGAAGCCACAGCGACAAAACCGAGTGACGACGGTGGGAGTTTAGGAGCTGGGGGAGCGTTGGCGTGTTGAAGCTAGGTATGAATCTGCAGTATTATGTTAATCAGATTGTGAACTATTGAAATGCACGCACAGTCTATGCACTTTCAGCACCTTTTCTCCGGTGCCGACTAATCAGCGGGCCTTCTGCGCTGGGCGCGGCGCTGGAGATCGCCTCCTCGTCCGACGCGGGGGACCCGACGGACTCGTGGATCTGGATGGCGGACGCGGCACTCATGTATCCCGAGGAAGTGACCGACGCCATTGCACACTCGCATCGCTTCAGGCAGTTGCATCGCACCTTTTGGCAGTCGCAGTTTAGGAGCTCCTCGCTGCCCGCTGCGGGCATGAGCGCGCTGGCGCTCCCCTCAGTGGCCTGCAGGAAGGAAGCGTAGCTGGAGTTGCCCTCGGTGGCCTGCAGGAACGCGGCGCTCGCCTCGCCGTCGTCTGATCGCAGGAGCGTCGCGCCGTCGTCGCCGCTGCCGTCCCATGCCACGGGCACCTCCATCGTCTGCAGAAAAGACGCGTAGCCCTCCCTCGCGACGAGGCAGTCGCACTGCTTGGTGCAGGTGCAGCGGACCTTGTCGCACTCGCAGTCGAGCGTCTCGGGCGAGCTGCGCAGGCCCGCGCCCGAGCAGCCAGCGATGAGCGCGAGCAAAAGAGGCAAGCCGGAGCGCATTTAGGGCTTTCTTCGCGACCCAAAATTGTAAAGTCTCTGGAGCACCTGCGTGCGGTGGTTTCAAAGAGCGTCGCCCGACGGCCGCGAGCAAAGCGCGCAGCCCGTGGGACAGCGGGAGGCGAAGCAAACAAAGAAAAAAACGCGCCCGTCCGGAGCTAGTCAACCGTTGTGCGCAACATGCCTACCCACCCGCCTCCGGAGGTTCCAGGTCGACGAGCCGCGTGATCTTCCGGTGCTCCACCTCGAGCGCCGGCAGTGCCTCGTCGAGCGTCGCCTCGTCGAGGTCGAAGTGCTGCCGCGCCGCCTCGACGAGGGCGCGCCCGAAGGCGGCGCGGTCGCACGGCAGCGAGGCGCCCAGCCCGCGCACAAACTGCTCGTGCCCGCGGTGCTTCCGGTACTCGGGCTGCTTCGACGGGTTCTGCAGCAGCGCCATGCGCTCGCGGTCGTAGTCCCACAGCAGCGAGGTGTGGTGCAGCCAGCGCTTGCCCGAGATGGACTGCGCGTTGCCGCCAAACTTCATGTCGCCGACACAATAGTCGTTGGCGCGGACCTCGAAGCCGTCCGCGCCGCAGCGCCGCAGCGCGTCGCCGTACACCTCGGCACTCCACGCAAGCATCGGGTCCGGGTACGGCGCGACGTCGGGCAGCGCGCCCTCGGCGATGATGAAGCTGGCAAAGAGCGTGTCGGAGTCGGAGACAACGGTGCCGCCGCCGGAGAAGCGCCTGATGACGGGGACGCCGGCGCGCCGCACTGCGTCGACGTGGAGCATCTGCTCCGGCTTGCCCGAGATGCCCAGCACGATCGCCGCTGCCTCCGGCCGCGGGCCGTCCCACTCGTTGGTGATGAGCCAGCTGCGCTTGCGGTCGGTCCGGAAGAGAGCCTCCTCGAGCTGCAGCATGCGCAGCACCGGCATGTTGCGCAGCCGCAGCCAGCGAGCGCGGGGCAGCATGGAGGGCTGCTGTTAGGCCGTGTTGAGGCTGAGCGAACGGGCCTACGCCTTGTTTGCGTGCAATTGATGCATTCTTTATCTGATATGCACGTTAAAGTTCTCTGCACGTCGCCGTAGACGGCGCGCAGGGCACAAACCGGGTCCGGCTATAGTGAATCACGGGGCTGCGTGCTTGATGCGGAGTCGGACGTGTGTAATTGAGGGAAGCTAACGGCCTCAACAGCCTAAACAGCGCTGTAAAACGTTGGTGGGTGGGTGTAATCGTCAAGGCTCAGTGGTGTCTATGTGTGTGCAGCACCGAATGCAGATCGTACATACTCTTCGACACTAGTCTAAACGTTCGTGCAAAAAACGCCCACCTCACGCCACTGCAGACGCCTCGCCGGCCGGCTTGGGCACGCACCCGAGCGACTTGCTCGCCATGTACATCATACCCGACAACACCCGCGTGAGGTCCTCGGAGAGGCACTGGCAGAGCCCACCCAGCGGCATGACACCCGCCTTGCCGATCCCGACTGTGCGCGCCAGCTCAATCTGCCGCGTGGAGGCGGGCCGTCTGTCAGAGTGCGAGGGTCGCGAGTGTGGCCGCAACGATTCTTGGGCGCTCAAAGCACGCGCCTGCTCCTCGACTGCCTCGGCCCACAACGCGATCTCGCCCAGCTTGATCGGCATCAGATCCAGCTCCTGGCGACGGCGACGGCGACCGAAGGCGCGTGTGAGTCGCTCGGCTCGGCGGCAGCGCGCCGGGTTCGGGACTGCGTGTGCAGGGCTCCAGTTGGCTGGAGGCGTGCCTTGCTGCCGGTCTTGACGGTGATCTTCTCGGGCCCCAGCAGATTTGCTGCGTGCTTGATCACCTCCGTCGACTCGGTTATCGGGACCTCGCCTAGCAGACAGTCGCTGGCCTCGCCCTTCTTGAACCACATCAGCCGGTCCGTGTGCAGGACGATGAAGCGCTGCTTCGTGAAGCCGAGCTGGAAGTTGCCTTGCCTGCATTCGAGGAAGCGCGGCGGTGAGTGAGCTGTGCGGTGCGGTGCATGCGTGCGCTGCTCGCATAGCCACGCGACTGCGCTGCTGGGCGGATGCATCCACCTGGAAGGGTTTTTCATGAGGAAGCCCTCCTTGACGAGCGTGCCCATGTCCATGATCTCATTGTACGTCATGTCGCTGATGGCGATGGTCTCGTTGTCGCCAGATGAGATAGCCATGGCTTCGACCGCAAAAGTGCTTGTCCGTCGACTCACCTACGAAAAGAGAGTTCACGCGCCGGTTTACGCGCACCCGATTGATGCGCAGCTAGCTAGATGAGCAAGGCCAAGGGGCAACAACGCCTAAACCGGCTGAGTTCAACCCGGCAACAACGGCACGAACACGCCCTCGTGCGCCTCGTACGCAAGCCTCAGCCGCGCGCCGGGCCGCCCGCTGCTGCACGGCTCGAGCGTGACGCGCACCGTGGTCTCGCGCGCGCGCCGCCGCGCCTCGTGCGCCGCGCGCTCGTCGTCGCTCCACCGGGCGCAGCGCCGCTCGTGCTTGTCGTGCCGCCGCGCCGCCTCCCACGCCGCCACGACGCTCCGCCGCCGCCCCTCGCTCACGCCGCAGCCGTTGGAGGTCGCCGGCGTGGGCGGCGCGGCTGACCACGCGCGCGACGCGAAGATGAAGCGGTCGAGCACCGGGTGCGCCTCGGGGTGACACTCGACCGTCGCGCCCTGCCCGCTGGCGCGCGGCGCCTCCTCGCCGCTAGGCCCGCCGCCGCCGCGGCCGCCGCCGCCTTGGCTCTCCTCGTCGTCGCCGGCCTCGGCTTGCTCGCCGCACTCGACGCACAGGCTGAGGTTGTCGACCCAGTCCACGTACTTGCGCTGGCACTCCTCCTTGCCCGCGCTGCCCACCCACTGGCCGCGCCGCCACTGGCCGGCGACGCAGACGGCGGCGGCGGGGAAGGCGTGCCCGCGCTCCGACGCGGCGAAGACGTCGCCACGCTTGGCGAAGAAGACGGGGGGAAGGCAGCACGGCTTGAGCGCGAGGGAGCAGAACGCCGGGCACGCGTTGAAGAGCTCGACGCATCGGAGCGAGAGCAGCCCGCACAGGTGCACGCCCAGCAGCATCGCCGGCGCGCCGTGCGACAGGAAGGCGCGCACGAGGCTGCGCCGGTCGCTCGGCACCTTGAGGTCGGCCCGTGACGTGGTGAGGCGCACCGGCCACGCCGGGTCCTCCAGGTGCTCGGGCGAGAGGTGGTGCGCCTGGCGGGCCACGTTCTTCTTGGCCCACATCCTGTCGACCAGCACGATAGCCTCCACCTTGTGCGCCATCGGCTGCAGCAGCTCGGAAAGGAACATGCCGAGGTACCCGAAGCCCGAGCACAGGTCGATGATCACCAGGCGTGGCTGATCGGCCGTCAGCTGCAGCGCCTCGACCTGGGCGCACGCCCTCGCCAGCACCGGCGCCGCCTCAAGCAGCTCCTTAACCAGTCGCCGGCCTCTCCGGATGCGCGTCCAGAGGCTCCTGCGGTCCCAGAAGCGCGACCTCCACTCAGCGGCGATAGCGCAGCACCGCTCCAGGAGAGCGCCGTGCTCTGCGTGCGCAGCGCTCTGTCGAATCTCGCTCAGCAGCCAATCTGACCACGCGGCCTTGCTCTCCTCGCTCGGGCCGGCGCGGTCGTCGTCGTCGCCATCGCCGTCGTGCGGGTCGGCTGCGTCGGTTGCGGGTTCATCGCCCGCCTGCATGGAGGCCGTGGATAGGTCGAGCGAGATGTGGTTAGCACGTCGCAAGCAAGTGTGATGGCTTGGATAGCACGTCGCAAGCAGCACGCCAACTCAGCAGCGAGGACGAGCGAGCCGTCCAGTCGGTAACACGTGTATCATTACTCGCCCGCCAACTCAACGCGATGACGCGTACCCAACCGACGTGCGACGTCTTGCTTGCTTGCTTTACCACACTCCTAGCATGGAGCTCGTGGCCCGCACAGACACACTACATCTAGACACCTACTCGATTAGTGCCGGCAAGGTTCTCTGGAACTTCACGGGCGGGGGAGAGAAGGGAGGGGGCCGGGACCCCCCCCGGTCGGCCGGCATCGCTCTAACCGTGCGACGTCTAGTACCTCAAAACTTACATTCGTGCCCAACCCACCCATGAACCGACCCAGTTGCACGCGGCGGGTGCTAGGTTTCAACGAGGCTAAGGACGCTGATGGACGCACCATGCACACTTGAGTGCAAATCCACGCCCTTGCCCGAGATGCCCATGGCCGACGCCCTTTGTCCACGAGAGTTTGTCCACGAGAGTATGCACTCTATATTAAGTACTACCTCCGTACGGAAAAAGATTACCAATAGCTCGCCTACTTCCCTGGAGTAGATTGAGAGTTGATTGCACCCATGATTGATGTTACCTATGGTAAGGCTACGCACGCCAGTGACCCATCCTATCTAGATACAGACACACACTCCAGA
>Ga0209713_10002582_pt1 | contig 11256 bp, 9 predicted proteins | sample ArcOceMetagenome_3_FD_187444 | JGI IMG/M metagenome (GOLD analysis project Ga0209713, IMG submission 187444) | Marine eukaryotic phytoplankton communities from Arctic Ocean - Arctic Ocean- Svalbard ARC20M Metagenome (SPAdes) (version 2) | ecosystem: Environmental > Aquatic > Marine > Oceanic...
GCGCAGATGGGGGGATTACCACCTACGTATGTATTCATGAATACATTGTATTCACCGTTGTATTCAGTGGCGGCCGTGATACTGTCTTAATACATCGTATCAGATCGCCATGTGCTGGTATTCACATGCTAGGCTACTGGCCCTCACGCGAGACGCAGACCTTCCATGGCCGAGGCGAAAATGCCGCGTTTCCCGAGCTTCACCTAGAGAAAAAAACACTTTACGCGGCCATGAAAAACCATGTCGGACGCGGCGCTCAGCCACCACTCAACCTGGGTCGGTGTGGGGGTCAAACTACAACCCCCCTTGGCCCGCGCCGGAAGCGCGCGAGCGAGCGTCGCCAGTCGCTCGTCCCGCCGGCTCGTGCCACGTATCTGGCAGCATCGCCTCGACTCACCGAGACGCCTCCCTCCCATGCAGCTCATCCGCAGCCTCCTCCTAGCGCTCGCCTTCGTCACGCCAGCGCACTCCATCCGGATGGCTGCGAGCGAGCGCGTCACCTCGATTCGGCCCGAGAACTTTGCCCGCATGCCGCTCTCCAGCCTGGACGCCGCGTTCGCAATCGAGGAGGCGTCCTACCCGGAGGACGAGGCCGCGACGCGCGAGAAGCTGCAGCTGCGCATCGAGCAGGCCGGCGACTACTTCTTCGGCGCGAGCGAGGGCGGCGAGCTGCAGGGCTTTGTGTGCGGCACGCTGACCAAGGGCGACGCGCTGACGGAGGAGAGCATGTCCGTGCACGAGCCCGATGGTACCACGCTATGCATCCACTCGGTCGTGGTGAGAGAGGCGGATCGGAGGCGAGGGCTGGGCGGCGCGATGCTCAAGGCGTACGTGGCGCAGGTGGCCGGGCACTCTCCGGTCACCTCCATCCTACTGATGTGCAAGAAGCCGCTCATCGGCTTCTACGAGGCGGCGGGATTCGAGCTCCTCGGCCAGAGCCCGGTCGTGCACGGTGCTGACCCGTGGTTCGACATGAGGCTGCTCACGGATCGCCTCGAGGGCAGCTAGGCCGGTCGGCGGCCGTGGTGCGTTTGCCATGGTCGTGAGAACCAAAAATGCGTACGGTTTGCTTCCATGCTAAGATGTTTTGAAATGCACCGTTACTGATCTTCTAGTGTAGTCCACACGGTTAGCTACCTTAGGCGCAGTCAGCGAGGCAGGACGAAGCGGCCATCCTCCGGGCCGCGGCGGCGGAACTCCAGACAACCCGACCTGCATGGACCACTGAACAGCGAGCGTGTGAGCTCATCCTCGTCGTCCTCAGCTTCAGACTCGTCGCATGAGGTCGCAGACGAGGACGAAGGTAGCGAGAGGACTTCCGAGCCAGCTCGCAGGCCGTGTGGCTCCTTGTCACGCTCGTCCCACAGCCAGTCCGTTCCAAGCTCGTCTTCGATCCAGATGCCAACTGGCATGGTCACGCCGCGGTGCCACGCGACGGGGTTGCGCCAACTCAGCTCAGCCAGCGTGTGCACCTGCAGCCGCGTTGCCCACGAGAGCGAGAGTAGCGACCGCTCATCGTCACAGCAGAGGGTCAGCTTGGCGTGCTTGGCGAGCGTTGCAAAGCGTTGGCAGAAGCGCTGAGAAGTGACGAGCAGGACTTGCCCAACAGCTGGCTCAGCCAAAAGCTGGTCCACCTCGTTGCGGATAGAGAGGTCGTGATCACACAGCTCGTCGATCGAATCGGTGCACCGCAACAGCTGCTCAGCTTTGTCGCCGCTCCCACGCTTCATTGGTCGCCACCAACACGGCACGTGGACGGTGATGCCGACGAGCGCGCACCTCTCTTGCCACCCCGGCAATTGGGATTTGAGGTGGTCGAATGCCTGCAGGTCGACGACGATATGCGCGGACATGACGCTTCGCTGGAGCACTCGTGGGTTTGACGCGGCGCGCGGTGTCGATCGTGACATCTTGACCGCTGACACGCGCGCTGTTGGCTGCTTGGAAAGCTTTGCAAAGCACCACGTATGCGCAAGCTCTGTTTCTTGCCGCCGACTGCCCAAAGCACCGCACGCAAGGCGCTGGTCATTGACGACGCCGGCTGGCGCGACTCTTTGGTCCCGACGCTGGCAGCCCCGCCGCCGCCAGCTCGACCGCCTCGCAGCATGTCCCTCCCGCGCTACATTGCCCCGGTGCAGCGCCCGCTCAACGCGATGGAGCGCGGACAGATCTCGCCACGCCCATTCTTTCCGGGCGGCGTCGCACCGCCACGCGCGACGACGCCGCGGAGCTCCTTCATGGGCCCGAATCCTCCGCTGTCGCCACGCACGAGCCCGAGGGGCAGCCCGAGCCACCGCGCCACCTCGGCGCGCCACTCGAGTCGCGTCGACAGAAAGTGGGCGAGCACAGCCGACGTGACGTTCATCGACTTTTACAAGGCGGGGATGCTGAAGGGCTACCCGCAGTTCCAGACCAAGCTGCACGAGGGCGCGCCGCCACCTCTCACGCCGCAGCAGCGGATAAAAAAGCAGCTCGAGAAGGATCCGTGGGAGCTGGCGGACGAGCTGCTGCAGAGGACGTACTCGAGCGACATCTTCAACAAGTCGCCGCCGAGGGAGGGCTACTGGGAGGCGCCGCTGACGGGATTTGCGTTCACGCCGCAGAGGCCGCCGACGGGCGACAGCAGGCCAAAATGGAAATGGTGAGAGTGTGCTCGTGAGCACGCGCGCGTTGCAGCTCCGAGGAGGGACAGCAGGTGCGCTCGCTCACTGCGCCGTCACCCGTCGGCGACTGTGGAGGGCTCACCGTGCTGCCGGCCGGACTCAGAAACGAGTATTAGAAGTAAGCAACGACCCTCAGAATCATAAACTAACGGCCAGGAGAAGCAACGCGTACACGCCGGGGCCTGCCACGTGTTTCAGCCCCTCGGTACGCCGGAGTTTGCGGACGATCTCGCGGCCATCCACGAGCCAGCCTCGTGTTATTAGCCCATCCGCGAAAATGGCCGATGCTGCGCCTGTCGATGACGAGGCGAAGGCAGCTCGGAGGCGAGAGATCGAGCGAAATGTCGCAGCGGCCCGCGAGACGCAGGCATCGGCTGAGAGAGCAGCCAAGGATGCGCTCGACAAACCCGAGCGCGGCGCCCGGAACCTGACCAAGCAGCAGGTCGTCGAGAAGCTCGACAACGTGCCGGTGTTCACGATAGTAGAGGAGGCGAGCGGTGCGCTCGTCGGAGTGGCCGACGAGTCGGGCGAGACCTGCTGTCGCTGGTACGCCGACGTAAATGAGGTTCAGAGTGCGCTGGTGCTGACGCAGCACCTCAACCCCGACCTACCGCTCTCGCTCGGCGTGACGCCGCTTGGCACGGCGTTCGCCCTCACGAGTGGGTGGAAGACGACCAGCTCAGCGCACCCTCTGAAGCTGCAGGCCTCCAAGGCTGTCGTGACCGCCGTGGCCAAGGAGCTCGGCGCAGCTCCCGACGGGGCCTTCCCGCTCTTTGGGTGCGACGAGCTGCAGTCGGCGCGGCTGCTGCCGCTCTTCCTCTCTAAAGACGACCTGCATGCCACCTGGCGAGCGATGGGCCGCAGCGCCGACGCGATGCCTACCGAGCTCCAGGTGTCATCGCTGCACACGATAGGTGCGAGCGCGCGCACACGTCGAACCGGCTCCTCCCTGCTGCTGCCTGCTCGTGCGGCGCTCCTACTCACCATGGTTTGCTGCTGCGGTGCCCCGCCAGTGCAAAAGATGCTCACCGACGACAGCATGGACTGGAGCACGCTGATGCTCGTCGCGTCCGAAGGCGCCACCGCTCTCGCGCACAAGATCCAGACTCGGCCCAAGAAGCCGGCGGGTCCCGACGACGAGCCACCGCCGCTGGAATGAGCTCGCCCCGCTTCCGTCCGTGTGGCCTCCACACGCACGCGTCGCATGCGCTGTCGGGTTGCGGGTGCATGGGCAGGGTAGTCCTCGTGACCGGGCGCGACTGCAGACGCGAGGAGATGGTCCACCGACGAGAGAGGATGCACGCAGCACGGAGCTCTCTCCGTACTTTAGCCGGCGCGCAGTTCTATCTCTTCGCTGTAGTGCATCCAATGATAAGTATCTTGCATGGTAATTCACCGCCTCCGATAAACACTACAGAATCGCAACGGGGTGTGCAAGGCGGCATTCGAGCCGCGAGACAAAAATGGAAGGACCAAAAATGGAAGGAAAATCGTCCGCGCGCACCACATCGGCGGGCCGCGAGGCATGGGTAAACAGAGAAGCTGCATGCGGTCGCAACGTGGGAGAGGGGGAAGAACCCGGCGCTCTCTCACTGCGGGCATGTCGCGATGGCACGGACATCCGAAGACTGAAACGAGCCGCAATCGAGCGCAGAGGCGACATCAGCCCAGACCGATCGAGGGCGGCCGTGGAATCGCCGGAATGAACGCCTCCGCGAACATATCCATGTCGATCGGCGAGGCTGCACGGCGGGCGCAGGCGACTCTGCGACCATTGTCGATGCGCGGCGCCCACGGCACTGCCCTCTCGCTGAAGGTGGGCGGCGTCATGGGGTGGCCAGCCATGTTCTGCGGCATGTCTGCAGACGGCTGCGCGGGCGCCGAGAGCGCTGACCACTTCTGCAAGCTCCGGAACAGCGGCCGTCGGATGGGAGGCGGCGTCGATGTCTGAGCGGCAGTGACGAGATGCGAAGGCGCATCCGGCAGACACGAAGTCGCATCTGGCGGGCAGGGAGGGCTGGCTCCTGATCGCAAGCGGCTCTCCCATCCCTGCTTTGCGACGTGCGCGGGGCTATCGGAGCGACTCGTGCTTTCCGAGTTGGTGGGCGTCACAAACGGAGATGAGTCCAGCAGGGGAGACGTGAACGAGAGCGGCGGCGAGGCATGAGTAGTGCGCGTGGCGGCCGCCCTCGCCGCCGCTCTAGTGCACGTCGACGGAGAGGTCCGGTCGAAGCCTTCTGACGGAGGGGTCCGATCGAGCCCTCCCTGACCGCGCTGCTGATGGGTCAGATTCATGTCGCACGCCTGGCAGATGCGCCGATTCGCGCGCGAAGAGGGTCGAATAGGTGCTGGGCGCCAGTCGTGTCAAACGTCATTCCGCGTCGCGTCAGACTTGGCCGTAACTTGCGACTTGCCTGCAACTTGCGGTGGTTTGGCGGACACATCTTTGGCTAGGTGTGTGATGTACACGGGTTGAGCTTTGGTGTCGGTTAGTGGTTCGCCCTCCCCAGCTTGCAGGGCTGGCCATTCGGCGGTGCATTATCACGCAGCGCTGCCCCCGCGAGTCGGTTAGCTAACCCTCACCCTAACCCGAAGTCCCGAACTGAGGGACCAGCGGTAGGCACGTAGGTCTGCCGCCAGTGGGCAAGCTTGCAGGCGAGTCATCACGCGCTCGTCATTCGCCAATCGACCTGAAATCGATGCTGCTGGCCGCACTGCAGCCGCTGGCCCTGACGCTGCACACACGGCCGTCGGCGCTCGTGCCGGCCGTCGCTCGTGCCACCCGCTCGCTGGCGACGGCGATGGTTGCGGGTCCAGCCGACGACGCCGAGAACTGCTACTTGTTTGAGACGGACGAGGGCCGCAAGTATGTGTGCACCGAGAATCCGACCGAGCTTGCGTGGCTGATGGGCGTCGACGAGAAATCGCTCGTCTCCGGGCCTAAGCCCGACGACATGAAGTGCGCCGCGCCATGGCTCGAGGCAGCTCAGCCCTGATCTGCTGCTCACGCGCTTGCACCCCATGCCGTCACAGCCTCGTCGAGTGCGCCGAGGACTGGACTCACAACGGCACTCCCGAGTGGGTCTGCGTCGAGGAGTCGACGAGCGCGGCGGACGCGCCGAAGAAGTTCAAGCCGCTGCAGACGCTCCTCAAAGGTGGGCGGGCCTCAGCCGCCGCGGCAGCGTCAGATGAGAGCGCCGGGGAGGACGTGGACGACGAGGACGCGTGCTACTTGCTCGACACCGACGAGGGCACCAAGTACGTCTGCACGGATGAGCCAGCGGAGTTGGCGTGGTTCCTGGGTCTCGAGGAGACGGCGCTGAAAAAGGGCGCCAAGCCCGACGACCTGGAGCTCGTCGAGTGCGCCGAGGACTGGAGCCACAACGGCACCCCCGAGTGGGTCTGCCGCGCGCAGGAGGAGGCGGGCGTCGTGCGCCCCGCGCCAAAGTTCAAGCCGCTTCGCAGCCTCGCGCAGGCCGTCTCGCGCATCAGCGGCGGGACCAAGGTGGATTGACAGGTCTACTGCTAGAAAAAGTAAAAGGTTGTAAGCAAAGTATGCGGCTTCTGAGCTTTCTCAGGCTTGCCGGCGGCGTCCCGTCGCTCTTGAGCCTTGCGCCGGCAACCCCTGCAACCTGACGAAGCTCCCAATAGCTACAACACGCAATCGAAGGTCGATAATTGCGGACTTACTTGACAGGCGATGGCGTCGCTTCGCGGCCCATCCGCCGCTCCGTCAGCTCGGGACCCATCCGACACCGGCTGGGCTCCGTGTGCCGCTGCTGCTGGGACGACCGTGCCGGCCGACCTCGCCGCCACCTCACCGCATTCAATTCGCCGGGTCTCCTCCTTGGGCGGCTTGGACATTGTGTGCAACGGCAGCTTCAACGGCAGCGCCACCTATCCGCCACGCACGATATCCAGGGTCGCGCCTCGCTCGATGACGTCCATCAGCCCAGTACCTGTGCCTAGGGGCCGTCGAGGAGTCCATGCTGCTGGCGCCGACACGGAGTCGGAAGGCCATGGTTCCACACCAGCCTCGTCCTCATCCGACGAGGCGACGAAAGACCTGATGGAGGCCTTGCACTTCGTCGCGGCGCAAGAGCCGACGGCGATAACGCAGGCATGGCAGGTCGTGCTCGAAAGGCAGCTGGGTGACCAGCTGATGAGCGAGCACCAGCTCGCCGCTCGCGACGAGAGCAGCAGGACGGATCGCTTCCGGAGTGAGCGTCAGCTGACCGCGATGGACCTCTCGGTGCTGGTCGTCGAGGACCAGCCGTTCCAACAGCAGGCGATCAACGCGATCTTGAAGGTCTACAGCGTGCAGAACCCGTCGGTCTCCTTCACCACGCACTGTGTCGAGAACGCCGACGAGGCGATCGCTCTGCTGCAGACGCGGCGTGACTTTCACATCGTCATCCTCGACGTCGTCCTGCCGGGCATCCACGGCGATGAGCTGCTACCGATGATCCGACAGCTGCTGGGCGACTACGTGTTGGTGGTGATGGTCTCGGCGCAAGGCGGCGTGAGCCTCGTCCAGCGGTGCATCTTCAGCGGCGCCGACTCGTTCATGGTCAAGCCGCTGCAGATCGCGTCGGTGGCGCAGCTGTGGCAGCAGTGCATGGCCAAGAAGCGGCAGCTGCTCAGCCCCGCGTCGACACCCACCCACAGCTTCACGAGCTTCAAGAGCGGCGGCACGCCGACAACGCCCCCGCCGCCCCACCTCAGCAGCCACCGCAGCGACAGCGAGAGCGGCGGCGGGGGCGCCGCTGGCGTGCCACGTCGCACATCAGCCCCGCAGCGGATGGCGCAGCCGATGGCACCCGCGCCTCCGAGGGCCGCACGGGTCTCCGTCTCCGCGCCCACCTCGCCTCCCGCGGTCACGACGGGCGCGACGGTCGATCCGCTTGAGGCGGCTGAGGCGGCTGAGTTCGGCAGCGCGCTTGCCTCTCATCTGCAGATGCATGCAGCGACCCGCCACGCCGCCATGTCTCTCGCTGCGACACGCCACAACGACGCTTCCTCCGCGTCTGGTGGCGCCGCCGGCCCTCCGCATGGCCCTCCGCCGCGCATCTCCGGCCGCGAGGGGCGGCTCGCCGAGGCGGGGCTTCAGGACGTGCAGTGGCCCCCCGCCCCGGCGGCTAGCCCGGCGGCAGCGGCGGCACCGACGCGCGACGCTCTCGGCAAGACGGTGAGGCCTCCGCTGCGCGAAAGGCCCACGTCGCCACCGCAGCCGCGGGCGGCGGCGCGCGCGCCCGGTGCATGCTTTTGCTGTGCACCGGCCGCGGGGGCCGCGGGGGCTGTCCCGATCCCGACTGCCCCGACGCCCAAACAGCTGCTCGCCGACACTTCCTTCGGGCAGCGTAGCGTCTCGCCGCTCGACCCTCGCCCGGATGGCTGCAGGCAGCAGTAGCCCACCCCAGTGCACTTCTTCCGTCGGCCGCGAATCAGCCGAACATCCCCTTTGACGTGCCGAAAGATCCACCGTACGAAACCCGCATCCGCGCATGTGCATGCCCATCCGCTTCTTGGCGAGAATGCTCTTTGCGAGTCAGCTGCCTGTTTGATTCGCTTCCAGTACGTTTCCGCTTCCGCTTAGCCCGTGCGCCGTGCACGTGCGCTCCGCGTCGTAGAGAGTGGCGTGTTTGCGCCCCGTTTGTCCCCGGCCGCTGCAGAGTCAGCGGGTCGGCCGGGGTTTGAGCTTGGCTCGGCTACGGCCAGGGCCAGGTGTACCGTACCTTTTAGGTTTGCTTTGGTGTAAACTTGCTTTGGTGTATACCGCGTGTCGTTTCCTGAAATTTGAGGATTCATTTCGTATATGGTATGCGGTAGCATCATCGACCTACGCGCTACGCGAGACTCCGCCCCGCATGTTCTCGCACGACAAGTGTGCTCGGCTCATCCCTCCTTATCATGCTGCGTATCGACCCCACCCTGCATCTCAGTCTCCCAACATGGCCATCGCAACCCGTCGCTCCCGAATGCACCTCGACAGCCCACGGTGCAAACACTCATCACTCCTTGCGGCGGCGGAGCGAGCGCTTGCAGCTGCTGTGTGGCGACGAGCAGAAGAGGGTGCCGTAGAACTCGAGCCGCGTGAAGAGAAGGCGCTCCCACCACTCGAAGCCGGCGCCGGTGCCCGTGTTGGCGTGCGTCTTGAAGCGGAAGTAGCGGTGCGCCGTGCAGACGCCCGAGACGGGCGACGAGAAGAAGGGGTCTTGGTGGAGCGACCACGCGCCGTCGTGCAGACTCACCCACTCGACGCCGTCGTTGGAGCCGGCGAGCTGCCAGCGGCACACCTCGTGCTCGCCGCGCTTGTTGCGCGGCTCGATCATCGCGCCGTAGTGCGTCAGCAGCAGCGAGCGCGCCTCGCCCAGGTCGAGCACCAGCTGGTGGTAAAAGCGGCGCAGCGTCCCCGGCGGCCGCAGCGGCCCCAGCCGCCACGACTGCACGCGGAACTTGTCGTCGAGCAGCGGCGCCGACTCGCCCACCGCCTGCGTCTCGAGGTCGATCCAGTTGCCAAAGATGTTCTCGAGGCGCTGCAGGTGGATCTCGCCCTCGCTCGCCGGGTTCTTCCAGCCGCGCTGGCCGCCCTCGGTCCCAATCCAGTGGAAGAGCCCCGGCGCGGGCACCGGGTCGGTCAGCGGCGCCGCCAGACCCGACGCCGCCGCGCCCGCGCCCGCCGCGCCCGCCGCGCCCGCCGCGCCCGCCGCGCCCGCCGCGCCCGCCGCGCCCGCCGCGCCCGCCGCGCCGCCTCCGTTGCCAAACGCCTGACCGAGGCCTGCCGCGAGGCCCGCCGCAAGAGCCGCCGGGAAGGTGCCAGCAAGCAGCCCGGCGCCATGGGCCGCGCCGCCCGCCAGGTCCGCAGCCGCGGCAGCCGCACCCGCAGCAGCACCCGCAGCCGCACCCGCGGCCGCACCCGCAGCGGCGCCCGCGCCCGCGCCCGCCGCTGCCCCTACGCCCGCGTTGGCGGCGGCATTGACGGCGTTGGCGGCGTTGGCGGCGGCGCCGAGCACGGCAGCGAAGCGGGACGAGCCGGCGGCGCCGACGTTTGGTGGCGGGTCGGCGCTGCGGATGTAGAAGGGGAAGACCTTACCGTTGCCGCGCGACAGGAGCTGCACGCGCTTCCGCGCCGGCCGCTCGTCCCTGCCCGGGCTGCCCGAGCTGCCCGAGCCGCCGTGCACGACGATGGCGCCGCCGCCGCCGCCGCCGCCGCCGCTGCTGCTGCCGGGCTCTGCGTGATCTGCAGGCGTCGTGGCCTGCATCGCCTCGACCTCCTCCGGCTGAGAGTAGCAGGTGGTCATGGCGTCCACGTCGACGGACGCACCGTCGTCATGCTGGATGGTCACTTGGTCAAAGGATGGGTCGAAGGAGACATCCAACGGCGGCGCAGATTCGGCCGCGACCGCCGCCACGGCGGACGCGCCCGCATCGGCGAGCGACACGAAACTGCTCTCCTCGCCACCGCCACCGCCACCGCCGCCACTTCCACCGCTGCTGCTGCTGCTGGGTCCACCACTGCTGTCGCTGCTGCCGGCGCCTTGCGAGCTGGAGGCGGCCTTGCGGCTGCGTCCGCGGCGGCCGCCCCTGGTGACGGGCGTGGGCGGCGGCGACGACACGACGGCGTCATCCGCCTTCTCGTGGTTTGCGGCGCCGCGGCGCGACTTGGAGGCACGGCCGCCTGGGGAGGCGCCCGAGGCCTTGCGCTTGCCACCGGCGCGGGACAGGCCGCCGCCCGCCGCCGCCGCCGCCTCGGCCTTGCGCTTGCTCGCCGGCATCGCCAGCGCGCGCACGTCGGCGGCGATGCCTCCGGCCGACATGAGCACCGTCGGGCTGTCGACGACGTTGGCGCGCAGGTAGGCGAGGTCCATCGTGTGGAATCGCACCTGCTGAAAGAGGGACGCGACGGTGTCCGCGTCGGGATGCGGCGCCTGCAGCTCGACCCAGCGCGTGCACGACTCGAAGACGCTCTCCTCGCTCGAGACGAAGAGCGAGTCCGCCGCGAGCGCCTCCACCAGCAGCGGCGCCGGCAGACGCCCAAAGCCCTCGGTCAGCGCGACCGCCTCAAACTCCTTGACGAGCACGCTCTTCGAGGCGGCCTCGAGATCCTCGCCGCGATACAGCTGCGCCAGCATGAGGCAGTCCACGCACGTCTCCGGGCCGACGTTGTCGATCAGCCAGTCCTCGCACTCCTTTTTGAGCTTGAGCACCTGGTACTCCTCGGCGAGCATGAGGAGCGGCGCGGCCGTCTCGCCGGTGACGAGCTTGGCGTCAGATGAGTAGCAGTACTCGAGTAGCACGTCGAAGTCGGCGCACCGCTTGTCGACGAGCGGCACCGTGCTCGCCGCGTGCAGCGGCGAGCTCGGGTCGAACATGGCGCGGAAGACGGGCGACTGGAACGCCAGCACGCAGCGGTGGGCGCCGCGCTCCTCGCCGTCGTCAAAGGTGAACGTGATGTCGTGGAGCAGCGTGTCCTCGCGTAGGAAGCGCAGCGAGGTCTGCCGCCCGTCATGGGACGAGCTCATGGCGGAGTGCGTTCCTCTTGGCCGGGACGGAGACACTCGCGGGGAGCCACTTCGTTAGCGGCTGACTAGCG
>Ga0209713_10002583_pt1 | contig 11254 bp, 11 predicted proteins | sample ArcOceMetagenome_3_FD_187444 | JGI IMG/M metagenome (GOLD analysis project Ga0209713, IMG submission 187444) | Marine eukaryotic phytoplankton communities from Arctic Ocean - Arctic Ocean- Svalbard ARC20M Metagenome (SPAdes) (version 2) | ecosystem: Environmental > Aquatic > Marine > Oceanic...
AGCAACTGAGGCTCTGATCAAGATGGTTTCCATTTAGCCGGTTTCCATTTCGCGGAGTCGTACTGTACAGAGGAGAGGGTTGACTTCCAGCTAGCTGAACACCGCATTGTTGCAGAAAATTAGATAGCACAATGTACTCTTGCGTTGCGGGATAACATCGGCCCAACTGGCATCTGTGAATAAGCGTAAAGCTCGCATGGAGCAAAGGGATATTTAACATTCTGAACCAGCCGCCATGTGTGTACGAACCAGGGCACTGTTAGGGATCCCTAACTAAATCGATTTTAAAATGACCGGGCTGAGTATCGAACCCAGGTCTAGCCAATAAGAGTCACGGACCCGCCAGCTGGGCCAAAAATTTCCCTTCGACCCCCTTGCCCCGCAAGGGGTAAGGGGTAATGGGAATATAAAAATCGATTTAGTTAGGGATCCCTAGGCACTGTGAAGCGCCTAGGTTGCACAGCAAGGGCAAGGAATGCGAAGTACACAGGGGTGCTCTCCCTCACGCACACAAGAGAACTGGCCTTAGCCCCCATACAGTACGTCACCGCAGAATAGGAACCGGCATTTCTGAGGCGAGCAAGAGAATTCCTATTTTCCCCTTTGCTACCCAAGGAGGCAAGCAAGCGAGTTCCTATTTTCGACAGAGGAACTGGGTTTAAGCCCGAAAGGCTCAGATCCGGTTCCCTGCAGGCTGACTTGAGTTTGATAGTATAGAGTGATCCTCCTGCGCGCGTCAGCGCCGCGGCGCAAGCTCCACGATTTTTCTATGGATGTAATACCGACTCGGATGCATTTTTAAGCACGGTCAAGGGGCAAAGGGGAGTAAGGATATGAAACAGAGTACATGGACCTTTAGCTCTTTAACGCTGACGCGGACGCTGGCACAGGGCGCTGGTCTGGACGCTCTTGGCTGGATCGGACGATAGCTGGGCTGCCCCGTCGAGCAATCAGCAACTAACCAATTACAAGGTCATTTGTATAGCATATATAGGTATCTCTATCTAGGTATTCCTTCCTGCTGGTAGGCATACATACCGTAGGTAGCCTGTGACTCGGATAGGTATACCTACAAATAGTGGAAAGTCCAAAGTGCTCCCGGGAGCACTTTCCTGCCCCCAAAGTGCTCCCGGGAGCACAGTAATTCCTCCAAAGTGCTCCTGGTCACTACTGCCTCCCGCTTGAAAGTGCTTTCGGGAGCACTTTCCGTGTGAGAATTTTTTGTAGTCTGCTGATGTACCAAGACCAGCCTTTCATCATCGACCACAAAAAGGGGGATCATAAAGTTCGCGAGGGTGTGATCCGCCGGAAGGCTGTGGCAGCGCCCGACGCGAAAGCCGTCGAGCAGTCGCGGGGAGACTGGGGTGGGCGCAAGCCTGTCGAACTTGAAGAGGTCGGCGTGGCCGAGGCCGCCGGATACTACGGGCGGGCCGCCGGACACTAATGGTGCAACAGCATCTGCTTCATCATCAGAGTCTTCTTCATCGATTCCGCCTGCACCTTGTCCCAGATATAAAGGCCGCCTTCCTCAGTCAGTGCTGCCATGTGGGTGTCGCCGTGATCATCATCATCAGCAGTAATGATTTAGTGCCATGGTGGTCGCAGATAACCATAGGTACCAGCACCTCCCAGCGTCTGAGTGGCAGATATTTACTTCAATTCCATACATAAAGGTAATGTGTACACTATTGCCTGCAATGTATCGCGTCTCCCTTACTCTTATCCCCCCGATCGTCTCCCTCTTTCTGTCTATTACCTGCAATCGGCTAGATCAGCAGAGAAGCCGACATGATGAGCGGTGCTGTCCTCAAATCCCAGGAACAGGTCAAGGGTTACGTACTCCCAAGTCCTAAGCCTTCTCCCGGGCCGCACGCGAATGGAGCAACCAACATGTATAAAAACGGATACGAATAGTAGGAACACACGGCTGCACACTGCACCCTTGCCTTGATCTGTGAAACACGTGTATATATGCGGGGGAGAGAGCTCTAGAGAGAAGGACGGCGAGCGCGTGTAGCCCGGTGTCTGGCTGCCCGGGTATCTGTGTTGGAATAAAGCAGCGTCCGGGACGTGTGAGAGGCAGCAGCAACAACTGCTGTGTGTCTCTGGTCTGTCATGACTGCTTCCCAATTTTCCTGGCCCTGTACCTCGCTTTTGAGCACCGGCGATATGCCCGTGATGCCGGTGATGGGGACCTCAGCTGAACGAGGATTAGTCGGTGTCTGAATGCCAACCCTCTTGCCGTCCAACTCATGTGACTCAATGTCGTTCTCTGGTTGCATCCTGACATGCTCATTGAAGACTTGCAGTTTTCCGATATGCTGGTGTGCCTGCTGCTGCCGAACTTGCGGGTAATTCCATTTTCCCGAATCTGTCGCCGGTGCTTTGAGCACTGGCGACCTGCCTCTATCTTCAATGTCCATCTCACGTGACTCAATGCCGTGCTCCGATTGCGCCCTCGTTTGTTCTTGTCGTCTGTCAATATGCCGTTGCACCTGTTGCTGCCAAAGTTGCGGGTGGCCTGCACTTGGCACAAGTTCATTGTGGTCACTGTCAGTCGTCACATCACTTGGTGAGGACGGGTGCGATTGCTCCCTGAGCTGTTGCACTTTCTTGAGCTCCTGCTGCGTCCTTTGCTGTTCAAGCTGCCAGTTGTTGTGCGAGTCAACGTCGCTACTGAGCAACGTTTCGTACAGCTGCTGCCGGTGGAAAATTTCGTTGTACATTTGAGCGAGTGCAAAAGGGTAGCAGAGAGCACATGCCAGCAGATCCTCAAGCGGGTGCGAGTTGATCTTGTACAAGTTGCGGATCGATGCCCGCAATAAAGCCAAGGGAACGACACATGCCAAATAGAGCGTAAACGCAACAGATGCCATGTTTGTGACAGTCAATCCTGCCAAGGCCAGGATCATAGCAGTGTAAAAGCACACTGAACTCGCCACCATCAGCATCTGTGCCATTCGTTGCTCTCTCGAGTGAAAAGTTGTAGTGAAGAGGGGCATACTGTATGAATCGTCATCCTTATGAGTGCCCTCTTTCCACATGTGGCCTGCCACAAGGCCGGCGACATACCACGGTGCCAAAGTCGATAGCAAATAGATCTTCCAGCTTGCGTGGTCCTCCATTTCCCCGCGTCTAGCCAAGATTATGTCAAAAATGTGAAGGGGATGAAACATCGAATAGGACCATAGGATGCTGTTGTCGTTTAGCACAGCCTTGTAGCGTCCTTCAGACACCGACAAGTCATCGTTCGTCTCTGGATGCAGCTCGTTGTCCATGATCCTCTTTATACTTATGCACATGACACACACCAGAATCGTAGACGGCAGCCCTAATGCAATGATGATGGACCTTAACGCAGTGAATGCCATATTGTTCCCTGCCAGCATGAGAAACACGGTGATGGAGCCAAGCACGAAGGTCCAAATCTGCTTTTGTACGGCCGAGAAAACGTGCAGATCCTCGCCGTTGGACGCTATTGCATCCAGAACCTATCCTCACCGCATACAGGCCGGATGGCGCATCAGCAACGCAATAGTGAAACATCACATCAGTGAAGTAGGGTGGTGCTGCATATCGTATCGCACCCATGCAGGGATAGTGGACGTGTGCTTGCAAGCGAATGCTTGCACGTGTGAAATGTGGACGACTAACAGCGACTTACGATGGCGCCGGAATCGGACACGTTGATGTTTGACAGTAGCATGGCGGCAAGCGAGAGGACCGTGAACAGCGTCCCAAGATTCTTGTATCCCGACAACACATCAAACCACATCTCATGCAATTGCCGTAATGAGAGCTGCGTCAAACGAAAGTTTAGGAGAATCGTTAAGTGTTTGCATTTGAGCATGTGTTTGTGCATTGGAACTTGGGCGCCGAAGTGGACAATTTGAGTGATCTGATCATGATTCAACATGAACAAGCATGCTAGAGTGGGCGAGAGGGCGATAGCTTGCGAGAGGGAGCGGCAGAAGACCTGGCGAATGGATCCACATCCTTCAGGGCGGCGAGAAATGAAAAGATCATAGCGCGCAATCTCCTGGACCGAGCCCGACGGGAAAACATGCCGATCAGTTTGCGAGCAGTACTGGTTGTTGAAATGCATACCCCGGTATGCAAGTAGGCACTGGCCAAGACAACCATCGCGCACAGCCTCCCGCTCCATCCTCAGCCCTGACCCTCCAAAGACAGAAAAAAAAATGAAGGTGTAGAGCGTTGGAAGAATTAGTGAAGCTTGAATGAGCTCGGCGACGGTACGACCACGCGAAATCTTGGCAATGAACATGCCCATGAAGGGTGTCAATGATATCCACCAACCCCGGTAGAAGATTGTCCAGTTTTCCATCCACTCTGCAGGCCCTGACTTGCCATCTACATTCAGACCTGCCATCAGGACATAATGGCATATTTGCTTGCTGTGTCAGACAGCATTTCAGTTGGGCAGTGTGCACGCGATGTTGCGCACATTCTCATCTATGCACACCTCTGGCCATACCCATACACACACATCCACACCCACACCCACATATAAGCACCAAGCTGCTCAAACGCATCAGTCTGAAAGCCGAGATCTAAGAGATGCTGCATGTAGCTTCCAAGCGACTGGACAAAGAGATTCAGGATGAACGTGGTATCATCGACTAACAGCCCCATCATCATCATTGTCGTCATCACACCAAAACCCACAATGGACAGCAAACGTACGCCTTTGTTAATTCCCATGTGTGCCGATGCGCCCGCGATCAGCGTCATGACGAATATCAGCATGATCTGCGTCTGGTGACTTTCCTTGATGCCCCACAGATGGTTGAGGGCAGTGTTGATTTGCAATGCGCTTATGCCAGTCGACCCACATACTGCAAATATGGTTGTCACGACTGCGCATATATATACATTACGTCAGTCAGCATAGTTGCGGGATGCACGAGGCACCAACCGCTTGATGCTCTCGAAACCTCTTTATACACATACGAATGCAAATACCAACAGCTACAAGAACGCAGTCCAGGAACCTGTGAGTATCTCAATAATGTCACCAACCAGGCCGTAGATGATGCAACCCAGGATCGGATAGTAGCAAAAGCGCGTCGTCATGGGCAGCCCCAGCCTATACGCAAGCGTAAGCGTACGTTCATTTGGTAAGGTCATATAATGACAAATGCACTATTGCGTGCACATACAGCACATGCGAGATAAGACCGATCAATGTAGGTTGCACGGTAGTATTTTGTCGCCTTAATCATAGGGGATATGTGAACAACATATGCCACGTATGCCATCTGAATGTCACAAACACACTTGCTGCACCGTTGCTCCCATTCTACTCCAGGGTTGCGCCCAGGCATCCCACGCTTCCCCAAGGCTGCCCCTACGACGTGGTGAGTGAGGAGCTTGAATGATACTAGAGGTCCCCCACGGTATAAAGAAACCTTTTCATCTTGAATCGACAACAAGCAAGACATAAATTGACCAAGGGCTCAGATTCATGCTACACACCTCTGCGAGGTAAGACCCATGCAGATACCCGAGATGGTATAACCCATCCAGGTGTGAAGCCCCCAGTGGAAAAACGCCAGGTTGACGGCCTGCTCGCTCCGTTCGTTGTAGGTCTTGTACCTAGGCACGTGACGCTCATTGTCACACAACGTGTGCGCACGCGCACACGCATGCTCATGGCACATGCTCAGGATTCACCAACCCGTGTGATGTGTGACGATTATTGGAGAGGTGATAGATTGGCTCGCCCACAGAATAGTATAATAGCAACGTTCCTGCTCCATCGCGTGTTGGAATGTTTGCATGCGCAATTGAGCGTGGGCCTCTGTGCAACGGTGAGAGGTGAAATGGTTGTGTACGTCCTTAGGACATTCGTCGATTACATGTGCATAGGGCGGGACGCGGAAGGGAGACAGGGAGGAAGGAGGGCGAGAGCGGGTAGAGCTTACTGCCTTGCTTCCCTCGCACGGGAACCGCGAGAGGGAGCCGGGCAGAGAGAGTCGGAAACAGGCCACGAGGTAAACAGGCCACGGGATTGCGAGAGTGATCAAGAAAGGAGGCAGGGAGGTTTGGTTGGGAGAATAAACGACCAGTGCCAGCGGCGCAATATATCATGACAAACCAGGTGATTGTATTGTACTCAGGTTGCGATTCGGCGGGCCCGAGCTTCAAGTTCCTGTATCGCGGTCTGTGCTCCAGGCATGCAAGCGTGATAGCTTAGAAGTCAGTGTCTTTGCGAATATGAGTGCACGCGTAATGTGAAAAGGGGTTCGTCGCCCCGTTTTGCCTCCCTCTCGCTTGCAAATAACGGTGACGCCGGCAAGCACACTCACGTGAGCGCAATGTAGATCAGAAAAAAAAGCCAGGTATTCTGGGCACCGATGTACATCCAGGAAAACATTTGCGTAATCCATCTGTGCCAGCGACGGCGTTGTCAGCCCAAAAGCCAACGGGTGCTTCATCATTGGCGGGCAGGGAGGGGAAGAAACGTAGGCAAGAGTGCGCGCAGCACCCCGAAGAGAAGGCTCTCACCGCCTCGATCTGATTGTATTGTCGAAGAAGGTGTTCCCATCAACTGACGCCATCATTACGATGCTCCCCACCCATGTCTGCACACTTCGCCTGCTCAGTGTCACGTGTGCGGCACCGGCACCAGGCGAGCCGTGACTTGCATGTGCATGCGCAGCAGATAGCTATATGGATGAACCAGAGCGCCAAAGACCACGACGGGGTTGAAGCGCGTGCCCAGCACATTCATCTGATGCATGGAAGTGTCCCGCAGGTGCCGGCGCGCCCGGTGCGACTGCGCGCGGCGACTCTCCTCCAGAGGCATCGGCATGGTGGTTCTCATGACAGGAACACTGCTAGCACACGCGTCGCACACCACACGTTGCTGCTGCACTAAAACCCAGCCCGAACGGGAACGCTCCCGCCACGGACCCGCCACGCCACGTTCTGGCAACCCTCTGAAGCCGTGGACACGGATGGCTGGTGTAAAGTGAACACAGCAGCTTTTTTTTTTAAAAAAAGGCACGTCCATTCTTGGCATTGACCTGAAGCTCACGGGGGCGCGGAACGGGCCGGCACACGTGGCATGACGTCGCGCGAGAACACCTTGACGTGCGCCTGAGGAGCGTGTGGCACTTTCGTACCTCGCGAACGTCAAAAGGCATCGCGCCAGCCTCAGCTAGTCAGGCGTTCGCATGCCGTCTACAGCAACGTTTATGTCGGTGCTGCTGCTGTGCAGCCCTGTCCTGGCGACCGCACGGAATGTGGAGATCGATCCAACAGTTTACGCCCGTGTCTTTGAGGTGCCATGAGGGCATGCGGCGCCCTGCGCTTGTGCGGACACGGAGTGGCTGCAAGACACACACATTGCTTGCCGCAGCTCACTCTGCTCTTGCACGCCCAAGGTGAACCAACCTGCTTGGACGAGGATTTCTGAGCTCGTCATGGAAAAGGTAGTGGTGAAGCATGCGGCCGGAACGCTCGAATTGCACTGCGTGCTCACGGAATGCCGTCTACGTGCCGAAGCAGCTCGCATGTCCTGGAGCAATGCTTCCGTGTCGTACTGTGCGTGTCGTGCCAGGCCGTTCCGTCCTGATACAGGTGCCCGCGCGCATGCGCACTGCGCATTGGGGTTCCCGTACGTTGTTGTGCATGCAGGTGCCAGCGGGGAGCAAGGTGCTCGATATTGGAGCAGGGCCAGGTGAGCCAACGACTACGATGGCCAAGAGAATGCCCGAGGTACTTCCCAGGCCTGCGCCCTGCACGCGAGTGCTTTATAGTGAGTGTGAAATATTTATTGGTACCCCATGAGCAACTATTACACTGAACGTGCATTCACTCGACCATGCCTCTGGTACGCCCTGAAGAGTCCTCAGAACCCCGCGGCCGCTCACCCCATTTCTTTTGTCAGCTTGCTGACTCGTGGCGTCTCCATGTGCAGAATAAGTTCGTGGTCACCGACAAACAGCATCCCATGCTCGAAAGGGCAAAGGTGCGCACCGAGGGCCTCAGGTGTGGTGTCCTGCGAGCAATCATGCAGTGCAGCGAGTGCCTTTGTGAGGAGGCAAAAGCACGTTAAATGCCCTTGCCAGCCTGACACACACAGCTGCGATCGTATATTTGTGTGCATCGTTTCTGCATTTGTGTGCCAGCAACGTCCAACATGTGCTAGCGCCAGCTGAGGACCTCTCCGCGTTTCCCGATGCAAGCTTTGACGCGGCAACTGGATGTTACGTGCTCATGTTTGTGGACTTCCAAAAGGCGCTCGCAGAGGTGGCGCGAGTGCTGAAGCCAAGAGGTGTTGCATTTTTGACGGTCTGGAATGAGGTGGCCCTCTACTCCCTCACACGCACGGCTCTCGCGGAGATGTTCAAGCGGCACAAGCTCAAGGGCCATTGGAGAAGTGCCGCCCATTTGGTGCCCGTGAACCCAATGGCCCTGAGCCCCACCGAGCCAAATTTTGGCCGCAGCACGATTGAGAAGGAGATCGCTGCCATGCTGCAAACAGTCTTCAAAATTACTGCCAAAGAGGACATCGCATACGAAATGAATCTGGGCTCGGTGGAGGAGATGTGCGCAGTCAGCTTCATACTCGCCACGCCCTTTGACCAGATCGCGAGCTACAATGGCAAAACTGAAGCTGAGATCAAAGAGATGTACTGCGACGTGTTCCAGGAGTTGGCGACCGCGAGGGCCGCCAAGGGCGACAAAGCAGATGGCCATGCCAAGATCTACACGCTTGAGAAGCTGCCAGAGCGCGAGCTTTGAGTGTCAAAGTGGCAACGGGGAAGCAGCCCTCCCTTAGCCTCAGGCTAAAGTGATGCACACTGGCCAACCGCAGGCGCCCTGGTTCCATCGATGGTATTGCTGCATACGAATTGAGGCCCCTCTCCCACACGCCTGGTGTCGGGCCCAGACTTCACCTCACTCATTACGTTTTCTTTGAATAAAGCTTTTCTTCCTCGTCCTCCTCCTCCTCCCCCAACCCCCCATCTCCCGCTGGGGCTGATTGTTTAAGGAACTTCATTTTAGTAATTGATTATTATTGATCATAGAGATAATACTTCACAGACGGGGCGTCTTACTCCTCCTGACGGCGGCGATCAGACTTCGCGGTACTACCCGCTGAGCCTCATTTGAGTCCGGGCTCAGTCCCACCCACATAGGTTGATGCAACGCCTGTCACCGGGCCGCGTCCAGCCCCCCCCGTAAGGACATTGTTTCCTAATACAGCTCTCTCTCTCTCGTGTCCTGTGGCATCTCAAGCGAAAGGGAAGACATCTTTGGTGACTTGGGAGTCAGGCCTACCCACATGGACATTGATTCCTAATAAAGCCTCTCTCTCTCCCCCCCCCTTCCCCCTCCACCCCCCCCACCCTCGTCATGCATAGTTTGCAGTACAGGCGGCACGTTTCAAACGATCGTGGCGTGGAAAATCTGGGATGCAGACACTTTGCAATTCCGACCATTTTTTAGGATTCGGATTCTTTGTCGTAGGGCACGTCGTGGTCGAACTGGAAATACATCTGCGGTGTATTTTGTTCAGGACCCAGATGGGTTAATGAAGCCATGTCAAACTTGATTGCTTTCGCATCTTCCTTATCAACAGCAAAGTGGCAGAAAATCCTCGCAACTGACAGCAAATAGAATAGATCGATATTGTTGATCAGCATAATGACATGCATATTCAGAGCACCTGAGCGAGGGTGAAGGGGTAGAAGAAAACGGCGCAAATGATATTGCGCACCTGACCTCCTTCAACCGAATACATCACGCGCACCTGTACAGTAGCGACAGAGAGCGACAGTCCAATTGATCATGCTCAAAGAAGTTGCGAACGTGTGCTGGAAGAGCAAAGCAAAAGGGCATCTGACGTTTTGTGCAAAAGGAAGGAAGCAGCAACACCTCTTCGCGTGTGACACTGATAAGGCCGCAGACGAAAAAGTAGCAAGCGAGGCCAGGAACCCATAGGTTTGTAACAAAAATGCCGGTAATCATCAGCATAATGCTGCAGGATGTGTGTGAAGTATGCTTCAGTATGGACCGGGGGCAACTTATGGATGCGAGAGATCGGAAAAGTAAAAAGAGCAAGAGAGAATCCAGAGGAGTACACTCAAGATTATTATCATTCGCTGTGGTGGTCAAAACTTCCACCCTTATACATCATCCTTGCAATCATGTACGTCTGAACACACCTGGCGTAAAAGAGAATGCCGGAGAATAACATCAGGAATTGTGCTTTACGCTGCGCCTGCTCAGGTAAAGACACATCACACATGAAATTACGTATGCACATAGACTTTTCCGTCAGCTGTACAGTAGATCTGGAGCACAAAAACTTTGGTTCTCCGATAAAGAGCAAACAATACACAGAGGAAGCTCAGAGAATGTTCAGCACAAGCATGCAACAAAGGATGTTTGAATGAACAGGCAGAGGTTGAGAGGCATAGCAAGAGGAAAGGACCTGGCAATGAAAAGAGTACTTGAACAGCATGTCCACGTCAGGGTCTATCCCTTCCTCCACCGCCTGCCACCGGGCCTCAGCGCTCAGCGCCTCTTATGCAAAGACAAAATACACAGGCACACAAACGTTCGTTGCAATGCTTCTCTGCACAACTTGATTGTGGTATAGAATCAAAGCACATGTGAGAAAAGGATTCAGATGCACAGCTACAGTCAAAAGCACCGACATCAACGTGGACGCAGATGCAGGCACAGGCGTAGACAGTGCGATCTCTGTGTGTCTTGTCTTACCTGTTCTTTGAAAGCACAAATTCCAAGGATGTACCAGGGCGCGCAGAAGGAAATTGAGTACACCTGCATGCATGCAAAGTTACATTCAATAAACATGCAATCTCGTAGCCAGACTTTCAATCACCTGACCATCTCGCTCATGTGGGCAGGGTTCGCAGGATGGTGCTAGATAAACAGTTCATTTTGTGATTTTATCGTACATGCTTAGTTTTTCTCGGGCTCGCTGGGTCTTTTGGCTCAAGTTTTGCATATAGCAGACATATACACAAACACACAAACGCGCACATACGGATATGCGCATGCGCATGCACATGAACACCTTGATTTCTTTAGGGCGCAATGTGTCTGTCCTGTCACCAGAGAGAAAAAGATCGAAACCCTGCAAACAGACGGAGACGAAGAGGGAGAGAGGTGGAGAGGGAGAGAGGAGGAGAGGGGGAGAGGAGGAGAGGGAGAGAGGTGGAGAGGAGAGAGGGAGAGAGGGAGAGAGGGAGAG
>Ga0209713_10002587_pt1 | contig 11241 bp, 5 predicted proteins | sample ArcOceMetagenome_3_FD_187444 | JGI IMG/M metagenome (GOLD analysis project Ga0209713, IMG submission 187444) | Marine eukaryotic phytoplankton communities from Arctic Ocean - Arctic Ocean- Svalbard ARC20M Metagenome (SPAdes) (version 2) | ecosystem: Environmental > Aquatic > Marine > Oceanic...
CTCAACTCGATTCCCTAAACTCAATTCCTCACAACGAACACGAAGGCGAGGTGATCGACGTGTGGACTGCCTCACGAGCACCGCCTTCGGTACATCCCACCCTGCGCCTCCATCAGATTCCGATGGGCCCGTGCCGCACGCTGGTGGCTGTGGCCCTCGGCCTGACGCTGCTGCCGCCGTCGGCCTGCATGCGCTGGGCGACGCTGGCGCCGGTGGGGCGTTCAGCGACCAGGAGAGCTCCGCACGGCCCCCGCATGTGCGGTTTGGTTGTTGTGATTGACCCCTCGCTCTCTCCAGAGCAGCTCGAGACGTACACGCGAGAGCTCACGATGAAACTGGTGCACCGCGGCCCAGACATGCAGGATTACTTTGGCTGCGCGGGCGTCGGGCTCGGCCACACGCGACTCTCCATCATGGACCCTAATGGCGGACGGCAGCCTCTGGTCAGCGAGAGCAGCAGGAGCGCGATGGTGCACAACGGCGAGATCTACAACTTCAAGGAGCTGCGCGCGCGCGTGCAGGACGAGCATGCGGCCGCGGGCCGCGCGCCCTACGCCTTTTTGACCAACTCGGACTCGGAGGTGTGCCTGCCGCTCTTTGAGGATCACGGCGACGGCGTCGCGTCCGCGCTGGATGGAATGTTCGGGATCGTCGTCGCCTCGACCGATGGCAAGCGCGTCGTCGCGGCGCGCGACCCTTGCGGCATCAAGCCGCTCTACCGCGGCTGGGACGACGACGGCGGGCGCACGCTCTTCGCGAGTGAGCTCAAGTGCCTTGTCGGCCAGTGCGATCACGTCGAGGAGTTCCCACCGGGCCATCTGTGGACGATGGGCGGAAGCGACGACGCTGGCGACGGCGGCGTGGCGACCGGCCGGTACGAGCGCTACTTCCAGCCGGCGTGGCTGTCGCGGCTGCTGATGCCGGACGCGCCGAGCGTGAAGGCGATGCCGCTGCCGACGGGCTCGACGTCTAACGTGCGCGCTTTGCTCAAGGCGGCGGTGCGCAAGCGCATGATGTCCGACGTCGGCTATGGGTTGCTGCTGTCGGGGGGGCTCGACTCGGCCATCGTCTGCTCGCTCATGTCGGAGATCGTCGACGTACGCGAGCACGCACGCGCACGCGCACGCGCATGCACGCGCATGCACGCGCATGCACGCGCATGCACGCGCATGCACGCGCATGCACGCGCATGCACGCGCATGCACGCGCACACGCACACGCACACGCACGCACGCACGCACGCACGCACGCACGCACGCACGCACACACACACACACGCTGGCTGCGCCTCGCTCACCCCCCCTCTCACTCCCTCTCTCCCTCTACCTCTCACTCCCTTGCCCTCGCCTGCGCCTACAGATGAAAAAGATCAAATCGTTCACGGTGGGCATGGCCAACTCGCCCGACATCATGGCCGCGCGCGCCGTCGCGGAGAGCTTCGGCTGCATCCACCACGAGCACATCTTCACCGCGGACGAGGCCTTTGACATCGTGCCCAAGGTGATCTACCATCTGGAAACGTACGAGCCCGAGCTGATCCGTTCGTCCATCCCCAACTACTTCCTCGCGACGCTCGCCTCGCAGCACACGAAGGTGGTGCTCACGGGCGAGGGCGCCGACGAGCTCTTTGCGGGCTACCTGTACTTTCGTGACGCGCCGTCGCGCGACCTGCTGCACGGCGAGACGCTGCGCATCTGGGACGCGCTGCACAACGTCAACCTGCAGCGCTCGGACCGCATGTCCATGGCGCACGGCCTCGAGGCGCGCGTGCCCTTCCTCGACGTGGACATGCTGCAGGAGGCGTTCGGGCACGTCGACCCCGCCGTCAAGATGCATAACCACGAGGAGGGCAAGATCGAGAAGTGGGCGCTGCGCGCGCTCTTCGAAGAATCCGGCATCCCGGCCGACGTGGTGTGGCGCACCAAGGCCATGCAGTGCGAGGGCGTCGGCGTCGACTGGGTGAGCACGCTGCAGCAGCGTTGCGAAGAGATGGTGAGCGACGCCGACTTCCAGAACGCCGCGGCCACCTTCCCCATCAACCCGCCGCAGTCCAAGGAGGAGTACTACTACCGCTCCCTCTTCGAGCAGCACTTCCCCAATATGGACAAGTTCGTGCATGTGTGGCCAGGCGGCTGCCGCGCCGGCGGCGCGCCGTGGGACAACTCGCAGTACACGCGCGCGGGCCTCAAGGACACGGCCCAGCTCACGCACGGCTTGCAGGACGGCGTCGAGAGCAAGGTCAAGAGTGTCAAGGCGGGCGGCCGGGGCGCCGGTGGGAGCCGCACGACGGGGCCCAAGATGATGATCGGCACGCTGACGGACCACGATGAGTTGGCGCGCGCGCTGACCACGGGCGGCGACTCGCGCAGCGTCATCGACGCCGAGACCGGCCGCAACTCGTACCACTGCCCGCCGATGCCCCTCGAGGGAGCCATCGTGCGCGGCTCGTGCACTGGATCGCCGCCCACTTTGCGCGGCGTGACCGCGGCGGCGGCGCAGATGGCCAAGCTCGCGTCCCTCAAGGCGGCGGCCCCCACCGAGCAGTATGCCGCGGCGTTCGGCGAGGAGGTGGAGAGCGTTCGCTCGCGCCTCGCGTCCGCGCTCGACCTGCCCGAGGGCTCCGCGCTCGTGCTGTGCGCCTCGGGCACGTGCGCCGAGTACGTGCCCCTCGCCATCGCGCGGGAGCTCTGCCCGACGGCGCCCATCAAGTCGGTACTCGCGTGCGACGGCGAGACGGGGCGCGGCGGCCCCGACGCGTGCTCCGGCAAGTACTTCAACACGCACACGCCCTTCTACGGCCAGGACGAGGCGCGACAGGTGGTGGGCGCGCCACTTGGCATGGGCGACGTAGAGCTCATCCAGCTCCCCGCACGCACCGCCGACGGCGAGCCCGCCGACAGCGCGGCGGCGCTCGCCGCCGCGCGCGGCACGACGACGACGAGCGACGGCGCGGAGCCGCCAGCGTGGGTGGTCCGGCAGGTGATTGGCAGCAAGACCGGCCTGAGCACGCCCACGCCCGCGAGCATGATGGAGGGTGACGACGCCTCACGGCTCTTTGAGGTCATCGACCTGTGCCAACTGCGCTCGCCGCTGACCGAGGTCGGCTCGCACCTCTCGAGCGGCCGCACCGTCATGCTCACGGGCTCCAAGTTCTTCCAAGGCTCCGTCTTCTCCGCCGCGGTCGCCTTGCCGGCGGCTCTCGTCGCGCGCCTCGCCGCCAACGCGCCCTCCGCGCCGCCGCTCCCCGCGGGCCTCTCCCACTTCCTCTCAGCGCATGAGGTGCCGCGGGAGCTCTCGCACTGGCGCGCGCAGCTGCCGTCGCACGCCACGAACGAGGGGCTGCTCCTGCGCTGGCACACGGCGCTGCCCCTCGTCGAGGCCGTCGGCGCGCTCGACCCTTCGCGCCGCGCCGCGCTCGAGGCCGCGTGGGTCGCGCGCGTGGGTGGTCTCGTCGAGAGCACGCCGCGCCTCGAGGGCTTCTCTTCCGCGTTCGGCATCGTCTCCGTCTCATGCACGCTGCCTGGCGGGCGGCCTGCGGGTAAGGCGGAGCTGCAAAAGGTGCACGCGTGGCTCGCGGCCGACCTCTCTGCCGCGCCGGGCGCCGCCGCGTGCGCCTCGGCCGCAACGTCCGTCTTCATCGGCCAGCCGGTCGCCATCTCGGACGGCGGCGAGCAGTCCGTCGTCCGCCTCGCGCTCGGCGCAGAGCTGCTGCTCGACATGGACGCGGCGGGCGAGAGGGAGGGCGTCGACACGACCGCAGCGGAGGACGCGGCGGCCGTAACCAAGCTCGGATGGATTGTCGATAATTACGCGGCGCTCGAGGCGTGGAGCGACAGTGGCTCCGCTACCACCACCACCACCACCACGGTGTCAGCCGCGCAGCCTCATGTCGAGAAGGCCAAGTCGAACGTGGTGATGAAGCTACTCGACGTGACGGAGACGGTGGTCCCGCGCCGCATGCCGCCTACCCTGCATCCGAACGGCAAGACGCTCCGCAACGGCAAGGCGCCGTCGCTGCATCGCAACGGCCACACGGCCCTCCTGTGGACGGCCCTCCGCGCGGAGGTGAGCAGGAGGAAGACGGCTGCGGCGGAGCACGGTATGGCCGTCGCGCACGCGAAACAGACGCTCCTCGACGCCGACGCTGTGTGCTTCGACGTCGACGGCACAGTCATCAGCGAGGAGGCGATCAACCTGCTCGCCGACCAGCTGGGGCTCGGCGCGCCCGTACGCGCGCTCACGCTGGACGCGCAGGAGGGGCGTCTGCAGTTCGACGAGGCGCTGCGCCAGCGGCTGCTGCTGATGCGCCCGTCGAGTGCCGACCTGGCGCAGCTGCTTGAGTGCTCGCCCGCGCACCAGATGCTCACCCCGGGCGTGCTCTACCTTATCTCGCTGCTGCGAGCGCGCGGCACGGCCATCTACTTCGTCTCCGGCGGCTTCATCCAACTGGTCACTCCCATCGCGCAGGCGGTCGGCGTGCCGCGTGAGAACGTCTACGCCAACCAGATCCCGCTCAATGCCGATGGCAGCTTCATGGAGCATGGGCTGTCTGAGCTGCTAGCGAGCTCGCCGACCGCGAGCAAGGGCGGCAAGGCGAAGGTCGTGCGCCAGCTCAAGGAGGCGCACAGCTACAAGAAGGTCGTGATGGTCGGCGACGGCGCGACCGACCTCGAGGCACGCGACATGGACGGCGGCGCCGACGCCTTCATCGGCTTTGGCGGCGTATTCGTACGTGACGTGGTCCGGGACCGCGCCTGCTGGTACGTCACCGACTTCGACGACCTGTCGGCTCATCTGGAGGTGCACCTCATGCCGGGGGCTGCCGCTGCCACCCGTGCGTCCGCCATCGATCGATTCCGCGCGTAGCATATGCGAGGGAAGCGGACGGTACGAGAGGCGACAGAAGCCGAGACGCAGGACAACGACCAACGACTTGTACTTGTGCATTTATGCGCTGGAAGGGAGAGAACATGGGCTAGAAGAGATACTGTGGCAGAAGGAGACAGATCGAGCGCGCTCATCGTCGCTGTCTATACACATTGCTCGCTGACATTCGGTCGGGATGATGAGCGAGCGATCATACGGGACGGAGGGAGAGGTGGGGAGCTACGGGTCGGAGGAGCCGAGCACAGCACGGCACAATATCCAACGACATAGCTCAAGGGGGGCAAGGTGCGTCGTCGTGATCGTGAACTGTGGCCAGTGCCAGTGCCAGTGGTGCTGTAATACCGTTAAGGGTTAAAGCGGTACAGTACGAGAAGTGTAAGAGGGTGAGACTTTCGTCTATTTTATTCTTGGCTATGAGTATGTGTGTCGTGCTCTCGAGAGTCGTGCTTTCGTGTTTCGAAAGTCCCCCATTACTTTATCGTTTTTTGCGAGCGTTGGCGACGCCAGCCGCCGACGCGAGCCCCTTACCTCCGAGCGCGAAGGCCCCTGGGGTCGTCTTTGGCTTTCCAGCGTGGCAAAAGATCTGGACGGAAATCTCCCAATCGAGCGACTGAAATCGGCTGAGTCATGAACCTTGGCGCCGCTTGAAATCGAACTGGGTTCGAGGCTCGCCGCAGGCGCTTGGCGCGGAGCGCCCACGCCATATCGAGGCCGAGCGCGGAGCGCGAAGGCCTCGATGGCGTCCGCCGGAGGCTGCCCGCGACCTCCGCCTCCATGGTGATTTGCGCCGCAGGCTTGTTGCCGGCGAGGTCTGCCGCATTCATGCAAGCACTCTACCGCCTCCTCACCCCTCCCCTTCTTGCGCCGCAGGCTCGTTGGCGTCAGCACGCGGTCCTCGCACTGCCAGGACCCCACACGCTCGACGGTGGGCGCTCCGCGCCAAGCGCCTGCGGCGAGCCTCGAACCCAGTTCGATTTCAAGCGGCAAGGTTGTATGACTCAGCCGATTTCAGTCGCTCGATTGGGAGATCTTCGTCCAGATCTTTTGCCACGCTGGAAAGCCAAAGACGACCCAGGGGCCTTCGCGCTCGGAGGTAAGGGGCTCGCGTCGGGGGCTGGCGTCGCCAACGCTCGCAATAACAAAGCTAAGTTCACCCATTGGTTCACCGTCGTCATGCCCTTAGCCTCTTGTGGATATCTCCTGAGAGCCCTTTGGCTATAATGCTAAATTCACCACCGCAAGGTTGCAGGCGAAGCTGAGATCCATGGTTAGGGTTAGGTGCACGAGCACGTGGCCGTACGGCCCTGCCATCGCCGCTATGGCAGCGGACATTCTCGGGCAGGCCATCGTTGCGCAAGCCCTGCCTTTCTACCTCCCGGAAGTCAGCGTGCCGGAGGCCGACCTTCCGCGCTGGAACGGGATGATCATGGGCACGCAGTTCGCGGCTGTCGTGCTCGGAAGCTTGCTCTCTGGCCAGATGGGGGACACGTACGGCAGTGCTGTCGCAGTGAAGCTCGCCCTGATGGGCCAAGTCGTCTTCTTCGCGCTATCAGCGTTCGCGCCGTTCGGCGTCGTAGACGCACCGACGCTTGCGGCCACCCTGCTGCTGCTCACGCGCATCGGAGTCGGGATCTCGACAACAATTGTGTCCGCTCAGCTCTACATTTTTGACCGCGCGGCAAATCTCGAGTCCTTGATCCGTGCTCTCGCACAGTACATGGCCACTCTCTCTTGCATGTGGGCCGCTGGGTGTGTTAACATGTATTCTTATAGTGCCGCGGCCTCGGTAGAGCCGGTAGAGCCGGTAGAGTTGAGGCGCAGGGCATCTTGTCCCGGGCGTTAGTGCTGTACTAACTCCAGGTCGTACACGGTTTGTACGACGTCGTACGTGTAGTAGTACCACAGCCACGGGCGTACCAACACTGTCGAATACTGTGGCACCACAGGCCATCGGTGGCCTCATCGTCGGCTTCCTATACAATACCGGTGCGCTCGAACTATCACGCAAAACCCCACCGCTACCCCGCCACCAGTTGCCATTTTCAATATTGCACGCCCTTCCCCAGCACAGTTGGATGGCGGTGGCTCAACGCGGGGTGCGCCGGCTTCGCGGGGGTAGCGCTGGTGTACAATAGGCTGCTCCCAACGCCACCGCTCCGGAAGATTGGCCCCAAGCTGAAGTCTGAGGGAGTCTCCAAAGCGCTGTGCTCTGCGGAGTTTGCTGGCCACGCCTGGACGGCCTTCAACATGGGCTGGTCGACGAACGTGCACATATTCGTCGTGGTGCTGACATTGAAGCAAAAGTTCGCCTTCAGCCCGCGGTCGGTCGGCTTCTGCTTCCTCCTTGTACCTGCCGGCATCCTGCCAACGGTTTTTCTGCTCCCTCACCTCACGCGGCGCTTTGGTCTACAGTCGTGCATCACTGCCGGTTGTCTCGCGAACGTGTTGCTCTGTGCCCTTCTTTCCCTGCCCGACTTGCACAGCCGCTCGGTCGTGCTCATCTTCGACTTGGGTCTCGGCATGTTCTTCAGTTTCACACAGCACAGTGCAAACATTGCACGGGCAAAGTTGATCGCGGCGAAGTACGCAAAGAACGCCACGGGCGCGGTGACCGGCGTGAGCCGCACTTGCTATGCGCTTGGCCAATCGATTGGCCCGCTAGTCTCGGGGCTGATCTGGAGCTGGAGCGTCTCCGGCCCGTTCCTCGTGCTTGCTGCGATCCAGTTGTCGCAAATCGTGCTTATGATGGTCATGTGCTGTGTCGAACACAAGCCGATTATGGTGTCAACCCTAAGCCCTGCAGTAACCTAACCCTACCATACCGCTACTCCTAACCCTAGTATCCTAACCTTTATCTCAACCTAACCCTAACCCTATAACCAGGCCACGCAAACCTCCTTGTGGCGCGACCCTGTAGCGAAGGTGCCCGCACTCGTCTCCGAGAACAGCGCCCAGGACGAGTCACTCCAGCCGGCCATGCCTCAAAGCATGGGATCGGTGCGATGCATATCGAGTTCTGCCCCTCATCGCGCTTAAAAACTCGTGCCCTGAAGACGCTATGCCTGCCGCACCCCTCTGCTAGCATGTGGGATATGGATGTCAAGGGCCTCGTGTACTCTATGATTGTGCCACAGGTGCTGAATCTGACGCTGAGTCTGACGAGGGCTGAATCTGATGCTGAATCTGACGCTGAATCTGACGAGCAATGGCCCAGCGTTTAGATCGGCGGCGTTGGGCTTACCCTAGCGGGTGAGTGGGCTTGCCGATGGGCTTGCCGATGGGCCTCGGCTTGCCGCACCACCAGCCGCGCGCCCTTACTCGCGGCCCCGCACTCGCGCCCGGGCTGACGCACGACCTGGCGTCTGGCCGTGCGAGGGTGGGGGCGATAGTCTCCAGCTCGAGTGTCCCATCGCAAAGGAGCAACACCCTTCCCTACGAAGACTGACGAAAGATGCCGGCAAATGGGCAGGAGCTAACTTTCTGCGGCAGAGTTCAGAGAGCTCAGAGTTTATACTAGCGTCACTATGTCGTATGTGGTCCGCGTCCGGTCAATAAATGGAAGAGCAGAGACGAGAGTCACAGAGAGACCTACAAAAGATAAGTGAGAAGTGGGTTGAATATGCACGGCTGAAGACTTGCCTGAAGAGGACGTGCCTCGTGCTTGCACAGATTGACGCCCTATAGTCTATGTCTGTGTATAAATCACCAACTGTCACTGTGCTCTCCTGCTCTACAGGCCTCCGCCTGCGCTTGGAAGGCAACGTGCGAATTGACTGTCTCCACACACAATGCTTTGAAAAGGGGAAACACAGCAAACACGCAACGGGTAACATACGGTAGAGTAGTGTAGTCTTCGGGCGGCGCGCCCTTCGCCCTCCCCGTGTCGTGTTTGTTGTAGGCCTTGCGTCTTCTAATAAATTCTCTCACTGGAGGTAAAAGTTGTAACCTTCAAAATCGAATACTATAACAAAGCAGTTCACCAAACCCCGACTCGCGTGCAAGCGCTCTTTGTGTTCGTGGTCCATACTGTGAATGCAATGTCCGGGGCTATGCAGTTATCCCGGGGGTAGACATCCGTTGTCATGCCTTTAGCCATCAGTACCGAGTAATAAAGCTAAATTCAACAAAAGCGGGGCTATGCATTTCTCCCGGACTGGGTTTCTCCTCGACGTGTGATACAGTAGCGAGTAGCGGGCCACCTTGGTCGAGCGTCGCCTTCGGAAGTTTAAAACCGAAGTTCGGCGTGTACGGTCTAGTTCGGCCAGCGCCAAGCTCGCGTCCGCTCTATAGTCCCCCCCATGTTCGCTATGCGAAGAGGAATATGATCGATTACACCTGGTAGGAGGAGTGGGGCAACGGCGCAGCTGTGCCCTAGGCTGGTATAGACCCAGTGTTGGTGTCCCAGGGACTTAGATAGCAGCGTGGACAACGGTGTGATTCTAATTATTTCAGTTCAGATTACAGCTGTTGTCATGCCTGTTAGCGTTTTCACCGTCAATAAAGAGCTAAGTTCACCAAGCCTCTCACCTGCCCACTAACCTGCCCCACAGTAACACCTTGCCACGTCGCAAGGTCGCCAAGGGCACTAAGGACAGATGAAGATTGCGTACGCCGCCTTCGGCTCGCGCGGCGACGTCCAGCCGCACGTTGCGTTTGCCGTCGAGCTGGTCCGTGCCGGGTACGAGGTCCGCCTCTGGATCCCAAGCGACTACGTGTCTCTGGTGCCCAAGATCACGGGGCTATCCGTGTACTCCGGCAAGCATGCCTTCGCGGAGGCCATGGAGAGCTGGGCCCCTTCCATCGCCTCCGGCAACCCTAACGAGCAGCTGAAGGTGATCTTCGAGGACCAGGCGCGATATTTCGCCGCCGACGCTGACTCTATCAAGGCCATGTGTGAGGGCTGGGCGGAGGTCTTGATCTGGAGCTCCGTATTGGGGCAAGCTGCCTCAGCAGTGACCGAGGCGCTGCATATCAAGTCAATGCACGCTGCTGTGCAGCCAGTGCTGCCGAGCCGCGAGTCCTTCGTTTTCATCGGCAACAAATGGCTTCCAAAGTGGCTGTACATGCTCGGCTGGTGGCTGGCGCTCTCAAAGGTCACTTTCCCCGATGTGCTCAAGCGCGCCATCGCCGAGTGGAAGTCCGCCAACGGCTGCAAGCTGCCCCCGCTCAGCGTGTGGGAGGCCGTGCACCGTTTCAACGGTCCAATCATCCTGGGCTACTCAAGCACGTCGTTCCCGCCGCCTGCGGACTGGGAGCTCTACGACTACGCCATCACGGGCCCCTGGGTGCTAAGTGCCGACGACCTGCCCGCGAAGCCGGAAGCTGCACTCGTCCAGTTTATCGAGGCCAGTAAGGAGCCGCCGCTCTATATTGGCTGGGGCTCGATGGCGCACGAGAGCGGCCAGTTCATGTCCGAGCTAGCGGTGCGCGCGCTGCACGCCATCGATAAGCGCGGCCTCATCTTCGAAGGTATAGTAACCCTAACCCTAACCCTAACCCTAACCCTAATCCTGAACCTAACCCTAACCCTGACCCAAGTAGCCCTAACCCTAACCCTGATCCTAATCCAAGCCCTCTGACCCTGACTCGTCTACACAATCTCGAAGGCTCAAGCTGCTGCGAGCTCTTCCGCATCGGTCTCGACAAGCTCGACGCCTCAAAGCCCGACGCGGCCGAGGTGGCGGCGTGGGCGGCCAAGAATGTGCACGTCATCACCGGCGGCGTCTCGCACGAGTGGCTCTTCCCCAAGGTGGCGGCGATCGCGCACCACGGTGGTGCCGGCACGAGCGCCGCCTGCTTCCGCTCGGGCGTCCCCTCGCTCGTGACACCCTTTGCAGTCGACCAGTTCGAGTTCGCGCGGCTCACCGTCAAGCACGGCCTCGGCCCAGGGCCGCTCCCCGATGCCATGGTGGTCTCCTCCAAGCAGTTGGGCGCTGCGTTGCTCGCCGCGGTCAACGAGCCGCGCTACAAGGCGGCCGCGCTCGCTCTGCGCGACCAGATGCACCGCGAGCGCGGCACCAAGCTCGCGGTCGAGGTAACCCTAACCCTAACCCTAACCCTAACCCTATAACCCTGATCCTGACCCTAACCCGGCCTAACCCTCACCCTAACCCTCACCCTAACCCTTTCCTGTAGGTCTTCGAGAAACTCAACCACCGGCACATCTGGGAGGAGGACGCGGAGCGGCAGAAGCGCGGCGTGAGATACGCCATCCCGCCACCCGCCATCGTCAACTGGGACCTCGTGCTCATCTGCGGGGTGCTCTTTGCCCTGGCCGTCTACATGCTATCGATGTGGCTGCTTGAGGAGTCAGCACCCCGTGTTGCGCCGCAGATCGCCTGCAGCTGGAACTGG